>Ga0335070_10011375_pt1 | contig 10392 bp, 8 predicted proteins | sample Lox_Sample_13_FD_206722 | JGI IMG/M metagenome (GOLD analysis project Ga0335070, IMG submission 206722) | Soil microbial communities from Loxahatchee National Wildlife Refuge, Florida, United States - Lox_Sample_1.3 | ecosystem: Environmental > Terrestrial > Soil > Wetlands | place: USA: Florida...
GATATCGAGCCTCATCTGGGCGAGGATGCCGGCCACCTCCAGGGGATGCATGAGATAGGGTTCCCCGGACAGACGCACCTGACCGGCGTGGGCCTTGGCGCAAAAGACGTAGGCTTTCTCGATGATGCTGATCTCAGCCTCGGGATGATAGGAGATTACCCAGTCGATGATGTCGTTCAGACGGATCATGGGGGATGAGGTTATACGTTATACGCTATACGGTATACGGTATACGGTATTCGATATTCCGTGCTCCCGATGCGTTCTCCCCTATCCAATCCTGGTGCTAGTAGGCCTTGGCGAAGTACACTCGGCCGTGGGCCTTCTTGTTGCAGCGGACGCACCGGCCCTCCTCCCCCCCGTCCTCGAGGGGGATGCACCGAATGGTTGCCATGGTCTCTTGCTTGATCTGATCCTCACATTCGCCGGCGCCGCACCAGGAGGAACGAACAAAGCCGCCCTCGTCGGCGATCAACTCTTTGAACACCTCGTAGTCGTCCACCACGTGGGTGTGCTCTTCCCGGAAGCGGCGGGCGCGCTCGTAGAGAGAGCGCTGGATGTCATCAAGGAGTTCCGCCACCCGGTCCTTCAAGCCCTCCTCCGACACGGTGAGCTTCTCTCCCGTGTCCCGCCGCACGAGCACCGCCTCACCCCGCTGGATGTCTCGCGGTCCCACTTCCACCCGGATGGGAACGCCGGCCCGTTCCCACTCATTGAACTTCCACCCGGGGGTATACTCCTCCCGCCCATCGACGCGGTGGGGAATCTCTTTTCCCAGAGAGGCGGCGAGCTGCTCGACATACTGGAGGATCTCGGCGTGGCCGGTCTGGCCCTTGAAGATGGGAATGAAAACCACCGCCGTCGGCGCCAGTCGGGGCGGGAGGATAAGGCCCTGGTCGTCCCCGTGGGTCATGATGAGGGCGCCGATCATCCGCGTGCTCATCCCCCAGCTTGTGGCCCAGACCAGCTCCTGCTCCCCCTGCCGGTTCTGGAAGGTGACCTCGAAGGCCTTGGCGAAGTTCTGCCCCAGGAAGTGGGAGGTCCCGGCCTGCAAGGCCTTGCCGTCCTGCATCAGGGCCTCGATGGTGTAGGTGTGGACGGCTCCGGCGAACTTCTCCCGTTCGCTCTTCCTGCCGGGCACCACGGGGATGGCCCCGTAGTCTTCAGCGAAGGTGCGGTAAATGTCCAGGATTCGCAAGGTCTCTTCCTCGGCCTCCACGGCGCTCGCATGGGCGGTGTGACCTTCTTGCCAGAGAAACTCCGTGGTCCGGAGAAAGAGGCGGGTCCTCAGCTCCCAGCGCAGCACGTTGCACCACTGGTTGATGAGGATGGGCAGATCCCGGTAGGACATGATCCACTTCTTGTACATGGCCCAGATGATGGTCTCCGACGTGGGCCGGATCACCAGGCGCTCCTCGAGCTGCTTGCCGCCGCCATGGGTCACCACCGCGCACTCCGGCGCGAACCCCTCCACATGCTCGGCCTCCTTGTGGAGAAAACTCTCGGGGATGAGCAGGGGGAAATAGGCGTTCTCGTGGCCCGTCTCCTTGAACATCCGGTCCAAGCAGGACTGCATGCGCTCCCAGAGCGCATAGCCGTTGGGCCTGATCACCATGCAGCCCTTGACCGGCGCATAATCCGCCAGGCGGGCCCCGGCGATGACATCTGTATACCACCGGGAAAAATCCTCATCTCGTCTCGTGATGCCTTTCTTCATGCCGTCGCCCTCGCCTCGGTGTTCGAATCGTTGAAGAAGGGTATGCATTATACGTCATACGTGCACCTTCACCGCACGCTGCCAGCTGCCTGCTGCTCCCTGCCAGCTGGTCCTGGCTAGACCTCCTCGCCGAGCAAAAGCGAGATCTCCTTCAGCAGCCGCGCCATCAGTTCATTCTCGGGCACCTTGTCGATGACCTCGCCTTTCCGAAAGAGAATCCCTTGCCCTCTGCCGCCGGCGATGCCGAGGTCGGCCTCCTTTGCTTCCCCCGGGCCATTCACCACACAGCCCATGATGGCCACCTTGAGCGGGGTCTTCACTTTGAGCAAGCGGGCTTCCACCGCCTGGGCCAACCCGATGAGGTCGATCTCGCAGCGGCCGCAGGTGGGGCAGGAGATCACCTCGATGCCTCGCTCCCTGAGCCCGAGAGCCCGGAGGATATCGTAGGCCACCCGCACCTCGTCGACAGGATCGCTGGTGAGGGAGACGCGCACCGTGTCACCGATACCCTCGGCGAGCAGGATGCCGATGCCGAGAGCCGACTTGACCGCGCCACTCACCAGGGTTCCCGCCTCGGTCACGCCGAGGTGGAGCGGATAGTCCACCCTGTCTGCGAGGAGCCGGTATGCCGCCACCATGTCCAGGACACGGGAGGACTTGAGCGAGATCTTGATCTCGTGGAAGCTCAGGGATTCCAGGAGACGAACCTGGCGAAGGGCGCTCTCCACCATCGCCTCCGGCGTGGGGCCGCCGTAGCGGCTGACAAGATCCTTGTCCAGAGAACCCGAGTTCACGCCGATCCGGATCGGCACCCGGCGCTCCGCCGCTGCCCGGACCACGCGGCTTACGGCCCGCGCGCCCCCGATGTTCCCCGGATTCAGGCGCAAACCGTCCACCCCCGCAGCCAGGGCGCCGAGGGCAAGGCGGTGATCGAAGTGGATATCGGCAATGACGGGAACAGGGGATTCCTCCGCGATCGCCTCAAGCGCCTTCACCGCCCTCTGGCCCAGCACGGCGAGTCGAACGAGCTCACAGCCGGCCTCGGCGAGACGACCGATCTGGGCGAGCGTCGCGCCCACATCTCGGGTGTCGGTATTGCACATGGATTGCACGACGATCGGTGCGCCACCGCCGACCGGAACGTTGCCCACCCGAATCTGTCTGGTCTTCCGTCTGGAAACCTTCATCCGACTGCCGACATCCCCTGCAGGTGCTCGAAAAACACTGCCAACTCCGAGAGAGAGGCCGCTCCCGGCGGCAGGGATGGTCTGCGGCGCACAGCGCATCCGGAGCCACCTCTTCCACCCATGGTTCACACCCACGCGGCCAGCCAGTGGATTCTAACCGGGATGTTTCTTCGAACGCAAGATTTATTCCGCGATTTCCGCAGGCTAGCCCGTCCGCATCAGTAGGCCTTGACGTCCACCCGTTCTTCGAGGAGACGGAAGTCTTCCACTCCCCTGGCGAAAATTCCCAGGTTGCCGAGTCTTACCTGGTTGAGACCAGCTTCTCTCGCCGCCTCATAGGCTCGAATCATCTCCTCCACGTTGGGGGGCCGAATCTCTAGCATCTGGTATTCGGGGAAAAAGGCGAGCACGGTAAACGGTATGTCGGAATCGACTGCCGCCAGGATTCCCGCGATTCGGCCCAGCTCCTCAGCCTCAACCACGCCTGGGATATAGAGCGAGAGTACCTCGAGAACAAAACCACGATTCCGTATCTCGTGTGGCAGGCGGAGAATCCGTTCGTTGTCGCACCCGGTGAGCCATCGGTGTCGTTCCGGGTCCTCGGCCTTGATATCGAGCCAGAACGCATCAACCCCGCTTGCCCGGTACAAATCCAGGTGGGCCGGCGTCAGGCCGTAGCCGTTCGTCTCGAGGAGAAACCACAACTGGGTCTCTGTCTTGATGAGCTCGGCACACCTGGCATAAAAGCCGGGGCGGCAGGTGAGATCACCGCCGGTGAAGGCGACTATGTTCCGCGCCGGACCAAATCCTTGGGGGCTAAGCGTGATCTGCCCCGGCTCGAGGATCCCCGGGCAGCGAGGGGATCGCACCCCGGTAAGGAGACAGGAGCCGCAACACTGACACGTGTCGTGGGCGTGCCAGGCGGTCGCCCGCTCCCGCGGTTCCACCAGCGTCACCTCGTTCTCATAGGCGCGCGCCGCCTCGACGATATCGAGAGGACTCGCCCATTCACCTTTTGCCACCTTGCTGAAGTACCAGGAGTGGCACTTGCGACACGAGAAATTGCAGCCGGACTGGTAAATGGAGAAGTAGTTCTCCGGCCTGGACAGATGGGCGCTCGCAATCAGGCGTTGCCAGCCCCCATCATCGAAGCGGAGGGTCGCCTCGCAGGCGGGCAGAAAATCGGCCCCCACTTCCACCCGGCAACTCCCAGGCTCGCAGCCCTGCCGGATCAGGGGACAGGTCTTGCTCACGTACTTCCTCATGATCTATCCTGCAGGTTGGATCATCCTCCCCATAACGTTCGGCGCCGGAGGCAGGGTCCGTAAGACGACGGGCTACCTCTTAGGCAGCCAGGGCGGCTCCTGGCTCTTGATTTCAACCTCGAGCCGCTCGGGTTTGACGCCCATGTCGAGGAGCTCCACGACCCGGCGCAGGTCCCCGGCCATCCGCCGAATGCCGGCATAGGAGTGAGCGAGCCAGGAAGGGACGGCGGCAAGACTCCCATAGGTGCCGTCGATGAGAGAGGCGGCCTGTTCCAGGAGGGCAAGGGAGTCATGGTAGGACCGGCGCCGGGTAAGGACGGAGGCCTTGTTGGCAAGGAGCCCCACCCGCACAGCAACCTCCGCGCTCTCGCCGGCTGCAAGCCCCCGATCCAGGAGAGCCAAGGCCTCTCCGAGAGCGCCCTCCCGTGCATACACGTACCCCAGGTCCCGACAGATAAGGGCGATCTCCCGCTGGAGCCCTCGCTCTTCCGCATAGGCCAGGGCGCGCTGGAAATAGTGAATGACCCGCGGCAGTCGACGGCTCACATAGGCCTCGTGGGCCTCTCCCAGCCAGAGTCGCACTTGCTGGTCCACCTCATCAGGTGGTGATTTTCCCGAAGCGCCCTTCACCGCGGAACAACTCACCCTGCGAGAACGGATCCCTTGCCGGATCACGCGCAGATCCGGCGGGTACGACTCGCCGCTCGACGTTTCGCCTCCCACCAACCCGCGCCAGCCCAGACCACTTGCCATCAAGTCAATTCGGCGCCAGGAGATCGCTCCTCGATCATCCCCTTTCTCGCCTCTCTCGCCTTTCTCGCCCATCAATGCAACGTCGTCGGTCCTTCGGAGTCCGTCGGCTTCTTTTCGTCCTCCCGCTGACTCTCGAGCTCGAGAAGGTAGCGATCAACCTCCTTCTCGGTCCGCACCGCCAACTCGCGGAGACCACTCAGGTCCACTTCGAGATCCAGCACACCCGTCAGCGCCTGGAGTACTGCCATGGATGCTTTCGGATTCTCGATCGCCGTCGTATAGAAGGGGATCTCGCCGAGAAGGCAGAACCCTCTCATCCCTTTCCTCTTGGCGACCGCCAGGAGCAGGCCGTTCATCCCGGAGATCTGTCCGTCCTCGAGAACTCGGTGGCAGAAAGGCGAGACCTCTCTCAAGACGCTGCGATGAGTGGCGGTAACCCAGACGCGCGATGGTTGATAATGATTGATGGCGGTTGGCATTGCCGCCGATGTCACCACCTGGGAGACTCCCTGTTTTCGGGCGAATTTGAGCACCGCCTCCGCCAGGGGCAACTCCTTGCCTGAGACTGGCTGCCGAGCCCCCAGGAAGAACAGCAGATCCCTCTTCTGGGAGCCGCGACGCCACGTGGAAAAGTTGCTTTGGGGCGGCCGGGCCGGCTGGACCAGACCGTTTTCGATCACCGCCGCCGGAACTTGAAAAAAATCAGGCTCCTCCAGCACGGCGAGATGCTCCGCTCCCAGGCTCTCCTGGAGGAAGGCGAAGGCCCGCAGGGCCACGTGCCCCATGCCGGGCCAGGCCGCCAGAAGAACGGGCTCATGAAGCTCCATCGGCACCACTTCCCGTAACCGTGAGGTCACGAGCGTCACCTCCCAGAGGGAGTACAGAGACCACGTTGCTTGCTTCTGCCACCCTCGTCTCGACGGGCAGCGGCGCCCCGTCAGGCGGAGGGGGTCTTCTCGAATCTGTCGAGGCGATCTTTGAGCTTGCGGTTTTCCTCGGCCAGGTCGTCCAGCCGCTTCTCCAGCTTCCGGATCGACTCGCCGCGATCCTTGCCGGCCTCGATCTTTCGCATGGCTACCCGGGCGCTCCGCACCAGCCGGCCGTCGACCTCGCTCTCCGCCACCCGTCGCAAAATGGGGAGCCCTTCCTCCCGATTCAACATCTCCAGAGCCTGAACCGCCGCCAGCTTCGGTCGCAAGGTCCGCGCCCCGGCCGGAGGCCGGAAGGTGTCGGCCACTTTCTCAAGGATCTCCCGGTTCCGGGGCCGGCTCTGGCCCATCTTCCCCAAGGTTCTCAGCGCTTGGGCGCGTACGAGCTCGTGGTGTCCATAGCGGGAGTATTCGAAAAGGAGGGGAAGGGCGCGGTCGTCGTCCAGCTCACCGAACCCTTCCAGGGCGCGGCAGCGTACGACTTCGTTGAAGGAGTCATGCCCGAGTGCCCCCTTCAAAACCTCGAAGGCCCCCTCCGCCTTGGTCCGTGCCGCCGCAAGCACAGCCTCCGCCTCGACCAAATAGGAGGGGTCCCCGGCGGCCAGAGGCAGGAGCGCGCGGAACACGGCGTCCTCCCTGAAGCTCCCCAGCGCCTTGGCTACGGCCCGCCGCGCCTTGGGGTGGGTGATGGCGAGAGCTCCCATGAGGGCCTCCCTCGCCGCCTCGGTTCCTATCTCTCCGAGGGCCTTGGCCGCGCGCGCCGCCACCCCCCAAAAGGGATCCTCATGGAGCGCCCGTGCGAGGGCGGCAACCGCCTCACGATCTCCCACCTTGGCCAGCTCCTCCGCCGCTTCGATTCGTTTGAGGACGTTTTCCGCCTCCCGCAGCTGGGCTCGAAGCTTTACGCCGTCCACCTTCCAGCGCATGCGCTTGAGAATCGTCTCGTCCGGGTCGACCAGCACCAGATGCGGCTCCTCCGCTGCCGACAGGTAGAAGTGGTGCTCCTTTTCTCGGACCTCCACCGTGAGATCACGAGCGCCACCATCCTTGCTCAGGAGGCGCACAACGAGAGGAAACCGGAAGACGGGGAGGTCTTTGTCCGAGTCTTGAGCCTGCTTCACCTGGACCGCAACGACCCTCTCCTTGCTTTCGTACTGGTATGAGCACTCCAGCACCGGGAACCCCGGTTTGTAGAACCATTGGTCGAAAAACCAGTCGTAGCTGTCTCCCGTGACGTCCTCGATGCAGCGCATGAAATCCACGGTCTCCACGACCGAGTCCCGATGGCGGTCCAGGAAGCGACGGATGACCTCCCACCAGAGCTCGTCGCCGAGAAGCATCCGCAGCATATGAAGGCGGGCGGCACTCCCGGGGTAGAGGTGCATGTCAAAGAGATCGATGGGCTGAGTGTAGACGTTGGTGACGATGGGCCGTCGGTACTTGGAATCGTGTTCCTCGAAATAGGTCTCCCGGTTCTCCAGGAGGCGGTAGCGAAACTCGTCCCGCCCCTCGGCGTACTCGGTGTAGAGGAGATCAAAGTAGGTGGCGAATCCCTCGTGGAGCCAGCTGTGGCTCCAGCTCTTGGAGGTCACCAGGTCGCCGAACCACTGGTGCGCCAGCTCGTGGGCGACGAGGTGAGCACTGGTGAAATCGAGATGAGCTCGCTCGTCGTGAAGGGTCATCTCGGTGAGGGTGGTCGCGGTCGTGTTCTCCATGCCGCCGAAGACGAAATCTTGGGCCACCACCTGAGAGTAACGCGGGTAAGGATAGCGGATACCTGTCTTCTCCGAAAAAAAGCGGACGCAGTCCGCGGTCTTCTCGAAGGAGCGCCAACCATCCTCCTCCTTGCCTTCCGGAACGAAAAAGGAGAGAGGGATATCCTCGAAGCGGTCCGTTAGCTCCGAGTACTGGCCGACGGCGAGGCTGATGAGGTAGACACTGTGGGGCCGCTCCATGACCCAGTGGTACACCAGCCTGCCGTCTTGATCCTCGTGCCGCTCTTTGAGCACACCGTTACTCACCACCACATAGGGTTTCGTGACCCGGACTCGGAGGCCACTGGTCACTTTCTCCCGGGGGTGATCCACGCACGGCAACCAGTACTTGTTATCCTCGTCCTGCCCCTGGCTCCAAACCTGCCAGGACTTGGTCGGGTAGTGCTCGTCGGGGCCGGTGAAGTAGAGGCCGAGCCGTGGGTTCTCCACGATGTATTCGAGACTGACCTTTCCCGCGCCGGCGCGCTCGAGAGGCGCCGCGAGATGGACGAGCACACCTCGATCGCTCTGGGAGAACGAGAGGGGTGTGCCATTCTCCCCGATCACGGTCTCGATTCGCATCTCTCGAGCATCAAGAAAGAGTCTCTCCACCCCCTTCCTGACCGCCGTAAAGGCGAGATGCGCCCAACCGCGCACCCGTTTCGCTTCCACATCCACGTCGAGCTCCAGGTAGATGTCTCTCAGCACCACGTCCCGCGCCGGCAGCCAATGGGGCCTGGCGTCGGGGAGGAGAAAGTTGTGCTCGTCAATACCCTCGGCAACATACTTGCAGAAATGCGATTGGGACATTGTCACCCTCGTGTGATGCCTCCGCCGGTGGGCTCTAGCACCAAAATGTCAAATGCCAAAATCCAGATGCCAAATCAAATCCGAAGCCCAAAGGTCAAAATCCTCACCAATCGGGGCGAGTGGAGAATAGGCGGCACCCTTCGTCATTTGATATTTGAACTTTGATTTTTGTATTTTCGAGACTCTCTTTCCCAATTCGATTTGCTAACCAGTCGTCATCTTGACGGATAGCCGCCCGCTGCCTCCCGTCAGCCTAGGGCCGCCCCTCAACGCCCACATTCGGCCACAAACGACTGCCGCACCTCACAGTACAGGTGAAGCAGCGCGATGGCCACCGCCCGCTTTCTATCTCGGGCCGATCCCCAAAGAGGCCAGCGGTGCATGATGTTTAGGATCTCCTCGAGACGCTCGTTGAAGAGGAAGGCCCGTTCGAACTCACCGTAGGACCTGCCGCTGCAGGGATCACCCGTGGGAAACCAGATCGGTACCCAGCCCTCGACATTCTCGTCGAACCTGTCCCATGCCTCCTCGGGGTTCACCCCCTGCGGCACCGTCTCCCAGTGGATCTCAGGGAGGGGAAGGGCAGGATCCAGAAAATCTGCCAGCAGAAGGTTTGGCTTCCTGTTCATAGTACCTCCCGCCCGTCTTCGCGGGACCTCATCAGCCCAGGCGTCCTCGGGCGTCACCGGCGAAACCCGGCTGCTTGCGCCTCACCGTGTATTCCCCTACCGCTCCTCTCTCGCGGTCCGGCGCTTCCCGCCTGGGCGCTGATCCGAAGTGGGGCCGAAGTGCGAGCGTTCGAGGTTCGATAAGCGTGCTTGCCTCAGTTTCGTCTTGCGCTTCATTTCTCCATACTTGCCGAACCGCCCTCCCCTTCCTTTCATCCTGCCTCCCCTTTCCCCAATAATCAATCGGTGTCAGGCAAAGGAACCTGGTAGATCTGGAAATCTCTCCCCATCTCGGCCCGATCGAACCGCGCCTTTGCCGCCGCCTCCAGGCGGGTAACGGCCTCAACATCATAGCGCGGGCTGATGTGCACGAGGACCGCCCGGCGAACCCCTGCCCGCCCAGCGATCCGGCCAGCATCCACCACGGTTAGGTGGTCTTTACGCTCCGCGTGCTCGCCGTCTTCGGGAAGGAACATCCCTTCCACGAAGGCGATGTCCACACCCTCGATGAGGTGGTAAATGGCGCGGCAAGGGCGCGTATCCACCACGTAGGCCACGTGTCGCCCCCGCCTTGCCTCACCGAGCACCTGTTCAGCAGCGATCGTTCTGCCGTCGTCAAGGACAACCGAGTGCCCCTGCTGCAGCTTGCCCCAAAGAGGGCCCTTGGGCACCCCTAGTGCTGCGGCCCGCTGCGGATGGAATTTACCCGGGCGCTCAAGCTCTTCCAGGCGGTAGCCGAGACAGAACCGGGTATGCTCCAGAGGCCGCCAGTGGACTCGCACCTGGTCATCCTCGTAGGCCGGCCCTTCGCCGTTTTCAGCCCACTCACGGAAGACGACCGGATAGTTCAGATAAAAAGCGAGATTCTCATGGGTCTCGCGGATGAAGCGCTCGATCCCCGGAGGGCCGGCAATGGTGAGCGGCTCGGGCTCTTCCATCTGGGCTCGCAGCATCATGATCCCTGGAATACCCAGGCAGTGGTCGGCATGGAGGTGGCTCACAGCGACCAGGGTAATCCCGCGAACCCCGATCCTCGTCTCTTTGAGGCCGAGCTGGGCCCCCTCGCCGGCGTCGAAAAGGTAGATTCGCCCGTTGAGCCTCACCGCCAACGAGGTGAGAAGCCGATACGGCATAGGCATCATGCCGCCGCTGCCTAGTAAAACACATTCCATCGACGCGCCTCCCCGAGAGGAAGAGGAATAGCCGTTTTCCGATCGCCTTTGCCGTTTCTATAATGGTAGCAGAGCGTCGGCCTTCAGTAAAACATTGAAGCGATGCCTAGGGGATGAGAAGGACGGGGAGCGTAGAC
>Ga0335070_10011378_pt1 | contig 10390 bp, 6 predicted proteins | sample Lox_Sample_13_FD_206722 | JGI IMG/M metagenome (GOLD analysis project Ga0335070, IMG submission 206722) | Soil microbial communities from Loxahatchee National Wildlife Refuge, Florida, United States - Lox_Sample_1.3 | ecosystem: Environmental > Terrestrial > Soil > Wetlands | place: USA: Florida...
GAGCGTCCCGTGGGGAATTAGAGTGGCGGGCGGAGGCTCTCATATCGAAATCCTGAAAAACAACGTGCACCACATCGAGCAGAATTCTGCGCCGGGCCCAAAAAACCGCTCGAACGGAGTGGGAATCGGCGTCTACGGCACCGACGCCAGGCTGCCTATCAGCGACCTGGTGATTGACGGCAATGAAGTCCATCACCTGAAGACCGGCCATAGCGAGTCTTTGGTGGTGAATGGAAATGTCAGCGGATTTCGAATCGCCAGGAATATCGTCCACGACAACAGCAACATTGGAATCGATGTGATTGGCTTTGAGCGTACCGCGCCTGATCCGTCGGTCGATCGGGCCCGCGACGGTGTGGTGAGCGAAAACCGCGTGTACGACATTACCGCGCGCGGATATCTCGGCGATGGACCGAATTCCGACGGAATCTACGTGGACGGTGGAACGCGAATCCTGATTGAGCGCAACATCGTGCACGATGTCGACTTCGGCATCGAGATGGCCAGCGAGCACGCCGACGGCGATACCAGCCACGTGATTGCCCGCAACAACCTGGTGTACTCCTGCCACGCCGCGGCGTTCGCTATCGGAGGCTACGACGCGAAGCGCGGGCGCACGGAAGATGTCTCCATCGTGAACAACACGATTTACAAGAACGACACGTGGGCAACCGGCAGCGGCGAATTCCTGATGCAGTACTATCTCGCCCGGAATCTCTTCCAGAACAATATCGTCTATGTCGGCGATCACGGAAAGCTCATGACGAGCAGTTCCGGCGTTGCCGGAGGCGTCCAGACGGTGGCGATGGATCACAACCTGTACTACTCACCCGCTGGGGCGGGGGCGCTGAGTGGAAGCTTTGACGGGAAGCCCTTCGAGGGATTCGACGAGTACATCAAGCTCACGAGGAATGACCGGAATTCGGTGTTCGCCGACCCAAAGTTCGTCGATCCCGGCTTCGGCGATTTTCGTCTCAAGCCGGAAAGCCCGGCCCGCAGAAAAGGAGAGGACTTGGGACCTGGCGTGGTGGGGAGCGAGGATCTCGAGGGCCGGCCGCGGGCGGAGGGCGAGAGGATCGATATCGGTTGCTACCAGATGAAGTGATCGGAACCTCTGAACTGGGTTGGTGCCCGGAGACGGAATCGAACCGTCACGTCCATTTCTGGACCCGGGATTTTAAGTCCCGTGCGTCTGCCAGTTTCGCCATCCGGGCCGATCATGGAAGTGATTAATTCTACAGCATGTTTTACCCTCTATGTCTTTGCCATCCAGAAGTGAGCGTAGTGAAAGTGTGTAAGTGAATGTGTCACTTTTGGAGATTTCCGCGTCGGGTTACCAACTGACTTCGACCCAAATAGAACCTATCGTGACGCCGTCGACGTATTCGTAATTGGCCTTCATTTCGGGGACATCGATGTGGCGGCGGAAGCATTTGCGTTACACATCAAGATTCAGACGTCTTCTTGACGCTTATAGGCACTGAGTCCTTGGGGGTAACAGCGGTCCATGAGAACGATTGTGGGATCTACCACGGGCCACCTCATCACCATGTAACACTCCTGACAGCATTGCGATGGATCCGAGCTGGCAATGTTAAAGGATTGTTAAAATACGCCCTGTAGAACCACTGCACGCACTCTCTGTGGGCTTATTCTGCTGTAGAAACCAGGCCGAGGCCCTAAAATGTCGTGTTGTGCGTTGAGGCCCTATGAATGTGACCCGGATGTGTTCCGGACACTCCTCTTCCCACCGGCGTGGCAGAATCGCATTATTCCTCACGCTTCTTTTTTTAGGTCTTCTGCCTGCCTGTAAATCGAAACCAGCGCAGTCATCTGAATCTGAACAGCAAGTCGCTCCGCCGGATTCTTTGGAACTCGTCTTTTCCTACGGCTCCGAAAAGGAAAAGTGGATCAATGAGGTGACCGCCGAATTCAATCGCGGCGGACATCGGAGTTCCGGTGGCAAGCGCATCTTCGTGCGCGCCATCCCCATGGGCTCGGGGGAAGCTATCGATGAGGTTCTTGAAGGACGGAGTCAACCTCATCTGATCAGTCCCGCTTCGGCCGCGTTCATCAAACTCGGAAATGCGCAGTCGCAGACCAAATCCGGCAAGGACCTAATCGCATCGACTGACAACCTGGTCTTGTCTCCCGTCGTGATCGCGATGTGGAAACCGATGGCCGAGGCCCTCGGCTGGGGCAAGAAGCAGATTGGCTGGTCCGACATTCTGGCCTTGGCACGGAGCCAGAAGGGCTGGGAGACCTACGGCTATCCGCAGTGGGGACAGTTCAAGTTCGGACACACTCACCCACAATTCAGCAATAGTGGACTGATCTCACTCTTTGCTGAGGTCTATGCCGGCTCCGGCAAGACCGCCGGACTCACAACCGCGGACGTAAACAAGCCGCATACTGCCGACTTCTTATCCGGAATCGAGAAGTCCGTCGTCCACTACGGCAGTTCCACTGGATTCTTTGGAAGGCAGATGTTTTCGAGCGGACCGCAATATCTTTCTGCGGCCGTCTTGTACGAGAACATGGTGATCGAGTCCTATTCGCAGAACAATCTTCCCTTTCCAGTGGTCGCGATTTACCCGAAAGAGGGGACGTTCTGGAGTGATCACCCGGTAGGCATCGTTGAGCGCGATTGGGTAACACCTGAGCACCGCGATGCCGCCAAGCAATACATTCAGTACCTGTTGCAAAAGCCGCAGCAGGAAAAAGCCATCGCGTATGGATTTCGGCCCGGCGCAGTTGACGTACCTCTGACATCACCGATTGATTCGGCCCATGGCGTCGATCCTCAGGAACCGAAGACCACGCTCGAAGTGCCCGCGGTTCCGGTCATCGATTCGATCCTGAGTCTCTGGCAGCAGAAAAAGAAAACCGCAAATGTTGTGCTCGTACTGGACACCTCGGGCAGCATGAACGAAGACCAGAAGATTCAGAATGCGCGCGAAGGTGCGAGGCAGCTCGTGAATCTGCTATCGGATGGCGATCACCTTTCACTGCTGCCCTTCAATACGAATCTCAGTTGGGCAGGTCAGAATATTCCCCTGAAGACTGGCCGTGACGATGTCAACCGCACGATCAGCTCCCTATTCGCGCAGGGTGGCACGGCGTTGTACGATTCCATCGACGCCGCGTATCAATATTTACTGGGTCAGAACTCCAGCGGCTCAACCGACAGCATCTTGTCGGTGGTCGTATTGACGGATGGCGAAGACACTGAGAGCAAGATACAACTGGGCCAGTTGATGGATCGAATTCGATTCGACGGCGAACGGCACAACATTCACGTGTTTACTATTGCCTATGGGAAGGATGCGAAAAAAGAAACCCTGAGGCAGATTGCACAAGCAACGCAGGCCAAGTTTTACGAAGGAACGCCACAGAATATTGTGGGCGTGTTCAAAGATATTTCGACTTTCTTCTAGACGAACTGACAACGCATGGCAGACCTGACCAGTTCGGGCGAAGGCCCAAAACTCACCGCTCTCGGCAAAGTGTTTATCTTTCTTTTTATTGTGGCGTGCATCGCGGGCGCCTACTACTTGTTCGTAGGAAAGAAATCATTTCAGGCAACGAAGGATGCCGCCACGTCGCTGATCAGCGGTGGTCCGCCGGTTGAAATCGGAATTGCCTACGGGACTGAGAAACAGCGCTGGCTGGAGTGGGCCGTCGGGGAGTTTGCGAAAACCTCCGAGGGCAAGCGCATCAAAATCAACCTGATTCCGATGGGTTCGATCGAGGGCGCGCACGCGATTCTCTCCGGTGATCAGCGCATCAATGTGTGGTCGCCGGCGAGCTCCGCGTATAAGGATGTGTTTCTCCAGGAATGGCAGGTCAAATCCAACGATAATCCATTCGTCCGGGAAGAGCCGATCGCGCTGACCCCGATGGTGTTTGTCGTATGGGACGAGCGGTATCAGGCCTTCAGTCAGAAATACAAGGTCATGTCGTTTGAGACCGTCGCCCAGGCATTGCAGGCGAGGGGCGGATGGGACGAAATCGCGCACCATCCCGAGTGGGGCCTATTCAAATTTGGCCACACCCACCCGAACCAGTCCAACTCAGGATTGATGACGATCGTTCTGGCGGCGTATTCCTACCATCACAAGACGAGAGATCTCACTTTAAAAGATGTGCTCGACACCGGTTTTCAAAAATGGCTACAAGATCTGGAGCGCGGCGCGAGCGGGATGTCGAACAGCACCGGCAACATGATGCGGGAGATGGTTCTCAAGGGACCTTCGTCGTATGACGTCCTTTATGTGTATGAGAGCGTGGCGATCGACTATTTGAAAAATGCTGAAGGTCGCTGGGGCTCGCTGCGGGTCGTCTATCCCGAGTACAACGCCTGGAATGAGAGCCCGTACTACATCATGAATGCGACCTGGAGCACGTCTGACCAGCGGAAGGCGGCGGATGCATTCCTGAACTTCTTGTTGACCGAGCCGATTCAGAAGGAGTCGCTCAAGCACGGTTTCCGTCCGGCGAATCCGAACGTACCAGTGAAGTTCGCTGACAGTCCGTTCGAGCTGTATGCCGCAAATGGGATTCAAGTTGATCTGCAGAAAATCTGCGAACCGCCCAAAGCGGAAGTCGTGAACAATCTGCTGGCAAGCTGGCAACGCAGTCAGGGCAACAGATAGAGTAAGCTATCTCTCAGTCGGAATTGTTGCGTTTAGCTCGGAGCTCATCGTTCTTAGCGATTTTCAAGGGGGCATGCATCCCAATGTTCCAGCGGCTTTCCAATCTCATTCGTGGTTTCTTCAGCCTGTTCATTTCAGGACTTGAACGTCAAAACCCTGAAGCGTTGCTCGAAGTGGAGCAGGAGAACCTGCGCAAGCAGATCGGGCAGTACAACCAGGGACTCGCTTCGCATGCAGGACTGGCCGAACGGCTGATATCGCAAGTCCGGCAATTGGAGTCCGAGCAGCGCGATCTGCGCGCCAAGACGACCGCCAACCTGCGGGCGGGCAATCGCGATGCAGCGGCGCAGTATGCGCTCCGGCTTCAGACCATCGAACGCGAACTCGGCGAAAATCGCACCCAACTTGAGCAGGCAGAGACAACCTATAAGGAACTGGTTCGCGCTCGTGACGTAGCGATCACCTCGGCCCGCAACAAGATCGAATCGCTCAAGTCCGGCATCAATGACATGAAGATGAAGCGTGCTCTTGCCGAGCTGACCGAGATGGCCTCAGGCATGATCACGAACATCGGGAGTTCTGGAGAAACGCTTGACCGACTGCACACCATCGTCGAAGAAGAACGCTCGAAAGCTGCAGGCCGCGTTCGAGTCGCGCACGACACTCTCGATACTTCAGGCGTGATGGTTAAAGAGGCAGAGCAAAAAGCTCTCGCTGATCAGGCGTTGGCCGATTTCGCGGCGAAAGAGGGGATTCCACTGGATATACAGGCATCGGCTGACCCGCAAGCTGCTCCCGAGAAGGCAACGAAAACCATGGGACCTGCGGGCATGGAGAAGGCGTAAACTGACGGGCGCGGGTCCGATCTGAGTGTGGCGATATCTCAAGTCCGCGTTCCTGGTCAGCGTCGACGTGCCGAGCCTCGGACGCATTCCCGTCAATGTTCTCGGCGCGGCAGCATTCGCAATTCTTGGCTTCGCAGAACCCGCATTCTGGCTAGTCGGAATGGCAGTTGAAGCAGCAATCGTTCCTGCTCTCGCCTTCAATCCACGCTTCCAAAAATATGTAGAGGGTCAATCGCTCCAACTCTCGCAGGGAAACGCCGAAGAAAAACGGAAAGCACTGGTCAAACTGCTTGAAACTGGAGCGCAGCAACGCCTTTGGGGACTCGCCAAGAAGTGCAACCAAATACTCGACGTCTACCGTACTCAACAGGCCGAAGACTACATCGTCGACAGCAATGATCAGGCGCTGAAGAATCTGGAATGGGTGTACCTGAAGTTGCTGGTCGCTCGCCATCATCTGCTGAATCCGTCGAGTGAAACCGAAGAAAGCCTGGAGAAGAAGATTAAGGAACTCGATAACGACCTTCGCGACGGAGAAGAAACAGAAGCGTTGCGTCAGTCAAAACTGGCAACGCTGAACATCCTCAAAAAACGTTTGTCGACAATGCACAAGAAGCAGCAAACGCTTGAAGAAATTGAGAGTGACATCACTCGCATTGACAACCAAGTGGACCTGATTCTCGAAAACGCCACTGTGCAGCAGAAACCGCAGACGATTTCCGCGGATATCGAACTGGCGAGCGATCTGCTCAGTGGGTCAATCTTTGGCGATGATGAATCAGCGATCACTGATCTCGATCAAACTTACGGCGGTCAGCACAAAAGTGGTGCCACAAAGGAGACCGCCTGATGGCCACTCCGAACGCGGAACTCGCCACGCCTTCGCCTCGTGCCGCCCTGCCACAGTGGGCTCTCGACGCGGTTCAACTCTATGAGAGTAATGCCGCGAATCAGTTCATCATATTCGGCAACGTCAATGACCAGATGGTTATTCCCTCGCCGACTCCTCACCTTGGAGGCCTGACAGATTTCCTGCTGCAAATGCTTCTGCCGCGCTTCGATGTGGTCCTCAGTTATGACATCGGTAATGGCATCCGCGTCGAAAAGGGCGGCGAGATTTTCTCAAAGTGGCCGCAGATCAAAGAAGATCCCAACCTGCCCAAGGCGCCGCGACTTGCCGTCGAAACGCTCACGCACTATTTTCGCTATACGGCGAATCTCGCGCGTTTGAATCGCGAGCGTGTGCAGGTCGGCTGCGTAATCAAGAGTGCCGACCTCCTGGCTCCTACATTGCAGGGAGGCTTTGACTACGATCTCAATGCGTTGGCCAGTCTGATCCGGGACTGGTCGAGTGAGGGTCTCTTGGCCGGACATTCATTAGCGACCTTCTTGATCACGGAAAACCTGAACGATCTGCATTCTCTGGTCGTGAACAATCCCCGCGCGGCAAGGATCAAAATCGCGCTGCCCGCCCCGGATGATCTTTCCCAGGCGTTTGCATTCCTGAATCCCACCTATCCTTGTGCCCTGCGTGAATTCTCGGGGCAACTGAACAATGTCGCACAACAGCTTGCCGGCTCTACTCTCGGTGCAATCGAAACCCTGCTCAAGACGCGCGAGCACGCGCGCCAGTGCCTGATTCCCGACGATCTCGTAAAACTCAAGAAGCAGCTTGTCGAAAAAGACTGCAACGGTCTCATCGAGTTCATCGAATCCAGCCGCACGCTCGACGACATTCACGGGCAGGAGAAAGTCAAAACCTGGCTACGTCAGGACATAGCACTGTGGCAGCAGAGCGATCTCGCTGCCATGCCGAAGGGATATCTTCTTTGTGGTCCCGTTGGCACTGGCAAGACATTCATGGTCGAGTGCCTCGCCGGCGAAGCTCGTGTCCCGGTCGTAAAGCTGAAGAATTTTCGCGACAAGTGGGTGGGCAGCACCGAAGGCAATCTCGAACGGATCTTTCGCTTGCTGCAAGCGCTCGGTCGCTGCTACGTTTTTGTCGACGAGGCTGATCAATCAATTGGACGCCGCGATGCCGGCAGCGGAGACTCAGGAATTTCCGGACGCATCTACTCCATGCTCGCCGAGGAGATGGGAAGCAGCACAAATCGCGGAAAACTGATTTGGATCCTTGCCTCCAGCCGACCGGACTTGATCGAAGTCGATCTCAAGCGCCCCGGACGAATCGACGTAAAGATTCCACTTTTCCCAACCACGACGGCGCTGGAGAGTTTCGGCCTCATTCGCATGTTGTGCAAGAAACGTGGGATTGATATTCCGGAATCGGAGTTCGAATCCCTGAAAGACAAAATTCCACTATTGCTCACGCCGGGCGCTGCAGAAACGCTGGCAGTAAAGATTTACCGTCTGGTTCGCACTTCCAACGCCGATCCTGTCTCGGCGGTACGTACATGCCTGACGGACTACCAGAATCCCGTTCCCCTCGAGACACTGGAGTTTCAGATTCATCTCGCAATGTCTGAAGCGAGCGATCTCGAGTTTGTCCCCGCCGACTTTCGTGCACTGCCAACACCGGTCGGTAATTCGCCGAGCCAATGCCTAAAATTTCCAAAGTGATCATGACCCACGAGGAATTCGAGCTGCACGCGGCCTCTAAATGAGATTTCCGCCGCTGGGATTGTGTAATTCTGCACTGCCCTTTTCTCAATTACTTGGGCTTCTACAATCCCATGCGTCTGCCAATACACAGCGCAACCTCTTTTATTTGCAATAGTTACAACACACCACTGTTCGCATTTTAAGTCCCGTGCGTCTGCCAGTTTCGCCATCCCGGGTGGATCGAACGCACTCTCCCTTCGAATTGTACCGAAACGCCATGCCGCGCTTCTCTCACGCCCCACTTCCACCAGGACAGCACGCCTGTCCCGTCTGTTCTGTTATCTTCAGTAGCGGCCCGTATGCGGGCAGCTCCCACGATTAAGCGCTTGCAAGCGCGCTTGTTGCAACTCTCCCGGTTTCCGGGAATCCAATGGTTTTGACCCTGGAGATCGCATGAAGATCGGCATCACCTGCTATCCGACGTATGGCGGCAGCGGCGTAGTGGCGACCGAACTAGGACTGGAACTGGCCCGGCGCGACCACGAAGTGCATTTCATCTCGTACTCGCAACCTATCCGGCTGACCGGGCCTGAGCCGAACATCCATTACCACGAGGTCGAGGTTTCCAGGTACCCCTTGTTCGACTATCCGCCCTACGATCTTGCTCTGGCCACGCGTATGGCCGAAGTCTCGCAGCTCTACGAACTCGATATTCTGCATGTGCACTATGCCATTCCCCATTCGGTGAGCGCCCTGCTCGCCAAGCAGATGCTGGCCGCCACTCCACCGCGGCGCAAGCTGCCGTTCGTCACCACTCTTCACGGAACTGATATCACGCTCGTCGGACTCGACCGCTCCTACCTTCCGATCACCCGTTTCTCGATCGAGCAAAGCGATGGCGTCACCGCCATCTCGCAATATCTTCGCGACCGCACCATCAAGGTCTTCGACATTAAGAATCACATCGAAGTGATTCCCAACTTTGTGAATTGCGACGACTACGTGCGCAAGCCGGAATGGCAGGCACAGCGCAGCGAGTATGCCAGCGAGAATGAACGCATTCTGGTGCACCTTTCGAATTTCCGGCCGGTGAAGCGCATTCTCGATGTCATCGAGATCTTCGACCGCGTCCACAAAAAGCTACCCTCGAAGCTGCTGCTGATCGGCGACGGCCCCGACCGTTCCCAGGCCGAGTGGCTGGCCGTCCAGAAAGGCATTCACGAGCACGTGCTGTTTCTGGGCAAGCAGGATTGCGTGCAGGAGAAACTGGCGATCTCTGACGTGATGCTTCTGCCGAGCGAACTGGAATCCTTCGGATTGGCGGCCCTGGAAGCGATGGCCTGCGAGGTGGTCCCGATCGCTACGCGGGCGGGCGGAATTCCCGAGGTCATCGAGCATGGGGTGAGCGGGTTTCTGGCCGACGTGGGCGACGTCGACACCATGGCGCGCTATGCGATCGATCTGTTGAGCGACGAGACCCGACTGCGCGAAATGGGAAAACGGGCGCGCCAGGGCGCCCAGGCGCGCTTCTGCACCAGCAAGATTATTCCGCTTTATGAAGGCTTTTACCGGCGGGTGCTGGAGAAAACGTCGTAGCCGTCATCAGCTCTTCTGGATTCGGTAGCAGCGGCAGGCGGAGCCGAACCAGCGTTCCGACTCCTTCCCGGCTGTCGATCATCATCTTGGCGGTGTCGCCGTAGAGCACCTTGAGCCGCTCGGCCACGTTGGCCATGCCAATTCCGCTGCTTCCGGTGCCATCGCCTTGCTCCACCAGTTGCGCCGAGGTCATGCCAATGCCATCGTCTTCGACCTCGATCACCAGCCGGGCCTTAATGACGCGACTGCGCAAGGTGATGCTACCGCCCTCCACTTTGGTCGCGAGCCCGTGCTTGATGCAGTTCTCGACCAGGGGCTGTAGAAGCATGCTTGGGACCATCGCTTCGAGCGAGGCGGGGTCGAGCTCCTTAATCACTTTCAGCTTGTCGCGGCCAAAGCGCACCACCTCGATATCGAGATAGTTGTCGATGAACGCGACCTCCTCGTGGAGCGGGACGAAGGAATCGCTGCTGTGCAAGAGCCGCCGCAAGATAGTCGCCAGCTTGATGATCAGCTCGCGTGCAGTATCGGGATCGAACCGCACCAAGGACGAAATAGAATTCAGAGTGTTAAACAGGAAATGCGGGTTGATCTGATTCTGGAGCGCGGCCATCCGCGCCTGCAGCAGCAGGCGCTCCTGTTCTTCCAACTTGATCTGAATCCGGACGCTGTTGAATATCTTTAGCTCGGTGCCGACCACCATCACGACGGCGAGGTAGATCGCACCTTCCA
>Ga0335070_10011379_pt1 | contig 10390 bp, 6 predicted proteins | sample Lox_Sample_13_FD_206722 | JGI IMG/M metagenome (GOLD analysis project Ga0335070, IMG submission 206722) | Soil microbial communities from Loxahatchee National Wildlife Refuge, Florida, United States - Lox_Sample_1.3 | ecosystem: Environmental > Terrestrial > Soil > Wetlands | place: USA: Florida...
CCTGCATCCACGTGGGCTTCCTTGGTCGGCTCCAATTCAAACGCCCCGCCCTGCTTGGCCCGCTTGTCCGAAGCATTCTGAAGGGCCTTTTGGAAGGCGGAGACGTCCAGTTGCTTGGTTCGATAGCCCGGCGTAAGGATATTGGCCACGTTTTCCGCCAGCATGCGGTTGCGGGCCTCGGTGAAGGCCAGCGTCTTCTCCAGCATCGAAACCGGCGTACTGTTGGGCACGTCGAACAACGACACGGCAGCACCACTCCTGCGGCCCGGGCGCAGCGTCGCCCGAGCAAGCATCTGAAGGCAAGGTCCATGCCACCGGGGGCACGGCTCCCCAGCGGTCCAAACTCCCTCTTTATCCGAACCTGCTGCGAGGCGGCGGCAATTCCTGCCGCCTCGCGCAACTAGTGCGCCTGCCCGGCCGTCATCCCGCGCGGCGCTGGTTCTGCTGCAGGGCCTCCTGCTGCGCCGCGGCGGCGGCTTCCTCGCGCCAGGCCTTGAGCTTCATGCCCAAAGTCCGCACGCCGATTCCGAGCGCCTTGGCGGTCTTCTCGCGATGGCCGTTGAAACGCACCAGGGTCTGCTCGATCAACGCCCGCTCCATGTCCTCCATCATGTGCCCCGGCCGCATCGGACGATTGGCGCCTTCCAGCTTGGTCTCCGTTCCCAGCCACGGTTCGATCAGCGGCGCATCCATCTCCTCGTCCTGGCACAGCACCACCGCCCGCTCGCAGACGTTCTGCAATTCGCGGACGTTGCCCGGCCAGTGATACGTCTCCATCACCTGCAAGGCCCGGGCGGTCATCTTCTTCGGAGCCGTGCCCTCGCGCCGCACGATCCGCCCGACGAAGTGCTCCACCAGCTCGGGAATGTCCTCGCGGCGGTCGCGCAGCGGGGGCAGTGTCACGGGCAGGACACTCACGCGGAAGAAAAGGTCCTCGCGGAACCGCCTCCGCGAGACCCAGTCGGCCAGATCGCGGTTGGTCGTGACGATCACGCGAACGTCGGCCCGCAGCGTCACGCTGCTCCCCACGCGCTCGAACTCCCGCTCCTGAAGGACGCGAAGCAGCTTGGCCTGCACCGGCAGCGGCACCTCGCTGATTTCGTCCAGAAGCAGCGTCCCGCCCGCGGCCAGCTCGAAGCGCCCCTTCCGCAGCTTGTCCGCGCCGGTGAAGGCCCCGCGCTCATGTCCGAACAGCTCGCTTTCCAGCAGCGTGGCGGAAAGGGCGGCGCAGTTCAGGCACATCATCGCTCCGGCAGCCCGGGGCGAAGCTGCATGGATGGCACGCGCCACCAGCTCCTTGCCGGTCCCGCTCTCGCCCTGGATCAGGACGGTCGCCTGACTCTTGGCCACCCGCTCGATCTGGGCCCGCACGTGCTTCATCGTGCGGCTCGACCCGATGAGCTGGGTCTCGCCCTGCAGGTCGCTCAACGACACCCGCAAGGCCTCGTTCTCGCCGCGCAGCCGGGCCATGGCGGCGGCCCGCTCAACGACCATGGCGATCGCATCCGCCTCGAAGGGTTTCTGGATGTAGTCGAAGGCCCCCAGCTTCATCGCCTCCACCGCCGTCGGCACGCTGGCATAGGCGGTCATCAGGACAAAGGGCGTCTCCACCCCACGGCCCCGCAGGTGGCGAAGCAGCTCAATGCCGTCCATGCTCGGCATCTTCAGATCACTGACGATGACCTCGAATCGCGAGGGGAAAATGTCCTGCAAGGCATGCTGGGGATCCGCGTAAGCGGTCACCTCATGCCCCTGCACACCCAGAATGTGCGTCAGTGAATCTCGCATCACGTCCTTGTCGTCGATAATGCATACCCGCGCCATGTGCGTTGACTCCACTTGGGCGATATTCGCCCGATCTGCCCCGCGAACCGTAATCCCTTCGACTCCCGCAGCCAGTCGCGTGACACTCTGATGTTGTTTCACCGTCGGCCGACTCTCAGCGGGCCGACGCCGTATTCCCGCTCTACTCCGGGCCGCCCTCGCGGTCACCATCCGGCGCCGAGGGCAGCCGAATCACGAACCTCGCGCCGCCTTCAGGCCGGTTGCTCGCTCGAATGACGCCGCCATGGGCTTCCACGATGCGGTGCACGATGGCCAGCCCCAATCCCGTGCCCGTGGCCCGAGTCGTGAAAAACGGATTGAAAATGCGGTCCAGGTTCTCCGGCGGAATGCCGGGCCCATCGTCGCACACCTCGATCTCGACGCCGCGGCCGTCTGGTCGCGCTGCCGCCGAGAGCCACACGTGGCCGCCCTCACCGACCGCCTGAATGCCGTTCATCACCAGGTTCAGCAGCACCCGCTGGAGCCGCAGAGGATCGCAATAAGCCTCCACCTCCAGCGCCGCCGGCTCGATCGCCACATCGACCACGTGCTCGGCGGCCCACGGTCGGATGCTGTGTCCGACCTCCGCCAGCACCTCCGCCAGCCTGCACGTTCGCAGATCGACCCGATGTTCCTGCGCAAAATCGAGTATCTCGCCGACCAGCCGGTCCAATGCCCGGACGCCCTGCGATATCCTCGTCGCCGCCGTCCGCGACGCGGGACGATCGGCAAGCTGGCCTTCGAGCATCGAGGCATACAGAGCGATGCCGCCCAGCGGGTTGCGCACCTCGTGCGCCAGGCCCGCGGCCATCTCTCCGAGAGCGGCCAGCCGCTCTCGCCGCCGCAGCTCCGCGTTCTTCTGTCGCAGCTCTTCCCGCAAACGGGCCACCTCTTCGCCCAACCGCTCATGGGCGGTCTTCAGCCGGTCGGTGACGTCGTTGTACGCCGTGATGATGGCGCCCAATTCCCGCTCTCGCTCGGTGAACAGGACCTGTCGTTCCGCAAGCCGCGAAACCGCGGCCTCGTTGACGGACACGCACGAAGCCACCGATCCCCCGGCCAGCCGAAGCGCCTCCGGGGAAAGCTCGGGAATGAAGTCGGATGGCTGGGCCGTCTGCATCCTCATGCCCTCGCGTCCGTGATCCCGGCGGGCACGTATGAGCCCGCCGCCGCGTAGGCGGCGCCTGCGCGGCTGCCTGAGTCCGCCGCGGTCATCCGGTCGGCGATTTCCTGCCGCCGGGCCGAAAGCGTCGCCGAGTCGCGGCTGTCGCTTTGCAGGATCACGCCCAACGAGGCGTTGGCCTCCTCGAGCAGCTCCGCTATTCGCTTGCGCAGCGGCTCCTCGAGCGCCCCGTACACGTTCGTCCAGTTCTGGCGATACGTGGTCAACTCAGCGTTCAGCTTCATCAGTTCATCCACAAGTTTCTGGCGATCGGCCAGCAGCGTGAGCAGGGCCTGGGCATCGTCCTGGATCACCAGAGCCCGCTGCCGCTCAGTCAGAAGCCGCAGGCGACGATACAAGAGCCGCTGCCGCTCCAGCAGCTCCAACAGCCGCGATACGTCGTTCGCCTCGCTTGTCTGCTCGACCATCACGCACCTCGAAGCCGATTTCGACGACTGTCGCTCTCGAGCCGGGCTTGCCCTCAGTACAAGCCGGCACTGGCCATGCGATCCACCATGCCCTCCCAGAAGTCCTTGGAGGACATGCCTCTTTCCGCTTCAAAGGCGGACGCCGGTATCTTCTTGAGCAGCCACTTCAGCCGGGCCAATGCGGCACTCGCCTCCGCCGTCTGCCCCTGCCGCAAGTAGCAGTGGATAATCTGCGTCGACGCTGAGACTGCCGCGGGCAGATTCTCGTACCGCCACGTCGCCTCCCGGTAGGCCTCCACCGCTTGGTCATACAGAGCCAGGTCGAACAGGCAGTCGCCGCGATAGAGATAGCTCATCCGCAGATAGGTCCGCTCCATCTCGGTCAGCTCGGCATCGTCCTGCGCGGCCAACGCCGCAATGGTCTTTCCGTATGCTTCCAGGGCCCGCTGCATGCGCCGGTCCGCCTCCTTCTGTGCGGCATCTCGCGCCGACTCGCTGGTCAGAGCATCCGCCTCCTGTCGCAGCAACTGCCCGCTGCGACGATACGAGTCAGCCAGAAGGAAATTCAGCCTGGGCATCTGCGGGTCGTCGGGATAGTGCGCGATCGCTTCCTCCAGCCGGGCCACCGCCTTTTCGAAATGATCGGGGACCTCCTCGTTGCTCGCCCGAGTGAAATACTCGGCGAGACACATCAAGGCGTTGCGATACTCTCGTGCTTGCGGAGCAAACATCGCGTCCGGGCCCCGGTCATCCACGATGTCGGTCAGCAGGCTGACGCCGCGCTGGGCGTTCTCCCCGCCCATCGCGATCAGGCATTCCGCCATCGGCACCATGGAATTCAACGCGTCGGGCAGTCGCGGATACGAAGTGATGGCCTCATCGTAAGCGGCAACTGCCTCGCGATAGCGCTGCTGCGACTGATAGGCGCAGCCCAGGCGGTATAATGCGGTGACCCGGCGATTGTGACCCAGATGCTCCCGCGCAAATCGGGACAGCACCTCGATCTGCCGGTCGGTCAAGCCCGCGGCATCGAAAGCCTGCGCCGCCGATTCCAGGGCTCGCGCCGACGCCTCCTCATTCGCGGTCTGCAGGTCGGCCAGCGAAACGTACATCTCGCCCGCTTTGGCGAACAACTCTTCGGCGCGGTCTTGGGCCGGTCCGCCGGGCTCCGCCTTGGCCGCCCGCCCCATCCGAGTGAGGGAATCGGCAATCCGCGATAGGTAGCGAGCCCGAAGCTCCGTGGCCGACGAATCGGTCATCGCCGCCGCCAACTCCATGTACTGCACGCTCAGCGCCAGGCGCCCCTGCTGCAGGAGAGATTCGCCGAGCGTCGTGATCGTGGTTCGCACGGCGTCCCGGTCCAGGTAACGATGATGTCCCTTCGCGGGGATCAGGTCCTTCAGCGCCGTGAACGCGGCCAGCGATTCCTCATATTCCCGAAGCGCCGCCAGACACTCTGCCCGACCCAGGACGCAGGCGTCGTGGATCTCTCCCGTGACGAAGGATCGCATGACTTCATCGTAAAACGACAGCGCCGCCTGCGGTCGGTCGTCGGCCTGCTGCAAGCGACCCAGCAGCAGATTGGCTTTGGCCCACAACGTGTCGTGGGCGGTCCACTCGTTCAACAGAGATCGAAGAACGGTCTCAGCCTCCATCGGCCGGCCTTCGCGATGGAGGCATACGGCATCAAGGTATGAAAGGGCCAGCAACTCGCCCGTGCCGCTCAGCCGCTCTTTTGCCGCCTCGACCAGATCCCTGGCCGGCGCCGTATTGCCCTGATCGAGCAGCCACTCGACCTTGTATTCCAGGGCCCAGAGGTAGTTGCCCGGCGACGCGGGCGAAGGTTTCGGCTGCGGCTGATCCTGCCCGCCCGCCGACTCGGACTCGCCGTTGAGAATCGAATCGAGATCGGCCAGAGACTCAGGTGAGAGATCCGCGACCGACCGCGACTGAAGCTCCACAAGCTTCCGACGGATCCGATCGGGCCGGTCGGGATGCTCTCGCAGCGCTTCTCGAAAAGCGGCCACCGCCTCGGTTTCATTGTCGGACCAGGTATATGCTTCGCCGAGAGCGGTCCAGTCATCGGCGCCCAGCTCGGCGCCGCCGCGGCGGGCCATCTGAAAATTATGCAGTATGGACTTGGTGTTCTGCCGGGGATGCTCCTCCCGGGCGGACTCGGCCCGGTACACCGTTCGCGCCAGGAGCCGGTGCAACTCCGCCCGCTGCTCCGGCGGTCGTTTCTCCTCTTTCAATAAATCCACGAGGTACGCGTTCGCCCGAAGCAGCATGCCGGCTTCGTGCAGACGCGCGACTCGCGAAACCTCCTCCTCGAATGTGACCGGGCGGTATCCCGCCACAATCCGATGAAGGCCACCCCCCAGCAGGACCAACCCCAGGAACAACAGCGGAATCTGCCACCGCCCGCCCCCTGTCGGCTCCGTCGCCGGCAGAAACTCGTCGACCTCGCCGACCGCCGCGACCTCAGCCTGCTTCTCGGCCGGTACCGGTGTCGCTTGGGCGGGCGGCTGGTCTGCGGGGGTTGGGGTAGTGCCAGGGGCTTCGCTCATCCTGAGCCTCACCAGGAGCCGGAGTTGCGTGATTCTCCTCGCTCCGTAGTCCGGGCATCCTGCCCGATTTAATCAACGAGACCTGCATTTCTTCGCCCCTGTTATCGGCGAGAAGTGCGCCTTCCGCTCAGCCGATTTTTCGTGTGATGAACGTGCCAAGCAGGCACGAAGCGCGACTCTCAACCCTGGCAATCGCGCCGCTCGCCGGCCGGCAAAAAATCTTTTCAGAAATTGTGTTCGCGGCGAGCATTTTCCGCCGCGCCGGCGCCTTTACCGCGCCTCTTCAATCATCGGGAGGGCGCGTCAACATGGCGTTCCGGAGGGCCGTACAAGACTTGCCGGGCTCGCATCAAACTGCACAGCGCCTCCGCGCAATAGTCCGCGCGAATACGGTTGTCCCAGAGGGAAGCACGCACGCCGCCCAGTGCATCGCGCGGGCTGCGGATGTAATAGCACCCCTCTTCACGCACCTCCAACTGCATGATGAATCGGACCGCCGCCTGAACCACTTCGCGATATCGCCGGGCCCGTTCCTTGTCGCCGATTCTCTCCGCCAGCGCCACACCATCCGCCAACGCCGCCAGGTAGTCGGCCGTATCGATGCCGATGGAGCCGGCTTCCCGCGCATTAATTGCACCAGACAGTTCGGGCCAGGGGCAGTTCTTCGCATTGACCTGGAGCTTCGCGAGTTCGTCGATGATCTGGAACGCCGTGTCGCTGGCTCGCGCATCCTTCGTGCGCACATAAGCCGCCGCCAGTCCTCGCGCCAGCACGGCTGCCGCCTGCGGCTCCATCGGTTCCCTGCAGATGCTCTGGTAGTGTGGCAACGCCCGCTCCATGGCCTGCTCGATCGGCACAAGGGTCCCCGCGGCGGCGCCGCCAGCGCTGCCGTGCCAGTCCCCTGCTGTTGCCAGGGCCAACAAGGCCCATCCTCCGGCCGCCACATCCTCCTGGTCTTTCTCCTTTCGCGGTTGGAAGGCCATCTCCAGCCCCCCACCTTCGCCCTGGCACGCCAACAGCGCCCGGACCACGCCATCCATGCATACCTCCGCCGACAGATCGGCGGGCCGTGTGGTCGTCGGAGCACTGGCGGGAGCACTTGTCGTCTCGGGCTGAGTCGTAGCCCATTCTCGCACCGGGCGGGCCATGCCCCAGTACGGGCGGACTTCGAGTGCGGCGAGCAGCAGCTTCGATGTGATTTCGAGGTAGTTCTCGTGCCCTGGAAAGGCCAGCACAAGGCCGGCCAGAACCAGCTGCGCTTGGCCTTTGTCGGTGATGCCCGCCACCACCGATAGTGGTTGGAGGTAAGCCGAGCACTTCCCGATGACCTTCTTCACGTCGGCAATGACCTCAGGCCGTCCGGACCAGGCTGCATACACGGACAGGCCATACAACGCCTCCATCTGCACCGGGGCGGAGTTGCCTTCTCCGTACCGGTCGCCGGAGGGCAAATACTCGTGCGAGAAGAAGCCGTCTCGGTTCTGGCGGTAATGCAGATAGTTGCCCATACGGTTGATGGCCGCATCGAGCGACTGGGCCGACACAGCCTCCGCCGCTACCACTGCGGCTCCTCGCGTCAACACTGTTGGAAGTGCTGCTTGGGACAATTGCCACAGGTGGTAGGACCGGAATCTGAAATATCGTATCTCTTTGGCGAAACGAAGTTTATCGGCGTGCATCAAACCGATGGCCGACTCAGCCGCCTGCAACGCCAAGTCCGGCGTATAGTCCGACGAAATCACCTGACCGGGGCGTGTCCAGCCGCGCTTACCGTGGAATTCGACTCCGATCCCCTCCACCGCCGGTTCGAACGAGTGCAACAGATCGTCCGACCATCGCCCCTCCTCGACAAACCCGGCGTTAACCATCTCACGGGGTCCCAACCACTCGAACTCCAGGCCAAACTCACCACCGCCATCACGAATCCTGACCTTTTTGTCCAAGGCCGCCTGCCCCAGCAGCGTCCCTCCCGCCACGGCTGCGTCCACGATGTCCATTTCGCGGCTCTCGGCTTCCACCAGGGCTGCGCCGTGCAGACGCAGCGTCAGGTGGATGACCCCTTTGATGCCTGCCAGGGCTGGAGGGCGATACCTGGCCTCATGCTCAGGCAACGCGGCTACTTTGTCTTCAAACGCCCGCCGGGCGGTTTTGACCAGCAAGACCAGATCCTCGAACGAAACCTCAGGCAATTCGTCGGCTGACCGTGTCGTCGCAACTGCCAAGGGCTTCTCGACCCCCGGTTGCGACGCAGGCGGAAAGGCGGGCTGCCTTGTCGATTGCCCAAATGCTGCGGCGATCGAGAACCCAGCAAACAACGACAACGCCGCCGCGATGCCCGGCGTTCTGGAATATCCGGCTTGGCTCATCGCTTGGCCCTCAAATCGTCCCCCTCCGTGACGCCTGTCTCCATCCGAAAACCCTCCGGCACCAGAAACCTCACCTGCCTCCCAGTCACCGCAAACTCCGCGGGCAGCCATCCGGCGGCATCGCCGTCCACTTGAACGGGCACAGACCCTGTCTCAGCAAAAACCCTGATGTGGCGGCCCTGAGAATAGTGCACACCGGTGGTCTTCATATGCCGCCGCAGCAGCAGATTCGCGAGGTGCCGCAGCACCGAAACCCGCCGGCGAAGCTCGAAAATGCACACGTCCAGCAAGCCGTCATCGGGCCTGGCGCGGTAGGCCGGCCGCAGACCCATCGCGTATCGTGGTACATTGCCCACCAACACCTGCGCGGGGCCCCTGTAAAACCGCCGGCCGTCCACCTCCACCGATAGAAGCGGGGGATGATACTGCCACAGCGCACGCAAGCCCGGTCCAAAATAAGTCCAATAGGAGATGTGTCCGCCATTCAGGTGCATGAGCTCCTGCCGCCGACGACCCACGTCGTGTGCGATCCTGGCATCGAAGCCGACCCCGCCCACGAGGAGGAACGGCCGGCGAGAGGGGCTGGATGCCTCGTCAGCCCCGGCGCCGGCGGAGCTCACCAGCTCGGCGATATCCAGCCCGACAGTACGGCCGCTCACCATGATCCGCCAGAGCAAGTCACCATCGAGCCGGATGCCCAGGTACTTCGCCAGGATGTTCTCGGTGCCGCTGGGAACCACCAGAATCGGCACTCGGCCAGTGGTCAAGCCGCTGACAACCTCGTTGACGGTCCCGTCCCCTCCGACCACGACCAGCGAATGAGCACCCTGCTCGCAGCACTTGGCCGCGACAGCCAGTGCATCCCCACGGCGGCGCGTTTCCGTCAGGCTGACCTTGAGTCCGGCCTGCTGAATGCGGCGGCACAGGACCGCGACCGCCCGACCGCCCGGACTGCCGGGACCGCCGACGATTCTCCCCGCCACGGGATTGACGACGATATGGACTGTAGAGCGATCACCCATCAGTTTGGGTTTTTCCGCCTGCGACCGGCGGCCTGCACCGGAACGCAGCGTTCATCTTACCCGCGCCCCGGCGAATGCGATCCCTCCAGGGGGCTCAGGAAATCCGATGATCGATAGCCATAATTTGACCGAACCTCTTTCCACTTGTATCGTCCTACATCTTGGTGATTCAGCGACCTTAGAGTTATTCTCCTGATGCCAACACAACTCAAGCCCTCGACCCCGCCCCCTCAGCAACCCGGACAGGCTTTCGGCGGGAGCTCCGCGACCGTCGATCCTGCGCCTCAATCCGAGGGCATTCGCGACACAATCGAGGCCATAATCATCGCCTTCATCCTCGCCTTTGTCTTCAGGGCCTTCGTCGTCGAGGCATTCGTCATACCGACGGGCTCCATGGCGCCGGGCCTGTACGGCCAGCACGTGCAGTCTCGGTGCGAGGCATGCGGTTATCCGTTCGCTTGGGGGCTCATCGAAGGCATCCCGCTCAATCATGGCCGGGTACGCTGCCCCAACTGTGGCTGGCGTGATGACGCCAGGAGCCCGATGGCCCGGCACAGCGAGCCGGCCAATATTCCAGAGTCGGGCGACCGCATCCTGGTCCTGAAATGGCCCTATGACATCGGAGGCAAGACCCTCGGTCCCCACCGATGGGACGTAGTGGTTTTCAAAGACCCGGAAGACGGCGACCAGAACTTCATAAAGCGGTTGCTGGGCCTGCCCGGCGAAGTGCTGGAGATCATCGACGGAGATATATATACGGCTCCGATCTCGGAGGTCCGCCAGGATATCCGTGAGGCCCTGTCCGAGCCGCCACCCCTGAACAACCCCCATGGCAAACGGTTGACCGACGAGCAGGAACAGGCGTTGGCGAAGGTTCTGACCATTCAGCGGAAGACGCCGGTGGCCCAGAGCTCGCTGTGGCTGATTCACTACGATCACGACTATCAGCCGGACCCCACTGTGATGCACGATGTGGAGGCCTGTGATCCGCCCGTCTGGCGACCGCGCGAGGACGGTGCCG
>Ga0335070_10011380_pt1 | contig 10390 bp, 7 predicted proteins | sample Lox_Sample_13_FD_206722 | JGI IMG/M metagenome (GOLD analysis project Ga0335070, IMG submission 206722) | Soil microbial communities from Loxahatchee National Wildlife Refuge, Florida, United States - Lox_Sample_1.3 | ecosystem: Environmental > Terrestrial > Soil > Wetlands | place: USA: Florida...
CCCTTCGGGGCAGTTTCTCGCTGCGGCGTTTGGAAACATGGCGACCGAGTTCAGGAATGGCGTCCCTACGGCGAACCTCACACCCCAGCCATTCTTTGAGAATCAGATGCAGGCGGCTTTGGACGCAGACTTTGGGCCTGGTAACTTCAATTGCGAGACTTACCTATTGGCTCTCACAAATGGGGGCATCGATGAGCCCACTTGCACATCAGTAGCCCGGGTCATTGCGGGCCGAGGGCTCGTAACTCGAGGTGACTTAGGAGATGCTGTTCAAGCTCTAGACTTTTTCAACCTTCTCCTCCCCGGCGTCGGCTTGGCGCCACAGTTCGCCTCCGACATTTACATGACGAATCAGGGCTACTCGAATTACAGCGGCATGCTCGCGACTTTGCACAAAAAGTACTCGCATGGCCTGCAATTCGACGTCAACTACACCTACTCTCACTCGATCGACAACATGTCGCCGGCGGCGAATAGCGCTTTTGGCGGAGGTACAGGCGCCGGCGGAATTCTGTGCGACTCCGTCAACCTGCATGTTTGCCGCGCCAGTTCAGATTTCGACGTCACCCACAACATCACCGCTGACTGGATTTATGACTTGCCGTTTGGCAAGGCACGCACGTTCGGAAAGGGTATGTCTCGCTGGATGGACGAAATCGTGGGCGGGTGGCAGATCTCAGGATTGGCCAGCTGGCGCACAGGTTTTGCCTTTACGACAGTCTCCAATTCTTACCCGATCAGCTTCGCCAACAACGTTCCCGCGGTCTTCAATGGTGATCGGTCTGCGCTCCGCACGAATCCGCATCTTGACCAGGCAACTGGTGAGGTTCAGTTATTCGCGAATCCGGATGCGGCTGTGGCAGCGTTCAGTTACCCCACGGGACTGCAGGCCGGAAGCCGCAACAACTTGCGCGGACCGCATTACTCGAACTTCAACCTGGGTCTTGGAAAGTATTTCCCGATCACGGAACAAACCCGGTTGCAGTTCCGCGCCGACGCATTCAACGCGTTCAACCACACGAACTTTACGCTCCCTGGCATCTCCGGAACGGCGGATATCAGCTTGCCGTATGCAACGGGCGGCAACTTTGGGGTCATTTCCAGTGCTGCCGATGCCCGCGTGATGCAGTTCTCCTTGAGGCTCGAGTTCTAGAAGCCGATCCTTGCTCTCTCACGGCCGGCGGAAACGACCGGCCATTTTTTCGCTCTCTGCTGCGTAAGCCCACTCTGCGGCGCGAATGTTAGCTTGTAGAGTTGTCACTCAGTTCAGAAGTGAACGAGCGCGTGGCGTGTGTGGAGAATCGTGAAAGAAGCCAGCCTCGCAGGAGGCTGGCTTTCGCATCTTCCGCTGCCTAATTCTCAGGCCCGCGTCAGCACACGGTCATGCACCGGCTCCGGCTCTTTCACGGGCTCCGTCGGCCGATAATCCTGCTTCGGATCCTTTGGAGGAGCCGCAGGAATCATCTTCGCCGCCGCACTTCCCTCAACTGCCGGCAACGAGAAGCGCAGTGCCTCGTCGATGGTCTTGACATAGTGAACGTTCAGGTTCTCCAGTTGTTCGGGCGTGAGATCTTCCTCGACGTTCATCTTATTTTCCGCAGGAAGAATCACATCCCGAACCCCAGCCCGTTTCGCTGCCAGCACCTTTTCCTTGATCCCGCCAACCGGAAGCACGTTCCCGCTGAGCGTGATCTCACCCGTCATCGCCGTTAACGGAGTAATGCGCTGCTTGGTCAGTAACGACACCAATGCCGTCGCCATCGTCACTCCGGCAGAAGGACCGTCCTTCGGAATGGCTCCCGCCGGCACGTGAATGTGAATGTCATGGTTGGCGAAGAAATCCTCTGTCACCCCAAGGCGGTCAGCATTCGACCGCACCCACGTCAGAGCAGCCTGCATCGACTCCTGCATGACCTGGCCGATTTGCCCGGTCATGGTGAATCCGCCTTTGCCCTTCATCGCATTGGCTTCGACGAAGAGAACATCGCCGCCTGCCGGAGTCCAAGCTAAGCCGACCGCAACTCCCGGTCGTTCCGTGCGCTCGGCAATTTCGCCCTCGCTGCGGATCTTGATGCCGCCCAGGAACTCCTGAATGACATCTTTGTCCACGATCAGCTTCTCGTGCTTCCCTTCGGCGAGGCGACGTGCCTGCTTGCGGCAGATTGTGCCGATCGTGCGTTCCAGGCTGCGTACGCCCGCTTCCCGCGTGTAATGCCGGATGATGTAGCGAACCGCCTCGTCCGGGAACTCGATCTGCTCCACCGTGATGCCGTTTTCGTCAATCTGACGCGGGATCAGGTATTGGAACGCGATGTGAACCTTCTCCTCCTCGGTATATCCCTGCAGTTCGATGATCTCCATGCGATCGCGCAACGGCTCGGCGATCGGATCGAGCATGTTCGCCGTCGTGATGAACAACACCTTGGAAAGATCGAACGTCACGTCGAGGTAGTTGTCGCGGAAGGTCGAATTCTGCTCTGGATCGAGCGCTTCGAGCAATGCCGAAGCCGGATCTCCGCGGAAGTCACGCCCGACCTTGTCAATTTCGTCCAGCATGAACACCGGATCTTTCGTCTCAGCCCGGCGAATGCCCTGAATGATCTGCCCAGGCAAGGCACCGATGTAAGTCCGGCGGTGCCCGCGAATCTCGGCCTCATCATGCACACCACCCAGAGACAGTCGCGTAAACTTACGCCCCAGCGCCCGAGCGATCGATTTTCCAAGCGACGTTTTACCGACTCCAGGAGGTCCGACAAAGCACAGGATCGGACCTTTCATGTTCGGCTTGAGACGCCGAACGGAGAGGTAATCCAGAATGCGATCCTTGACCTTCTCCAGGTCGTAGTGATCGGTGTCCAGAATCTCTTTCGCTTTCGGGATTTCGATCTCCTGCCCAGATGTCTTTGCCCAGGGCAGTACGGCCAACCATTCAATGTAGTTTCGGGTCAGCGAATAGTCGGCAGCCATCGGCGACATGCGCGAAAGCCGGCCCAGTTCCTTCAGGGCTTCTTTCTTCACCTCGTCCGGCATGCCGGCTTCTTCGATCTTCTTCTTCAGATCTTCAACGTCGCGCTGCCCCTCGTCCTGCTCACCTAACTCCTTCTGGATGGCCTTCATCTGCTCGCGCAGGTAGTACTCGCGCTGCGTCTGCTGCACGCGATCCTGCACTTCGCTCTGGATCTTGTTGCGCAGTTGCTGGACTTCGAGCTCCTTCGCAAGATGCTGGTTGATTTTCTCCAGCCGCACATGAACATCGAGGGTTTCCAGCGTGTCCTGCTTATCCGGAGTCGATAGCGAGGGAAGCGAAGAGGCGATGAAATCTACCAAGCGTCCGGGTTCATCGATATTCATCGCGACCGTCGAGAGTTCGTCGGACAGCGTCGGCGACCCGGCCACGATCTGCTGGAACAGCGTCAATACGTTCCGCTGCAGCGCCTCGATCTGCGAAGTTGCAATCGGAGTAGCGCTCTCCGGCAACGGCGAATACTGCGCGCTCATGAACGGCGTGAGTTGCGTAAACTCGCCAAGCTTGACCCGCTCCAGACCTTCGGCGAACACGAACAGACTCTGGTTCGGCATTTTGACGACTTTGTGAACCACTGCGGACGTCCCCACCGTATAGAGGTCGGTCGGTTGGGGCGCATCGACCCGTGCCTCGCGCTGGGCCACCACAATGATGGTCTTGTCTTCCCCGAGTGAATTGATTAACTGAACTGAACTTTCACGCCCAACCGTAAGTGGCAAAACAGCATGCGGGAACAGCACCGTATCCCTAACGGGCAGCACCGGCAATGATTTTTGCTCGTTTGTTTCCTTTAGCTTAGGAGAGCGCTCAGATGAGTTTTGTTGGCTCATGATTCTCCTTGAGTGTAACTCGCTCAAGTTTAGATGACATTTTTCGCAGAAGGATTCGGCAGCCTCTGAATCTCTCCGCAAGCCTGGCATTCTAGTCCGCTGCGGAGCTTACGGTATGTGTCTAAGGTGCAGAGGCTAACGCGCAGGATGCCCACACGCAAGTCTTAATTTGACCACCCCCAGAAACGCGGCAGGACCACAGGAGGGATCATCCCGTGCGCCTCCAACCAGGAGGCGCATGGGGCAGTTTGGTAGAAGCAAAGTATCAGAAGACGTGCTTGGCGGTGTCGCCCGCGAAGACGAGCTCCTGCAGCACACGCTCATTCGCGGCGTTTAGTTGATATACCGTCCTGGTCTGGTCGGCTTTCTTTTCGAGTTGAACCAGTTGGCACTTCACCTTCACGTCCTGCACTTTATGGTTCACGGCCTGGAACACCATGATATGTTCCTTCCCTTCCATGGTGTGCCGAACAACATATTCGCCGGCCGGCAACAGCGTGCCGCCAACACGAGTTGCCCCGGCCAGTACAACTTTCCCGGAGTCGTGAATCCCCAGATTGTTTGCTCCTACAGCGAATGACACCAGGGCAAGCACACACACGTATAGCGTTATGGCTTTCAATGAGTGCATTGAAAATCTCCTCACAGTTGATGATAGAGCTGGTCGCAACCAGCGGCTAGCTACGATCATTCTATGGACTCGGATGCGGCCTCGTGTGTGTGCCACATCACAGGGTCCTGTGATGTCAGCGAGCGTCAGGGAAGATATTTACTTTGGGGTGAACTGCGCGAGATCGTAGATTCCAAGCCTCTTCTCGAGTTGTGCCACCTGATCGACTACCTTGAAGAAGCCTTCATCTCCAAAGAGTTGATCCTCTTTCTTCTCGAAGTCTTCGCCCAACGAATCGTATTCGTGGTCCGACACAATGGATCGAAATGCGGGGAACAGCACGGTGTCCTCACGAGCCTCGTGCGGACGATACATGCGAAGAAACGATCGCAAGGCATCTGTCAGCTTGTCGGTATCGGAGGAGACATACTTAAGGCTGGCCGTCCCGGCCAATTCACGAATTCTTGCCGTCAGGTCGCGCCCCGCCTTGTGCTGAATTTGCAGGGTGTCGACCAGCTTGACCAGTTTCCCCGCCTTGCGGAATCGCGGGAAGAGGAAATCCTCCTCCAGTTTCTCGTGATAGTCCTCTACGAACCGGCGCACGACATCGGCCGCGCTCACCAGAACGGAGCCGTCAAACGGTTTCTTCTCGTGGAGCATGCGCAAGTGCTCATCGTAGATCAGCAGAATCCGGTTGAGCACGCCGTGCTCACGCATCAGGTCTTCAGCCGGAGAGATCTTCTCGTCGTTCTCTCCCTTCTCCTTCTCGCCTTTTTCTTTCTCCTCCAGCTTTTGCTGAGCGAATGTGAAGGGTGTGAACAAAGCGGCACCGGCAATCGAACTGTGACGAAGAAAACTGCGGCGGGTGGATGCATTCTCGAACACGGGATCCTCCGAAGGAATTTTTTCCTGCTTTGTTGGACGCGACGCCCCCGGGAAAAGGTTCGCCCGGCTCATGCCGCCGGATAAACTCCCAGCACCTTGACAAACTCCGCCACTTCGCCCAAATGGCGCAGCGCGTTCTGTGCCGGCTCGTCATCGCCGCGCAGGAAATCCACGTAGAAAACATACTCCCACGGCCTTCCCCGCATCGGACGCGACTCGATTTTGCTCAGGCTGATGTCCCGGAGCGCAAACACACTCAGCGACTTGAACAAAGCCCCGGGTAGATTCTTCACCTGAAAGGCAATGGAAGTCTTGTTCGCACCCGGTGGAATCAGCCGCCGGTAGTCCGTTTCGAAAGCATTCCCCCTAGGGTGCCGCGTTTGTCGCCGATTTTGCGAGAAGCGGGACGCTTTTCTGACCGCACTCCATTTCCTTATCAGAAAAAACCGCGTGAAGTTTCCCTTGTCATCTTCAATGCCAGCCTGCAGAATCTTTCCTGAGTACTCTTGCGCCGCCTGCCGACCCGCAATTCCAGCAGCATCCGTGAGGCGATTGGCGGTGACATGCTTCACGCTGCCGGCTGTGTCATAAAACGGAACCGCCTCGATCTGCGGATGATGCCGGAAAAACTCGCGACATTGATCCAGTGCTACAGGATGCGACAACACCCGCCGCAAGGACGCAATCTTCACCCCCGGCGCGGCGATGACGTTGTGAACAATCCGCAGCAGGTACTCGGCCTGGATGAACACGTTCCTGGCCACCAGCAGATCGGCATGCTCGGCGACGGTGCCAGCCAGCGTATTCTCGATCGGAATCACTGCGGCCTGCACCGAGCCCGCCTCCACGCGATCAAATACTTCCACCGACCGCGCGCAGGGCACAATCGAACACCTCGGCAGCATCTTCTCGGCCGCTTCGTGACTGAACGAGCCGAGTTCCCCCTGGATTGCGACTTTCATAATGGCCATTCCCGAACAGGCAAAGTATAGGAGAACTCCAGGAAACGCAATGTGTTAATCAGAGTCTGTTGAGATCCTTCTTGAGCACGAGAGCGTCCACGCCATTGGAGTAATAACGCGGCCAGGTGCGAATTACGTTGTACCCATGCCGCTTGTAAAACGCCAAAGCGCCGGCATTGTCGACAGCCGTCTCCAGCCCAACGAACGGACACCCCGCAGCCCGCATTCGATCTTCCGCGCTCCGTAACAGCAACGAGCCTACGCCTGAGCGTCTTGCAGCCGGCCCCACATCGATGGTCACGACGTGTCCCGAAACCCCGCAATGCGCCACGATGAAACCCTGCAGTTCCTCCTTTTCATTCATCGCCACCAGCGCGAATGATCCTCGATGCCGGATAAAGCCTCTGAGTTCCTGCTTGGAGTATGAGATTCCGGGTGGAAAGCACTCCTGATCCATGCGCCACAACGATTCGAACTCTTCAGGCTTGTAGTCGCGGATCTCGATGGCCACCGCGCCATTGTAGCGCCGGCGTCACCGCCGAGCTGTCGCGAGGGCGTCTTGCCCTCGCCGCCGCTGCGAGGCGATCTACAGCCTTCACCACGAAGCGCCCGACGCCAGAACCGGCGTTCCCTCCATTTTCCACAGCCCCTTGTTGCGCTTGCGCAAAGAAATGACCTGCTGGGGACAAATGTCCCCTTGCCCCGCCCGCAACCTCGGACGTACCATCGGCATCAGAGGGGTGAGTGCGGTTCGCCTGTGGGACGTCTTCTGATCATCGACGTGGCCTGTGCATTCGTCGCCCTGGCCGGATGGTATTTGTTTTTTGCCGCCTATAATCGCCGCCGGGGTGCCGAAGCGTTACGTTGGGTGCAGTCCGCCTGCGCAGGCAAAGGACGCGTTGTCGACTTCCGCTGGCTGAACAGTTCCCGTCTTTACGCTCGCCTGCAATTCCCCTCCCGCAGCTTTGAGAATGCTCGCGTGATGTTGAAGTTCCGGCCCCGCCCCCTGCCCGTGAACTGGATTCTCAGCCGGGTCAATAAACAGAAAGAAACATTGACGTTCGAGGCCGACCTGGGTGGATCTCCCAGTCTCAGGCTCGATGTAATTCGGCATCGCTGGTGCGCTCATAGCCGCGGGGTGATGGCCAGCAGGAAAAAAGAGCGCCAGTGGGATATTTACGAACCCGGCCCCATCGTGCTCACCACACGCACGCATTGGCAGGAAGACTCGACTCCCGAGCTCAATACCCTGATGACCGTGCGCCAGCAAGACGTGCTTCAGGTCCGCTTCCGCCCCGAATCCCCGCAATTCTCCGCCACCATCGCTCTCGACGCGCTCGACGATCCTCGCAGCGCTGCCGGCTTCCTGACGACGCTTCGCGAACTGGCCGCGGGAGCATCGGCTCACAGGCAGTAACCTGTCCCAACCTCCTGTAATCGACTAAACTGCCCACATGCCTACCGGCCGTCAGGGCTCGATCCGACTGTTCAACTTTGCAGGAATTGATGTCTTCCTGCATTGGTCATGGTTCCTCGTGGCGGTGTATGAGATTCAAAGCCGCTCCGGACGATATTCATCCGTCCTGTGGAACGTACTGGAATACCTGGCGCTGTTCGTGATCGTACTGCTTCATGAGTTCGGGCACGCGTTAGCCTGTCGCCAGGTTGGAGGACGAGCCGATCGGATCGTCCTGTGGCCCCTTGGGGGAGTCGCCTATGTAGATCCACCGCCGCGACCCGGAGCAACGCTGTGGAGCATCGCGGCCGGGCCACTGGTCAATGTCTGCTTGATGCCTGTCCTGGCCGTGGCCGTGGTGCTAACTCACTCTCAGTTTTTTCTCAACAATTGGCTCAATTTCTATGAGCCGGTGCCTTCGATCTTCTGGATCAATGTCGGCCTCTTCGTTTTCAACATCCTTCCGGTGTACCCGTTGGATGGTGGCCAAATTCTGCGCTCGTTACTCTGGTTTGTGCTCGGCCGCGCCCGGAGTTTGATGGTCGCAGCCGTATTCGGTCTCCTCGGCGCCGCAGCGTTTATCGGTCTCGCACTCTGGTGGCAGAATCTCTGGCTGGGCGTGATTGCACTCTACATGATCATGAATTGCTGGGGCGGGTTTAAGCACGCTCAAACGTTATTGCGCACCGCGAAACTTCCACGGCGCGCTGGTTTCGCCTGCCCGACGTGCGACAACGCACCTCCAATCGGAACGTACTGGAGATGCTCCCAATGCCGCCAGGCTTTCGATCCTTTCGAATCAGGTGCGGCCTGTCCCGACTGTCGGACCCTATACCCAACCACCCAGTGCCTCGATTGCGGGCGTCAGCATCCGATTCACGAATGGGCCTCGGGATCTCTTGTAGTTCCCCATCTCTAGTCCTGCGCCCCAGATTGATTCCCGAATCGCTCCAGCTGAGGGTTCGGCCTTGGATGGTACGATATCGGCGAGTACCGGAGGTCATTTGGCCGTGTTCACTCGCCCCGGTTTCCGCCACCTGACTTTTGGATCTCTCCTGTTCGCCATGGCTTGTTTCCAGGTTCCTCCTGCCAACGCTGGAGAAAGCCAGTGGGTCGAAGTACGTTCCCCGAATTTCTCTGTGATCACCGACGCAGGTGAGCGCCGCGGCCGTGACGTCGCTCTCCGCTTCGAACAGATGCGATCGGCGTTCGGCACGCTGATGACGCAGGCTACCGTGAACATCCCCGTCCCGCTGCAGATCGTCGCCTTCCGCAATACGAAGGAAATGCGTCAGGTGGCCCCACTGTTTCACGGCAAGCCCACTCGACTGGCGGGGCTCTTCCAAGGGGGACCAGATCGCAGCTTCATCATGCTCGACATGTCCGTCGAGAATCCCTGGACCACGGTCTTTCACGAGTACGCTCACCAACTCATGAGGGGTAATAACGAACTCGAGTTTGATCCCTGGTTCGAGGAGGGATTCGCGGAGTACTTCTCCACCATCCAAGTCGATGGGAAGGAAGCCCATATTGGAGAGATTCCTCGCGACGACTATCTGATTCTGCAGCAGGTCGGCACCATGAAAGTCGCCGACCTGTTTAAGGTCGTGCACTACTCGGAAACCTACAACGAAAACGGGAATGCTCGGACCACTTTCTATCTCCAGTCAGGAATGCTGCTGCACTACATCTACGACAACCAGCTTCTGTCCAAAGTCGGCACGTATTTCGAGCTGAAATCGCACAAGCATCTCAGTGTCGAGGATGCAATTCAGCAGGCTTTTGGAATGAGCGCGGCGCAACTCGATAAGACGTTGCGAAACTACCTGCTTGAGGGCCGCTACCGCTATTACTCGATTCCCGCTCCTCCGCAGATCTCGGAAAAGACCTACACAGCGAGACCGTTGACGTCGGAGGATGCGGCCGCTGTCCTCGCCGATATCCACCTGCACTCGCCCGATTACCAGGACAAGGCTGTCGACGAATTTCAGGCGATCTTGAAATCCGACCCTAACAATGCCGCCGCCTGCCGCGGACTTGGTTATGCCTACCTGCAGAGACAGGACTTCACCCAGGCTGCCGAGTACTTCAAGAGATCTTCTGTACAAGATTCGAAAGACCCCCGCGTCCACTACTACAGCGCACTGTTGATGGCCCGCGAGAGCGGCTTTAGCTCCAAAGCGGATCTTCCCACCCTGATCAAGGAACTGGAGACTTCCATAAGTCTCGATCCCAAGTTCGCCGATTCGTATGCGTTACTCGCCTTTGCGCAAACCAGTTCCGGCGACCATGAGAAAGCCCTGGAAACTATCCGGAAGGCGATCACGATCGACCCGCGCAACGAGACCTACCGGTTCAACCTCGCCAACATATACCTCGCCAACCGCCAACCGGACAAAGCAATGGTAATTCTGGAGTCCCTGCAAAAAACCGGCAGTCCCGAAATTGCCTCGCGCGTGGCCAGCGTCCTCGAAGGCATCCACCAGTTTCAGCGGTCGGAGCCATCACAGTTCACACTAAAGCGCAGGGAAGATTCCGAAGACTCTACCGCCACAGCCAGTACTGCACCTCCTGCGCCAACTCCGATCAGCGAAGGCCCAAACTGGGGCGCTCCCATCTTCC
>Ga0335070_10011381_pt1 | contig 10389 bp, 9 predicted proteins | sample Lox_Sample_13_FD_206722 | JGI IMG/M metagenome (GOLD analysis project Ga0335070, IMG submission 206722) | Soil microbial communities from Loxahatchee National Wildlife Refuge, Florida, United States - Lox_Sample_1.3 | ecosystem: Environmental > Terrestrial > Soil > Wetlands | place: USA: Florida...
GCTTCTCGAGCACCTGCTCGACCTGCTTGACCACTTCCGGGCTCGCCTTGTCCATGGTCGCCACGCGCAGCACCACCTCCGGGCGCATCTCTACAGGAAGCCCCGTGATGATGGCGGCTCCCGTCTCCGGCTCGAGGCTGGCGAGCACGAGGGCGACCGTCTGCGGGTGCTCGCGTCGCAGGATGCTGGCGAGGTGATTCGGGTCGGCCTTCTTCACCGCGGCGAAGCGACTGGGCTCGAGGGTCGACTGAATGCGCCCGACGATCTCCACGGCCCGGTGGCGCCCTACGGCCTTGTCCAGGATCTCGAGCGCGTAGTTGAGCCCGCCCGAGGTGATGTACTGCTTGGTCAGCGCCATCTGAAGGAACTCTCGTGTCACCGCGGCGGTCACCGCCTCGTCGACGTTGGAGAGCCGGCTGATCTCGGTGGAGAGCACCTCGATCTCGTTCTCCGCCAGGTTCTTGAAGATCTTCGCGGACACGTCGGCGCCCAGGCTCGCCAGGAAGATGGCGGCCTTGCGCGACCCCGACAGGGTTTCGAGCTCAGCCGACATGCTGACTGCTCCCTACGGGCTGCAGCGCCTTCTTCTTCACCATCCACGCCCGGAGCAGCTGGGCCGCCGCCTCCGGCTCGGCACTCGCCAGGCCCATCGCCTTCTGTCGCACGCCGTCACGCTCCTTGCTGATGCGCGCGAACTCCTCGGGGACGCCCTCCATGCTCGAGTCCTCGAGGTCGTGGTGTCCGGAGACCGCCTGATCCGCGGGAGAGCCGGCCGCACGCCTGCCCTGCATGTGCAATGAGCGCGCGACTTCCTCCAGGGCGCGCTGCCGCGAGCGCCGGCGAAGGATCCACGTCCCGATGGCCGCGGCGGCGGCGAGGGCCGCCGCGATGACGCCGGTGGTGGACCCGCCCAGCCCTCCGAGCGGGGCGGCCGGGTCGCCGTGCTCGAGCACGGTCTGGGCCCGATCGCGAAGCGAGGTGTCGAACGGCATTTCCACGACTGTGACCTCGTCGCCCCGTGCCTGGTTGAAGCCGACGGCGCCCATGACGATGCGCCGGATCTTCTCGATCTCCTCCGCCGAGCGGGGCGTGGGCTCGCGGACTTCCTTCTTGTCCGGCCCCTGGATCGTCCGCGTGTTGGTGTTCAGCATCACGGCCATGGACAGGCGCTGGACCTCCCCCGGCGTGGTGAGCGTCTTCGCCACGATGCGCGAGAGCTCGTAGCTCACGTTCTCGGTCTCGCGCGTGGTGGTCGTGGAGTGGGTGCTCGCCGCGTGCGACGGCGTCGCGGCAGCGCCGGGCGCGGGCGGGGTCGCAGCGCCGCCGGGAGCGGGCGCGGGCGGGGCAGTCAGCGCGCTCGGCGTGGACGAGGAGCCGTTCGTCGTCTCGACTGTTCGTGTCTCTTGCCGGGCCACCGGAGTCTGATCAAATCGCTCCTCGGTACGCTCGACCTGGTCAAAGTTGATCTGGGCCGTTACGCGCGTCACCGCCTGTCCCGCTCCGAGTGCCGAGTCGAGCAGGCTCTGCACCCTGCGCTCGAGCCCCTCCTCCACCGCCGTCTTGATCTCGATGCGTCGCGGGGAAAGGCCGGCGGGGGCGGCACCATCGGAGCCGGCGGCGAGCACGCGGCCCGCGGTGTCGACGAGGGTGATGCGCTCCGGGCTGAGCCCTTCGACGCTGGACGCGACGAGGTGGACGATGCCGCGGACTTCTTCCGGCGCGAGCCGGCCTCCCGCGGCCATCTTGAGGAAGATGGAGGCGGAGGGCTGCCGCTCGCGATCGCTGAACAACGAGGGCTGTGGCATGACGAGGTGGACGCGGGCGCGCGAGACACCGCGCAGCTGGCCGATGGTCCGCGCGAGCTCGCCCTGCAGCGCGCGCTGGTAGTTCACGCGCTGGCTGAAATCGCTGACGCCGAACGAGGTCTTGTCGAAGACTTCGAATCCCACGCCGCCGCCGAGGGGCAGCCCCTGGACGGCCATGCGCAGCCGCAGCTCCGCCACCTTGTCGGACGGGACGAGGATCTGCTCTCCGGTTCCCCCGATCCGGTACGGCGTCTTCGAGGCTTTCAGCTGCGCGATGATGGCGCCGGCATCCTCGGAGGCGAGCGAGGCGAAGAGGGGGACGTACTGACTGTCCGAGAGCCACTGCGAGCCTGCGAAGAGCAGCCCCGTCACGGCGAGGCAGAGGACAGCCACGCCCAGCTGTCGCGCTCGGCCCAGGCCGGTCCACAGGGCCGGTCCGCGTTCCATGAGTCGATCGAGAGCTTCCGCCATGGCTTATCTACACGGACATCCGCATGACGTCCTGATAGGCCTCGAGCAGCTTGTTCCGGATCTGCAGCGCGAACTGAAACGAGATATCGGCCTTCTGGATATTGGTGAGGGCCTGGGCGGTGTCGCCCGATCGGCCCGCGGCGAGCTGCAGGGCGGACTCGTTGGCCTTGAGCTGGGCCGCGTTGACATCGGACACGATATTGCGCAGCGCCGCGCCGAAGTCGCTCCCCGCCGGGCGCAGCGTCGGAAAGCGTACCGGGGTGATGGAGGCAGGGCTGCCCGCGGCCCGAACGATGCCGATGTCGGCCATGACGTTACCGCAAGAGCTCGAGAAGCTTGGTGCCCATGCTCTTGGTCGCCTGGAACGCGCTGGCATTGGCTTCGTAGGCGCGCGTGGTGGCGAGCATGTCGACCATCTCGGTGAGGGAGACGACGTTCGGGTAGCTGACGAATCCATCGGGGCCCGCATGCGGATGACCGGGCTCGTAGACGCGGCGCGGCGGATCCGGCATCTCGACGACCCGGGAGACCTGCACCCCGCCCTCGGGAGCGCTCTCGCTCCGCAGGTCGGCCGGAAAGCCGTGGCCGTCCGCAGTCTCCAGCACGACCGACTTGCGCCGGTAGGGCCCACCCGTGCGGGAGACGAGCGTGTCGGTGTTGGCGAGGTTCTCGGCGATCACTTCCATCCTGTTCTTGTGGGCGGAGAGCCCCGAGGCACTGATGTCGAGCGCGCGAAAGAGATCCATGGAGTCTCCTTAGACTCGTCCCGAGATGGCCTGCTTCAGCGTGTTGAACTGATTGGTCAAGAGCTGCACGAGCGTGTGCTGATAGAGCGTGTTCTCGGCCAGCCGCGCCATTTGCCGATGCAGCTGCACGTCGTTGCCGTCGGCCCTCCCGTCGGCGTCCGCAGCGAGGACGAGCCGCGGCACACGATCACCGGGTCCCACTTCGGGGATGCCCTTGGGCATGGCGCCGGGAGCCGGCTGGCGCGGGGGCTTGAGGAAGTCCTCGAAGACGAGGTCGCGCGCCTGATAGCCGGGCGTCTCGACATTCGCGACGTTCTGCGCGAGCAGTGAGTGCCGCGCGGTGGCGTACGTCAGCCCTCGGGTCAGATGCTCCACCGCGCCTCCGAAGATTTGATCGATCATGCCGCGCCTCCCGAAAGCACGCGATACTCGCGCAGCCGGTTACGGATGGTGCGCACGGAGACGCCGAGGGCCTTGGCGGCGTGGGTCCGGTTGCCGTTCAGCCGCTTGAGGGTCGAGAGGATCAGCTCCTTCTCGAGCTCCATCACGGTGCGGCCGGGTGCTCCTTCGGACGGCGCAGGCACGAAGCTCGGCTCCGGCAGCACATGCTCCGGGCCGATCTCGCGATCGGTGGCAAGGATGACCGCCCGCTGTATCACGTTCTCGAGCTCGCGAATATTCCCGGGCCAGCCGTGAGCCAGCAGTCTCGCCATGGCCTCCGGAGCGATGGTTTCGGCCCGGCTGCCCGTCGCGTCGGCGTACTTGTGCAGGAAATGGCGGCTCAGCAGGGGGATGTCGCCTGTCCGCTCGCGGAGAGCGGGCAGGTTGAGGCTGACCACGTTGAGGCGGTAGAAGAGATCCTCGCGGAAGCGTCCCGCCTGGACCTCGAGTCGCAAGTCGCGGTTGCTGACGGCGATGACCCGGACATTCACCTTGACCGCGTGACTCGACCCGACGCGGTGCACTTCGCGCTCCTGCAGCGTCCGGAGGAGCTTCGCCTGCACGGCGAGGGGAATCTCGCTCACCTCGTCGAGGACGAGAGTCCCGCCGGCCGCCACCTCGAACCATCCCGTCCGCCGGCCCACCGCGCCCGTGAAAGCGCCACGCTCGTGACCGAACAGCTCGGACTCCACCAGGGTCTCGGGGAGCGCACAGCAGTTGACTGCCACGAAGGGACCGCCCGAGCGCGGGCTCGCGTCGTGGATGAAGCGCGCCATCAGCTCCTTGCCCGTCCCGGTCTCGCCCTGGATCAGCACCGTCGCTTCGGTGCCGGCCACCCGGCGGGCCAGAGCGAGCGTCGCCTCCATTCGCGCGCTTTCCGTGAGCACGGGCGCCCGCCGCCAGCTCTCGCCCGCCAGCCCGCCCAGCGTGTCGGAGAGGATGCCGCGTATCTCATCGAGGGAGAACGGCTTGCACAGGACACGGCTCGCTCCTTCTCTCGCCGCCTCTGCCGCCAGCTCCTGGGTGGCGAAGCCCGTGATCAGGACCACCGCCGTGTCCGGAGCGAGGCTCTTGACGGAGCGCAGCAATGCCACGCCGCTCATCCCCGGCATCCGGACATCGGCGAAGACGAGGGGATTGCGCATCTCGCGAAACTTGGCAAGGGCCTCCTCGCCGTCGGCGGCCGTGATCACTTCCGCTCCGCTGCGCTCGATGGCCTGTGCCAGCGATTTCCGCACCATCGCCTCGTCGTCCACGACCATGACCGGCGCGATCATTTGATCCGCTCCCTCCCTGTTTTCCTCGAGGTCATTGGCATCGACTCCGGGCCCCCATCCCTCTTCCAACCCGTCGCCGGGGCGCCATGGCGCCCGGCATGTCCTGCCGGGCCTCGGAAGAATTGTCGCGTCGCATCCCGCCATACCCGGAGCAAGTCCGGTGCCACGCAGCCGTCGCGGCTAAGCGGGCGTGGAGCCAAGGAAAAACTCAGGCAGGCGAGCTACCCACAGCACGTGAGCGGGGGAAACTTTGCCGATCGGCAAACTACGCGCCGGCCGACTGGCAAATTCTCGACCAGTGGACAGCGCTAGCGGGCGGAGGACAGCCTGGAGCGGAGCGTCTGCCGGGAGATGCCGAGGGCTTCAGCCGCCTTCGTCTTGTTGCCATTCATCTTCGCGAGCACCATGCGGATGTGGGCGTGGCCGATCTCGTCGAGCGAGGGAGGCGGCACGCCCTCGGCGGATGCCGGCGACTCATCCGTCCCCGCCCTCGCCGCTTCCATCCGGTAGAGAAAGGACACGTCCTCCGGAGTGGGCTCCGCGAGCATCGAAGCGAACTCCAGGGGGAGCTGCTCCTCTCCGATGCGATCGCCGGGGCACAGGATGACCAGTCGCTCGATGAGGTTCCGCATCTCGCGCACATTGCCGGGCCAGGCATAGGTGAGGAGGCGTCGTTCCGCCTCGGGAGTGAATCCCGTCACCCGATTGCCGTGCTGAGCGGAGATGCGCCGCAGCCAGTGGGAGGCGAGCGGCAGGATGTCGTCCGGCCGGGACCTGAGCGGCGTGAGGGCAATGGGGGCCACGAGGAGCCGGTAGTACAGGTCCCCGCGGAAGGTGCCTTCGGCCACCATCGCCTTGAGATCGCGATTGGTGGCGGCGACGATCTGCGTGTTCACGCGAACCTTCCGCGTGCCGCCCACGCGCAGGAAGGTCTGGTCGTCGAGGAAGCGGAGCAGCTTGGCCTGACAGGAGAGAGGCATATCACCGATCTCGTCAAGGAAGAGCGTGCCACCGTCCGCCATTTCCGCGAGCCCTCGGCGGGAGCCGACGGCGCCGGTGAAGGCGCCACGCTCGTGACCGAACAGCTCGCTCTCGAACAGGGTCTCGGTGATCGCAGAGCAGTTGACCTCGATGAACGGGCCGTCGCGGCGCGGACCCTCGGCGTGAAGCAAACCCGCGGCCAGCTCCTTGCCCGTCCCGCTTTCCCCGGTGATGAGGGCCGCGCGCACGCCGCTCGCCGCGAGCTGGGAGATCATGGCGCGCAGCGCGATCGAGGTCTCCGATACGCCGATCATCTCGATCTCGCTCTGGAAGCCATCGGCGACCCGTGGCGGCGCCGTCTGCTGCGGCCGTCCCCGGTTGAGAAGGGCTCGCTGGAGGACCGGCGTGAGCTCATCGAACGTAAAGGGCTTGCAGAGGTAGTCCACCACCCGGCCTCTGATCGCGGCCAGCGCCGAGGACAGATGCGGGTACGCGGTCATGATCACCACCTCAGCCTCCGGACGGCGCGCCCGCGCGGGAGCCAGAACATCGGTGCCATTCATGTCGGGCAGGCGCAAGTCGAGGAAGATCAGGTCCGGGGCGGTCCGATCCAGCAGGGCCAGGCCCTCCCTGCCGCTGTGCGCGCAGTGGACCATGTGGCCGCGGCGCGTGAGCTCGACGGACAGGATCTTCGCCAGCTCACGGTTGTCGTCGATGATCAGAGTCTTGGACATGAGGTCTCCATGACAGGTTCCTGGAACATCCGTTCATCGCTCTCGACTATGGAGAGAAGCTGCTCGCGGCTGACGGGCTTGGAGATGATGCGATCCACACCCGCCGCCTCTGTCTGCCTGGCATCGAGCTGCTCGGCCTGGGCGGTGAGCAGGACCACGTAGGCGCCTGGATCCTGGTCCTTGATGGCGCGCCCCACGGTGAGCCCGTTCAGTCCAGGCATCAGGAGATCGGTCACCACGCAGTCAAAGCGTTGCTGCCGGTACCGCTCGATACCGGCGCTGCCCGTGAGCGCCGTCTCGACCGCATGACCCGCCTGCTGCAGGAGTCCGGCGAGCGTTTCCACAACCAGCGGCTCGTCGTCGATCACGAGGATGCGCGCCCGCGGCGGGATCCGGCGAGCCGCGGCCCGGCGCGGCGCCGCCGGCACCTGCGCTTCCCGCGGCAGCGGAAGCCGTACGGTGAACGTGCTGCCGCGCCCGGGCGCGGTGTCTACGGCGACGGTCCCGCCCAGGCCGAGCATGACGCGCAGGCAGATGCTCAATCCAAGCCCACTGGAAGGCGCGGGCTTCGTGGTGAAGAACGGGTCGAAGATGCGCGGCCGGATCACGGGCGAAATTCCCTCGCCGTCATCCGACACCGCGAAGAGCACATGCCGGAAATCGGCCCGCACGCGAACGCGGACCTGGCCACCCTTGGGCATTGCTTCGAACGCGTTGAGAAGCAGATTCTGGAGTACCTCAGTGAGGGCCGAGATGGGGACCCGGATCGCCGGGACAGGACCGTAGTCAGTGACGACCTCGTACGACACCCCTTCGTCCTGGGCACGCCCCTTCCAGGTGGGCAGCACGGAGGCGATGACCTCCTCCACGGCTTGACGAGGCTCCACCCAGGAGGGCTCCTCGCGGAACACTCCGCTTCTCGTGAAATGCTGGAGCCGCCGCACCGTCTCACGGCCCTCGAGGGCTGCTTCGCGGATGGCCTCCAGGCCCTCCTGCGGGGACGACGCATCCCGCTCCAGCAGCTCGGCCTGCCCAAGCGTCACCGCGAGCAGGTTGTTGAACTTGTGCGCCACGCTGGCCGAGACCTCGCCCAGCGTCCGCAGTCGTTCGTTCTCGAGCATCTGGGCGCCCGCCGTCCTCAGTCGCTGCACCATCTGTCCCATGGCCACCGCGACCTGACCGACCTCGTCCTGGGAGCGCGGCTTGATGGAAACCGTGAGGTCGCCGGCGGCCACCCGTTCCAGCGCGCCGACCAGCGAGACGAGGGGCTGCGCGACGACGCGGCTGTAGAGGAAGGCCAGCGTGAGGCTCAGGAATACCGCGAGACCCGACAGCCCGATCAGCCAGGCAACCGCCGCGGCATAACGCCGCTGCCCTTCCTCGGTGAGGCGCTGATCCCGCTCCCGCCCCTCCGCGATCAGCTTGTCGAGGTGGCGGGCGGCCTGCTCGGCATCGGCGAGACGGCCGGCCGTCACCTTCCCGCTCCCGGCTGTCTGCTCGGAGGAAAGCCCGCTCATGGCGGCGCTGATCTTCGCGCGCGTCTCCGACAGCCGGACGATCATCGCGCGGTCGTCCTCGCTCATCGCGACGAGCAACCGATTCATGCCTCTCAAACCCTGGAATCCCACAAACCCGACGGCGATGGCGACCAGCGTCAGCAAGCCGAGCCCGAGAAAGAATCTGGTGCGAATCCTGAGGTCCCCGAGCCGTGGCATCAGGCGGCTCCAGGACCCGACTCGCGCCGGGTGATCCGGCTCATGTTCGGCCCGCCCCTTGCCGAATAACCTCTGTGACCCCCATAGCGTCTGTGAACCCATGAGGCTCCCGTCGCCGTGCAGAATTTTCGGGTGGTGCTCGGAATGTTTTTCCGGAGGCCCGAAATGATGAGTCAATCACATCAGTCGGGCGCGCAATGGGTCAATCAGGCGATCCCTGATTCTGGGTGCCGAAATCCCCTAAGGGGGCCTAAGGGGAAGGCAGGTGCCGAGGCTGCCGTGACCCACGCTCGAGAGGTGCTGGCCATGGAGGTGTGCGCGTGATTCTCATGTCGCTGGACGATCTCCGTCCCGGCATGAGGCTCGGGATCGGGATGCACAACCGTGAAGGGCACATGCTGCTCGGGCCAGGCGTGTCCCTGACCAGTCAGTACATCGCCCGGCTGCGGGATCTGGGCTGCTCAGCCCTCTGGGTGGACGACGAAGACACGCGGGACATTCCCTACGAGCAGATCCTGACCGATACCACGCGCATGGCGGCCACCATCGAGATACAGAACACTTTCGCCATGGCTGCCCGGGAAGCCCCCGCCCTGCGGGCGGCCTCCACTCAGGAGATTCGGGCCGCCGTGGAAGGACGGCGCACGCAGCAGAAGTTCGACGGCGACCCCGCCGCGAGCCGGCTCGTTTCGCACGTGGACGCGGTCGTGGGAGAGGTTCTCGACCGGCCCGTGCTCACCGGGCTCAGCTCGATCAGAAGCCACGACACCTACACCTTCAACCACTCCCTGGACGTGATGACGACGTCCACGGTGATCGGGCGGCTCCTCGGCTATGACCGGCAGACGTTGAGGAAGCTCGCCGTCGGCTCCATGCTCCACGACATCGGCAAGATCTTCGTCGACGACGCGATCCTCAACAAGCAAGGCCGGTTGACCGAGGAGGAGTCGCAAAGGCTCCGGGACCACTGCGTGCTCGGCTATCTCTTCGTCCGCGACAGCCTCCGTCTCGGCGTGCTCGCCGCCCATATGGCCTATCAGCACCACGAGCGGCAAGATGGCACGGGCTATCCCCGCGGCCTCACCGGCACCAACCGCATCGTCCGGGGCCTCGAGATTCACGTGCCTGGGCATATCCACCCGCACGCCGAGATCGTCGCCATCGCCGATTTCCACGACGCGCGTTCGTCCAACCGGCCCAACCGGCCGGCCTCGCCGCCCGACCAGGTCTGGCGCATGATTCGCGAGCGCGCGGGCACGCATTTCAATCGTGAGATGGTGGACCTCTTTCTCTCCGTGCTCCCTCCCTATCCGGTGGGCACGCGTGTGGCCGTGACCGGCGGCCGCTGGCAAGGGCACCTGGGGGTTGTCGCCCGGCTCGATCGGCACGTCATGACCAAGCCGGTGATCCGGATTCTTAGCGATCAGGCGGGCCGCCGCCTCGAGCCCTTCGAGCTGGACCTCACCAGGGATGAGGCGACCATCATGGGCGTCGGGAGCCTCAAGGAAGCCCTCGTCTGACGCGCGCCCGGATGGGCGCGCAGCGCATCAGGCGATCGAATCGAGGTGCAGCTTGCCCGCGAGGCGCCCGGCGAGACTGAATCGGTGGGGATCGGCTCCCGCGGGGGACGTCGCTCCCGCCATGCGGAGACGCGACTGAAGGCCCAGAGCCAGCGATCGCACACCCTGGTCGTGGCCCAGGCGAGCGATGAGATCCGAGGGTGCGAGCAGCTCGATGGGCGGCGCGACGGCAACCGCCAGCTGACTCACCGGACGATTCTGCTCGTCCTTGAGCAGCTTGTCGAAGCTCTCCTTACTGATCTGAGGCGGCTGGGCATCACTCGGCTTGAGCATGCTCTTGACCGCCTTCCCCGCCAGCTTGACGCCGATGGAGATGAGCGCGGGAGCGAGCAGCGCGGGAATGGGCATCAGTTGTCCTCCGGTCGGCAATGTTTGCCCGCCGCAGTTCGAAGCTCAGCGACATCAGAACCGCTTGGACGGGGCTCCACGCCCCAGATCCGCGCCTGAGCGCCGCAGGTACTCCGGTGTCGTCTCATGTCCCCTTGCGAGGAGCACGAGTCGTGCCAGCCGGTGCTCAGGTCTTGGAATGGCGCCGGATGATGATAGCGATCCGCCGATTCCGCGCGTCCAGCGGATCGTCCGGGACCAAGAGGACCCGATCAGCGTGCCCCACCAGCCGGTCCACGCGGCCGGGGGGTA
>Ga0335070_10011383_pt1 | contig 10387 bp, 9 predicted proteins | sample Lox_Sample_13_FD_206722 | JGI IMG/M metagenome (GOLD analysis project Ga0335070, IMG submission 206722) | Soil microbial communities from Loxahatchee National Wildlife Refuge, Florida, United States - Lox_Sample_1.3 | ecosystem: Environmental > Terrestrial > Soil > Wetlands | place: USA: Florida...
GCGCGTTCATCGGGCATCACCTGGGACTGTACCGGGAATGGCAGGCCACGGCGGAGAAGGGCTTCGCCATGATTCCGTGGCGCTACCGAATTCCCATCAAGACCGCTTCCGACATGTATGCGTGGACGGCTCGGCGGATCGAGCAGAATCCGCTCGTGGTATTCGACCACAAGGTGAAACCGGCAAAATCCAGGATCATCGCAAAGGCCTTCTCCAACGCGCTTGCCGCCTGAGGGCTCGCGTGCGTGCCGTTGTGATCGGGGCGGGGCTGGGCGGCATGGCGGCAGCAGTCCGGCTGGCTGCGGCCGGCGTCGAGGTAGACGTCTTCGAGCAGGCCTCCGTCGCGGGCGGAAAGGCCGCCAGCCTCAGCATAGGAGGCTACAGGTTTGACACGGGGCCTTCCCTTCTCACCATGCCGTTCGTCTTCGAGAAGCTCTTCAAAGAAGCAGGCGGAAGCCTGGAGGACGCGCTGGAACTGGTGCCGCTGGAGCCCCTGTGCACGAACTTCTTCGCGGATGGGACTGTGCTGCGGGACTCCGCGGACAGGGAGGCCTTCACGCGGGAGGTGGCCGCTCTCTCCCCCGCCGACGCAGGGAGTCTCCAGCGCTACCATGACCACGGAAAACGCATCTACGATTCGACGGCGGGCATTTTCCTGTTCAAGAGCATCCAGGAGGCGCTTCTTCACGGCGGGGTGCGGTTTCGGGATCTTACGGCCCTCGCACGGCTCGATGCCCTGCGGTCTTTCCACAGAGCGAACTCCGCGTATTTCAAGGACGCCCGCCTGGTCCAGCTCTTCGACCGCTATGCAACATACAACGGATCAGACCCCTACCGGGCCCCCGCTACTCTTGCCATCATCCCGGCCGTCGAGTACGGGTTTGGCGGTTTCACCGTCAAGGGCGGCATCGTGCAGGTGCCCCGGGCATTCGAAGCCCTGGGAAGAAAGCTCGGCGTGAGGTTCCACCTGGGCCGGCGCGTGCAGCGGATCCTCCTCGAGGCAGGCAGGGCCGTCGGCCTCATGGCCGGCGGGCGCGAGATCCCCGCGGACGCGGTTGTGACGAATGCCGATGTCCTGAGCACCTACCGTTTCCTCCTGCCCGGCGTCCGTGACCGGCTGGGACGCCGCTATGAGAGGCTGGCCCCGTCCACCTCTGCCCTGGTCTTCCTCTGGGGGATCCGAGGCAGCTTCTCCGAGCTGTCGGTCAGTAATGTCTTTTTCTCAGCCGACTCCCGGGCGGAGTTCGAGGACCTCTTCTTTCACCGAAGATGCCCGCGGGACCCCACGGTGTTCGTGAATATAACCTCCAAGGTGAACCCCGCTGACGCGCCGCCGCAGCGGGAGAACTGGTTCGTCCTCGTGAACGCGCCCGCGGACCGCGGCCAGGACTGGAGCACCGAGATCGAGCGGGTCCGCGCGGCGGTTCATGCCCGGATTCGATCAGCGTTGCGAACGGATGCAGCCCGGCTCGTTGAGACCGAGGTCGTTCTCACTCCGCGTGACATCGCGCGTCAAACCTCGAGCATGCGCGGCAGCCTGTATGGCGTTGCCTCCAACTCGCGCCTTTCCGCATTTCTTCGCCATCCCAACCGACACCCGCGGATCAGGGGACTCTACTTCTGCGGCGGCAGCGCGCACCCCGGCGGCGGCATGCCCCTGGTTACGCTTTCCGGCATGATCGCCGCGGAACTGCTGCTGAAGGACCGGAGGAAACGCGGGTGAGCCGGCGGGACTGGGCGCTCTCAGGCTTTCTTCTTGTCTTCTTCGCCGTCGGCTTCGCCGGGCACATCGCACCGGGCAGCCGCGCGCTGATGGCAGGTCTCACCCCCCTGGCCATCCTGGTCACCGCGTGTGTTGTCGCCGTGCCTGTCGTCAGTGAAAGGAACGTCGGGATCGCACTGTGGGTTCTCGGGGCGGCCGTCCTGGGCTTCGCCGTCGAAGCAGTCGGCGTGGCGACCGGGGCCCTGTTCGGCTCGTACTCCTACGGCAGCGCGCTCGGTCCCCGCCTCCTCGGAGTTCCCGTCGTCATCGGATTGAACTGGGCGCTCGTGGTCCTCGGATCCGTCTCCTTTTCCGCCCGGGTCATCGCCGGCCCATGGGCCTCAGCCATCCTTGCCGGAGCGCTGACCACGGCATTCGACTGGATCCTGGAACCTTTCGCCGTCGCGGCCGGCTATTGGTCATGGACAGGGGGAACCGTCCCGCTTCGCAACTTCGCCGCGTGGTTTGTCCTTGCGGCGCTTCTCTCCCTTGCCTTCATGCGGCTGAAGCGTTCACTGCGATCGCCTCTTCCCTCCGTGGCGCTCCTGGTCCAGGCTGCCTTCTTCGCCTGCCTGCGCGTTGCGGGAGCCGCGGGAGCCTAGGCGGATGCTCACCGTTCAGCGGTCTGCCGAACAAGAACCATCTCGAGCCTCCCGATCTGGGCGGCATCCGCCTCCCCGCAGCCCAGCAGATAGAGGACCATGTCCCGGCGGATGTCGGGCGGCACCGCCGGGTCCGCGCCCGATTCCAGCATCGAGACGAGCCGGCCAAGGTCCGGCCCGACGGTGTGGCGAAGGCCGAAGAACCCGGGGACCTGGTGGAAAAGCGAGAAACGAAGAAACAGAATCTCCAGGCTGCCGGGGTTCCGCTCCGGCAGATCGCGGAGCGTCACAATGGCGGTCTTCAGGTGCGCAAGCTTGTCGAAGAGTCCTCCCGAGTATTTCGCGCGCAGGCCTTCCAGCGCCCCGAAATACGCGCGCGCCACGGGCGGCCAGCCCTCGGGGCTCGGCGGGAGCCTGCTCCTCAGAAAGGACATGGCAGCATCCACGGCTGGCTCCTCCAGCGTTGCGCTGTAGAAAAGAACCCGCAGCTCGGGCAGGTAGTCGCCTGAATCCCCTTCCGTTTCTCCCGCGAAGGCAGCAGCCGGGAGAAGCACGGCCAGCGTCAGCGCGGCAGCAAGAGCGGCCGCTGCCATGACAAGGCGCCTGGTACTATGGCCCCGGTGAGCGCCTGGCAGATCATCGAGCTTGCCGTCCTCATCGTGCCCGGTTTCCTGATCCTGTGGCGCGTGATGCTGTGCCGCGGGCGGCCGCAGGGCCCGGGCCTCCCTGCGCTTCCACCCTACTCCGTCATCATCCCTGCGCGGAACGAGGAATCCCGTCTCCCGCCGCTGCTCGCATCCCTGCGCGCTCAGACGGTCCCTCCCGCGGAGATCATCGTTGTCGACGACGGCTCCACCGACGGCACGGCCGCCCTGGCGCTCGGCGCCGGTTGCCGGGTGGTGGCCGCCGGAGGGAAACCGCAGCAGTGGCTCGGCAAGACATGGGCGTGCTGGGTCGGAGCCGAACGTGCCGCGACGAAGAGGCTGCTTTTCCTGGACGCTGACACCCGGCTGGAAGCCGCCGGCTGCGAACGCCTCCTGACGGAGCGGGAGGAACGCGGCGGCGTGCTCACGGTCCAGCCCTGGCATGCCGTGGGGAGTTGGGTGGAGAGCCTCTCCGCCTTCTTCAACGTCGTCGTCATGGCCGCGATCAACTCCTTCACCGTGTTCGGCAAGAGGCTGGCCCCGGCGGGATGCTTCGGACCATGCATCCTGTGCACGCGGGAGGACTACGTCCGCGTCGACGGCCACCGGTCTGTCAAGGAGAGCATCCTCGAGGACGTCGACCTGGGGAGACGCTTCCTGGCTGCCGGGGTGCCCGTGCGCTGCAGGGGCGGAAAGGGGACGATCTCTTACCGGATGTACCCCGGCGGCATCCGGGACCTGGTCGACGGCTGGAGCAAGAACATGGCAAGCGGCGCGCAGGGCGCCCGTCCCATTGTCCTGTGCCTCGTCGCGCTGTGGATCTCCGGGTGCGCCAGCGCCTCGTTCTTCGGCGCGCGATGGCTCGTTTCGGGGAACACGGCCGCCGCGCTCACCGCCATGGCCTTCTATGTCCTCTATGCGGGCCAGGCATTCTGGATGTTTCGCCGTATCGGCTCTTTCGGCCTTCATTCCGCCTTCCTCTTCCCGATCCACCTGGTGTTCTTTGCGGCAGTGTTCGTGCGCTCTCTTGTGCTCACGTTTCTCCTGAGACGCGTTTCGTGGAAGGGGCGGAGGATCGACAACCCCGTCCGCGCGCGGAAAACCCCGTACACGAGGAACGTGAATCCCAGGTAGGAGAAATTGTAGAAGAAGTCCTCCAGGGGGATGCTGACCACGCGCGGCCCGAGAATGGCCCAGTCAGCGTACCTGACAACCGGCAACGACGTGAGCATTCCGTTTGCACCGAGAAACGGCAGGTAACATGCGGCAAGGGCGAGCCAGAAGACGCGGCTTGCGAGCGTGATCGGGGAGAAAACAGCGCAGAGAGCGAGGAAGGCTCCCGATGCGGCCAGAACCGTCTGCGTGTACAGGCGGCCGCGCGCAAGCAAGGCGGCGAGGGCAAGAAGCGCTCCCGCGGCAATCCAGGGCAGGCGCACGGGGCGGGCAGCTTTCTGCGGCAGGTACGCTGAAACAACCTCGAGAATGAAGATGCAGCTGAAAGGCACGGCAACAAAAAAAAGAAGCTCCCCCACCGGCAGCCGCAGCAGGCGGAAACTGCCCGCAAAGGCCGCGGAAAAGCCCCATGCTCCCCGGATGGTCATGAAGCTGTCCCAGGCCACGTAGGGGATAGCAACGATGACGCTCGTGACGAGCACGGCAGGCCACCGGGTCACGTATCTCACCTTTCTATCGAAAGAGAGCGAAAGTGGAACCGCGGCGACGATGAGATCCAGATAGACGTAGAAATTCATCGCTTACTACTTACTTCACGAATTGTAATTTGACAAGAGAATTTGTTTTCTAAGTTCACATTATGTGTTATAATAGAGGCCAGGACAGGAGTTTACATGAAGGAAACTGGTTGGAGCTTTGGACTCCATGATATGAGCGTCTACGTCCCCTCTCCCCGGATTGGCCTGGACACAATTGTGAAACGGCGCGCCATCAAGAACCCAAGGATGGAACGTCACCTCGAACGCGCACTACGGACAACAGGACAGAAAGCAATCCGCTTCCCCGAGTCATGGGAGGATGCGGCCACAATGGCAGCCCAGGCGTCTTGCACGCTCGTGCAAGCGAACTCCTGGATGGACCCGGCCAGAATCCGACACCTCGCGGCGGGAACGGAAAGCGGCACGGACCACTCGAAATCCGTCTCTTCCTCCGTCCAGGGGATGCTTTCGCGGGCGGGGGTGCCGATGCCGAACGCCCTTTCGAGCTTTCAGGTTCAGCATGCGTGCGCCGGCGGCACCATGGCCCTTCTCTCCGCGGGCGGGCTGCTCGCCGCCGGAGGAAGAAGCGGGGACCTCGCCCTGGTGACGAGCTCCGATATCGCTCGTTACGAGACGGAGTCCACGGCGGAGATCACCCAGGGCGCCGGCGCGGCGGCCATGCTCCTGGGGCTTTCACCGAGGCTCCTGTCGATCGACCTTTCCGCCATCGGATACTGGTCCTCGGACGTGGATGATTTCTTCCGGCCCGCCGGGGTGCCCACGGCGCGCGTGCAGGGAAGCTACTCGATGAGGTTGTATGGCGACGCGCTGGAGAAGGCTTTCCTCGATGCCTGCCGGCTGTCGGGAGAGAACGCGGAGGAGCGGCTGCGCCGGACGGACCTTTTCGCGCTGCACACGCCGTTTCGAAACATGCCGGAAACGGCGCTCCAGAAGCTCCTGGAGCGCCGCCTGGGGCTGGACGCGGACGCCGCGCGCACGTTCCTTCTGGAGAGGGGCTTCTACGAGGGAATCGATCCCATCGCGGACATCGGGAACATGTATACGGCGTCCCTGTGGGTCGCCGTCGCGTTCGTCCTGGCAAACAGGTACAAGACGCTCGGAAAGGACATCGTCGGAAAGAGGATGCTCATTGCCTCCTACGGCTCCGGCAACACGATGGTCGTCATGGACGCGCGCGTCATGGAGCAGGCTCCGCAGGTCATCGAGAGCTGGCACCTGGAGCGCGTCTTCGAATCCTCGCGGGAGGCGAGCTTCGAGGAGTATTCGCAGTGGACCGTCGGGCACCTGGCGGCGGAGGAACATGACGCGATGATCGACCAGGTGACGCTTCCGCCGGACGCATTCTTCCTGGCGGGGATACGGAAGGACGGATACCGTGAGTATCGCACAGCCGCTGAGCTCGGCTCCTGGATTGCGCAAAGAGAAGCATCTCGAGATCTGCACGGACCCCTCGCGGTTCGCGATTGAAGGCGGCGGGGCGGGCTTCGAGGCCATCCGCTTCATCCACGAGGCGATGCCTGAGATCTCCGCATCCGAGGTGGACCCCGGGGTCGACTTTCTCGGCGTGCGGCTCCCGCACCCCATGTTCATCTCCTGCATGACCGGCGGTTCGCGGGGCGGATTCGAAGCGAACCGGCTGCTTGCCCGAACCGCCCGGGCGCTGGGCATTCCCGTCGGGCTCGGCTCGATCAGGGTCCTCTTCCGGGAGCCGGCGCTTTTCGATCACTTTCACGTGAAGCCGATTGCCGGAGATGTGCCCGTGCTGGCGAACATCGGCGCCGTGCAGGTCCGGGATCTTGCCCGCGAGCGGATATTCGAGCTTCTTCGCCGCCTCGAGGTGCAGGCGCTGGTGGTTCACCTGAACCCCGGGCAGGAGCTTTTCCAGCCCGACGGGGACACGGATTTCCGCGGATTGAAGGAAGCGCTGTTCAGGCTCCTCGAGGAATCTCCGCTTCCGGTGATCGTCAAGGAAACCGGGTTCGGCATCCGGCCCGGCCTGGCACGGGAGCTTCTGGACGCAGGCGCGGCCTACGTTGACCTTGCCGGCAGCGGAGGCACGAACTGGGTCTCCGTGGAGTCGTACCGCAGGGAGGAAGACGACCGCGAGGCCGCCGAGGAGCTGCGCGATTGGGGGATCCCGACCGCGCTCCTCGTGGCGGCATCCCGTGAGCTGGGCGGCAGGGTGATTGCCTCGGGCGGGATGCGAAGCGGCCTGGACGCGGCCAAGGCGGCCGCCCTCGGGGCGGAGATGGTCGGCTTCGCCCTTCCCGTGATCCGTGCCGTCCGGGCCGGCGGGGTGGACGCCGTGATCCGGCTGTTCCATTCCTTCGAGACGTCGTTTCGAGCGGCGATGGTGCTCACCGGATCGAAGACCATAGACGAGCTTCGACGGGGAACGGTCTGGATGGAGCCGGCATTCTCCGCCCGCGTCTCCGCTTTCCGCGAGGTGGAATCTGCGTTGCACGGGATCAGCCCCGCAATGAAGGACCTGCCGCGGTGAGCGAGGCGAAGCATGCCGCGTGGGCGGACTTCGTCTTCCGCCGCTACCTGCGGGGCCTTTTCAGAAAGAGCTTCCACGCGCTTCGGCTGATCGGAGACGTTCCCGAGCCTCCCCCGCATCTTCCCGTGGTCCTGATCGGGAACCACAACACCTGGTGGGATGGGTTCTTCCCCTATTTCCTGAATGAAACCTACTTGCACCGGAAGTTCTTCCTCATGATGCTGGAAGAGCAGCTGGCCCGATACCCGTTTTTCAGGAAGCTCGGCGCCTTCGGAATCCGTCAGGGGCATCCGCGAAGCGTCATGGAGACTGTCACGTATTCCGCCTCCCTTCTCAGAAATCCGCAGAATCTCCTGTGCCTCTATCCTCAGGGCGCCCTCGTGCCCTTTCAGGCAAGGCCCCTGGGGTTCCAGCGCGGCCTGCAGAGAATCATCTCCCTTTCGGGCGTCCCGGTGACCCTCCTGCAGTATGCAGTCAGATGCGAGTTCCGCGGGGAGCGTCTGCCCGAGGCCTTCTTTGTGTTCGCCCCGCCCCGGACCGTGGTCCCGGGGACTTCGGTGAACACGGTCAGGGCGGAATGCGACGAGCAGGAACTCCTGGACCGTCTTGAAACCGAGATCGCGCGCGGGGCACAGGGCCGCATCCTCCTTGGCCGGCGCGGGTCGAAGTGACGCCGTGAAGAGCCTCCTGTCTGCCATCATCATGAGCAGGCTCGGCGGCAACCGCCGCCAGGTCAATACGCCCCGCTCGGACCTTCCGATGCGCTTGAACGGGCCTCGCTCTGTCGCCGTGATCGGGGGAGGAATCGCCGGGCTCACCGCGGCGGCTCTCCTGGCGGAGCGTGGGTTCTCCGTCACCCTGATCGAGAAGAAGTCTCACCTGGGAGGCAAGGCCGGCTCGTGGGTCGAGAAGACGGAGGACGGTTTCTCAGCAAGAATCGATCACGGGTTCCACGGGTTCTTTCGCCAGTATTTCAACCTCCGATCCTTCATGGAGAAGACCGGCTCGCTGAAATATCTCGTGCCCATCGATGATTACCTGATCTCAAGCACTGCGCACGGAACCTTCAGCTTCAAAGGCATTGCCACGACGCCGGTCCTCAACATGCTTTCCCTCAGGAAGACCGGCCTCTACAGACTCTCCGAGATGATGAAAGGCCCCGAGTCGCGCCGCCTGCTCACGTTTCTGTCCTACCATCCTGAAACGACGTTCCAGAGATACGACGGGGTGTCCTTTCTGGACTTCTCTGAGGCCGCTGCACTTCCCCCCGCGATGCGGATGATGTTCAACACGTTCAGCAGGTCCTTTTTTGCGGACCCGGACCTCATGTCGAGCGCGGAGCTCATCAAAAGCTTCCACTCTTATTTCCTCAGCAACGATCTGGGCCTTCTCTACGACTACCTCGCGACCGACTTCGAGACCGGCTTCACGGGGCCCGCCCGGCGCTGGCTGGAGGACCATGGGGCCGCCATCTTCGTATCGCGGCCGGTCACGAGAATCGAGCGTGTCGGAAGAAAGCTCGGGGTACTGGGGCAGCTGTTCGATTTCGTCGTCCTTGCCGCGGATGCCGCGTCCAGCCGGCAGATCGCCGCTGACTCCGATTTCCTCCGCTGGGAGGATCCGCAGACGGCCAGGCGCCTGGGCTCGCTGCAAGCCTCCCAGGGATATGCCGTCCTCAGGATATGGACGGACAGAAAGACGCGGATGAGCGTTCCGGTGTTCATCGCAACGGAGAAGAAGCGGTTCCTCGACTCGATCACACTGTCCCACCGGGTGGACCCGGCCCTGGGAGCCTGGGCGAGGGACGGCGGCGGGGGAGTCTACGAGCTTCACTGCTACGCCCTGCCCCGGGAACGGCCGGATGCGCGGGAGGTGAGAGACGGACTGCTCTCCGAAATGACCCTTCACCTGCCGGACCTTGCCGGGATGAAAGTGATCCACGAGCACCTGCAGATGAATCAGGATTTCACGGCGTTTCACACGGGCATGCACGCCGAGAGACCGGGACCGCTCACCGCGGCGCGCGGCCTGGTCCTGGCGGGGGACTGGGTGAAGCTGCCTGTCCCCGCAATGCTCATGGAAGCCGCGTGCACCTCCGCGGTGATCGCGGTGAACTCAATCATCGATGCGGCCGGGCTGCGTCAGGAACCTCTGTGGTCGGTTCCGGGGAAAGGCCTTCTCGCGCGCTGACGGTCGTGCATTCGAGCGTGCAAACTGCTCCCGCGTCGCGGGTCCAGCATCTCCCGTCATCAGCCCGCCTTGCCGAATTCTTCTCCTCCGAGCTCGCCGCCGATGCGCTCCACCGCGCGGGCAAGGATGTCGAAATCTTCCCTCGTGCTTCTGTGGTTCGTGATGGCAGCCCTGAGCGCATATCTGCCCCGAATCGTCGTGGAGCTGGGGGCCGCGATCCCGCTTTCCTGCAGCCGGATGAGCAGCTCGGCGTTCAGGCGGTTCAACTGCTCGTCGTCGTATCCGGCAGCGCGGTAGCGGAAGCAGACGATGTTCAGGGAGACAGGAGCCAGCAGCTCCATCACCGGTGACGCATCGACCAGCCGGCCCAAGTAGCGCGCCTGTTCCACGTTCTGCCGGATCAACCGCCCGTATTTCTGGATACCGTGCTCCTTGATCGACATCCACACCTTCAACGCCCGGAAGCCGCGGGTCAGCTGGATCCCGTAGTCGCTGAACCAGTGTGCTCCGGCCGCGAGGCCCCGGTCCGAGTGGACAAGGTAGTCCGGCGTGAGGGAGAACGCCCGGCGGTGGTCTTCCCCACGTCTCACCAGGATGCAGCCGACTTCGAAAGGCATGTACATCCACTTGTGAAGATCAAAGGCGAGCGAATCGGCCGTTTCCATTCCGGCCACCATCCCGCGCAGATCAGGTGCCAGGCGCGCCAGGGCCCCGAACGCCCCGTCCACGTGGAACCACAGTCCTTCGTCACGGCTGATCTGTGACAGCGCCTCCAGGTCGTCCAAGGCTCCCGTGTTCACGGTTCCCGCGTTCCCCACGACACAGAAGGGACGAAGCCCGGCCGCGCGATCCTGGCGGATCGCCTGCTTCAGCAGAGGAACGTCCATCCGGAACGCGGCATCGACGGGGATCTTCCGAAGGGCGCTGTTTCCGAGCCCGATCAGCTCCACGGCTTT
>Ga0335070_10011384_pt1 | contig 10387 bp, 9 predicted proteins | sample Lox_Sample_13_FD_206722 | JGI IMG/M metagenome (GOLD analysis project Ga0335070, IMG submission 206722) | Soil microbial communities from Loxahatchee National Wildlife Refuge, Florida, United States - Lox_Sample_1.3 | ecosystem: Environmental > Terrestrial > Soil > Wetlands | place: USA: Florida...
ATCTCTACGAGGTCGAGCGCCGCGCCCGGCACGCCGAGCGGCCCGGCTTTCGGATCTCGGAGCTGCAGATCGGGCCGAAGCAGCAGGTGCCCTGGCACTACCACACCGAGATCCAGGACACCTTCTATGTGCTGGAAGGCCGTCTTCGGATCTTCCTGCGCGACCCGAAGGAGGAGATCCGGCTCGACCCGGGTCAGACCTACGCGGTCCGTCCCGGCCGTCCGCATCTCGTGACCAACGGCGGGGACGTCTCCGCGGTATTCCTGGTCCTGCAAGGGCTCGGCGAGTACGACTACGTCCCGATTGCTTGGCGAGGCGCAGCCGAAGGCGAGCCGAGCGGCTAGGTAAAGAAGTTCCCGCCGTCAGCCCACCCCACCCGGCCTCTTCTGCACGAGGCCGGCCGGCCCGGCGCGCCGCAGGAGCAAGTGCGGGCCGCCCTGGCCGGCGACCGTATAGCGCCGCTCGGTCCGGCCGGTCACGATCGTCACCTCGCCGCCGTTCCGCACGAGGGTGACGCCCGGCAGGTTCCGCCACGGATACGTGTCGAGGTTGACCAGCACGTAGTCGCTCTTCTCGACGCCGACCGGAAAGACGAAGACCAGCGGACGCAGGCTCAGGTGCGGGACGTACGGATCCTGGGCCGATACCGCGGCGGCGGCCGGGACGAGCTTCAGGACGCGATAGGCCGCCCGCTGATCCGGCGTGGGCCAGAAGCGCGCCACCGCCAGGTTGTTCACGGTGCGCGAGGCGAGCGCGAGGCTCACCACCATGGCCACCACCAGGACCGCCACCGGCCAGTGACCCGGTCGCCGGCGCTCGAGCCGCGCATAGCCCGAGATCGCGGCCAGGATCAGGAAGGGCAGCACGAAGGACTGGTACTGGGCGCGGAAGAGGTAGAGCACGGGGTCTGAGCTCAGGAGGTTCTGGGCGAGCGCGGGCAGGACCCCCAGGAGGTCCCACCCGCCCAGGAGCGGGAGCAGGGCCAGCGGCGTCAGCATCGCGGCGAGGTAGAGCGCACGGCCGCCGGTGAGCAGCGTGCCGAGGGTGCGGAGCGGGTGCAGGATCAGGTTCGCGACGATCGCGCTCAGCGACGAGCCGATATGCGCGTACCGGCCCAGGTGCGAGTACGGCTCGCCGCGGTACGCGGGGATGATCCAGCGCACGTCGACGACGAGCAGGGCCAGGGCGGCCGCCGCGACGAGGCTGCCGGCCAGCCTTCGCCGCTTCGCCACCACCATCCAGGCGCCCAGACCGATCACGGGCAGCGTGGCGTCCTCGCGGCACAGCAACGTGAGGGCCAGCGGCGCCAGCGCGAGCCGCGGCCGCCCGGCCTCGACCGCCCACAGCGCGGCCAGGAGCAGCGGGATGGCGAGGGCGGCGGCGTGGAAGTCGCGCACGTTGATTCCGTGCAGCGAGGGGTTCACGAGGTACAGCAGCGCGAAGGCGGCAGCGGGCCGCTCGTCGCCCAGCCGTGCCCGGGCCAGCCCAAACACCGCGATGCCGCCGAGTCCCAGCGCGATCGACTGGGCGACCAAGAGGACCACCGGGCCCGGCACGACCCAGTACGCGGGCACGAGCGCGTACATGATCGGCGAGAGATGGTCGCCCCACGCGTGCATCTCGGGCAGGCTCACGTAGGGCCCGGCCCCCCGCGCGAGGTTCCAGGTGAGCTGCACGTAGTAGCCGAGATCGAGCGCGTGGGTGGCGAAGGTGAAGTGGCGTGTGACGGTGACGAACGAGAAGACGGTCGCGTAGGCCGCCACCGCCACCGCGACCACGCGGCGCGGTCGCAGCGCGGGCACCGGACGGGGCGCCACCAGGATCCGGAGAGCGACGAGGCCCAGCAGCAGGAGGAACAGGTGCTCCGGGCGCCACGGCCAGTGCTCGCGTCGCCCGCTCCAGAGCACGAGGGCCACGCCGAGCCCGGCCGCGGCCAGCGTCGCCGCGGCGTCGAGCAGTCGGGCGAGCCTCACTGGGGGTGGGCCGGCGGGGTGGAGCCGGGATCGCGGTACCGGCGGTAGCGGCTCACGAGGGAGCCGAGCCGTCTCGATCGCTTGATCCCCGAGCGATGCACGAGGTACCGGCTCACCACCCAGAGGATCTTAAATCCGTAGACGCAGGAGGCGCCGAAGCTGGCGGAGGAGGCCTCCGGGAAGTAGCGGACGGGCACCGGAATCTCGGCGATGCGGAAGCCGCTGGCCACCACCTGCGCCACGATCTCCTGGTCGAAGACGAATCCATCGGAGTTCATCCGGAAGTTCACGTCCTCGAGGACGGCCCGGCTGAACGCGCGGTAGCCGGTGTGGTACTCCGAGAGCCGAAGCCCGAAGGCCACGTTCTCCACCCCGGTCAGGAAGCGGTTGGCCAGGTACTTCCACCACGGCATCCCCTGCTCGATGGCGGAGCCGCCCCCGGCGAGCCGCGAGCCCAACACCACGTCGGCCTCGCCGCTCACGATCGGCGCGATGATCTGCGGCACGAGGGTCGGGTCGTACTGGTAGTCCGGATGCACCATCACCACGATGTCGGCACCGGCCCGGAGGGCCTCGGTGTAGCAGGTCTTCTGGTTCGCCCCGTAGCCGTAGTTGCGGTCGTGCACGAAGATTTCGAGCCCGAGATCGCGCGCGACCTCCAGCGTGGCGTCGGTCGAGCCGTCGTCGACCAGGATCACGAGGTTGACCGCGTCCTTCGGCAGCTCCTCGTAGGTCATGCGCAGGGTCCGTCCCGCGTTGTAGGCGGGCATGACCACCACGACCTTGGGGACGGCCCTCCCGGCGGCCCGGGGCGTCGCGGACGGGGGCTGGGTCATCTACGGCTGCTCCCCAGGCCGGCGCTGATCTGCAGGTTGGCCTGCCTCCGCGTGACAGACCGCCACGAACTGGTACGCGAGCCCGCCCGGCCAGGTGCGCGCGGCGCGCGCGCTCAGGCCGTGCAGCGCGCGCAGCCCGCCCCCGTGCCAGCGCACCGGCACCACCAGCGGCAGCGGCACCGGCGTCACCTGGAGCTCGGTCACGGTGAGCTTGGCCTCGCGGAGGAAGGCCACGAAGGTCCGGCGCGTGAAGAACCGCAGATGCGTGCGGTCGAGAATGCCGCGCTCTCCATAGTCGAAGCGACCGAGCAGGAGCGAGAGGCGCACCCACAGATGCGCCACGTTGGGCACCGAGACGATCACCATGCCGCCGGGAGCGAGCGTCCGGTTCAGGGCGACGAGGGCCGCGCGCGGATCGCCGAGATGCTCGAGCACGTCGCCGTACACGATGGCCTCGAACGGGCCGTTCAGCAGCGGGGGCGCCGTCTCGAGATCCGCGATCACGACCTCCTTGCACCGGCCGTGAGCTCGCGCGGCCAGCGCGGGGTCGCGCTCGAGCGCGGTGACGGTCCAGCCCTGGGCGGTGAGCCGTTCGGAGAGGAAGCCGTCGGCGGCGCCCACGTCGAGCGCCTTGCGCCCGCGCCCCTCGCCGAGCCGCGCGAGGATCACCGAGTGGCTCGAGTGCGGATCGTCCTTGAGGCGATAGGGAGAGGCGCTCATGTCACTGCACCCGCGACACAGGATAGCATCCGCTCACGGTCAGGGGCGGTTGGAATAGAGCCGGCGGCCGCCTCCGTGCGCCAGCACGTGCACGCGATCCGGCGGCAGCTCGCGCACCACGCTGCTGGTCGGGGCCCACGGGGACACCAGGAGCACGCGACGCTCGCCCTGCCACGCCCGTGCCAGAGCCGCCCCGTCCCAGAAGACGCCGCGCGCCTCCGGGAAGGTGGAGCCGAAGGCGAGATTCGACTGCCGCCCGTTGACGATCTGCACCCGGTGGTCGAGGCGCAGCAGCACGGAGGCGCTGTTGTCGAGCGGGCCCTCGTGGACGACCGTGTCGCCCGGCGCACTCCGCAGCAGGATCGCGTCGGCCATGAGGCGCGCGGAGCGGCACCTGGCGAAGACGGCGAGGCCGTCGGCGCTGATCGGCAGGAACGCGACCATGCCGCCGAGCAGAGCCCCTACCCCCAGCAGCGGGAGACGACGCCGTGCCGCCGCGGCGAGGGTGAGGGTGAGGAGGCCGAAGATGACGCCGGTGGCGCCGAGCAGCGGCCGGAGCTGACCGATGAACTCGGTGCTGACCGGCTGACCTCGCGCGGCCAGGTCCCGCGCGGATACATCGGCCACCGCCACCGCCGCCGGGGACAGGCTCAGCCAGCCGCGCCAGATCAGGAGCGCCCCCACCGCGATCGCCGCGGTCGCCACCAGCGCCGGGAGCAGGAGGCTCCACGAGCGGGGGGCGCCCGCCGACCGCTCGATCGCCTCGTCCCAGAGCTTCGCCACCAGCAGCGCCATCGCCGGGAAGGCGGGCAGGCCGTGCTGGGGCAGCTTGAACGGTGAGAGGGCGAAGACCCCCAGGGTGCCGATCGTCCAGATCGCGAGGAACACCCAGAGCCGGGCCGGGGCGCCGACCCACGGCCGCTTCAGCGCTTGCCAGATCGCGAGCGGCAGCGCCAGCACCCACGGAAAGAAGCCGGCCGCCGTCACCCAGAGGAACTCGAGTGTCGACAGCGGCACGTCCTCGTCCGAGAAGACCCGCTGACGCGCCATCAAGAGGTGGCTGTCCACGATCGTGTGCCAGAGGAAGCCGCGGTGCCGGGCCTCGACCAGGACGTACCAGGGTACCGCGACGGTCAGGAGCAGGAGCACCGCGCGGGCGGGAGCCCACTGCCTCCACGCGCGATGCTCGCGGGTCAGCCACAGGAAGAGCCCGACGATGGCGAGCGGGCCGAGGGCGCCGAGGAAGTCCTTGGCGAGCACCGCGAGCCCGAGGCTGCCGTAGAACAGCGAGAGCGGCCACCGCCCCTGCCCGAGATACGCGAGGACGAACCCGTACACGCCGAGCCAGATGCAGGCAACGAAGAGCACGTCTGGCTTCACCATGCGGCCGAAGAGGAAGATCTCCAGGTTGGCCACGACCATCAGCCCGGCCATGAACCCGACGCGCGGCGAAGCCAGACGCGTGCCGATGAGCGCGGTGACCATAGCCAGCGCGACCGCGGAGAGCGCGGGCCAGAGCCGTGCCGCCGTCTCGGTGGGGCCGAGCCAGGCGAAGGCGCCGCTCATCAGCCAGTAGAGCAGCGGGGGCTTGTCGAAGTACGGAACCCCGTCGAGATGCGGGACTAGGAAACCGCCGCCGCGCAGCATCTCCCAGGCGATCTGGGCGTGAATGCCCTCGGGCGGGTCCAGGAAGGGCGCGACCCCGAGGCGCGCCAGGAAGAGGGCGGCCGCGATGATCGCGACGGCCAGCGGTGCGGTCAGCAGATCCGCCCGGCGTGGATGCGGCTCACCGCTCGACCCGGACCACCACGTCCTTGGGCAGCCGATCCAGGAGGCTGCCGACCGCCGCGTCGAGGTACCGCCGGTCCTTCGACTCGAGCGTCACCTTCACCTTGTACTCGGGGTTGGAGAACTCCGGGTACGAGCCCAGCAGGAGATCGGGATGCTCGGCCAGCACCGCGTTCAGGTGATCGGCGAGCGTGCCCTCCCCCATGGTGACGTACACGCAGCAGAGGTGGAAGGGAGCGTCGCGGAAGCGCTCCTTGAGCGCGTCGAACTTCTGGCGGAAGATCTCGGGCACGCCCGGGAGGATGTAGATGTTGCGGACGACCACCGCCGGAAAGACCAGCTCGCCGTCGGCGGTCAGCTCCGCGCCCTGCGGCACCTCGGCCATTTTGAGCCGCGCTTCGTTGAGCTGGCCCTTGAAGTAGCGGGTGAGGACGTCGACCAGGCGGGGCTCCCGCACCACCGGCACGTCGAGCGCGCGGGCCACGCCTTCGATGGTGACGTCGTCGTGCGTGGGTCCCACCCCGCCCGACGTGAACACCACGTCGTACTCGGCGCTGAACGACCGCACCTCGGCCGCGATGAGACCGACCTCGTCGGGGATCACGGTGATGCGGCGCACCTCCACCCCCAGCGCCCGGAGCTCGCGGCAGAGGTACGCGGCGTTGGCGTCGGTGATCTTGCCCGACAGAATCTCGTTGCCGATCAACAGGATACCGGCCGTCTTCGCCATTGGCGCTCCACATGGTAGCACGGAGTTCTGATAGAATGGCCCCCGGCGCGAGCAGGGAACTCCGCATACCGAGGGTGCCATGACCACCGAAGCCTCTCCGATCACGCTGCGCGGCTGGGCTCTGATCTTGGGCGCTTCCTCGGGCTTCGGCGCGGCCACCAGCCTGGCTCTGGCCCGTGCGGGACTCGACATCTTCGGCGTGCATCTCGATCGCAAGGCCACCCTGCCCAACGTGGAGCGCCTCGCCGCCGAGATCGGCGGTCTCGGGCGGCAGGCCCACTTCTTCAACGTCAACGCCGCCGACGAGGAGAAGCGCGCCGAGGTGGCGACCGAGATGGAGCGGGTGCTGCGGGAGCGCGGGGAGATGGGTCAGGTGCGCGTCATGCTCCACTCGCTCGCCTTCGGCACCCTCAAGCTCTTCGTGGCGGATCCGATCAAGGAAGCGGTGACGAAGGCCCAGATGGACATGACGCTCGACGTGATGGCCCACAGCCTCGTCTACTGGGCGCAGGAGCTGGTCGGCCGGGGCCTCATGGGCCGCGGCGGCCGCATCTACGCGATGACGTCCTCGGGCGGCGCCCGCGTGCTCCCCTTCTACGGGCCGGTGTCGGCGGCCAAGGCTGCGCTGGAGTCCAATATCCGGCAGCTCGCCGCCGAGCTGGCCCCACACGGCATCACCGCCAACTCGATCCGGGCCGGGGTGACCGCGACGCCGGCCGCCCAGAAGATTCCCAACTACGAGGAGTTCTCCCAGCAGGCGGCGCGGCGCAATCCCCATCGCCGACTGACGACCACCGAGGACGTGGCGAAGGCCATCGTGGTGCTGAGTCATCCCGATACCTACTGGATGACCGGCAACGTGATCGGAGTCGACGGCGGCGAAGAGATCGTGGGCTGAGGTCGCGGTGCCCGCCTGGCTGGCCGTCATCATCCTGGGGATCATCGAGGGGATCACCGAGTTCCTGCCCATCTCCTCGACCGGCCATCTCCTGCTGGTCGAGAACTCGAGCCTCCTGCCCCGGCAGTCGGACCTGTTCAACATCACGATCCAGTCCGGCGCCGCGCTGGCGGTGCTGGCCGTCTTCGGGAGCCGGATCTGGGGTCTGCTCTCGCGCCTGAGCGATCCGGACTCGCGGGGCTACGTGCTCAAGCTGTTGCTCGCCTTCGTCATCACCGGCGCGGGAGGCGTGGCGCTCAAGCGGATCGGGTTCACGCTGCCGAAGGAGATCGCGCCGATCGCGTGGGCCACTCTGGTGGGCGGCGTCGTCATCATCGCGATCGAGTGGGCGCTGCGGGGGCGGCCCGGGCGGCGGGACGTCACCTGGGCCGTCGCGGTCGCGGTGGGGCTGGCCCAGCTGCTTGCCGCGGTGTTCCCGGGCACCTCGCGGGCGGCGTCCACCATCATGATCGCGATGCTCCTCGGGCTCGCGCGGCCCGCCGCCACCGAGTTCTCGTTCCTGGTGGGCGTGCCCACCCTGCTGGCGGCGGGAGGGTTCGAGACGCTGCAGGCCCTGCGCCACCCGGCGGCGGGCCCGCCCACCGAGTGGGATCTGCTCGTGCTGGGCACGGTGGTCTCGGCGGTGACCGCGTTCCTGGTGGTGAGGTGGCTGCTCCGCTGGGTGCAGACTCACAGCTTCGTACCGTTCGGCTGGTATCGCATCGCTCTCGGCCTCGTGATGCTGGCCCGGTTCGTCTGATCGCGAGCCGGCGCTCCAGGAGACTCGACGCAATGACCCATGACGTCGTGGTGATCGGTGGCGGCAATGCCGCGCTCTGCGCGGCCCTGGCGGCCCGCGAGGGCGGAGCCTCGGTCCTGGTGCTCGAGAAGGCGCCCGAGTCGGAGCGGGGTGGCAACTCTTTCTTCACCGCGGGCGGCTTCCGCTTCGCGCACCAGGGCCTCGAGGACCTGCGCCGCGACGTGATCCCGGACCTCAGCGACGAGGAGGCGCGGACCATCAGCATCCCCGCCTATACCGAGGATCAGTACTACGACGACATCATGCGGGTGACCGAGGGACGCTCGGATCTCGACCTGGCCCAGCACCTGGTGCAGCGCTCCAAGCCGACCGTGATGTGGATGCGCACGCAGGGCATCCGGTGGATCCTCATGTTCAGTCGCCAGTCCTACAAGGTGGGCGATCGCCACCACTTCTGGGGCGGGCTCAATCTGGAGGCGGTGGGCGGTGGACCGGGACTGGTCGAGGCGCTCTTCGAGCGCGCGGCCAAGGTGGGCATCGAGGTGCGCTACGGCGTCGCTGGCCACCGGCTGGTCCAGGACACGTCGGGGCGGGTGACCGGCGTGATCACCCGCAGCGCGACGGGGGGGAGCGAGATCCCGTGCCGGGCGGTGGTGATCGCCTCCGGCGGCTTCGAGGCCAACCCGGAGTGGCGCACCCGCTACCTCGGCCCCAACTGGGACCTGGCCCGCGTGCGCGGGACCAGACACAACGTGGGCGAAGGCATCGCGATGGCGCTCGAGATCGGGGCGCAGGCCTACGGCCACTGGTCCTCCTGCCACGCGGTGGCGTGGGACCTCAACGCGCCGATGTTCGGCGACCGGCGCGTGGGCGACATGTTCCAGAAGCACTCGTATCCCCTCGGGCTGATCGTCAACGTCCGGGGCGAGCGCTTCGTCGATGAGGGCGCCGACTTTCGCAACTACACGTACGCCAAGTATGGCCGCGAGATCCTGCGCCAGCCGCAGGAGGCCGCCTTCCAGATCTTCGACCAGAAGACGGTGCCGCTGCTGCGCGAGGAGTACCGCATCCGCGAGATCACCAAGGCGGAGGCCCCGACGATCGAGGAGCTGGCCAAGAAGCTCGAGGTCAGTCCCGAGGGCCTGGTGCGAACGGTGCGCGACTTCAACGCGGCGGTGATGGAGCAGGTCCCGTTCAATCCGGCGGTCCTCGACGGCCGCGGCACCCGCGGCATCACTCCGCCCAAGTCCAACTGGGCGCAGCGACTGGATACGCCGCCCTACGTGGGCTTCGGGGTGACGTGTGGTATCACCTTCACCTTCGGGGGGCTGCGCGTGGACACCCGGGGCCAGGTGCTCGACACGTGGGACCGGCCGATTCCCGGGCTCTACGCCGCCGGCGAGCTGGTGGGCGGCCTCTTCTACCACAACTACCCCGGCGGCACCGGCCTCATGTCGGGCGCCGTCTTCGGCAAGACCGCCGGCGACTCCGTCGCCGCCGACCTCAAGTAGGGGGGTCAGGTCTTACATTCCGACATTTTTCAGCGCACAGGTGAGTCGTTGAGCGCCCTAAAATGTCGGAATGTAAGACCTGACCCCCTACTGGTGGTGGCGGAGGATGTCGAGGAAGATGTCGACGATCTTGGGGTCCCAGTAGCCCGCGTCGGTCTCGCGAATCAGCAGGGACACCGCGTCCGAGCGGGACAGCGCGGACTTGTAGGGACGCTCGGTGTGGAGCGCGTCGAAGACATCGACCACCGAGATGATGCGCGCGCCGAGCGGGATCGCCTCGCCCTTCAGCCCGTCGGGATAGCCGGAGCCGTCCCACTTCTCGTGGTGGTGACGCATGATCGGGCGCACCAGCTCCATGCTGCGCAGCCCGAGCACCAGATCCGAGCCCGCTCCCGGGTGCGCGCGGATGCGCTCCTGCTCGATGGGGTCGAGCGGCCCCGGCTTGAGCAGGATGCCGTCTGGCACCGCGATCTTGCCGAGGTCGTGCAGGTAGCCGCCCAGGCGCAGCGCCCGCCGCATCTCCGGGTCGAGGCCGAGCGCCTCCCCCACCGCGACCCCGTAGCGCGAGAGCCGGTCGCAGTGGCCGAGCGTGTAGGGATCGCGCGCCTCGATGGTGAGCGCGAGCGTGGTGATGACGGCCTCGGCCCGCTCCAGCTGGCCCAGTAGCATTTTCACCCGCAGCAGCGCGGTGAGGCGCGTGCGCAGCTCGACGAACTCCACCGGCTTGGTGAAGAAGGCGTCGGCGCCCGCGGCGAGACCGGCCACCCGCGCCTCGAGATCGCCCACCGCGGTCAGGATCACCACCGGCATCAGCTCGTAGCGCGGATCCGCCTTGAGACGCGCGCACAGCTCGATGCCGCTCATCGCGCCGAGGTGCACGTCGGTGACCACCATGTCCGGGCTCACCACGTTGAGCGCGTCGAGCGCCTGCTCCGCGGAGGCCGCCATCAGGAGCCGGTAGCCGAGCGTCCCCAGCAGGCCGGAGATGACGTCGCGGATATGGGGCTCGTCCTCGACGAGGAGGATGGTCGGCGGCCGCTCCGCCATGCCGCCCAGCGATAGGTCGAGCAGGCTATCGCTCATCGACCGCCCGCTCCAGCCATGCCAGCACGTCCTTGAATGGTCGCTCCCA
>Ga0335070_10011386_pt1 | contig 10386 bp, 10 predicted proteins | sample Lox_Sample_13_FD_206722 | JGI IMG/M metagenome (GOLD analysis project Ga0335070, IMG submission 206722) | Soil microbial communities from Loxahatchee National Wildlife Refuge, Florida, United States - Lox_Sample_1.3 | ecosystem: Environmental > Terrestrial > Soil > Wetlands | place: USA...
TCTCGGCGGCGGCGCGGAGCGCGGCGGGCACGCCGTCGCAGCGCTCGATCCGGCGCTGCACCTCGCGGACGGCGAGGCTGCCGCCGAGCGCGCGGTGGAGGAGCTCCGACGCCTCGACGTCCGTCATCCGCAGCTCCGGCGCGCGGATCGCAAGCGCGTCGCGGACGAGCACGCGCGGCTCGACGCGCCCCACGACGACGACCTGGAGCCCGGCGCGCCGCCCGCGGACGAGCTCGGTGATCGCACCCTCGGCCGGGGTCCCCGCGACGCGCTCGTAGCCGTCGAGCACGAGCGCGGCGCCCTCGTCGAGCGCGATGCGGCCGAGCGACGCGAGCGCCTCGGCCCGGAGCACCGCCGGGTCGGCATCGGTCTCGGCGAGCGCGAGCCACGCGACAGGCCCCGCCCTGCTCGCGGCCCACTCGGCGAGGAGCGTCGTCTTCCCGTAGCCGGCCGGCGCCGAGACGAGCGTGAGGTCGTGCCCGGCACCTTCGTCGAGGCGCTCGAGCAGCCGCGGCCGCGAGACGAGGTCGCGGCGGAGGTGCGGCGGGCGCACGCGGGTCGCGAGGGTCGCGGACGGCTCGACCCGGATCGTGTCCATCCGGTGAACGATCGGCGGAACCCCGCCCGGCCGCCACCGCGCCGCCACCCGGCCGGGCGGGATACGCGCCTCCTCGCGCTCCTGACAGACTCTCGGCGACGTGATCCTCCTCATCTCGATCCTGATCGTCGTCCTCGTGCCCGTCGGGGAGCCGTGGGGCGCCGTGATCATCATCGCCGGCTGCCTGCTCGAGATCGTCGAGGTCACCGTGCTCCGGAAGTGGTCGAAGCACATGGGCAAGACGATGAAGCCGACGACGGGGGCCGAGGCGATGATCGGGACGGCGGCGACGGTCGTCTCCCCGTGCCGGCCGCGGGGGACCGTGCGCGTCCACGGCGAGCTGTGGGACGCGCGGTGCGACGAGGGCGCCGATCCCGGGGCGACCGTCCGCGTCGACGCGATCGACGGGCTGACGCTCGTCGTCTCGACGCGCGCGTGACGACCTGGCTGCACCTTCTCGCGCTCGCCCTCCTCAGCTGCCTCTCGCCGACGGCGTTCGTCCCGGCGATCGTCCTGCTCGGGACGCGGAACGGCCCGCGCTCGCTCGTCGCGTACTTCCTCGGCGGCTTCGTGTCGGTTTCCTTCGTCGTCGCGCTGACCGCGGCGGGGTTCGGGACGCCCGGGAAGACCGGGAGCCATGAGTTCTCGACCGGGAAGGCGTCGTTCGAGCTCGTGCTCGGACTCGTGCTGCTCGTGAGCGGCGCGGTGCTGTGGACGCGCCGCGACACCCACCGTCCGGCGAAGCAGGCGACGGGAGACCCCCGCTGGCTCCGGCTCGTGAACCGCGCGGGCTGGGTCGGCGCGTTCATCTTCGGCCTCTTCTGGGTGAACCTCGTCTTCGCCGTCGACGCGGGCCTCGAGATCGCCGGCTCGGGCTTCAGCGCCGGCAAGGGGACGGCCGCGGTCGTCCTCTACGCGGCCGTCGCGTCGTGCGCGCCGCTCGTCGTGCTCGTCGTCTACCTCGCGAACCGCGAGCTCGCCGACGCGCGCCTCGCCGCGCTGCAACAGTGGCTCGCGCAGCACGGGAAAGCGGCGCTCGCGGTCGGGCTCGCCGTCGTCGGGCTCTACCTCACGACCGTCGGCGCGTACGCACTGCTCGCCTGAGGGTGCGCGCGCCCTGGCCGGGGCGCGGCGGCACTGCTCGGATGCGGGAGGATGTCCGCCTCGGACGCCCTCTACGTGCTGGCCGCTCCGTACGAACGCGTCGCCGACGCCGCGGCGGACTTCGCCGAGATCGAGACGCTCTACGTCGAGCCGCGCGGACGCGGCTTCGACGCCGTCGTCCTCGAGCGCGACGCGGACGGGCAGGTGCTCGTCGTCGAGGACCGCACGTCGGGCGCCGGTCTCGCGATCGGCGTCGCGGCCGCGCTCTTCCCGCCGATCGGCGTCGGCGCGGCGCTTGCGCTCGGCAGCGTCGGCGGCGCGACGGTCGCCGCGGTCGTCCGCCATGTCCACGCCGACATCCCGGCCGACGAGCTGTGTCGCCTCGCGGAGATGCTCGAGGCGGCGGACGCGGGGCTCATCGCGGTCTACGACGACGCGGCCGCGCGGCGGGTCGAGCGCGCGATCTCGACGGACAGCTGCACCGTGATCCGCGCCGCGAACGTCGACGTGGCGCAGCTGATCCGCGACGCCGACGCCGCCGCCGGGCTCGGCCTCGTCGGCAGGTAGGGTCCTCGCACATCCCGCGAAAGGAGAACGATGCCCGAGCTCGGGCCGGTCGAGATGATTGTCGTCGAGTTCGACGGCTACCGCTTCAAGGGCGAGATCTGGCCCGAGCTGGAGCGGCTGAAGGAGCACGACATCATTCGGCTCATCGACCTGCTGGTGATCCGGAAGGACCGGTCGGGCGCGCTCGCCGTGCTCACCGCGACCGACCTCGACATCCAGGACATGCTCGAGTTCGGCGCGATGATCGGCTCCCTCGTCGGTGCCGGCGCGACGGGCGAGGAGAACTCGCCGGAGGGGCTGCTCGCGGGGCTCTCGAAGGTCTCGACGGGCCACGTCTTCGACGAGACCGAGGCGCAGAAGCTCGCGGCGGAGATCCCGCTCGGGACGGCCGTCGGCGTCGCGTTGATCGAGCACCGCTGGGCGATCCCGCTCCGGCAGGCCGTCAAGAACGCGGACGGCGAGATCCTCTCGGACGAGTGGCTCTCGCCGCAGCACCTGATCGAGCTCGGCCGCGCCGCGGCGACCTCGACGCCCGACGACCCGCCGCCGACGAACGGGTCGAACGGCTCGAACGGGCGCCCGGGGCACTAGCGCTCTACAGCTCGCGCGGCACGACGAACGCGCGCAGCGTCGCGCCGCCCGGCTCGAGCGCGGCCCAGGCGCCCGGGACGTCGAGCGTCGCGAGCGCGCCGGTCGGGAAGCCGTCGCGGAGACGCGCGTCGTCGGCGAGCGCGAGCGCGAAGTCCGAGATCCCCGGGTTGTGCCCGACGACGAGCACGGAGCCGACGCCGGCCGGCACCTCGCGCACGCGCTCGAGCAGCGTCTCCGACCACGCGCCGTAGAGCTCGTCCTCGTAGGAGACCTCGGGCCCGCCGAGCGCCGCGAGCAGCGCGTCGAGCGTCTCGCGCGTGCGCACGGCCGACGAGCACAGCACGAGCTCGGGCGCGATGCCCGTCTTGCGCGCGTGCTCGGCGAGCTTCTCCGCCGAGCGGCGGCCGCGCGGGTTCAGCGGCCGCTCGTGGTCGGCGAGCGACGCGTCGTCCCAGCTCGACTTCGCGTGGCGGAGGAGGTAGAGGACCCGCGAGCCGGCTACAGGCCCTCCTTGACCTCGATCCGGCCGTCCTCGTACGCCTTCCGGAGCGCGGCGTGGTCGGCGTCGTTCTGGTCGGCGTACGCGCGCGCGAACTCCGCGATCGCCTGGTCGAACACGTCGCCCTTGCCGAGGTACTCCGCGATCGCGATCCGGTCGCCCGAGCGCGCGTGCGCGCGTGCGAGCGTCCAGCCGCACACCTGCGCGTACACCTCGAGCCCCTTCGGCAGGATCGCGTCGAGGTTCACGGACGTCTTCCAGTCCCAGAGCTGCCGGAAGTAGAAGTCGCGGCCGATGCCGTCGAGGGTCGTGCCGCTGTCCGCGTGCACCCAGCCGAGGAAGATGTCGCTCACCGCCTGCATCAGCCGCTGGCCCTCGAGCACGCGCTGGCCGTGGTTCGCGAACTCGCTCTTGCCGAGATACGGCTCGAGCACGGACGCCTGCGCCTCCTTCACCTGGAGGAAGAGGGGATCGTTCGCGTCCCTGCCGAGGAGCAGGACGATGTAGCAGCGCGTCCCGACGCTGCCGACGCCGACGACCTTCCGCGCCATGTCGACCCACCGGTACTGCTCGAGCAGGTGGCGCCGGTCGCGCTGGAGCGTGCGCCGGTAGCTCCGGAAGACCGTCTGGAGCTCCGCGATGATCGTCGCGGCGCGGTCGCCGGCGACGTCGTCGAGCCCGACGATCAGCGGCGGGTCGGAGACGATCCGCGGCTGGCCGTCCACCTCGCGCACGAGCTTCGCGAACGCCTTCATGCTGTCCTTCGTCCGCGCCTTCTCCTCGGACTCCTTGATCCGCTCGGCCTGCTTCCCGGCGTTCCGCTTGCGGAGGTCCTCCTCGAGCGCCGCGGCGTCGAGGCGGGAGTACCAGAGCTCGAGGTTGTTCATCGCCGCGAACTGCCGCATCGACTCGCGGTAGGCGCGGACGACGCCGACGACGGCCGTGTTGCGCTCCGCGTCGCTGAAGTTCCGGTCGCGGCCGCAGATCTCGAAGCTCGTCGCGAGCCGCTTCACGTCCCACTCGAACGGGCCGGGAAGCGTCTCGTCGAAGTCGTTCAGGTCGAACACGAGCGTCCGCTCCGGCGACGCGTAGCCGCCGAGGTTCGCGAGGTGCGCGTCGCCGCAGAGCTGCACCTGCAGCCCGGCGCGCGGCGTCGGTGCGAGATCGTGCGCCATGATCGCGGCCGCGCCGCGGTAGAACGTGAACGCGGACACGAGCATCCGGCCGTAGCGGATCGGGACGAGGTCGGGGAGCCGCGAGGGCGCCTGCGCCTCGAGGATCGCGACCGGGTCGCGCTCCGCGGAGAAGTTGAGCGTCGCGTGACTCGCGCGCGGCGTCTCCGTGCGCGCCCCGCGGCCGTGCGCCGCCCGCTCCTCCACCGTGAGATGCTCGACCTTCGGCGGCGGAGCCTGCTTCGCCGCGGTCTTCTCCTCCACCTTCGCCATCTGGGGCCTCCTCTCGAACGCTGCTCCCGGGAGCCTACGTCCTCCGGCCGCCCCGGCATGCTCCAGGGGACGATGTCCCTGAGAAGGCGGATCCTCCCCGGCACGCGCGTCCAGCGCCTGCACTCGAGCCACAGCTACGGCGCGGTGCTGCTCCTCGTCATGGCGACGTTCGTCTTCATCGAGCTCGCCGGCGACGCGCCGTGGACGGCGAGCGCACTCCTCCTGTTCCAGGCCGCAACGCTCGTCGTCGCCCTCTGGACGTCGGGCGTCGCGAAGGCGAACGCGGCCGAGAACTTCGGCGTCCTCCTCGTGGCGATCGTCGGCGCGGTCGCGCTGATCCTCTGGAAGGGCGACACGCTCGAGGGCCTCGTCGGGATCCTCTCCGCGGTTCTCACGATCATCACGGTCGTGGTGATCGGACTCGGCGTGTTCGACCAGGGCGAGATCAACGGCCAGTCGGTGATCGGCGCGATCACGATCTACCTCATGCTCGGCTACGTCTTCCTGTTCCTCTACGGCCTGATCGGGACGTTCGGGAAGGCGCCGCTCTTCGCGCAGGGGACGGACGGGACGCGCGCGATCCGGATCTACTTCAGCTACATCACGCTCGCGACGGTCGGCTACGGCGACTACACGCCGGGCACGCCGATCGGGCGCGTCACCGCCGTCACCGAGGCGCTGATGGGGCAGCTGTACCTCGTGACGGTGATCGCGGTGCTCGTGTCGCGGATGCGGCCCAAGCGCCGGCCCGAGACCGATTAGCTACGACGTGAGGCCGGAGATGCCGTTGCGCAGGAGCGCGGCGGCGAGCAGCACGACGATCACGAACGCGATCTGCATCACGTGCTTCTCGAGGAAGTCGCGCACGCGCCCGAGCACGCGGGTGGCCCAGCTACGGCGCACGACGAGCGCGATGATCGCGAGCCCGAGCGGCAGGATCGAGGCGAGCGTGAAGAACAGCCACTGGACGATGTAGCCGGCGGCCGACGGCTTCGTCTCGGAGATCGTCTTCAGCGCGATCGGGATGAAGCCGCCGGGGTTCGCGAGCGTCGCGCCGGCCGCGATCACGGCGATCCACCGCGCCGACGCGACCGACTCCATCTTCGCCATCATCCCGGCCTCCGTCTTCGGGTCGAGCGGCTTCCGCATCCGCGTCAGGGCGTAGAAGAGCAGCAGCACGGCGAGGACGATGTCGAGGATCGCCACCCACGTCTTCGGCTGCGACGGCGTCTTCGACGCGAGCGTGTCGCCGAGGACGAACGCGGCGAGGATCCCGATCGAGATGGTCGCGATGAACGCGCCGAGCCAGAACCAGATGCCGGTGAAGAGCGGCCGCTTCGAGAGGACGAGCGCGAAGATCGAGAACGTCAGCGTCGTCGGAGACAGCATCGCCGCGAGCGAGACGAGCACGAGCTCGGTGTCGATCCATCCCATGGAGCGGGACTCTAAACCTCGGCGGGAAGCGACCCGACGGGCAGGGGTGCCCGCGCCTCGAGGACGGCGCGCGTCTTGAGGTCGTAGTAGAGGTAGGTCGTCGCGATCGCGACGAAGGGCATCGTCGCGGTGTAGACGATCCCCGCGATCAGGTTCACGACGTTGAAAGCGGCGCTCGTCGCGAGGAGCATCAGGCCGCCGATGACCGGACCGAGGATCAGGCCGAGGCCCGTGACGACGAGCGTGAAGAGGGCGACGCGCCACCAGTGCCCGCGGACGAGCGTCGCGCTGCGACGGAGCGCGCCGGGCCGCGTCTCGTCGTCGAGCTGGATCACCTGCGCGAGGAGCGACCAGCGCACGATGAGCCAGATGGCGATCGGGATCGCGAAGATCACGAGGTTCAGCAGCGCGACGACGAGCGCTGCGAGCAGCACCCATCCGAAGAGCACCGGCACGTTCGGGAGCGCGGCACGATAGGCCTGGAGTGCGCGCACCTTCTCCCCGCGGTCGATCGCCTGCATCGCGTACGCGGTCGCCGCCTGCACGAAGGCGAGCGCGACGATCATGAAGAGCAGCCCGACGCTGAGCGCGAGCCCCGCGATGGTCACGTTGTCCTCGCCGAGCGTCTCGACGAGCGGGACGAACCCGAGCACGTGGAAGAGCACGTACTGCAGGAGCGTGACGAGGAGCGCGACCGGGACGAACAGGAGCCCGATCTCGAGGAAGAGCACGAGGTGCGCGCGGTACATCGCCCACGCCGAGGCGATCAGCTGGCCCCAGGTGCGGCGGCGCGCGAGCCGGAGCGCCGCCGAGCCGCTCCACTGCGTCCGCGTCGCGGCGAGGATCAGGAGCAGGACGACGCCGACGAGCGTCAGCACGCCGGGCAGCGGGTTCCGGACGATCCACGTGAGCACCCCCGAGCCGGTCGCAACCGCGCCGCAGAAGAAGTCGGTTGCGCGCGTGCCGCCGAGCGCCCCGCCGGTCGGGACGGCGTAGCTCCGGTCCCGCCAGATCTCCGTCCACGTGATCGGCTCCGTCCACTGCTGCTTCATGTTCGGCCCGGTGGGCCCGTTGTAGAACGCCGGCTGCAGCTCGCCCCAGCGACCCTGGAAGTCGAGCCACGGATACGCGCTCGTGTAGTCCGTCGTGGGGACGTCGGCGACGGACGGGCTCACCTGCATGTTCGGGCCGCGCGTGTCGTCGCAGCCGACGCCCTGCGCCGCGCTGCGGCCGAGGAAGAGCGCCGACGAGAAGAAGTTCGCGTGCGAGCCGGCCGCGGGATAGACGACGGGATGCGTCCCGTCGACCTTCTCGAGCTTCGACGAGCCCCACTCCGCACGCTCGGCGCCCTCGTGCTGGCTGTAGCCGACCTCCGTCGGCTGCGTCTTCAGCGCGGCGGCCGCGTCGGCGGCGTCGAAGTTGAGCTGGATCATCTCCCAGTCGCCTTCGTGGAGGTTGTTGAAGTCGTTGAAGACGTAGAAGAACCAGTACTGGAGCGCGAGCTTGCCGGGGTGCGCGGGATCGGTCGCGACGTGCGCGTACGCGGTCGGCGGCTTGCCGAGCGCGTCCAGCCGCTTCTGCCACGTGACGTACGTGCAGTCGGGGCTCAGCGGGTCGCCGGGGAAGTCGAGGTGGTAGTCGAAGAGGCCGCGGGAGAGGTCCTGCGCCGTCGGCGCGATCGTCACCACGTTCGTCCGGTCCCACGGGCCGCGCAGGACGACCTCGTCGTTGTCGAGCACGACGTTCACGTCGACCGGGACGAACGGCGCCGCGTCCTCGCAGCCGCGGTCGCTCGTCGAGAGCTGCAGGACGGGCGCGTAGCGCTGCGCGAGCTGCACCTCGGGCGTCGCGGCCACGGCACGGCCCGCCACGGCGAGCGCGGCGAGCGCGACGACGACACAGGCGCGTCTCACGACCCGCATTCTCCGGTCGTCGGCGGACGGCCTAGCCGCCCTGCAGCTTCAAGAGCTCCGTGTCGATGCGCGCCTCGAGCCGGGAGATCTCGTCGAGCCGGCGGGAGTACGCGGCTACGGCCGCCGCCTCCGCGTTCGCGCCGTTGAGCTCCTCCACACCGCCCTCGAGCGCCTCGAGGCGAAGCGAGAGCCCCTGCGCCGCCGCACGGTCGCCGCGCCGAAGCGCCTGCGCGAGCCGCGTCGAGAGGGCCACGGACTTCTTCAGGTGCGACACCCGGCTCTGGTAGAGCGGCGCGAGCACCGCCGGCGGGTCGAGGCCCGCAAGCGCGGCGAGCTCGGCGCGGCTGCGCGCGGCGTAGCGCTCGAGAATCGCGGCCTCGCCGGCGGGCTTCTTCGCGGTGCGGAGCCCGTTGCTCAGCTCCTTGTGGGCCGCGACGAACGGCGCGCTCGTCCGCTCGAACCGCGGCAGGAACGCGGCCATCTGCGTCAGCTGGTGCGCGACGAGCGCGTCGTCCCCGAAGAGGCGGAGCAGATCGCCCCGGATCTTCGCCGCGGCCGGCGGCGCGTCGATCGCGGCGACGCGGTCGCGGAGGCTGAGGATCGCGATCTCGGCCGCGTGGAGCCGCGCGGCGCGCGGGAGCGTCCTCCCGGCCTGGAGGCTCCGGTACGCGGCGTTGACGCTCGCGACCTCGGCGACCATCGAGCGGTCGATCCGGTTCACCTCGTCGAGGTACGTCGTCACCGCCTTCTGCTGTGACGACGAGTGCCCACCGCACCCGGCGGCGAGGAGCGCGAGGACTGCGACGAGCGCGACGCCTGCCTTCACGCGCCGCAGGGTATCGCTAGAGGCCGGCTTCGATCGCGCGCGCGTAGGCGACGAGCTGCGCGCCGAGCGCCGGGTCGACCTGGCGAAGCGCGACGGCGATGTTCACGGCGAGGGCGAAGGCCTCGAGCGTGAGCCGCGCCACGGTCGGGTTGTGCGCTGCGATCGCGGCCTGCGCGAGCGTGACGAGCGCGAGCAGCGGCGCGCGGACGCCGGGCGCGATCTTCCCGCTCGAGACGCCCGCGTTGATGACGTTCGTGAGGCTGGTCGTCGTCGCGCGGACGGAGAACGTGACCGTCTTCGTCGCCGTGTTCCCGCGGCCGTCGGTCGCAGTGATGACGATGGTGTGCGTCCCGACCGACAGCGTGCCGGTGTTGATCGTCGAGCCGTTCGCGATCGTCGTGCCGTCGAGCTTCGCGCTCTGGCTCGCGATGCCGCTCACCGCGTCGGTGGCCGTGTAGCTGAAGGCGACGCTCGTGCCGGCGTCGTACGTCGCACCGCTGATCGGCGATGTGACGGTGATCGTCGGCGGCGTCGTGTCCTGCACCTTCACGGTGAAGGTCGCGGTCGTCACGTTTCCGGCGAGGTCGGTGACGGTGAGCGTGACGGTCGTCGTGCCGATCGCGAAGGTCGAGCCGTTCGCGCGGCTGTAGGCGAGGGTCGTCGTCGTCGCGTCGGTGACGGTCGGCGCCGGATAGGTCACCGCGGCGCCGGCGGAGCTCGTCGCCTCGACGGTGACGTTCGGCGCGACGACGGTCGGCTTCGTCTTGTCGTAGACGACGGTGAGCGTCGAGGTCGAGGTGTTGCCGGCGACGTCGGTCGCGGTCTCCGTCAGGTGGAACGTGCCGTCGGCCAACGGCGAGAAGGTCGCGTGCCACACGCCGTGCGGGTCGGAGGTGGTCGTGTTCGTCGTGCCGGCGCCGTCGCTCGCGAAGGTGTACGTCGTCTGCTCGTTCCCGGTGTTGCCGGAGAAGTGCCAGGTACCGACGTTCGTGACGTTGTCCGTGTTGCTCGAGCCGCTGTCCTCGGTCGCGGGCAGGTCGAGCACCGGCGCGTCCGGCGCGATCGAGTCGTAGGTGATCGACAGCGAGTTGGAGACCGCGCTCACGTTGCCGGCGAGGTCCTCGTAGGTGGCTGTGTAGGTCCAGACGCCCTGCGGGCCGCCGGCGACGTCTGGATAGAAGTACTCGCCACCCTGACCGCCGGAGCTGTCGGTGAAGTAGCTGTACGTCAAGTTGCGGCCGGTCGGCGCGATCTCGTTCGCATGCACGATCGCCTGCTGGCCCGCGGTGTTGGCGAAGAAGTGCCAGACGCCGACGTTGGTGATGTTGTCGATATTCGAATAGCCGGAGTCCTCGCTCGCGGGCAGATCGAGCACCGGCGCATCCGGCGCGATCGAGTCGTACGTGATC
>Ga0335070_10011387_pt1 | contig 10385 bp, 4 predicted proteins | sample Lox_Sample_13_FD_206722 | JGI IMG/M metagenome (GOLD analysis project Ga0335070, IMG submission 206722) | Soil microbial communities from Loxahatchee National Wildlife Refuge, Florida, United States - Lox_Sample_1.3 | ecosystem: Environmental > Terrestrial > Soil > Wetlands | place: USA: Florida...
ACTGCCAGTCCTGGACCAGAACGTCCACCGGAAGCTTGCGCTGGCGGAACTCCGTTCCCACATCCAGAATCTCTTTCTGGGTGTGATAGCGCTCGCGGCACTGCCAGAATCCAAACGCCCACTTGGGAAACATCGGTGCTTCGCCGGTAAGCTGGCGGTAATCCACAATGACCTGGTTCAACGCCGGCCCGTAGAAAAAGTAGTAATCAATGGCCTGCCCGACCTCGGAGCGAAATGTAGTGGTATCTTGTGGTCGGCGCGCCGATAGCTGGAAGCCGCCCGGGCCGCCCTTTGCCGCAACTTCATACTCCTGGTTCGCCTCCAGTTCGACCGTCCCGGATGCGGAGGATGGAGTCCACATGTTCACCAGATCGATCACGTGCTTGCTGTTCACATCTAGGATAAGCTGGTCCTTGTTGTCGCTGGCCAGTAGGAAGCCATACCTGCCCTTTGCTCCGCTAGTGAATTTCCCTTTGCCTGTAGCCGGGTCAATGCTGATTGCCTGATCGGCGGGATTGAAGTCGGTCAGAGATGGATTGTTCCAGAGCACACCATATCCTTTGCTTGATAGCAGAAACGGGACGGAAATGTTGGTGTTGGCTTGGTGCAGGCGGATCGGAACTCCGCGAACGTTGAAAATACCTTCCTGATGCTGCCCGAGACCGTACTGGAATTCATCGGCAGGAGACACAAAGGTCTGCTGGATCTGCCAGGTCTTCATCTCTGCGAGGGCTGGCACGTCGAAGGCTTTGCCGCCCTCCTTGGGCTCCGCCAGCACCGTCTTTCCATCCTTGGAGAGAAACGTCACGGCGCCAGTCTTCGCGTTGACCGTCACAGTCACCGCCGCGGTGGAAAGCGTCACGTCTTTCTTGCCTATCTTGAGCACTGGGTTCTCGGCCTTGCACGGTTGCATGGCCACCGGGACCTTAGGCGTTGGTATCTCCGCTGTCGGGCTGGCGATCACGTGAATGATGCGGTCGCCACAAGCTTCAATCCGCAAGGTTCCGGATGTGGTTTGAAGAGTAACGCCGTTCGAGTCCTTGTTCGTTTCTTTGACGGTAAACTGGGCCTGGCCAGCCCACGCCGATGAAATCGAAGCAATGAAGAGTAGAACAATATTGAACGTTTTGGTCATGTGGTTTGCCGTACCGATGTCCTTTCGTCTCCGGGAAAGCTTGATACCTTACTCGACTTGCAGTGCCCAAGACTGGGTCTCCTAATGGGGCTCGCTGGCGTTCTGTCCTTGCTGCATCGCAACTGTGGCATGCATCAGTCCCAGTTGCTGCAATTGCTTGGTGACTTCAAAAGCTTGGTTGGCCGAGGCGCGGTCTCCGACTTTCAGATAAAGCCGCGCAATTTGGTAATGCAGGCTGCCGTCTTTATCACTGGGAAGAGCGAGCTTTAACTCCGCAATCGCCTCCTGAGTCCGGTTCGTCTTGGCATACACATTGCCGAGCAAGGCGTGAACCCGGGCAACAAACTCTGGCTTGGTGTTCAGACTCTTTTTCAGGAACGGCTCCGCGGCCGCAAAATCGTTGTTCGCACACAGGATTTCGCCCATCACAGCATTGAGTTCCGGATCGTCGCGATTCTTTTCCAGGGCGGCTTGCGCCAGATTTAACGCCTCATCGTTCTGGCCTTCCGCGAGCATGGCTAGCGACAACCCAAATTGCGCGCCGGTATCCGCGGGGGACAGCGCCAAAGCCTTGCGGTATTCCTGTTCGGCATCGGGAAAACTTTTCTGTTGACGATAGATGTCGCCCAACAACACGTGGAGTTTCGGAGAGTTGGGATCAGTTGTGCTTGCGCGAGCCAGGGATTGCGTCGCCAGCATCTGGGCGGACTTTGTTTCCCAATACAATCCCTCAGCTTCCGTCATAGGATTTCCCGCAAGTTTTGACGCCGCGTTCAGAGCGTTTGAATAACTACCGGTGAGATAAGCGCAGGCGGCCAGTAGCGCAAGATCTCTAGCCGGAAGCTGTTGCAGCCGCGAGACGAGCGCCTCGCTGCATTCACGATAGTTGCCCCGAGCGTAGAGCTTGGCGGGACTGCCGGCAGAGGGCATGGCCGTGCTGGCCGGGGCACTGCCGGATCCTTGGTCCGGGGCGGTCGCGGCGGAATCAAGAAAAAGAACCGCTGTCTCTTGCTTGATATCCCCGGAAGTTTGTCCGTCCTGAAATGCGCGCTTCAGCTCTGCGCGCTTCGCGGACGACAGTCCGCCGTTGAACAAGCCCGCGTTCGCCGACAGGAAACCTGCGTCCGCTTGCTCGATCTCGCCGATCTCCTTGATCGCTTGTGCGGCGTCCCCCTGCTCCAGATGCAGCCGGGCCAAGACCAATTTCGCAATTAGTGACCCTCGATGGGACGCGATCTCGGCCCGCAACTCCCTTTCTGCTCCAGCGAGGTCGTGCCGATTGAGCAGGACTAACCCGTAACCTGCATGTGCGCCAGGCGGAAACTTGGGGGAAGCCACCGCTTTCTTGTATGCATCCTCAGCCTGAACATAAGCCCGCTGTTCAGCGAACGTCTCCGCCATCAGCGACCGCACGTAGCCGGAGTCTTTGTGCCGGGTCAACAGAAGGCGGGCATTAGCCTCCACCTGCTCCAGGTAGCTCACGCCGAGGTGATACCAGGCGTCTGCGTTTCCCGGCGCTAGTTGCGTCGCCCGCGTGTACGCGGCGGTGGCTAAGCGCGTTTTTCCAATGCCCGCATAAGCCTGACCGAGACCGAGTTGTACCTGGACGTCGCCGGGTTTGGAGAGAGCGGCTTGCTTGAAATACGGAATGGCTTCGCTGAATCGCTTCGACTTTACACACTCGAGCCCGAGGAACAAATTGGGTACAAACAAAGCTGGTTTGAGACGAAGGGCTTGGCGAAACGCTTCACTAGCTAGTTCGTCCTTGCCGATTTGGTAGTACATCAGCCCGAGGTTGGCCCGCAGTTCGGGGATTTCGGGGTGGAGACTTGACGCTTGCCGGTAATATTCTGCGGCTGCCTGAAAATTACTCCTGGCCTGGGCGTCTTGCGCCGAGGCCAGGAGCGATTCAAATGCATCGGGTTGTTGCGCGAATGCGGTTGCCGCAAACGCAAGCAGCACAGAACAGCAAACAACTGCAACAACCCTGATGGCCTTCACGCATCACCAGTAAAGCTTGAGAGCTGCCTGCATGAGCCGCGGACCCCATGCCCCAGTGAGATGCCCAAATGTGCCGGAAGTCAAATTCGTGTCCGGCTTGTAAAAGTTAACATGATTGAAAGCGTTGAACATATCCAGACGGAACTGGAAACGCACGCTTTCTCGAACTGGGAAATACTTCTGAATACTCATATCCCAATTGTTGTAACCCGGAGAACGCAGGTCAGAGAAATACCGGGGAGCATTTCCGAGAGTCCATTTTGGCGCTTGAGAGAACGCCGCGGTGTTAAACCATTGGTTAATGCTCTTATCCGAGACATGGTAGTCACCGACCACGTTCACGTTCTGGCCCACGCCGAAGGCATTCAGGTTGCCCCCGTTAATCCTCAACGGGAACCCACCTTTGAACGTCGCTATGCCAGAGGTTTGCCAATCGCCAACAATAGCGTTCAACACTCCGCTCATCCCACCGCCAAACTTCCTGCCTTTGCCAACCGGAAGTTCGTACACGTAGCTGAGAACAAAACTATGCGTAATGTCGCTGGCGTCCACCGATTTCTCGGCCGCCAGGTTGTAGACGTTGCGGATATTTTCCGCAAAGTTGGCAGAGGCACTCGCCCAGGTTTCGGGCCCTCCCACGTTGTCGAGGAACTTCGAAAACGTGTAGGACGCCAGTAAGGTTAGACCCTGCGAGACGCGGTGGGTGTAGTTCACATCCAGAGCGTTGTAATTCCCCGATCCCGCCGGATCCTGGATCTCATTAATGTCGCAGAATTCCGGATAGGGCCTGAGCAGTTGACCCTGTGCCACGGTCGGCTGATCCAGGCCGCACCCGCTCGCGGTGATGTGGCCGGCAAACGGGTTTGGAACCGCGGTAAGCAGGGCATCCCCCATCGAGAAATACTTGGGATCTAGCTGATTGAGGTTCAGACCGCTCACCAGCACATGGACACCGTGGTTCCCCACGTAACTGACGTCAATCACGTCGTTGTTTGTGGGCGCGTACTGAACGCCATACATCCATTGCTGCACATAGTAGGTTTTCCGATTGGGAGAGACGGCGTTGGTACTAAACCCTACGTTGGTTAACCCACCCAAGGAGTTCCCTGTGATGGGCACGGGACCATTCGGAAAAGCATTGCTGAGGGAGCAACCGGTGCATGGCGATATACCGCCGTTAAGCGACGCCACGTAAGGCGTGCTGGAACTGTATCCGGTGATCTGAGGACTATTAAGATACTGGTTCGGGAAAAAGATCCCATACCCACCCCGCATCACCAGCTTCGGCCTAAGCTGATAGGCGAAGCCGATCCGCGGTCCAAAATGCTTGTAGTTGGAATCATACTGGCCCCGGTTGCCTGAACTGGCAAATACAATCTGGCCCATGTAGTTCGTGCCAACCGCTGAACTGATGGGATTGATCGCCTGGTAATCAAACCTCGTCAACCGGTTGAAACGATCGGTCATCGGGGTCTGAACTTCCCAACGAAGCCCCAGATTCAAAGTGAGCTTCGGTTTCACCTTCCAGTCGTCCTGCAAATACACCCCGTGGAGCCAGGTCCGCGCGACGTTGAAGACCGCTACTCCGGTGCCGCCACTGGCCGGCGTACCTACGAGTATGGATGCAATCGCATTCCCGGTTCCCGCCGTCGGATTGGTAGGATCCGGACCTGAGGTGAACAGGTTGTCAAAATTGAAGGTTGTGGGAGCAATGCGCCCGCCGTTCTCATCAATCGCGACCCCCATGTATCCAAAGGCCAACTGGTGCTTGCCCATTATTTTCACAAAATCTACCGTGCCGCTCTCGGAGCTGCGAGGAAACCTGGCTTGCCCAGCTCCCTGCTGCGGACCTTCGCCCAAATAGCCAGATGGAGCGATCACCGGGAATTGCGCCGAGTTCGGGTCGATGAAAGCCGGGAACCCAAGGGATGACGGCTTAAAGCCGGCGCTTTGCATGTCATTGCCCTCAACCCATTTCGTCCCGCCCACATTGACGCTCATGGTAAAAGTCGGACTGAAGACTTGGCTGAGGCCAAGAGCGACACTCCAACGATTGTTGGGGTTCCTCTGTCCGGGGCCGGCGGGATTGTCGGAGCCGAAATAAGCAGGCGATACATCTTTGAATTCCCGCTTGTACGAATATCGTCCATACAACCGGGTGTTATCACTGAAGTTGTGATCGACGCGGCCGCTCCACTCGTCCGAGTTGTTGCCGCCCAGGCCTGCGGCTGTCCAGTTACCGGTCAACTGAGTGTTGATCGGTTGCGGATAAAAGTTGACTAACGCCTGGCCGATGGGGTTGATGCCGTTTGTGGCGTTCGCAATGTTGTTGCCTGAGATCGGGTCGCGAATCCAGACGGTCTGGCCCACCGCGATCGTGGTGCCTACCGCGCAGGTCGCGGTTACTTGCCTAGTGGAGTACGGGTCATAGACCGCTCCGCTAAGAACCGGCCGGCACAAAGCATCTGTCCCGACCTGCGCTCCCAGCAGCGCCGAGAAGTCTCCTGTGCGAAATGTGGAGGTAGGCACGGTATTGATGCCTGCGGATAGAGGGTCGTTCTGCCGATGGCCCTCGTAGTTGAAAAAGAAGAACGTCTTGTCGCGTTGCTTATAGAGGCCTGGGATGTACACCGGGCCGCCAAGGGAAACGCCAAATTGATTGCGATGCGAATTCTGTTTCGGCTGTCCGTTCAGAGCGTTGATGTAGTAGTTGGCGTCGAGCTTGCCGTTGCGCAGGTAGTCATATACGTCGCCATGCAGGCGGCTGCCCCCGGATTTGGTAACCACGTTGACCACGTTTCCGGTGCTCCAGCCGTATTGCGAGGTAAAGGAATTTTGCTGCACTTTGAATTCCTGCACGTTATCCGGAGAAGGGACGTAAATCACCCCACCCCAGCCCGTGCTGGTATCCCAGGAACCGTCCAGCAGAAATGCAGTCGTTCCAAAGAAACCGCCGCCGAAGTTGAAGAACGAGACGTCCTGGTCGGCGGTGCTCTGTTCGCCGCCGGATTGAAGGAGTTGTTGCTGGGAAAGATTATTGACCGACGAGTTCAGCTGCACAAAGTTGAACACATTGCGCAGGTTCAGCGGCAGCTCCGTTACCTGTTTGGCAGATACTTCGGCCCCCACATTGGCATTGTCCGTTTGCAGCAAGGGCGCCGTTTCCGTCACCACGATTTGCTCACTGGACCCTATAGTTAGGGTGACAGTTTGGCTTGCGGACTGGCCAACTTCAAGCGTGATTCCTTGTTGCTTGAAAGTCTTGAAACCGGCCGCCTCCACCGTCAGAGTGTACGTTCCTGCAGGTAGAAGCACGAAGGAGAAGTTTCCTTCCGCATCCGTTTTGAAGGCTCGCGTGATTCCCTTCTCCACGCTGGTTAGGGTGACATTGGCGTTGGCTACGCGCGCCCCGGAAGGATCAGAAACCGAACCGGAAAATGCGGCGCTGGAAGCGAGGGTCTGCGCCTGAACAAAGGGCACGGCCGTGCCGAGTACAAACATCGAAACAGCCAGGAACAGCAGCAGGGAAAGGCTCCGAGGCTTGGACATTGCAAAGGCTCCTTGATCGACGCCTCCTGGAGCGATCATGGATCCCAGTTGCGACACGGCGGTTCAGGCGCTTCAGGGCGTCAGAGTAAAGGGAATATGCCCAATTGCCGGGCATGTCTAGGTTGGCTACCGTAAATTACCCGTCTGGCGCGGCCGAAATCCCCTGTTGACAACGGATTACAAGACGGGATAAAAGACTGAGGATATCGGTACCTGTAGCGGTAATTTGCCTCTCAATCTGCATCAGTTCAGGCAAGAAAACAGGTGGGTGCCTATGGCCAGTCTGCACAATTCGTTGCTCGAACCTGTTCCTGTTGCCGCCAGACCCCAAATCGAGGCGTTGATGGAGGACATCCTGCGAAGTGCCCCTTTTCGCACCAGCCGCCAATGCCAGGATCTATTCCGTTACATCGTCGGGCACAGCCTTGCTGGGTCGGATGATTCCCTGCGTGAGCGGGTGATCGGAATTGATGTCTTTGGGCGCGCTCCAGACTACGACACGGCTGAGGACCCGGTCGTACGGCTTCGTGCAGCCGACGTCCGAAAGAGGCTAGCCCAGTACTACCAGGCCAATAGCGAGCGCGGCCAATGGAAAATTGAGATTCCCACCGGCTCATATAAAGCGCAGTTCCACCCGCCCGAGATTCCCTTGGCGGAAAGGCCCGGTCCGGTTAGGCTCGTGCAGCCGCAAACCGAACCCCTGGCGCCGCCTGAGGTAGCCACGCTAAGCCCGAACGTCGGTGCTTCTAAACGCAGACGCTCATGGCTGGTTGCACTTCTCGCCATATGCCTTGCCGCCGCCTTGGCTGGCTTGGCGCGATTTCCCGGTACGTCCGCCGCAGCCAGTCCGTTCGACTTGTTCTGGGAACCGGTCTTGGAAACTCCAAGGCCAGTGCTCGTTTGTGCAGGCAGTAACCGTGTCTACATCTTGTCGCAAGAGGCCCGAAGCCGCTATCGAAAGAGCCACCCCCGTCCAGAGGACGGCACTCCGAACCTAGAAACGCTTGTCCCGAGGGAGGATCTCAAGAAGTTCACGGGTGAGGATTTCATCCCCGTTAAGGACACCTATCTTACGATCGGCGACGCTTCTGCCACCGCGCAGATTTCATCACTCTTGACCTCGCGCCATCACGCCTATGACCTCCGCTTTGGCAGTGATCTCTCATTCGGCGATTTGCGCGAGGGTTCGGCGGTTTTGATCGGGGCGTTCAACAACAGTTGGACGCTCAATATGACCGACAATCTTCGTTTCGTGTTTGAGGGGGGTGAGACGGCGGAAATGCAGGTGCGAGATCGCTTCGACGCATCGCGCTCCTGGAGGCCCAAGATTTCCGGCAACAACAGGTTTAGCGAAGACTATGCCATCATTTCCCGTCTCCTGGACTCAAAAACAGGAGCCGTCGTCGTGACCATCGCAGGCCTTGACCATACGGGCACCCGGGCCGCCGGTGCTTTCGCAACCAGTCCGGAGTTGCTCGCCAGCTTGATGAAAGACGCGCCCAGAGATTGGAACAAGAAGAATTTGCAGATTCTCCTGCACACGAACGTCGTGAACGACATCCCGAGTACACCGACGGTGGTAGCAACCTACTACTGGTAGCAGTGTTTGACCGCCATCAGCAGTATCCTCACGATCCTCTGCTTCGGGCCGTTGAAGATCGATTCCGCTGCCATGCCAGGAACAAAGACGAACTGCCGCGACCGGTGTCCTCTGATCGCGGCAGACTCGGGATTGGCGCTGCTCAGTTAACGCGGACGACCGTCAAACTTGACCCTCAATGCATAAGCATATTTGGCGGGCGCCTGGGCGGGAAGATGCACATGCAGCCCATCCGCCCTCTGTTCCACCTGTAGCTGGGCATCGCTTCCCACCAGGGCCACGCTTTGCACGGATTGACTGCCCACCGTCGTCCCCAGTGAACGAATTACCGCTTCCCCGCCCGTGGGCCATGCAAGGCCAATCGCGTACAGAACGTCACCTTTGGTCGTGAAGCGGAAGTCTTCCGGGGTGTAGTTTGTGGTGTCGGTATCGTGAAACGAACCAGCCGCGACTTTCGTGGGGCCCTCGCCGTAGGTCCTCCACGCCCGGGTTCCGTAGATCGCCTCTCCGTTGATGTTCAACCACACCCCGACATCCAACAGCACCCGCTGCACTTCATCCGGAATAGTTCCATCGGAACGCGGGCCAATGTTCAGCAGGAGATTGCCATTCTTGCTGACAATGTCGATCAACTGGTCGACCACGAACTGCGGCGATTTGAAGCTGTCGTCCTTGATGTAGCCCCACGACTTGTTGCTGATGGAGGTGTCGGTTTGCCAGTGCAGAGGACGGATGTCACCCAGCTGGCCACGTTCGATGTCCAGCACGCCGGCGTGCTCGCGCATGGCGTAGTCCTTGTAATTGATCACGCCGACATGGTCGCCGTATTTCAGCGAAGTGTTGTAGTAGAACGCGGCAAAGCGTGTGAGATTCGGACGGATATAGGCCTGCCCGATCCACCAGTCGAAGTAGACGATATCCGGATGGTACTTCTCGACCAGCTCGGTGCTCCGCGCGAGCCAGTCGTCGGCCCACTGCTGGGAAACATAAGTAAAGTCGCCGTCGAGCGGAGTTCCCCACTTGTTATTCACCCAGTTGTGTGCCGGACCGTAAAAGGCGGCGTATTGCGGGTCGTTTATATCGGATTGGAAAGTGCGGCCGACGCCGAGGAAGAAGTTGTGCTCCACGCGGTGAGACGACATGCCAAAGCGCAATCCTTCCCCCCGCACCGCCTTGGCCAGATCGCCGATTACGTCCCGGTGCGGTCCCATCTTCGCGGCGGTCCAGTCGCTCAGGCCGCTGTCATACATGGCGAAGCCATCGTGATGCTCAGCCACGGGCACCACATACTTCGCGCCTGCCTTCTTAAACAACGCTGCCCAAGCCGCCGGGTCAAAATGCTCGGCTTTGAACATTGGGATGAAGTCCTTGTACCCGAACTTATCTTGCGGTCCATAAGTTTCGACATGGTGCTTAAATTCGCGCGTTCCTTGTTCGTACATCAGACGCGGATACCATTCGTTGCCAAAGGCAGGAACCGAATACGCTCCCCAGTGGATAAAGATTCCGAATTTCGCATCCTGGTACCAATCGGGGATCTCATACTTCTGAAGCGATTCCCAATCAGGCCGGAAGGGACCTTGGCGATCGGCCGCATCGACGTCTTTCAACAGCGTGGCGCGTTGAGCGTCATACTTGCCGCTTGCCTTCTGCCACGCCTGGTCAACGATCGCCGGTTCCTGCGATGCCGTCGGAGCGGTGGCATTCTGCGCATGGAGGCTGGGAAGTACGGATAAGCCCAACCCAAGGACGGCAAGTCTTCGAATGAGCTGTGCGACAGATGAACAATTACGGAGCATGATTGTCTTCCTCCAGAAGTCTCGTCAGAATCGTTTGGACAGCCTTGAGCGGTTAGGCCGCGCCGGGAGCAGCATCCTGCTTGCTGAGCCTTGCCCAGATGAATCCGTAAAGTGCGACGAACACAAAACAGATCAGCGGCACCACGAAGCCGGCGCGCATCGAGCGCACGTCCGCGACGTGGCCCATGAAGGGTGGGGCGATCGCGCCACCGACGATCGACATCACAATCAATGATGAGCCGAACTTGGTGTGCTCGCCCAATCCCCGAATGCCGAGGGCAAAGATGGTCGGGAATCCTAC
>Ga0335070_10011389_pt1 | contig 10385 bp, 11 predicted proteins | sample Lox_Sample_13_FD_206722 | JGI IMG/M metagenome (GOLD analysis project Ga0335070, IMG submission 206722) | Soil microbial communities from Loxahatchee National Wildlife Refuge, Florida, United States - Lox_Sample_1.3 | ecosystem: Environmental > Terrestrial > Soil > Wetlands | place: USA...
TACTTGACTTCGGGCAGTTGCAGGAGGACAATAGACATGGCAAGCTCTTTAGTAAGAAGGTTTTGGCGAATCTATCTTACTGCGAGCTTGCTCTTTTTTCAAAACCTACCAGCTTTGGGACAGATACATATATCACGAGTCAGTACGAGCGCGGTACTGCTCCAGGGCCTGGAGGATGCTGGCTTTCTTGGCGGATTCGTAATTCCCCAGGTCTTCGCCGGTATCGCGGCCTTCGACCACGTCAGCCAGCCCGTCGAGGATGCGGTCGAAGAGCAACACCCGGGCATAAAACTCCATGCGCCGCTCTAAACCCGGGTCGGCGTGCTGGACCAGCTCGTGCCAGCCAAACCCCACCGGGAACTCTGCCCGGGCCTGGCCCAGCGGGTCGAGGAGCAGGCTCCAGTCCTGGGCCGGGTCGCCGATGGTCAGCTCGTCCCAATCGAGGATATTCCAGCGCCCCCCTTCGCTGCGAATGATGTTGCTTGGGCTGAGGTCGCCGTGGACTGGCGAAACCGCCGGCGCCTGGAACGCGCTGCTAAGACGGGCAGCCTGCTCCAGGCCGCGAACCTCGCTCTTCAGCCAGTCAAGCTGGCGCGCCTCGAACCAGTCCGGCAGGCGGCCTTCTAACCCGCGGAGGTCATCCAGAAAGCGGTTGTGGTAAGCCTGGAGGTAGCTTTTCAGGCAAGAGCGCGGCCCATCCAGACCGCGCAGGACCACTCCCAACACCTGGTCTCCGTGCAGGCGGTCTATCGTGGAGAGGACCTCCTGGAAGAGGGCCGGCTCGCTGACCAGGTCTGGGGATTTCCCGGGGATATCGACCAGGAGCAGGCCGGAGTAATCGCTGCCGGGCAGGTCGACCCAGTCGACCAGGCGGGGGGCGTGATACTCTTTTTCCAGGGTCGAGTGCAGCCGCTGCCAGCGCTTGAGCTGCGCCTTATTCCGCGGCGCTTCGCTCACTTTGAAATGGTAGCTGTTCCGCCCGTCCGAGAGCTGGAAAGAGGCGTTGGCGAAGCCGGCCCAATTTAACCGGTAATTCACCTGCACCGCATCGGTCTGCAGGTCATAGATTGCGCCTTGTTCGGTGAAGTGCTGCCTGACGAGCTGAGTTAGTTGTTGGATTTTCATTGGCTCGCCTCTGGGTGACTTTCCCCCTGTAGTAGATGGCTCCTGGCCTGATTCTGCAACGGAATCGCGAGTCTGTAAAGGGAAATCGGCGATAATTGTAGGAGATGGAGATTCTCTTACAAACCGGCCAGCCGGCCCCCGACTTCGAGCTCCCCGACCTGTTGAGCGGCGAGGCCGTCCGTCTGCGCAATTTCCGCGGACAGGTGGCGATTGTCAACTTCTGGTCGGCGGCCTGCTCCTGGGCCGAGCGTTACGACCGCGAGATCCTGCCGCTGCTGGCGGCCTGGGGGCCGGCCGTGGCCTATTTGCCTGTCGCGGCGAACGAGAATGAAACCGACGAAGAGCTGCGCCGGGGGGCAGAGGCAAGAGGCCTGCCCCGCCTGCTGCGCGATGTGCCTCACCAGGTAGCCGACTGTTACGCAGCCCAGACTACCCCGCACTACTTCGTCATCGACCCGGGCGGGATCCTGCGCTACCAGGGCGGGTTCAACAACGCGACTTTCCGCGAGAAAGTCGCCACCCAGGCCTATCTCGTCCCCGCGGTCGAGGCGGTCCTGGCCGGCCATGCGCCCGACGTAGACACCGCCCCGGCCTACGGCTGCGCCATCATTCGCTACCCGGAAGAGTAAAAGAACTGTTCTCTGCTCCCTTTTTCCCCGTTACGATGATCGTAATGGATAGAGGATGATTGCCGGGTAAGATAGAAGCAGATTGATCAGTCTCAGAGAAAGGAAGGATCAGGTATGGTACGAATTTCTCGTTACGTCTATTCGGGCGCGGCCTGGCTGTTTCTGGCCCTTGTGGTGACCCAGGTCTTTCTGGCCGGGATGGCGGTAGTCGCGATGCAGATCAGTTGGGACGCCCACCGCGGCCTGGGGCACATGCTCGGCTTCCCCATCCTCTTGATGTTAATCGCGGCGTATACCGGGCGCATGCCCGGCTCCCTGAAACGCTGGACCTGGGCACTGTTTGGCGTATTTATCCTGCAGGCTGAGGTGCTGATCTTCCTGCGCGAATCGGCGCCGGTGCTTTCCGCGTTCCATCCCGTCCTGGCCCTGGTCGACTTCGCCCTCGGCCTGTATCTGGCCCGCCGCGCCTTGCTCCTTCAGGAAAGTACAAATGAACCCTTAAAACCCCAAACCCGCGAAGGGGAAGCGAGGGTTTAAAAATTTACCACAATCCGTGATCTCTGCTTGCCCCATGTTATTGTGAGGTGCCCTCTGTGGTGAGGCTCTTCTCCAGCTCTTTCACCCGCGGATAATCCTTATAGTACCCCCGGTAGCTCTCGGGGAGGAGCGCGGCAATGCGGCACATGATCTCGTCTGTGTTGCGCTGCAGCGAGGTATTGCGGTCGGCGCGGTCGAGCGGCGGCAGGGTATAAAGCTCCCCGTAGCGCACGTGGATCTTCGGCCGGCGGAAGGTGAGGATCTGCGCCATAGCGTGCTCCGTCCCGGTGATACCGACCGGCACGATTGGGACGCGCATCATCTCAGCCAGGTAGGCCGACCCCTGTTTTCCCTCGAGCAGCGCATGCGTGTTGCTGCGCGTCCCTTCCGGGGCTATCCCCAGCACCCCGCCCTTCTTGATGTGCTCTTTCGCCCCGCGGAAGGCATCGATGTCGGCGCGGCTGCGGTCGATCCAGATCGAGTGGGTGGTGTGCACAATGAAGGAAAACAGCGGGTTCGGCTTGTACTTGTCCGCCACCAGGGCGACCATGTCGTTTCGCGGGGTGGTGATCATCAGCAGAGGCACGTCCAGACGGCTGATGTGATTGGTCGTCAGGATAAATGCACCCTGCGCGGGCACGTTTTCCACCCCCTCGATCTCGATATCGGTCAGGCGGTGGAAGAGAGTGGAGAGGATGTCGTGAAGTTGGGCGCGTTCCATGCTGCCTCCAGGCAGGGTCTAACCAACCTCGGCTTTCGGCTCTTCCGCTTCCTGGCTTGGCTTGCGCCGGGCGCGCAGGTATTCGGTAAAGACCGGAATGAGCGAGATCAGGATGATCGCCATAATCACCAGCGAGAAATGGTCGCGGACGAAGGTGATGTTGCCAAAGAAATACCCTCCGAAGAGGAAGAGCGCCGTCCAGATCAGCCCGCCGAAGACGTTGAAGCTGATGAAATAGCCGTACGACATGGTGCCGATCCCGGCCACGAAAGGCGCGAAGGTGCGGATGATGGGAATAAAGCGGGCCAGAAAGATGGTGATCCCGCCGTGTTTTTCATAGAACTTCTGCGTGCGGATCAGGTACTCTTTTTTCAGGAACCGGCTATTGTCTGTGAAGGCGCGCTGGCCAACGATATTGCCAATCCAGTAGTTAGCCGTATCGCCCAGGATCGCAGCTCCGGCCAGGATCGCGTAAAGGAGAAAGATGTTCAGCTCGCTGCCCGGGCGGGCGGCGATGGCTCCGGCGGCAAAGAGCAGCGAGTCCCCGGGCAGGAACGGGGTAACCACGAACCCCGTCTCCATAAAGATGATGAAGAACAGCAGCAGGTAGGTCAGCGTGTGGTACTGCGAGATTATTGCGTCGAGATGCGTGTCGAGGTGGAGAACAAAATCGATAAAGGCGCGGATGATATCCATAAAGCTGTCCTAAGGAAGAGGATGGTTGGGGGAGTCCCCCATCAGGGCCGGCTGTGAGCCGGGGATCGAGGCCGGCGCGCGCAGCCGGCGGTTGAAAGTGATCAGGATGGCGAGCAGGACCACGGCCAGGCCGCCCAGGGCGACCAGAGTCATCGCCCCGTTCTGGCCGAACCCCTGCGGCAGCTCGCTCAAAGGCTGGTTCACCAGAGGGATAAAACCCATCAGCAGGCTGAGGCTATTCCACAACCCGTGGATCGCGACTGCGCACAGGTAAGATGCGCCGAGGAGCAGGAAGCGGCGCTGGTTCCAGGCGGAGACCAGGCCCCAGCCGACCAACCCGCTGCAGAGGATGTGCAGCAGATCCGTGCCGCCGCGGGCCAGCGCTACCACCGCCCAGTCGCTGCCCGACTGGCTGGTGGCCGTCCCCAGGCTCTCCATCAGGGCGAAACCGGCTCCGCTGAGCATCCCACCGACGAACCCCTGCGCGGGGGTCAGCCCGCGGCCCACCCCCCTCCAAGGGGGGTCCACCAGGAGCCACAGGCCGAGTGGTTTGGCCAGCTCTTCGATCAGGGGGAACACCCCCCCAATCAGGGCCAGGCCAGAAAAGACGACTGCCGGGTTGGACAGGTACGGGCGCAGGATGCGCATGATCGTCTCGGGGTCGGCCTGCGAATTCATCAGGCGCTGGCTGAGCCGGCTGAAGGTTTCCCTCGTGGCCGGATCGCGCGTGACCACGATCCCGATGACGATGAAGAGCGCGACAAACACGAGCAGCTCGGCGACCAGGCTGACCAGCGGCCCGGCGACCATTCCCACGTTGAAGATCCCCCAGGTGCGCTGCGGGGAGCCGGCGGATAGGCCTCTTCCACCCAACAAAAGCAAAAAGAGGATGGGCAGGCTAACGGCCAGGATGTCCAGGATGGGGAGGACCAGCGCGCCGGTGCCCTGCGAGGTGGCCGCCCGGTTGCCCAGGAGGAGGACCAGCGCCCAGAGCGGGAGCAAAGCCCACATCAGCGCGTCCGCAGAAGGGCCGCGCGCCTCGCTGGCCAGCCAGGCGGGCGGCTGCTTTTTCAACAGGCACAGCAGGGAAAAATAAATCGATGGGAGAAAGAGCAGCCCAAGCAGGTCAAAAATCGCCGCGGCCGTCAGGCTGCTGCCGGCGTCGCCCGAGAGCGCCGCCTGGTTGAGCCGGGCGGCCAGGCCCGCTGCGGTAAAGACGGCTCCCAGGCTCCACAGAACGACCAGGGCCAGCCCGCTGAAGGCAAACTGGCCGATGGTCAAGACCTGCGAAGAGCCGGAAGAGGGCTGCGCCTGGTTCACTTTTCCTCGATGGTGATCGAATCGATCCTGTCTCCCGGGGGCAGGTTGCCGCCCTGGGAGGGGTCGCGCGGGGTCAGCTTCTGGACCACGTCCAGGCCCTGAATGACCTGGCCAAAAATGGGATATTTGCCGTTGAGATAGGAGATCGGCGAGCGGGTGATAAAGAACTGGCTGCCGTTCGTGTTCGGCCCGGCATTAGCCATCCCCACCACACCCGGACGGTCGAACTTCAGATCCGGGCTGATCTCATCCGCGAAGGCATACCCCGGACCGCCCCATCCCGTGGCAGTGGGATCGCCCGCCTGGGCCACGTCCGGGTTGGTCACCACGCGGTGGAAGGTGACCCCATCGTACCAGTGGTTGCGCGCCAGGAAGACGAAGTTGTTCACGGTGAAGGGCGCTTTGCCCGGGTACAGCTCGATGACGATATCGCCCCGGCTGCTCTGGATCCTGGCGAGGTACTGCTTCTGCGGGTCGATGCTCATCGCCGGGCAGGTGCTGTATTGGCGCTCCTGGAGCTGGATGACCTTGACCAGGTTGGACAGGTTGATGTAGTCGCTGGGGCCGGTGTAGATCTTTCCGTTGACCAGCAGGAATGGAGTATATGGCAAGTGGATCGAAGCGGCGAATTCCTGCTCTTTTTTGATCTTATCCACGACCGCCTGGCTTTTCAGGTCGCCCTGGAATTTACTTCCATCGAGCTGGATCGACTTTGCCTGCTCGACCAGCCAGGTCTCGAGCTCCGCCGGGGTCTTGGAGGTCCATGCAGCCTGCTTTGCGTAGAGCAGGTCGTGCATCTCCCAGAATTTGTCCTGCTGGCCGGCTGCCTCGGCGGCCTGGGCGGTCAGGAAGGAATTGTCGTCCGGTTGGGGAGCAAAGCTGCGAAAAACCAGGCGGAAATCCTGGGGGAAATCCTTGACCAGTTGCTGGAAGACCAGCGCCTGCAGCGCGCATTTGGAACACCCGAAATCGGCGTACTCGATGACGGTCATTTTCGCCTGGGTAGCGCCCAGGGACCAATCACTCTTTTCAGGGGCGGGGAAGATCGAGACCTCCGTGGCCTCGGGGGTTGGAACCGTTCTGACTACCGTGCAGGCGGCTGCGGAAAGGTTCGCCGCGCCGCTGCCGGAAAGCATCGGGGTGGCCGGAGCCGGGGGCGGCGTTCCGGGGCGGGTTGCGGTGGCGGCTGGAGAGGAAATGGGCGGCCGCGTAGCCTGCCCGCCCGGCGAGCAGGCGGCCAGGGCCAGCCCGGCGGCAGCGATGATCAGGAGCAATTTCTTCATAACCGTATGGATTGTTCTTCCAGGCGCCTGGACACAATAGCGCGCAGATCGCGTTGAATCTGGCCCGAAGGGCGGGCAGCGTCGACGATCACCCAACGCTCCGGCTCCTCAGCGGCCAGGCGTAAATAGCCGGCGCGTACACGCTCGTGGAACTCCAGCGGGTAAGCATCCAGCCGGTTCCACTCGCCGCCTCCGCTGCGCCGCCGGGTCAGCCCTTCGACCACGTCCAGGTCGAGTAGCAGCGTCAGGTCGGGTTTTAGGCCGCCGGTGGCGAAGGCCAGCAACTGCCGAAGCGTGTCGATATCGGTCCCGTGGCCGTAGCCCTGGTATGCCAGGGTGGAATCGCCGAAGCGGTCGGAGAGGACCAGGCCGCCGCGGCTCAGATGAGGTCGAATCACCTCTTCGACGATCTGGGCGCGGGCGGCCAGGAAGAGAAGGATCTCGGTCCGGGTGGTCATGCCGGTGTTGCGCGCGTCGTTGAGCAGGATCTGGCGGATCTGCCCACCGATCTCGGTCCCACCCGGCTCGCGGGTGGTCAGCACCCGGTAACCCTGATCTGTCAGGAATTCAGCCAGGGAGGAAATCTGCGAAGTTTTGCCGCTGCCGTCAGGGCCTTCCAGGGTGATAAACATGATGGTCAGTCGCGATAAATTCGCACCCGCCGGTACGGGTCCTTTCCGTAAGAATGGGAGACCAGTTGGGCCTGGCGGGCCATGTCGTGCTGCAGGCGGCGGATGGCCGCGGTGGCCGGGGGTAGATCGACCCAGCGCTCGCCGTTCAAAACGGCCTGGATGGCCGCCTGGGTCTGGGTGCTGTAATCGTCGATCATGCTGGTCTGGGGCGATTCGCCGGGCAGGTTGTACATGTCGGCGAGGAATTGCTCCATTTGGTTGACCGTGTTGGCGCGCAGCACGTAGATTGGCATCCCGCGCGCCTCGGCGTCGAGGATAGTCTGCTGGCGGTTGCGGTAGTAGGCGCGCAGGGTGACCAGGGCCTGTGCTTCGTCGATGTCGCGGACGACGATCGCCGGAACGCCCAGCCGCTTGGCGGCCTGGGTCAACCGGTTGCGGGCCACCCCGTAAGGATAGATGCGGATGGGCTGCTGCTCGGCGTTGCGCGCCGCCTCGCCTTGATAGGGCGTGCCCGCGGCAAACGCCTCATCCTCCGCCGTCTCGCCGCTCTCGGCGCGGGCGTTGGCCGCCCGGTTATAGGCCGACTGCCGCCCACCGAAGGACTGGCGGCTGCCTGGCTGGCGCTGGAAACCGCTGGCCGGTTCGCTTTCCCCGCCGTTGCTGCGGCGGAACCCCTGTGGGGAACCGTTGCGCGCCAGCGCGGGGAGCACCTGCGGCTTTTCCACGCGCACTTCGCCGTTTTCGTCGCGGTAGCGGATCTCGGGTTGGAGCAGGTAGCCCCGGAGCAGCGAGTCGACCGCCACCGAAACGTCCGGGTGGATGGCGACGCGGTCGCGTTCCTGGATCTCGATCAGCACGTCGAAGGTCGGCGGAGCGCGGCGCTCGAGCACGGTTTTTTGCGTGCCGCGCCGGCGGGCTTCCTCGTCGGAGAGGGTTACTGATTCGATCCCGCCAACCAGATCGGAGAGAGTCGGGTTGAGGAGCAGGTTCTCCAGGGTCCGCCCGTGGGCGGTGCCGATCAACTGCACGCCGCGCTCGGCGATGGTTCGCGCCGCGGCGGCTTCCAGCTCGCGCCCGATCTCATCGATGACGATCACTTCGGGATTGTGGTTCTCGACCGCCTCGATCATGACCTCGTGCTGGAGCGAAGGGGTGGCCACCTGCATGCGCCGCGCCTCGCCCACCGCCGGGTGGGGCACGTCGCCGTCGCCGCCGATCTCGTTCGAGGTGTCGACGATGACCACGCGCTTGCTGTCCGCCAGGGTGCGCGCCGCTTCGCGCAGCATGGTCGTCTTGCCGATCCCCGGCTTCCCCAGGATCAGCAGGCTCTTCCCCGATTCCACCAGGTCCTCGATGATATCGATGGTGCCGTAGACCGCCCGCCCCACCCGGCAGGTCAGGCCGACGATGTGCCCGCGCCGGTTGCGGATGGCTGAGATCCGGTGGAGGGTGCGCTCGAGCCCGGCGCGGTTATCCGCGTCGAACTCGCCGATCCGCTCGACGACGTAGTCGATGTCCAGCCGGGTGATCTCGACCGGGTTGAGCTCCAGCTCGCTGTCGACAAACCGGGCCTTGGGCAGCCGTCCCAGGTCCAGGATGATCTCCAATAAATTGTCACTGTTATTTGCACGGATCAGCGCCTCGGAGACCGCCGGAGGCAGGACGCCCATCAACGCATGCAAATCATCCGTAATTCGCCGTTGTGTCATATCTTTCTAAATGCTCTCTTATCGCTTTCTTTTTCCTGGCTCCCATGCTCTGCGTGGAAGCCGTTTTCGACGCTCTGCATCGTAAAGGTCAAGGCCCTTTCTGGTCGATGTTGGCAATAGGTGCCGATGGCTCCGCCCGGCCTTTTTCCAGGGCCGGGATCAGCGCCGGCTGGACAGCCCGCTGCGTGATCGCCAGGTGTTTGATCATCAGCGCCTGGCGCGGGCCCACCTCCACGTTCAGGTCCTCCATCGCGGCTTCAAGCCATCCCTGATAAGATCGGATGCACAGGTAGACTGGCCTTCCGCCCCGCCGCGGCAGGCTGCAAATCAGGTCTGCCAGGAGGGTGGTCACGTGATCGGACGAGGGATGGACGAAGGGCTGCACCCAGATCCCGCGCGGGCCGTAAATGAGATCGGCAAACGCGGTGATCTCCCCCTCTTCGGTGCGACAGACCATCCCTTGCAGCCCCTTTTCCCCCATGCTTTCGCTGGGCTGGACCAGCGCCGGGACGAGGGATTGGTACAGGCTGCGCACGGCGATCTGGTCGGCGTCTCTGGCCACTTGCCAGGTGCGCCGGTCGGTCGAGCCCAGGGGCACTTGGACCGCCTTGAACTTCCAGATCCGCTGCCAGGCGAAGATCGAGAAGCCGGCCTGGCGCATGCCTTCAAAGGCCTTGGTCTGGTCGTCGACTTCCGCCAGGAGGTGGAACGCGCCCCATTCCCCCGCCTTGGTGGCCAGGTGCTCCAGCAGGTCGGACAGGGTATTGGTGTTGAACCTCTCCACCGGCGCCAGGAACGCCAGGTGGGCTGCTTTTGCTCCCAGGGCGTACCGAAGCTGTCCAATTAAGGGCGGGTTGCCCTTGCCGTCCAGGCAATAACCGGTATATACCCCCTGGATTGGATTCAGGTTTGCCAGCGCCCCCATCGCGCTGAGCGGGCTGCCGTGAGTCAGGGTGTATGAGCTGTCCAAGCTCAACACCTGATTGCGGTATCGGTAAAGAGTTGGCAGGTCCTGCCAGCTCAGAGATCGGATTCTGATCTTGCTAACTCCACAAAAAAACGATGGAAGCGGTCATCGGGGGTCAGCTCGGGGTGGAAGGAGGTGGCCAGCAGCCTTCCCTGCCGGGCAGCCACGATCCGCCCATCACTTAACTTCGCCATCACCCGCGCCTCTCCCTGCACTGCCTCAATAATCGGCGCCCGGATAAACACCGCATGGTAGGGCCGGCACTGCGGGTCCACCACGCTCAGCTCCGGCACATCCAGTTCGGTCTCGAAGCTGTCCACCTGCCGCCCAAAGGCATTCCGCTCCACGATGATGTCCATCACCCCCAGCAGCGGCTGGTCACGGTGGATATCCCTGGAGAGGAAGATCGCCCCCGCACAGGTGCCCCACACGGCTTTCTCCTGGCTGAAGCGGCGCAGCGGCTCGATCAGCCCGTAGGCCACCGCCAGCTTGCCGATCGTGGTGGATTCTCCACCCGGGATGATCAATCCATCCAATCCCAGCAGGTGCTCGGGCAGGCGCACCTCACTCGCCTCCGCCCCAATCCGCTCCAGGGTGGCCAGGTGTTCAGCAAAATCCCCTTGCAGGGCCAATACCCCTATCTTCATGAGCAGGCCCTCACCAGCCGCGGGAAGCGATCAGCTCGGCCTCGGGGAGGGCGGCGATCTGGCGGCCCACCATCGGCTCGCCCAGGTTGCGGCTGACCTCGGCCAGGATGTGCGGGTCG
>Ga0335070_10011390_pt1 | contig 10385 bp, 10 predicted proteins | sample Lox_Sample_13_FD_206722 | JGI IMG/M metagenome (GOLD analysis project Ga0335070, IMG submission 206722) | Soil microbial communities from Loxahatchee National Wildlife Refuge, Florida, United States - Lox_Sample_1.3 | ecosystem: Environmental > Terrestrial > Soil > Wetlands | place: USA...
CACGTGCTCGCTCGCAATCTCGGCGGTCTCGGTCCGCCGCGGATCGACGACGACGAGCCGCCCGCGGCGCACGAGGGCATCGAGTCGCTTGCCTATCCCCGGCGCGGTCATCAGGCTGCCGTTGGAGGCGAGCGGGTTGGCCCCGAGCATCAGCATCCAGTCGGTGCGGTCGACGTCCGGTACCGGCACGAGCTGCTGGTGGCCGTACATCGCCCATGACACGAGCTGGTGCGGCCACTGGTCGACCGACGAGGCGGAGTAGAGATTGCGCGTCCTGATCTGCCGGAGCAGTGCCGGCACGTAGGCAAAGTGCCCGAAGTGATGCACGATCGGGTTGCCGAGATAGGCCGCTAGCGCATCGGCGCCATGCTCGCGCTGCACCTGCGCCAGGCGCTCGCCGGCCTCCGTGAAGGCCTCGTCCCAGCCGACCTCCTCCCAACCGGCGCCGCGCCTGCGCAGCGGCGTGTGCAGCCGGTCCGGGTCGGCCTCGAGGTCGAGAATCGCGTTGCCCTTCGGGCAGATGTGCCCGCGGCTGAACGGGTCGTCGGCGTCGCCGCGGATGGCCGTCGCGCGCCCTTCGCTGACGCGAAACTCGAGCCCGCAGATCGCCTCGCACAGCGGGCAGGCTCGGAACCGACGCTCCGTCGACATGGCAGCACCCCCGGGGATCCCATGCTAACACCGCGACTCGCCGCCGGCGGCCCGCCGGCCGCGCGTGCGCAGCGTGCGGGTTCGGCGCCTGCGCCGCATGGCGCGCGGACGCTCGGGCACCGGCCGCATCTGTTTCGTTGCGCGCGGCGGGCCGCAGCGATGGGTTCGCGCCCGAGCGCGTGCCGCCCCGCATTACTGCCAGCGCCGATATGCGACCTCGGCAGCTGACGATGTGCTAACGATCAGTAGTCGGCCGCCTCGTCCGCCGGCAGGCCGAGCTTGCGCATGAGCTCCGCCCGGCTGCGCCTGGTGTTGAGCGGCGGGCTCTGCCGTGCCGCATGGACCTCCTCCGCGCTGTACGGCTGCAGGTTCGCGGGCCGGTCCGCGCCCGCGAAGCGCGAGATGCACAGGTTCATGACCTCGGCGAGCGCCCGGTCCGAGAGCTGTGAATTGACGACTCCGGGAAAGCGCAGCAGCAGCTCGCGACCGCCCTCGACGCGCAGGAACAGGCCGATCGTGACGTTGAGGGCCGGCACGCGGCGCGGCACGCCGCCGCCTGCCGCACCGTGACAGCCACTGCAGAAGAGTATGTAGTTCTGCTCGACGTTCGCGGACTCCGGGCGCTCGAGCGCGGCCGCGGCCGGGCCGACCACGACCAGCGCGGCGACGAGCAGCCCGGCGACGCAGCCCCCGCCCCTCACGGCGCCAGCTTGGCGACGACCTCCGCCCGGTGCTCGCGGACTGCGGCGCCGTCGAGCGCACGCGGCCGCTCGGCGGCGAGTTCGGCCGCGGTCAGCGGCGCCGCGTCGGCCGCAGCATGGCCGAGATCGAAGACCACGAAGTTGATGGCGGCCGCCAGCGTCGCGTCGTCGAGCCGGGTGAATTCCGGCATCTTGAAGTTGTAGTGGCGCTCGTTGACGACGATGTCGCCGTACATCCCGAACAGCACGGTCAGCGCGAGCTGGCGACGCCCTTCAGGCGTCGTGACGAACCGCGACGGATACTCGGTCACCGGCGGCGCGAGACCGGGCGTGCCGGCACCGTTGGCGCGGTGGCAGACGGCGCAATTCGCCTGGAATACGACCGCGCCGTCGGCGAAACGCGGCTCGCCGTCGGCGAGCGCGGACGCGGCAAGCATCAGCCCGGTCGCGGCTCCCGCGGCCCATCGCCGCCGTTGCGAGCACCGACAGCGCTGCATCACTTCCCGGCAACACCAAGGATGACCGACACCGAACAGTGGTAGTTCGGGTTGTCGTTCGCCATGCACCAGTTGACGTCGTTATTGAGCGAGAGCCGGTACATCGGCTTCTCCCCCTCGTTCCGGTTGCACCAGCACTGGCCGCAGCTCGTCTTGCCGCAGCAGTCGTTGTACGAAACGATGTAGTCGCGTCCGTCACCCGGGTTGTGGCACGTGCCGATCCAGGTGATCGGCGAAGGCTGCGTCCCGGGCGGGCAGCTCGAGGACGTGCCGCCGCAGCAGGCGCAGAGGAAGCCGTCGATTGCGCAGTACTTCCAGTACTCGCAACTGTTCCCATCGGTCGCGGCCGGCTTGGCCCCCGGTTCCGCGGCCGTGGCCTGCGAGCCGCGCATCACCGGCAACAGCGGCAGCAGCACGGCACCCGTGAGCGTCCGCCCCAGCACCGACAGGAAGCCGCGCCGCGACGTGTGCCGGGCCAGCCCGCGCGCCGCGCGCTCGGTCCAGCGATCCAGCCGTTCCTGCATCGTCACGGGTTGATGAGGTAGCAACACGTCTGCCCCAGCTTAGGTTCCGCATACTGCAGACGCCCGGTCAGCGCGTCCATGATCAGCAGCGACGAATTCTCGGTGGCGACGAACAGCAGCGGCCGATCGTCCTGCGACGGCTGCACGGAGATCGCGCCGCCGTACTTCGCGACATCGACCGGGTAACGCGCGAGGCGCCGGTGCGATGCGACGTCGACGACCCAGATTTCGCTGCCTGCCTGCTTGTGCGAGCCCTCGCCTCCCTTGTGCATCACGACGTAGAGGCGGCCGAGGTGCTCGTGGAGCGCTGCTGGCTGCGTACCGCCCGGCCGCCAGCGGTCGCGCTCCGCCGCGGTCACGATCGGCCACGGCGCGGCGAACGCCGGCTCGGGCCCCGACAGGTCGACGGCGTAGACATCGCCGAGGAACGACAGGAAGGTCACGCCCTTCGCGGTCGGAATGCCCTGCACGAAGATCGGATCCTTGTCGACGTTGAAGAACGGCGCCGAGACCGTGCGCGAGGATTCGTGCCCGGTGTCGTCGATGGTGACGGTGAGCAGGCGGCCGTTCTCGCACAGCGAGGACACGCGGCGCGGCGCGGACGGGATCACGAGCACGCAGCCGTCGGTGTCGACCTCGGCGACGACCGCCCGCTTCGCCAGATCGACGACCGAATACGACGCCGCCGGCGTCAGGTTGGTCACGTAGAGGAAGTGCTGGTCGGCGCTGTAGTGGACGTTGTACAGCGACGGCAGCGTCTGCGCGCGCTTCGACTGCAGCAGGATCTCGCCGGGCAGCAGCGCGAGCGTCGTGTTGTCCCAGAACTCGACGACGTCGGTGCGCGTGCCGTGGCCACCGCGCGAAAAGTAGGTCGTGGCTATCGCGGTGGTGCGGTGATCCGGCGACAGCGCGAAGCCCGCGTAGTAGCCGACGTCGAGCTGGCCGAGATCTCGGTGCTGATCGCCGTCGTAGACGTAGATTCGGTAGTCGGTCTCGTTGCTGACCGAGCTGTCGTAGCCGAACACCCAATGCGGCGAACGCTCTGGCAGGGTCGCGACCGTGAGATGCTCCGCCGGCAATGGCGGCGGCGGCGTCGTGGCGGCGCCGGCGATCCATGCCGTCAGCAACGCGACACAGGCGCCCGCTGCTCTCCGCCACATGAGGTGTCCCTCTCCCGATCGGCTTGCCGGTGCAGTGTGCCACAGGCAGGTAGCTGATGGCAGCGCGGTGGCCCGAGGGCGCGGCCGGCGCGCTGGCTCGGCCGCCGCTGGAGGGCGCACCTGATGGACCCGTGGCGCACGGCACGCGATACTCGATCGCTGCATGCAATCGAACATCGATTCCGCTCGGTCCGGCCTCTATCACGGCTGGAGAGTCCTCGCCGCCCTGTTCCTGGCAGGCTTCTTCGTCTACGGCGGCGGGCTGTACTGCTTCGTGCTGTTCGTGACGCCGCTGACGGAGGAGTTCGGCTGGAGCCGCGCGGCGACGGGCGGCATCGTGTCGGCATTCTGGCTGAGCGCGCCGCTGCTGATCGTTGGCGGCCTCGCGATGCGTCGCTTCGGCGTCACGCGCCTGCTCGCGGCGGGCATCGTCGTCGAGGCTTTGTGCGTGCTGATGCTCGCGACCGTTTCGACCAAGCCGGAGATGTACCTGCTGCGCGCGGCCATGGGCTTCGGCAAGATCATGTTCGCGGTGACGATCCCGGTGACGATCGCCGGTTGGTTCTCCAGGCGCTTCGGACTCGCGCTCGGCATCGCCTGGGCCGGCTGGCATGTCGGGGGCATGGTGCTTGCGCCCGTGACCCAGGCGATCATCGAGCGCTTCGGCTGGCGCGGCGCCTGCGTCGCGCTCGGCGTCGCGCTGCTCGCGTTCGCGCTCGGACCGGTCCTGTGGGTGCAGCGCATTCGCTCGCCTGCCGCACTCGGGCTCGGGCTCGACGGCGACGCGCTGGTTGCGGGCGGGCCGTCGGGCGGCGGCAGCGGCGCGGGCCCGGCCGCGCAGCCCACCGGGACGCTGCGCGACCTGCTGCGATCACCGCCATTCTGGCTGATCGCTGCCGCGACGCTGTTCTTCTACATGACCTACGGCGGCGTGCTCGCGCATCAGGAGGCGATCGTCCAGGGTGCGGGCTACAGCGGCAGGATCGCCTCCATCGTCCTCGGCTCGACCGCCGGGTTTGCCGCGGTCGGCGGCCTCGCCACAGGCTGGATGGTTGATCGTTGGCCGCTCGGGCGGGTCGGCGTCCTGATGCACGCGCTGCTGCTCGCCGGTGCGATCGCGATGCTGAGCGTCAGCCGCGCACCGTCGGTGACCGCGCTGGTCGGCTACGCAGCGTGCTTCGGGCTCATGATCGGCGGCTCGGACATCTTCTTCGTCAAGCTCATGCGCGGGCGCTTTCCGAACGTCAACATCGACCACGCCTACAGCGTCTGGTACTGCATCGAGCTCGGCACGCTCTGGTTCTCCGGAATCGCGGCCGGATGGGTGTTCGACCTCACCGGCAACTACGGTCGCACGCTCGTGCTGCTCGTCACGAGCGCGGCGGTCGCCGCGGTCCTGTCCACGTTCGCGGTCCGCGGCCGCAAGCCCTGACTCTCCGTGCCAAGCCCTCTCGAGCTCGATGCGCCCGGATGCCTGTACGCGACCACCGCGGTCCCAGCGGTCGAAGCGCCACCGCTTGCCGCCGACCTGCGCGTCGAGGTCGCGGTCGTCGGCGGCGGTTACACCGGGCTGTCCGCGGCCCTGCATCTCGCCGAGCGCGGCCGGCGCGTGGCGTTGCTCGAGGCTCATGAGCCGGGCTGGGGCGCCGCAGGGCGCAACGGCGGCCAGGTCAACGCCGGCCTCAAGCACGAACCCGACGAGGTCGAGCGCGCGTTCGGACCGGTATTCGGGCCGCGGCTCGTGCAGCTCGCCGGCGGCGCACCGCAGTTCCTGTTTGAACTGATCGCGCGGCACCGGATCGAGTGCGAGGCGCGGCGCAGCGGCACCCTGCGCGCCGCGTACCAGCCGCGGCACGCCGAGACGCTGCGCGCATCGGTGGAGCAGTGGGCGCGACGTGGTGCGCGCCTCGAGCTGTGGGACGCAGCGCGCGTCGCAGCGGAGACCGCGACCGATCGCTACGTGGCGGCGACCTTCGACGTTCGCGGCGGGGCCGTCAATCCTCTGAGCCTCGCCCGTGGGCTCGCAGGCGCCGCGCAGCGGCACGGCGCGTCGATCCACGGCGGCTCGCCGGCTCTGCGCCTGGAGCGCGACGGCGGCGGGTGGCGCCTCGCGACTCGGGGCGGCTCGCTGCGCGCCGACAAGGTCGTGCTTGCGACGGATGGCTACAGCGACAACCTGTGGCCGGGGCTGCGCACCAGCGTCGTCCCGATCTACAGCTCGATCATCGCGACCGAGCCGTTGCCGCCGCCGCTGGGCGACGCGCTGCTTCCGGGCGGTGCCGTCGTGTACGAGGCCGGCAACATCACCGTGTACTACCGGCGCGACGCGCAGGGGCGGCTGCTGATGGGCGGCCGTGGCCGGCAGCGCAATGCAGGCGGACGCCCGGATTACGAACACCTGGTGCGCTACGCGCGCCGGCTGTGGCCGGCGCTCGCAACCACCGCATGGACGCATTGGTGGAACGGGCAGTTCGCGCTGACGCCGGACTTCTATCCTCGCTTCCACGCGCCGGCGCCGGGCCTCTACATCGGGCTCGGCTACAGCGGGCGCGGCGTCGCGTTCGGCGTCGTCATGGGGGCACAGCTCGCGGCCGCCGCCGCCGGCGAGCCGCTGGCCACGCTCGCGGTCCCGGTCACCCCGGTACCGCATCTGCACTTGCACCGCTTCTGGCGCATCGGCGTTGCCGCCGGCGTGACGCTCGGCCGGGTTCGCGACCGCCTCGGCCGCTGAGCCGCGCCGGCGCGCTCAGGCGCCGCCCGGCTTGTACAGGTCGATCGATACGACGCAGGCCCGGCGCTCGCCCGGGGCGAGCGCGCCGACGTTGACGACCTTGCGCGCGATCTCGGCGCCGCGCTCGTCGGACACCGCCACGACCACCGCGTATTCGCAGTGGGCGGCCTCACCGTTCTCGATGACGCTCTCGACGCGAAACACGGACTGCGCGGTCGCAGCCACCGCCTGCCCGGCCGGATTGAAGCGCAGGTGGTGCCGGCACGCCGGGCACACCGCCGCGCTCTCGAGAATGGTCGCCTTGCAGTGCGGACAAGCGCGTGTCTTGCCCGCGACCGGCGGGCGCGCCGTACTCATGCGGTCGGTCCGCTGCCTCTCGGGAATTCCGGCTTCGGTGCACCCTTCTCGCCCCAGCCGAACTCGATCTGGCCGCGCATCCGCGAACCCGCAGCCACGCTCACCGAACCGGCCTTGACGTCGCCGACCAGCACGCCGGTCTCGAGCACCTCGACGCGCCCGGCGCCGTCGATGTTGCCATGCAGCTCGCCGGCGACGATGACTTGCTTCGCCTTGACCTGGCCCGCCAGATGCGCACCGTTCTCAATCGTCAGGTTGCCCTGGACCTGGACGTCGCCCTTGAAGCGTCCCGCGATGCGGACGTGTCCCGCACCCTCGATCTTGCCCTCGATGGTCAGATCGGCAGCGATCAGGGACTCCTTCGCTTCCACGCGCGGGGCCGGCCGCGTCTCGGCAGGCTCGACTGCGCGGCGCGGAAGCTCGACCGCAACCGGCCGTTCAGGTTCGCGTTGCGGTGCGTCACGCAGCGGCGGAAGCGACGAATCGCGGGTCGAGCCCGCCGTGTCTTTGAAGAAGGCCATGTGGACCCCTTGCTCTGCCCGGATTGGGGGACCGACAGTACGGCGCCGGAATGCCGTCGTCACCGCCAAAAGCGTCGGCGTGCGGCGACAGGCAGGGCTAGTGCCCGCCGCGCCGGCCGCGCGACCCTTCGTAGGCCACCCAGCCGATGATGATGCCGATGCCGATGCCGAACAGCACGCGTGCCGCCGAGTTGATGGCGATGCCGCTCTGAAGCGCGGGGCCCGTGCCCGGGTCGGCACGCGTCAGGTCGCTGAGCTTCGCGAGCACGATGCCGGCCGCACCGAAGGCGATGAGCTCGACCCACTGCGGCGCGCGACGGACCGGCATCCCCGGCCTTGCCTCGTGCCCCGCCTGCCAGCCGGAGCCGAAGATGACTCCGCCGAGTACGCCCATCAGCCAGCGCGGCGCGGCGAGCTGCTCGGCGATGCCGGGCAAGTCCCCGGCGGTCATTCCGACCAGCCCGAGGCCGATCATGATGAGGCCAAGCGCCGCTATCTTCGGCAATCGGCCGTCGGGGAGAGGATTCGGCTGCACGAGTAGTCGGGCTCCAGTGGTTCAGTCGCCGCGGACGGGCACCGCCCCCCCGTTGCATCGGTCGCTACCGTACGCCCGCGCACCCCGGCTCTCAAGCGCCGCACTTGCGCACGTGACACGTCGCTCAGAATACGACGATCTGGCGCACCGCGAGCCCGTCGGCAAGCGTATCGAAGGCGCGGTTGATGTCCGCGAGCCCGAGCCGCCCCGATAGCAGGCGATCCACGGGCAGGCGGCCAGCGCGGAACCATTCGATGAAGCGCGGAATGTCGCGCTGCGGATCCGCGCTGCCGAGATAGCTGCCTCGCAGCGTGCGCTCCTCCGCGACCAGGCTCACGTGCGGGATCGACAGCATGGACTGTGGGTGCGCGAGCCCGGCCGTCACCGTCGTGCCGCCGCGTCTCGTGATCCGGTAGGCGAATTCGAGCGCGCGCGTGGAGCCTGCCATCTCGAAGGCGAAGTCGACGCCGCCGCCCGTGAGCTCGCGTACGGTCTCGGCCGCGCGCGGATCGGCGGCGTTGCAGGTGTGCGTGGCACCGAGTTCCGTGGCGAGTGTCAGCTTGTCCGGCGCGAGGTCCACGGCGATGCGCACGGGGGCCTCTGCCACGCGCGTCCCGAGCAGTGCGGCGAGCCCCACGCCGCCGAGCCCGACGATCGCGACCCGCGCGCCGGGCGGCATGTGCGCCGTATTGACCACCGCGCCGACGCCGGTGGTCACCGCACAGCCGAACAGCGCGGCTTGCTCGAACGGCAGCGCCGGATCGATCCGCACCAGTGAGTGCCGCGAGAGCACCGCGTGGTCGGCGAAGGCCGAGACCCCGAGGTGGTGGTTCAGTGGTTCAGCCGCCCGGTGCAGCCGGCGCCCGCCGCCGAGCAGCGTCCCCGCGGTATTGCTCGCGGCCCCCGGTTCGCACAACGCCGGCCGGCCGCGCCTGCACGGCTCGCAGTGCCTGCAGCTCGGCACGAACGCGGCCACCACGTGATCGCCGACGTGCAGATCCGTGACGCCCGGTCCGAGCGCCTCGACGATTCCCGCGCATTCGTGTCCCAGCACCATCGGCAGAGGCCGGGGGCGGTTGCCGTCGATCACCGACAGATCGGAGTGGCACAGGCCCGCCGCGCGAACCGCGATCAGCACCTCGTCGCGGCCGGGCGGGTCGAGCGTGACCTCCTCGACGGCGAGTGGCCGCGACTCGGCGTACGGTCGTGCCGCGCCCGTGGTCGTCAGTATCGCCGCGCGCGTTCTCATGCTGGCCTCCGCGTGGCCGTGGCTGCCGGTCAGCGTGCCGGCGTGACGGGTGGCCGGCCCGCGCCGACCAGTCGCGCATCGAGCCCCGGCACCACGTCGGCGGTAAAGCTTCGCCATGCCCTGAGGGCGAGCTCGCCGCCCTGCAGGAAGTGCGCCACGCCGCTCTCGGCATCGACGGTCGGTGCGGCGTCGGCGCCATCGACCGCCCGGGCGAGCCGCGCGCCTTCGGCGCCGAGCGCCCGCAGCCCGGCGAGGTTCGTCGGCTCGGGCCGCGGCGACTTGCGCAGGCTGTGCTCGAGATCGAGGTCGGCGATCCGCTGCAGCTGGTCCGCCGCGGCGCGCAGCGCGCCGGCGAGCGGCGCGTCGACGTCGCGCGTCGCCGCGAGCAGAGCGGCGTGCAGCGTCTCGGCCTGCCGCGACGCCTCGGCGATCCGGCCACGCATCGCTTCGATCGCCGCCGCCGCGGCGAACGCGCGCTCCAGGTCCGCCGCCGCCGCCGTCGCGCGCGGATCCACCTTGACCGTGAACCAGGCGCTTGCGCGACGGCCATCGGCTTCGAGCACGACCCGGTAGCGACCGGGCGCGGCCCAGACGCCCTCCGCCTTCGGGTCGTCGGCGCGACGCCCTGCGGACGCGGGATAGTGCAGGTCCCATGCGAAGCGGTGCAGGCCGCGCCCGGCGCTGGGTGCCGCGAACGCCGCGTCCCATTCCGGCGCGGTCTCGATCTTCTCGGTCGCGATGACCGGCGCAACGTCGGTGCTCGAATAGTTCCGCACCTTCCGCCCGTCGGCATCCTCGATGCTGAGAACCACCGGGCTCCCGGCCGGCTCCCGCAGGTGGTAGTAGAACACCGCGCCGAGTGTCGGGTTCGGCGCCATCGGCTCGTCGTGCTGCATCGGTGACCCGGTGAACTCGCTCGGGCGAAAGCGCACGGCATCGGCAGGCTGCGCCAGCCACAGCGGCACGCCGGTCGCCGCGGCGTCCAGCTGGCGCAGCGGCGCGACGTCGTCGAGCACCCACAGGGCGCGGCCGTGCGTCGCAATCACCAGGTCGTCGCCGTGCACCTCGAGGTCGCGGACCGAGGTCGGCGGCAGGCCGGAGCGCAGCGGCTGCCAGCGGACACCGTCGTCGATGCTGACGTACACGCCGCGCTCGGTACCCGCGTACAGCAGCCCCGGCCGGACCGGGTCCTCACGCACGACGTTGACCGGCTGGTCCGGCGCGAGCCCGTCGACGCGCAGCGCCCAGCTGGCGCCGCCGTCGCGGCTCGCATAGACGTAGGGACGCTCATCCTCGAGTCGGCGGCGGTCGACCGCCAGGTAGACGCGGTCGGCATCGAAGTGCGACGGCTCCACTACGCCGATCTTCGACCAGGGCTCGAGACCCCGTGGCGTGGTCTCGCGCCAGTGGCCACCTTCGTCATCGCTGCGCCAGACGAGGCCGTCGTCGGTTCCTGCCC
>Ga0335070_10011392_pt1 | contig 10384 bp, 9 predicted proteins | sample Lox_Sample_13_FD_206722 | JGI IMG/M metagenome (GOLD analysis project Ga0335070, IMG submission 206722) | Soil microbial communities from Loxahatchee National Wildlife Refuge, Florida, United States - Lox_Sample_1.3 | ecosystem: Environmental > Terrestrial > Soil > Wetlands | place: USA: Florida...
GAAGTCGCGGATCGTGGCGGATCTCCCTCTGCCCAGAAGGTGGTAGGTCTGGCCGATGAGCGTGGGTACGCTATAGGGGACAGATTCCAAGCGGGCATCGATCACCTCGTACCCATCAGCATCGGGCCCCCGGAAGAACTCGATTTCATTCAGGCCGGGTTGCAGATGGGTGGGACTGAGAGGTATCACGATCTTAGCTGTAATGTCGTCTCCGCTCGTAAAGGAATACCAACCTTCCTTGCCGGGCTGATTCTTTCCGGTGTCTGGGCCCGGTCGAGTGGCCTCTCCCATCTGGCCGGGGAGATCGTACTTGTGGCCGTTGACAGTTGCATTACCTTCCCCCGGCCCAACGCCACTGACGAGAATCACCAATCCCGGCGAGGTCAGCCGCTCCGGCGCGTCGAGCCTAACGACATAGCCCTTGACCCTGTCTTTTCGGCCCGACAGTTCGTATTCATAAGAGGGCGCAACGACGTAAGCCTGGTAGAAGGTATTGGCCGCTTTAGGCGCCTCCTGGGCGTGACAAACAGCGGCATAGCTCAAGAGCACGGACACCGCGGCTCCCAGAAGCATGCGAACAAGTCCTCTTGTCTCCATGTCATTCTCCACGAGCACCACTTCTTGGGTCCGGCCGTTAGCCTAGGCCGGGAACGAGGCCGGGCCCAGTTAAGCAGACCCTTTGGATGACACTAAGTCCCACACACCCTCTGGCAGGCACGTCTCGTGCCGGAGAATATAGACATTCCTGTCATCCGCCCGGAGCTTGAAGTACACATGCTCCGGACCATACCACTGGTCAAGGATCTCCTCGACCTGGTATTCATGTTGGTCAAGCCGAAACCGCACCGGCCGCTCTTCAGCGACGCGTCCGGCATAGCACTCCACTTCCACCTTCACACGCATCCATTCTGGCGCGTTGGATTGCTCTCGGGCCACGGGGGCAGCAGCTTTACCAGCACCCATAGAATCGCGAATGGCAGGAGCATGAGGGCTACGGCGGCGAGCAGTCCTTCCCGGGTGATCAGCCCCATCTTGTAGGTTGTGTATCCGAGAAAGCTCTTCGAGAACAATTGGCCGCCAATCACTACATTCCAGCGCATGGCGAAGATGCCCACAAGAGTGAGACATCCGGCGAGGACGTAGATGCGTTTCCGGTCCAGTTCGGTGAGGTCGAGAACCTGGGTCAGCGCCAGGAGACCGATCGGCAACAGTGTGCCGAGCACGATCTGCACCACGATGTGCGACAGGTACAGTTTGGTGTGCACCATGAAGTCCAGGCTGCGGAACGACTCGTCGGACTCGTAGATGCGGTGGATGAGGTCGAGCATTTCCAGGCTGAAGTCGATGATGAAGGTATAAAAGAGATAGCGGGCCACGGTATCCACGCAACGCATGTCGATCTTCTGGCCGCGCGCCCACGTGGCGAGCATGTACAGGAGCATGACCGCCGCGATCCCCGACACCATCGCGGAGAACAGAAAGACGACCGGCATCATAGGCGTTGACCACCACGGATTCGCCTTGACGGATCCGAAGATGAACCCGACGTAGCCGTGCAGCAGAAACGCCGAGGGGATGCCGATGACAGTGACCAGGTAGCCGATGCGCTCATCGATAGCCAGAGCCCGCTCGCTGATGTTGCTCGAGCCCAGCGTCATCACCCGATAAATCCAACGCTTCAGTCCGGTGGTTGACTGCGCCATCATGACGATGTCTCGGCGATAGTCGAGCCAGATTTCCAGCAACAGGACGGCCATCAGATACCACAGATAGACGAAACCGAACATCGCCATGGCCGACGTCCGGTGGGGTGTCAGGTACATCTCATAGGAGCGTTCGGGATGGCCCAGATGCAACTGCAGCGGCATGGGCGCGACGAGTAGAAACGCGAGCGCGGTGAGCAGCGCCAGCCGGTAGGTGGGTTTCACCGCATCGACGCGAAAGACGCGCTCCAGCGAAGCCAGAATGAACGCGCCCGCAACCAGGCCGGTGAGAAACGGGTAGAGGACGATCAGCACGCTCCACTGGAGTTCGACTTCGTTCGGATACATGAAGCCTTCGACACCGGGCATAGCCGTTTCCTATCTCCTTATCGCACCGAGCCATCCAATTCGTTGTAGAACACCTTCGCGCCTGTCGCCATGTGGGGCTTGAGCACGTGCACGCTGTGGGTCTTGAGAAACTCGTGAATCGGATCCCTGGGATTCTTCAGATCCGCCAGCTGCCGCGCTCCCGTCGGACATGATTCACAGCACGCTGTCGTCAGTCCTTTGGTGATGCGGTGGTAGCAGAGCGTGCACTTCTCGGCGGTATTCGTTTTTGGATTGATGAAACGGCAACCATACGGGCACGCCTGCACGCAGTAGCGGCAACCGAGGCAGTAAGTCTTATCCACGAGGACGACGCCGTCAGGGCTATCGAAGGTGGCGCCCACCGGGCAGACCTGGGTGCACGGAGAATCGGAGCAGTGGTTGCACAGCTTCGGCACGAAGAAGTTCTTGCCGCCCTCTTCGCGGGGCGGCGGGAATCCCTTTTTGCCACCGTCCGGCGAGTCGACCTTGGGATTCTCCATGTCCCATTCCGACACGTGATAGCGCTCCACCCAGGTGCGGAAGTAGCCTTCGGGCACGTCGTTTTCCATCTGGCAGGCCCGCACGCAGTTGCCGCAGCCGATGCACTTGGGCAGATCGATCAGCATGCCCCACCAGTGGTTCGCCATGCTGTAGTTGGGCGCCGATTCGGGCGTGCCTGCAAGCACGTATTTCCAGGCTACCGCCGCTGAGGGCAGGAGAAACAGCAGGTGACGGCGTGTGAGATTCACTTCGCACCTCCCGCTGTGATTGCCGGACTGTGCGGCTGGTGACAGGTGTCACAGGCCAAGCCATTCGAATGATCGGCAGAAACTACCTGGGGGAAGGTTTTCGGTTTGGCGGCATTGGCCTCATGACAACGGACGCAGAGCACGGCAGCGTCGAGCTTTTCAGGTGCGACCGACGCGGGGTCGTCGGCGTGCTTCGCCAGCGGCCCATGGCAGGCCTCGCAGTTGACCCGCGCGTGCCGTCCATCCTTCTTCTTTTCGAGAACGTCGCTGTGGCATCCCTCGCACGTCTGATGCCCGGCGAAGTTCACCGGACGTGCCGCCAGATCGGCCAAGGCGCTCCCGCGGAAGTGTCCGTATTGTCCGAAGCTCTTCGGAACCAGTGTGTTGCGGAGGACGAGGAAGAGCAGCAGGCCGATGAGAAAAACGGCGGCCAGCCGGAAAAGGTGCCCAGCGTCTTTGAAGAACATGTTCACGGTGACAGGTCAGAGCAGGAATACAGCAGCTTGTATCCACCGGGCTGTGCGCTTTATCACTGGTCTGTAGTGCGATTGGTCACAGGGACGAGTGACAGAGCCTTCCTCTCTTCGAGAGAGTGCCCGGAGATGGTGGAGCAGAGATACGCCAGACTGGCGTACCATATTCACGAGCGAGGGGTGGCAACATGAAGCGCAGAATTGAGTTGTGGGGGATGGTTGGTTTTATCGTCGCGGCTTGCTGGGTCATCCTCAGCTTCGCGACTCCAATATCTGAGCAACCGATCTTGTGGGACCTCGCCCGTTTGACTTGCCCGATTGTGCCTGTCAGCATGGCTCTTCATTTCGGAGTCAAGTGGTATTGGGTTCTTTTTTCGAACGTTATCGCGTACGCCCTCATCGGTCTCATGGTAGAAGGTCTGCTCCAATCGCGGAATCGGATTCAAGCGACACGACGATAATCGTTGCGTATCCACCACCGTTTCCAAGGGCAGGATTCCACGAGTCCGGCGGGATATCTCCTTTCGTTGGGCCGCGAATCCCTCGGCGGCTGAAGCCCAGGTATAAGAACCTGACGGCGCGGCCGAAACTGTGCCCTTCCCGATCGCGGCGGCGGCGAGAAGTACTTCCCTCCTCTATCCAGCGACTGCGGGATGTTTCTCCAGCGCTTCCAGAATCATCGGGCCCAGCTGTGACACGTTGCCTGCCCCGAGGGTCAAGATCATGTCTCCGGGATGGGCTTGGGACGCGACTTCGACGGCGGCTTCCGCGAACGAAGGCGTATATCGAACGCGGCTGCCCGCGGCCTCGGCGATTCGGCGCGCCAGAGTTTCCGCGGTAATGCCTTCGATGGGCTTCTCGCTCGCCGCATAGATATCGAGCACGAAGAGCGAATCCGCGTCGGCGAAAGCGCCCACGAATTCCTCCATCAGGTCGCGCGTGCGGGTGTAGCGGTGCGGCTGAAAAAGTACGTGGACGCGTCCGAATCCGCACTGGCGGGCTGCGGCAAGGGTGGCACGAATTTCCGTGGGATGGTGGCCGTAGTCGTCGATGACGGTCACGCCTCCGGCCTGGCCTTTGAACTGGAAGCGGCGGTCGACGCCGCGGAAACCGTCGAGCGCGGAGCGAATCTGGTCGATTGGAATGTCAAGGGCAATTCCGACGGCAATCGCGGCCGTGGCATTGAGCACGTTGTGCAGGCCGGGAACATGAAGCGTGAACTCGCCAAGGTCCGCGCCCTGCGACGCGACTTTGAAACGGCTGAGCGGTCGATGGCCCGCATCGCCCGGCTGCATCCCGATCAGCTTGATAAGCAGGTCGGAGCCGCGGCTGGCGCCATAGGTCCGTACGCGGCGATGCACGCGCGGCAGCAGGCGACGCAAGATGGGATCGTCGTTGCAGCCAACGATCATGCCGTAGAACGGCACGCGCTCCATGAACTCGACGAAGGTGCGGCGGACGTCGCGCATGTTGCGATAGCAATCCATGTGCTCGCGATCGATGTTGGTGACGACCGAGAGGATGGGCGAAAGCTTGAGGAACGAGCGGTCGCTCTCATCGGCCTCGGCGACCAGGTATTGCGACTTGCCGAGTCGAGCGTTGGAACCCATGGCATCGACGCGGCCGCCGACCACGACGGTGGGGTCGAGCCCGCCACCGGCAAGAACGGCCGCGACCATCGAGGTGGTGGTGGTTTTGCCGTGCATACCGGCAATGGCGATGCCGTATTTCAGGCGCATCAGCTCGGCTAGCATCTCGGCGCGCTGGATGACCGGGACGTGGTGGCGCCGGGCCTCGACGACCTCCGGATTCTCTGTGGCGATCGCGGAACTGGTGACCACCACGTCAGCGCCGGAGACGTTGCTGGCCGAATGGCCCTCGAAAATAGTGGCGCCCAGCCCGCCGAGGCGCTGGGTGACTGAAGAACTTCTCAGGTCGGAGCCGGAAATCTTGTAGCCGAGATTGAGCAGGACCTCGGCAATGCCGCTCATGCCGATGCCGCCGATGCCGACGAAATGGATGCGCTGGATCTTGGCAAACATAACTTCATCTTCCGCGGATCAAAGCGGATAGACGCTGATGATAAAGCATTTCACCGCCAAGACGCAGAGAACGCCTAGAAAACCTCTTTACGAACCAAAATCAAGAATCACGTAATTACCAATTTGGCTGACCTGGATTTATCCGCGTGAATCCGACGGAGAGAAGTCGCCCGCGAGTTGGCGGACCATCTCCGCGATCTCTTCGAGGGCTTTGGGATGGGCCAAAGACTTGGCTGCGGCCGACATCACACCCAGTCGTTTGGGATCCGCCAGAAGGGCGGCAATCGTATCGACCAGATAGGCTGCGCCGAGATTGGACTCTTCGACCACTACGGCGGCCCCGGCGCGTTCGAGGGCGTGCGCATTGACGTTCTGATGATCGTCGGCCGCGCGCGGAAAGGGCACGAAGATGGCGGGCTTTCCGGCGGCGGCGATCTCCGCGACGGTGCTCGCGCCCGAGCGGCAGACCAACAAATCGGCGCGATAGAACACCGCAGGCATGTCGTCGATGAACTGGTGGACCTCGCCCGGGATGCCCGCCTGCTGGTAGGCAGCCATCACGTTGTCGAAGTCGCGCGCGCCGGTCTGGTGGATGATGTGAATCCCAGGAATTCTCTGCTTCAATCCACCGAGCGACTCGATCATGGCCTGGTTGATGGCGCGAGCGCCCTGGCTGCCGCCGAAAACCAGCAACGTGGGATGGCGCGAGAGGAGCGGGGACAGCGGGATCCCAAAGAATGCCTCGCGCACGGGGACACCGGTGATGCGACAGTGCGGAAAGTATTCGCAAGTCTCCTCGAAGTGGACGGCGGCGGCCGAGACCCAGCGGGCGACCAAGCGGTTGGCGAATCCGGGGACGACATTGGGCTCGAAGGCGAGCGTCGGGATCCGGCGGCGGATGGCCGCAAACATGGCGGGACCGGAGGCGTATCCGCCGACTCCGATGACCACGTCGGGACGGAAGTCGGAGACGATGCGTCCCGAAACCCAGAGCGCGCGGGGCAGGTCGAACATTGTCTTGGCGCGGGTCATCAGGCTGACGTTTTTCAGGCCGCCGACTTTGATGAGTTCGAGCGGGAACCCGGCTTGCGGGACAAGGCGTGTCTCAATGCCGCGCGCGGTGCCGATGAAGAGGATCTCGGCGCCAAACTGCTTCTTAAGTTGTTGAGCGATGGCGAGGGCCGGGATGACGTGTCCGCCGGTGCCGCCGCCCGCGATGATGACGCGCATGTTTGAAAATCAAAATCTACCACGGAGACGCGGAGGCACGGAGAAAAGCTTTTCGGACTGGAAGAACTTAATCTCACCAGGGAGACACGGAAGCCCTCTTCGGACGGGAAAAGCCTAATACTCGCCACAGAGGCACAGACAAAACCGGCTCCAAGAAAAGCTTTCTCCGTGTCCCTGTGCTTCTGTGGTGAAAGAGCCGACGCTGGGACTAGAATTCGATCAGGTGGGCTGTCATGCAAACGCAGAAAGAATCCAAACCGGAATCCGGCCAGCAGGAAGCAGCCGCACAGGTGGAAGCGGCTTATCATTTGCTGAAAACCTTGCAGGAGAAGATTGGTCAGCATCCTGAGATTGGGCAGGCCGTCAACAAATTGGAAATGGCGCTGGCGATCCTCGGAGTGCAAACGGGCGGAATGCTGTGATGGAATTTCACAAATGGCCCGAGCAGGATGGGCGTTGACGGAACACACCAAAACCTAGCACGGAGACACAGAGGCGCAGAGAAAAGCATTGGGGTATCTTCGTTGTTGATTACGGATTGATGATTGAGCGGGACGAAATCCTTTCACGACGCAGAACCGAAGAAACACGAGTGATTTCTCTATGTCCCCCAACGGCCCCTGTGGTGAGAGCTTTTCCAATCAAAAAACAGAATTCAACGGTCACAAAGCTCACTCCGCCTGCTTGGTGATGTTCAGCAGCACGCCCACACACGCCAGCGTCACGAAGAGTGACGATCCCCCATAGGAGACGAAGGGTAGCGGGATGCCTTTGGTGGGCATCATGCCGAGCACGACGCTGATGTTGATGAAGGCCTGAAGCACGATCATGCTGGTGATGCCGACGGCGAGGAAGCGGCCGAAGGTGTCCTGAGTGCGCAGGGCGGCGCGCGTGCCGCGCCATAGGAAGATGGCGAATAAAATGATGACCGCCATCGCTCCTACCAGGCCAAGTTCTTCAGCAGTCACGGCGAAAATGAAATCCGTGTGCGGTTCGGGCAGGTAGAAGAGTTTCTGCTTACCTTCCATGAGGCCGAGGCCGGTGATGCCACCGGTCGAGACGGCAATCAACGACTGGATCATGTGGAAGCCGCGACCCTGCGGATCCGCGTAGGGATTCAGGAAGGCGAGGATGCGGTCTTTGCGGTACGAGACATGAAAGATCAGGAAATAGAGCGGAAGAATGGAGGCGGCAAAAGCGTATCCGAAGTAGCGCAGGCGAATTCCGGCCACGAACAGAATGCAGGCGGTTATTCCGGCGCACGCGATGGCGGTGCCGAGATCGGGCTGGAAAACGATCAGTCCGAGAAAGACGACGGTCGGCGCGATCGCGGGCAGAAGCGTGTTGCGCCAGTCATCGATGTGTTGGGTTTTGTTCTCGAGAAACCACGCGAGGAAAAGGATGAGGGCGGGCTTGGCGAGTTCGGAGGGCTGGAAGGATAGCGGTCCGAGATGAAACCAGCGATGCGTGCCGTGCGCACGGTCGAGAAAGAAGACGGAGATCAGGAAGATGGTGGTCGCTCCGAGCAGCGTGAGTACGACTGCGGGATGCTTCAGGCGCTTGTAATCGATCTTCATGGCGATGACCATCGCGGCGAATCCGGCGATTGCCCAGATCAGTTGCTTGATCAGGAACGAGTAGGCGGAACCGAAGCGCTCTTTGGCCATGACCGCCGAGGCGCTGAAGACCATGACCAGGCCGATGAAGACGAGGATCGTGGCGACGGTGAACATCCAACGATCGACACTGACGCGCTTGGCCATGCGGAATTCATTTCACCACAGAGGCACAGAGACACAGAGAAAATCGGCTGTGGATCGTGGAGAGGGAGAGTAACTTCTGTGGTTCCGATCGCGCCGCCAATAGGATGCGAGAGGCGAATCAGGGATTCACGGTCGCTGCGGCCATCGAGTGGACGACTTCTTTGAATACCTGTCCGCGGTGCTCGTAACTTTTGAACTGGTCGAAGCTGGCGCAGGCGGGCGCAAGCAGAACGATGTCGCCGGGCTGGGCAGCTTCGCTGGCTTTGCGGATGGCGTTTTCCAGTGTTTCGGCGTGGAGGACTTCCGCGGCGCCTTTGATGTGCGATTCGATCTTGCCGGCCGCCGCACCGATGGTGTACACGCGCTTCACGCGCGTGCGGAGAAGATCGTTGAGAGCCGTGTAGTCGCTGCCCTTGTCCTTGCCGCCAAGGATCAGGTGAATGTTCGCGGGGAAGGATTCGAGCGCCTTGATGGTGGCGTCAACATTGGTGGCCTTCGAGTCGTTGAAGTAGTCGACTCCGGCGACCTTGGCGACGAATTCAAGGCGATGCTCCACTGCCTTGAATCGTCGAACAGCTTCGCGGATCTGAGCAGGCTGGCAGCCGACGAGTACGCCAATGCAAATTCCGGCCAGCACGTTTTCCAGGTTGTGCGCGCCTTTGAGCGAAATCTCCGAGACGAGCATGATCTCGCGCCGGCCCTGTGGGTCGCGAAACAGGATGCGCCCATCATGCACGTAGGCGCCCTGGGGAACCTCTTTCTTGCGGCTGAACCAGAACATCTGGGCACGCGTGCGGCCAGCGAGGGCGGCGGTAGCCGGATCGTCGCTGTTGAGGATCGTAAAATCGCCGGGCTGCTGATTCTCGAAGATCCGGGCTTTGGCGTTGACGTAATTGGCGAAGGTCTTGTGACGGTCGAGATGATCGGGCGTGATGTTGAGGATGACCGCGATGCGCGGCCGGAAGGTCACGATGGTTTCCAGTTGAAAACTGGAGACCTCGAGGACGGTCCAGGTATCAGGTTTCGCTTTGTCAACAAAAGTGATCGCGGGGGTTCCGATGTTTCCGCCAACCAGGGCCGGGAAGCCTCCGGCGGTCACGATTTCACCGGCAAGCGTGGTGGTGGTTGTCTTGCCATTGGCACCGGTAATGGCGGCGATCGGTCCGGGGAGAAATGCGGCGGCGAGTTCGATTTCTCCGATTACGGTCTCGCCCAGACCGCGCGCCTGCACGAGTTGCGGCGCGTCGTAGGGAACGCCCGGACTGACCACGATCAGGTCCTGTCCGCGGAAGGTGCGGTCGCCATGGCCTCCCGTCTCGATCGTAATGCCGTGCTCGAGCAGGACAAGGATTTCGTTGCGGAGTTCGGCTTCAGGCTTGGCGTCGGAGACGGTGACGCGGGCGCCGCGCGACTTGAGGAAGAGGGCGGAGGCGACCCCGGACCTGCCCAGGCCGACCACGAGCACGCGTTTGTCCTTGAGTTCCATTCGAATCTATTTCACCACAGAGACGGTCTGTTTAGTTCACCACAGAGTCAGAGAGACACGGAGAAAAGCAAAACCCGTTTCTTGTTGCCGGTTTCTCGTTGCTACATCCATCATTGCCGGTTCCAGACCGGCGATTCTTCTCAATATCTGGCATCAACGGGAAGTCCAAGCCAGAAAACCCAAGAAAACCAGTACGACGACGAACAGCACAATTTGTACGATCCGCTGGCGGCGCACTGCGTGTTTTTGAAATTCGATGGACTCTCGCTGATTTCTGAGCGCATCCTTATAATTTTCCACGTGCAACTTCTGCAAGTCCCTGATCTCTTCGAGCAACTTGATTATGTGTTCATCAGCCACTCCACACCTCCAAAAAACGTCTTTGGGCGCGCTGAATTCGCAATACTAGATCGCTCTCTGTGACTCTGTGTCTCTGTGGTGAAAAAATCACCGCAATTTTAGCGTGGTCAGCGCGAACAGGGCGAAGACCAGGGACGCGATCCAGAAGCGCACGATGACCTTCGATTCCGACCAGCCCAGCAACTCAAAATGATGATGGATGGGCGCCA
>Ga0335070_10011393_pt1 | contig 10384 bp, 7 predicted proteins | sample Lox_Sample_13_FD_206722 | JGI IMG/M metagenome (GOLD analysis project Ga0335070, IMG submission 206722) | Soil microbial communities from Loxahatchee National Wildlife Refuge, Florida, United States - Lox_Sample_1.3 | ecosystem: Environmental > Terrestrial > Soil > Wetlands | place: USA: Florida...
GTTGTCGTAGTCTCCAATGGCAACGCCCACGTCATAACCAGTGCCAGCAAGCCCGGCCTTGGCAGTAACATCGGTGAAATGTCCTTTGCCATCGTTTTCAAAAAGACGGTTCGAATATTTGGGCGAGTCTTTGTGCAAAGTGTTGATGTCCGCGCCGTTGGCAAAAAAGATATCCAGCTTGCCGTCGTTGTTATAGTCGAAAACGGCCACGCCCCCGGCCATGGTTTCCGGCGCATGACGCTCGGGGGTCTCGCAGCTATCGAGGCGGAAATCGATCGGCTGGTAGGCAAACCGTATTGGGCTGTTGGTTGTCGGCTGGTCTGCGTCTTGCGCGACCTTCGCCGACTGGGCGGGTACGGCTGAGCCGGGTAGCGAAGAAACCTGGCCGCTCGCAGCCGTCAGCAAAAGAGCGGCCGCCACTCCGGTACATTGCCATCGCCTCATAGCCGGCCACTCGAGGAACTTCTGGGCACCATGCTTTTGAGACTATCAGAGACGCGTCGCTGAAAGGGGCCTGCGTCGTCCGCCTGGTCTAGTGCCGCTGCACGGCTTGGATCACCGCGTCGAATGCCGGCTTGGGCCGACCCTCGCGGTCGAACAGAAGCGGATAGTTGGTCCTACCTCTGACCGGCCAATTGTTCAGCCAGGAACCCGCGTCGATCACCCCCCAGAAAGTCACTCGTGTTACGACATCGCGATGTTTCAGGTAAACCGCAAACAGGTCGGCGTAGCGTTTTGCCAGTGCTTGCTGCGCGGAATCCGGCAAGCCGTTGACGTAGGGGTTTAACTTGGCCTGAGCTTCGACCCTTAGACTTATGTCCGCGCCTTGGTCCTGTGTTGCTTTCGGCAGCACATCAACGTCGAGTTCCGTGATCATCACCTTGACGCCGAGCTTTCCGAGGGCCGCGATCGTGGCTTCTAACTGCTCGACGGTCGGCCACTCCATGTTGACATGTTCCTGGATTCCGACTCCGGTGACGGGCACACCCTGACTCTTCAGTTTCTTGATCAACTCGATCGCGCCGTTCCGCTTCGCTTCGTTCTCGATCGAGTACTCGTTGTAAATCAATTCGGCTTTGGGATCGGCTTCATGGGTGTATTCGAACGCCTTAGCGATGTAGTCCTCGCCGATGATTTTCAGCCAGGGCGACTGCCGTAGCTGGCCGTCTTCGTCGAGCGCTTCATTCACCACGTCCCAGGCGTTGATCCGGCCTTTGTAGCGGCCGACGACGGTCTGAATGTGATCGTGCATCCGTTTCAGCAGGGCTTCCCGGGTCAGCGGATTGCCTTTCTCGTCTTCGAACACCCACCTCGGAGTCTGGTGATGCCACACCAGCGTGTGGCCCACGATGTACATGCGGTTCTTTTCGCCAAACTCAACGTAGCGGTCCGAAGGGGCGAAGTCATAGCGAGCGGGCTCGGGATGGACGGCGTCCCACTTGAGCACGTTCTCGGGGCTGATCGCGTTGAATTGCGCTTTGACGAGGCCCGTGGCGCGCGCATCCTCCTCGTAAGTCTGGGCCCGGTTTACCGCCGCTCCGATGAGAAAACGGCCCTCGTAGGCATCTTTGAGGGAAGTTTGGGTCTGGGCGCTAGTTGCGATTCCGAGTGCAATTAATACAATTCCAAGTCGTGCCAGTGAGCGCATACGGTTTTTCTCCCTCTATCTATATCTATTCTGCTGCCGTTAATCTACCGTGTCGTCGCAGCGGCAGGCGTTGTTTTCTGCCGTTCGGCCAAGGTCGTTGGCAAGATGGTGACGCGCCGGTATGATATTCCGTTTTATTATCAGCCGTGAAGTAGAGCTATGCTCGTCGCGGGCTTGGCCCTGTGAGGAGTAGCACAGGGAGAAGGCCTGGAAAGCGAAGGGCGCTTTCTTATCAAAATTCTGCTGGAGGGAATAATGACGAATCAGCGACAGACTCTGCCGTTCGTAGAGAAGGTCGGCTACAGCCTGGGAGACGGGGCAGCAAACTTGGTCTACATGACGATGATCCTCTTCCAGTTGAATTTCTACACCGACACCATGGGCATTGCCGCTGGGATTGCTGGAACGCTGCTCCTTGTGGGTCGGTTTTGGGATGCCTTCTTCGATCCCATGATGGGCGTCATAGCCGACCGAACGAATACACGCTGGGGCAAGTTTCGCCCCTGGGTGCTGTGGACCGCGCTGCCTTGGGGCATCGTCTTTGTTTTGGCGTATACCGTACCGGGTTTCCGCTACGGCCCAACGCTGGTCTATGCCGCTGTGACCAACATCCTGTTGATGACGATGTATTCGGCCAACAATACGCCCTATTCGGCTATGACCGCAGCCATGACCGGCGACGTTAACGAGCGCACGAGCGTGTCGCAGTATCGCTTCGTGGCGGCCATGATCGCTCAATTGATGGTGGGCGGTTTCACACTGCCGCTGGTCGCCAAGTTCGGGCACGGCGACAATGCCAAGGGCTGGCAGATGACCATCGGTTTGTGGGCGATCATCTGTATCGTCTGCTTCGTGATCACCTTCCTGAGCACTCGCGAGCGTATCCAGCCTGTGGCGCAAGAGCGGGTATCGATCAAGGAGTCTTTCGGCACTTTGACGAAGATTGCCCCGTGGGTCGCCATGTTCACCGTCACCCTGGCACACTTCACGGCAAACTCCATGCGCGACGGCACGGTCATCTACTTCTTCCGGTACTACGTTGACAAGGACCGCCTGTTTGAGTTTCTGCGGGGGGCGGGTCTGCCCTACGCCGCAGGTGGCGCCAGTGGCCACGGTTTGTGGTACTCACTGCTGAACGCCTTCGGGCTGGTCATCGACGCGACCAAGTCGAACGTCTCTTCGGTTGGATTCAGCCTGTGGAACATGTCCGCCCAGTTGGTGCTCGTGATTGGCGTTATGTTCTCCACCTATCTGTCCATCAAGTTTGGCAAGAAGCTGGTTGCCCTCGTGGGCTTTGCGCTGACGACGATCTTCATGGCCAGCTTCATTTTCCTGCCGCCTAACAACATCTGGGCGATCTTCATCATGGTCTGGCTGCGCTCGCTGGTCTATGCGCCGACGATCCCGCTGCTGTGGGCCATGTTTGCTGATGTGGTGGACTACGCGGAGTGGAAGACCGGCCGCCGGACGACGGGTGTGATCTACGCCACCGTCCTGTTCGCTCTCAAGGTCGGCTTGAGCGTGGGCGCGTTCCTGGCTGGCTGGTTGCTCACGGGCTATGGCTATCGGCCCAACGTGGCCCAGACGGAGCATGCCTTGCTGGGCATTCGTTTGACCATCAGCATCTATCCGGCCATCCTGTACTGCATCATCGTCGGGGCGTTGTGGTTCTACCCGATCGGAAAGAAGCTCAACTTGCAGATTCAAGACGAGCTGGCCGAGCGCCGCAAGAAGCTCGGGGCCCAGACCGCGTAGCGAGAGATCCGTATTCCCGCTCCGGATCCTCGGCCGCATTCGTTTGCCTTGCTATGATTCGGGTATGAACTTTGGGGTCTCGCCGGCGCTCAAGGATTTGTTCGGAGACTCTTTCCTGATCGGGGGTGCGCTCAACAACGCTCAGATCGCCGGGCAGGATCCAACGGCGCTCGAGATCGTGGCGCGGCACTTCAACGCGATCAGTCCCGAGAACGTGCTCAAGTGGGATGCTGTCCACCCCGAGCCCGCGGGCTACGACTTCGCGCTCGCGGACCGATACGTGGCGTTGGGACAGGCGCTTGGCGCGTTCATCGTCGGCCACGCGCTCGTGTGGCACCAGCAGACGCCGGCCTGCGTCTTCGAGGGCGAGGCCGGCGCAGTGCTGGATCGCGACACGTTGCTGGCGCGGATGCGCTCACACATCCGGACGGTTGTCGGCCGTTACCGCGGCAAGATCCACGGTTGGGACGTGGTCAACGAGGCCCTGGAAGACGACGGCACCTGGCGTAGGTCGCCGTGGTATGCGACGCTGGGCGAGGAATACGTCGCCCAGGCGTTCGAGTTTGCGCGAGAGGCCGATCCAGACGCCCAGCTCTACTACAACGACTACAACCTCTGGAAGCCGGCCAAGCGCGACGCTGCTGCTCGTCTCGTGACTTCCCTCCGTGGCCGTGGCATCCGCGTCGACGGCGTGGGTGAGCAGGGCCATTGGCTGCTCGACGATCCCCCTGCCGATGCGATCGAGGCGATGATCGTTGCGTTCGAAAAGCTGGGCCTGAAAACTATGATCACGGAGCTGGACGTTGATCCGCTCCCGCGGCCCGATGGGCTGGAAGGCGCGGACGTGTCGAAACGGGTCGAGTTCAAGAGCACTCTCAATCCTTATGCTGACGGACTGCCCGACGCTTTTCAGAAGCAGCTCGCGCAGCGCTATGCCGACGTGTTCGGCGTGTTCATGAAGCACCGTGGCGCGGTAGGCCGCGTGACGTTCTGGGGCGTCACCGACGCGGACACCTGGCTCAACGACTGGCCGGTCCCCGGGCGCACCAATCACCCGCTGCTTTGGGATCGGGACGGGCGCCCCAAGCCTTCGTTCGACGCCGTGGTCGAGACCGCAAGGCGCGCCTCAGCGGCGCCATAGAATCATCCGCCTCCACGCGTGCACGAGGGGCGTTGTGGAGTTGGTGGGAAATCCTTCACAGGACCGTGTCCACCCCAGCATCCCCGAGACTGTTCGCCATAACGCGAAAAGAAGCCACGGGATTGGCTATGAGGGCACCCAGATTATCTCCGGCGTTGAACGGGAAGCGTTCCGCAGTATAGTCAATTGTAGAAGTTGGACCTGGCAGTTTGCCGAGGGGGGCACCTATGAACAGGAGACTCCGCTTTCTCTTGTCTCTGATAACCGCCGATAATGATTACCAGCTCGAACAGGCCGCAGCAGGACAGGAAACTGCCCGGCAGCTCGGGGTTGACATGGAAGTTGTTTATGCGGACAGCGACTCGGTGACGCAGAGCCAGCAACTGCTGAAGGTCATTCAGGGCCCACCGGAGGCGCGGCCCGATGCGATTCTGTTCGAGCCGGTGGGCCACACCGCTCTGCCTCAGGTGGCTACGGCTGCCGTGGCGGCTGGCATTGGCTGGTGTGTTCTGAACCGCGACGCCACCTACTTGAGCGACCTGCGCCGGACCGCGAAAGTCCCAGTGTTTTCCGTGGGCTCGGACCACGTGGAGATCGGAAGGATTGAGGGGCGGCAAATCGCAGCGCTCTCGCCCCCAGGCGGCATGGTCCTGTACATCCAGGGGCCGTCGCAAGATACTTGCGTTCAGCAGCGAACCACCGGGATGCAGGAGACCAAGCCCGCGAGCGTCCAATTGACTCTGCTCCACGGACAGTGGACGGAGGGAAGCGCCTATCGGACCGTTTGTTCCTGGTTGCGCCTAACCACCTCGCGGAGAACGCCCATAGCTTTGGTGGCCGCCCAGAACGACGTCATGGCCCTTGGGGCGCGGAAGGCTATTGAAGAGCAGATCGCCGGAGCGGAACGTGAGCGATGGCTGCGGCTGCCGTTCATCGGCATTGACGGCGTGCCGAAAACGGGGCAGAGCTGGGTGCGGAGCGGCTTGCTCACTGCAACCGTGGTGGTGCCACCGAACACGCCACTGGGGATCGAGGCCATGGTTCAAGCACTGCAGAAGGGGCTGCAGCCGCCTGAACAAAAGTACACGACGCCCAGATCGTTCCCGGCAATAGAAGAAATCAAGCGCGGGATTCGCGATTGAGCGAGTACTCTCCCTCTGCTGCGGGGTCTTGCGGCTGCGACGCTTACATGCCCGCCAGCTTGCTCCTCAGCGCGAACGGATCGTCGCCCTTCACGCCACGCACTCGTGCCGAGAGAGCGTGGAAGAGCTGCTTCTGAACGTCATAGACTTTGACGTTGGCCGGAATCGGACGCGCGCGGCGCTTGTCCTCCAAAACGACGAAGGAGTTGCAGAGGTCTTCGAGCTTGGTCTTGGTCCCGGACTCATTGAGCCATACCCAAGCAGCGTGCAGCGCAGCACCGAGCGCAGCGCCCTCGCCCTGGACCGGAACGACTTCCGCGTTGAATACGTCCGCGATGGTCTGGCACCAGGGATCGGACTTCGACAGACCGCCGGTCAGGCGGATCTCCTTCGGTACAACGCCCATGCGTGTAAAGCCGTCGTACAGGTTTAGGATGTGACCTTCGAGCACGGCGCGCGACAGGACTTCAACCGTAAAGTCGCCCAGGCCGAAGCCAAAGTACAATGGCGCGGCCTGCGGCACGTCCGGCGTGCGCTCACCCGAGTACCAGGGGATAAGCACACGGCCGCGGTTGCCCACCGGTGTCTTCTTGACAATCTCGTCGGCGAACTGTTGATGGGTGAGGTTATGGAGGTCGACAATGTCGTTGTAGCCATTGGCCAGGTTAGAGACGCACAGGAGAGGCAGATAGGCTCCCGTGCTGTCGCAGAAGGCAGCGATCTCTCCCGTGGGATCGATGAACGCCTTCTTCATGTAGGTGTAGGCCGTCCCACTGGTGCCCAGGCTAACCGTGACGATGCCGGGCTTGACGTTGCCGGTGCCGACAGCACCGTACATATTGTCGCCAGTACCTGCGTCGATCTTGCAGTCCGGTGAAAACCCGTATTTGGCCGCCAGTTCGGCGCTGATGCGGCCGATGCTGGCCTTGGACGGCTTCACCGGTGGCAGCTTCTTGGCGAGGCCAGGATCGATGGCGTTGATGACCTTCTTCGACCAAGCCGCTTTGCCCGGATGCCAGAGGGCTGTGCCTGACGTGTCGCCCGGCTCCATCACGGCCACGCCGCCGTTGGGGCCGCCAGTCAGGTACCAATTGATGTAGTTGTGAACCAGAAAGAACGTGGCCGTGCGGTTGTAGTTCGCACGCTCGTGGCGAAACATGTGGAAGATCTTGGGCGCGGTGTAGCCTGTGCGCTGCGAGTTGCCGACCTGGGCGATCATGGCCTTGAGACCGCCGACCTTCTCGGTCAGAATGCGGCACTCCTCGAGCGTCGAGAAGTCGTTCCACAGCTTGCTGCGAGAGCGGGAGAGTTTGCCCGCGGCATCGAGCGACACCAGGCCGTGCTGCTGCCCGGAGACCGAGATGCACCGGATCTCCTTGACTGCCAGTCCGGATTGCGGGAGCTTGCCGAAGAGGCGCTGGATCGCATCGATCCACATCTGCGGATCGGACTCGGACGCGCCGGGTTCCAGGCCCTGAGCTACACCTCCGCGGGTGCCGTATTGTGGCAGGTCAGTGTCGTAGTTGACTGCGTCCACCCACACGACCTTGCCCTGGCCGAGGTCAATCACGACCAGCTTACAGCCCTGAGTGGAGACGTCGAGACCGGCAAAAAGTCCGCTTGGCATATTCGCCCTCAAGAATTGTTGATGAGGATCTCTTCCATGGCGCCGAGGTTCGCCACTGCCTTCAAATGCGCCTTGATCAAGCGCTCGTGAGGCAAACGGGCACGGCGACCGCTGATGCTAATTGGCGACGTTTGAGCGTGTCAACCCGGATTATGGATTATTGAACTCGTGATAGGGGCTTGTGAGAGTCGCGTCAGGCCCACCTACGTTTGTTTCAGTTCCCATTCTGCCCTACGCCGACCGCTCTGGTGTCAATGTCAGATCGCCCAGGCTGCGCTTGGTTCACGCATGGACACTTGTTCCACGTGGCCTTTCTCGTCTAGGTGCGGCATCTTCAGGCGTTCTCGTGCCTTAGCGTTCAACTCGATGCACTCCGCTTCCATGTCCCCGCTCCGCACGTAACCACACGTTCTTACTTTGGCGCGACAAAGCCGTGCGTTTTTGTTGACAGCAAAGGGCCTGGCCTTTAGTCTATTGCATTTCTTGCTTATCGCCGCCGCCGATAAGGTCGGCGGGCGCGGAGTGCTGCCGGTGCCGGCGCGGAAGCGGCGCGCCAGTTCGTCTGGACTCATCTTAATCAACAGGGACATATTTCATAGGAGGTAGTAGTGGCCATCAAACGGAATCTTGAAATCGTTGCGGCAGGGCACACCTGCCTTGATCTCATCCCCGCCTTTACGATTGAAGGCAAGGTAGACAGGATGACCGACGTTCTCGTGCCTGGCAAGATGATCAACATGGGCGAGTGCGTCGTCGTCGGAGGCGGGCCGGTGACGAACGCGGGTGTGTCCATACGACGACTCGGCGTGAAGACCGAACTCATTGGCAAGATCGGGGACGACGACTTCGGGAAGCAGATTTTGCGCTGGTACGAAGAGCATGAGGGTCACTTCCAGGGCATCAAGACGGTCAAAGGGGAATCCACCTCCTATACCATTGCCATCTGCATCCCCGGAATCGATCGCTTCTATCTGCACCACTGCGGCGCGAACGACACCTTCGGTTACGAGGACATGGACTTCGGCCTCATCGAGCGCGCCAAGCTGATGCTCTTCGGCTACCCACCGTGGATGGCCAAGCTTTACGAGAACACGGGCCGCGAACTGATCAAGATCCTCAAAAAGACCAAGGATCTCGGCGCAACGACCGTACTCGATCTCTCATTGCCGGACGTGGACAGCCGCGCGGGCCAGGTCGACTGGCTCGCGATCCTCAGGGACTGGATTCCCCTCTCCGATATGATGGTGCCCAGCGCCGAGGAGATCTTCTACTTCCTCCATAAGGACCAATTCCTCGCGAAGAAAGCCAAGCTCGGGCCAAAGGAGACGGTGCTGGATCACATGAGCGTGAAGGAGATTTCCACTCTGGGGCGCGAGATGCTGGACATGGGCGCGGCCGTGGCCATGGTCAAGTGCGGCCACAGGGGGCTGTACATTCGTACTGGCGACAAGGCGCGCCTGCAGAAGATGGGCGCCGCTGGCTGCGCCAAACTCGAGAATTGGGCCAACCGCGAGCTATGGTTCCCGGTGTATCAAGAAGAGCGCTTCGTTGGGGCGCTTGGTTCAGGCGACTCGGCGATCGCGGGGTTCCTCGCCGCCTTCGTTTGGGGCCACAGCATCGAGTCCTGCCTGCGCTACGCGAACGCCGCGGGCAGCATGAACGTCACCGTTCCCGACGGCCTGACGTGGAACAAGGGTTTCGACGATCTGACGCGCCGCATCAAAGCGGGGTGGAAGACCAAGGATTTGCGCATAGATGAGCCTGGCTGGGAGAAAATCCGCGAGTTCTGGGCCGGGCCGGACAATCGCGGCAAGTGGGAATCATAGAACCGAGAAAACGAAGGAGATCGAACATGGCTAAGAACGGCAATCCTAAGCGAGACGCTTTCATCGCGAAGAAACTGGCGAAGATGAGCTTGGCGGAGAAGGTCGGCCAACTCCTGACTTTCACCCGGCGGGGCGCGATGCTCAGCCCGAGCGGGGTCGAACAGATCACAAAGTTGCAGTGCGGCGGCCTCTGTCTTGAGCCCTACGCGGTCGAAACCTGCAAGAACCTTTACTGGGGCAATTCGCAGATCGACCAGAACTTCAAGCCGCCGGCAGACTACTTCACGATCGCCAAGTCATACTTTGCCGGCAAGAGTTTCGGCATCAGCATCACTCCGGAGGACTACACCAAGGACTTGAACCGGCTGCAGAAGATCGCCCGCGCCCGGCCCTCGGGTATTCCTCTGCACATGACCATCGATTTCGAAGGCGATTTCAAGAACGACTACATGGCCGGCGGCATCCGCCAGTTCCCGCCTCCGATGGGCATGGCGGCCATCGGTGACGTGAAGGTCACCTACAAGATCGGTCTCACGATCGCGAAGCAGCTCGCCAATATCGGCGTCACACAGATGTACTCGCCGGTTTGTGACGTCAATATCAATCCGAAAAATCCGGAGATCGGAGTCCGGTCCTTCGGCGACGATCCTGAGACTTGCGCGAAGCATGCCGTGGCGCTGCTCCAGGGCTTTCAGGATGGCGGGATCGCAGCCACAGCGAAGCACTTCCCCGGACGTGGCGACTCCGCGACGGACGCCCACGACGTGCTCGACGTCATCCGGGCCGACAAAAAGAGGATGCACGAGGTCGAGCTGGTGCCTTTCAAAGCCGCCATCGCCGCGGGTGTGAAGGCCATCATGACCGGGCACTCGGTCTACCCGGCGTTCGACGACAAGTTTCCCACCACCCTCTCAGAGAAGATCCTGACCGGGCTTCTCCGAGAGGAGCTCGGCTTCGACGGCGTCGTCGTTTCGGACGCCATCGGCATGGCCGCCATCCTCAAGCAGTGGCCGCTGCCGCGTGCTTGCGCGTTAGCGATCAAAGCGGGCTGTGACACGATCCTCCTCAAGGCCGATGACGACTCGCGCACGCAGTGCTTCTTCGGCATCAAAATGGCCGTCGAGTCCGGCGAACTCTCCGAAAAGCGGGTCGACGAAGCCGTGACGCGTCTCTTGAGGATGAAGCACGACCAGGGCTTGTTCGAGACTGCCGGGAAGAAGGACCCCAAGAAGGCCCAGACTTACG
>Ga0335070_10011394_pt1 | contig 10383 bp, 6 predicted proteins | sample Lox_Sample_13_FD_206722 | JGI IMG/M metagenome (GOLD analysis project Ga0335070, IMG submission 206722) | Soil microbial communities from Loxahatchee National Wildlife Refuge, Florida, United States - Lox_Sample_1.3 | ecosystem: Environmental > Terrestrial > Soil > Wetlands | place: USA: Florida...
TACATCGGGAGCTTCTGGCCAACACATGGATCGTTGCGCTGCCGGAGCTCCTCAACCTGTATTTACCGCCCCCTCCGGAGAGGACACCGAATGCGTGGCCATATCGTCCAATGGAGATGTGCTCACCGCGGAAATGTACTCTGGGAAGATCTATCGCATCAGGCCTGACGGCACTGCTACAGTCATTGCCACTCTCTTTCCTCCGGGAGCCTACCCAAATCTTTTATGTGTGGGTGTCCTGCTTGGGCGTAAGGGCGACCTGTATGTATTGGCAAACACTTGGGACCCCGTGACCCACGGAGTGTGGCGCGTCCATTCAAACGGCACATTCGAGTTGTATGCTGCCATTCCCCCAGCCGGGTCGTTCCTCAATGGAATGACGTTCGACGACCGAGGCAATCTATTCGTGACAGACAGTACTCTTGGGGCAATCTGGAAGGTCTCACGCAACCGCGAAGTACAATCGTGGATTTCGAGTGACGTGCTGATCTGGTGGGGCGATCCTACCGGTCCCTTTGGCGCGAACGGCATCGCTTATCGGGACGGGATGTTCTACGTTGCCGTCACTGATGCGGGGTATGGACTGCTGCCTGACGAGCGAGGCAGTAACTACCCGGTTGTCACCGTGCCGGTTCTGCATGACGGCAGTGCTGGTCAGCCTCAGGTGCTTCTGAGTGACAATCTTGTTCTTGCGTCGGACGGCCTTGGACTCGACCGCTCTGGGCACTTGTATGTTGTCGATTTTGGCGGTCTTGCCTGGGGACCGGGTTTTCCAAATGCGGGTCCTGCAAAGCTGGTTCGCGTCCGCCTCGATGGAACTGACGAAGATGTGGTGGCGTCCGCCGGCCTTCAGAACTCGGCTAGTGTCTTGATCGTCGGTCAAACGGCCTACGTGACGAACTTATATGTCACAGACGTGCCCAATATCGTCAAGATCGACTTGTGCGCAAACCATCACCATCATCGGTGGAACTCCGACAGTGGCGACGAGGGACACTAAGGGATGCCCGCCCGCAGCGGCGCGATCAAGAGCCCGAGTTTGATGGGCAATGTGAATCGAGGCTTGCTGTGGTTGCCGCAAACGAATCGAATCAAATATCACGCCGCTCGAATGTTTGGGCGGCTTATTCTTTGGATCACGCTGGCAGTTTTACGCGAACCTGCGCTGTGACCAACCACGTGCGCTCAACACCCTTTGCAAGTAGGTGCCCGCCTGTCAGTACTGGAGAACGAATATCGGTGACGCTGCCCAAGCGCGTCACACCGGCGTCACAACGGGCTTTCTAGCTTTGGAAGTGACTGAAAGTAAACGTTTAAGGCAGCCGGACCTGTAAGCCGAATTCTGTCCGCAACATTGCTGTTGCGGGACGGCCATTCCTCTGGGCCGGACATTGCTGCCCGGCTCTAGCGACCTACCCGAAGGTTTGACGCGCCGAGCCAGCACGTGTCCGCAGCCCTGATTCAAAGAACCAAAAGCCGCGAACTTCCTCCCTATTTGGTCTTGCTCCGTGTGGGGTTTGCCCTGCCCGCGTCATTACTGGCGCAGCGGTGCGCTCTTACCGCACCTTTTCACCCTTACCCCGTTGCCGGGGCGGTGTGTTCTCTGTGGCACTTTCCGTCCATCAGGCTTGAACCTGACGTCCCGGACGTTATCCGGCACACTGCTCTGCGGAGTTCGGACTTTCCTCTCCGTGCGTCCGAAGACGCCTGGAGCGGCCGCCCGGTCCGGCTGCCTACATCCCAATTATACGATGCGCAACGTCCATCCCCGGGCAGTTCCGAAACAGCGAGGTTTTCACTCAACCAATCAGACATCAGCAATCAACGACTCCTACCAATCTCCCCAATGCGCCGCGGTCATCTGCTGGAACTTCATCTTCCACATATCGCCCTGTTTCACCCAGATGGTGGTGAAGTGCTGATACCGCGGAGGTGGCCCCTGGTCTTCGGCGGGAGGGACGCGAAACACCACGTTGTAAGTTACGATGGCGACGCCTTCGCTAGCAGACACCACTTTCATCTCATAGGGCGATATGTCGCTGCCGCCCTGAGCGAACTGGTCGAGCATCTCCTGGCGCCCGTAGAGTTGGCCATCGTATGACACGAAAGAAAAGTCGTCGGTCAAAGTACGCTTGAAGAACGCAGCATCGCCCCGTTTCGCGGCGTCGATGAAACTTCTCTCGGCTGTCATCAAGGTCTGATCGAGGGCGCTGGGCGTTTTTTCCGCCGTTACCTGCCTAGCCCTCGCGAAAACGAGGGCACTGCAAAGAAGCAGAACTAATGCTGCGCTGCGTTTCATGTTCGCCCCCTCGACCTCGACTTCCTACTCGGCCAATCCCGGCAATCCGTCGATACTCCGCCGATTCTTTTCCTGCTTGTATGTCCTAAGCCCATCGCGACCTTTCTTCTGAGCCCAGGAGAAATGCTGGTCCCGCTCTCCCTCGTACTTCAGAAGCGGAACTCCAAACCCGCAGGAATCGGAGATGCGCGTCAGTTCCACGATGATGAGCGCCCGCGTGCTCTCATACACGGGAAACTGAGCGGACAGTTTCGAGAATTCCGGCCAGTGCGCTTCTACCACGCGGCCGCGCCCGTGCAAGCGGATAACATTCGGAGTTCCCTCAAACATGCAGAACATGAGTACGATCCGGCCGTTTTCTTTCAGTTCTACACCACTGCCGATGACATCAAGATAGGCCACCGTGGTTGGGCCGAGAATCCGAAAGGAATCCAATCCCTTTGGCGAGAGATTGATGTTTCCCTCTAAACCCAACGGTGCTGTCGCAACAAAGAAGACGTGCTGATCCAGAATCGTCTTCGCCAGCTTGTCGTCGATCTCAGTGTAAACCTTACCCAATCGCGTCCTCCAGGATTGCTGTGCCATGCGTCATGAACATCGCTCAGGTCAACCGCGAATCCTGTCAGCGAGTTCGGAGCGCGGCACTGATACCTGCTCACCACTTGCCAGATTCTTCAAGGCAAACGCATCGCTTCTCACTTCGTTCTCACCGACAATGAGAATGTACTTCGCTCCAACCTTCGTTGCCGCCTCGAATGATTTCTTCAAACGGAAACTATCATCTCCGAGTTCGACCACAAGATCGTTCCGTCGCAACTCGCGCGCCAGCCGTGCGGCGTCTCCATTCATTCCAGCCATCGGCGCAATGTACACATCGGGCTTTCGCACGACGCTTTCGGCCGTTTCCTGCAGTGACATCACGAGACGATCTTCCCCGATCGCGAATCCAATGCCCGGTGCCGGTGGACCTCCCAGAGCTTCCGAGAGCCCGTCATATCGCCCGCCGCCAAGGATCGCATTCTGTGCGCCCAAAGCGCCGTGTGTGAACTCGAACGCGGTGCGCGTGTAATAGTCCAGCCCGCGTACCAGCCGGTCGTTGAGCGAGAACGAAACGCCTAGTTTGGTCAGGATCGACTGCACGGCTTCGAAGTGCGTGCGACAGCCTTCGTCGAGAAAGTGGCTGATGCGTGGAAGCTTCTCAATGATCGGCTGATCTTCAGAAACTTTGCAGTCGAACACACGCAGCGGATTCGTGACCGCGCGGCGCTGGCAGTCGTCGCACATCTGGTCTTTCACCGGCTCAAGAGCCTGTCGTAGAGCTTCGTTGAACTTGGCGCGGTCGTCAGGACAGCCGACGGAATTCAACTGCAGATTCCAGCCGGTGATGCCAAGCCGGTCGAGCAAGGTTGCGAGCATTTCAAGGATCTCCGCGTCACGCGCAGGAGATTCGCTACCTGCAGATGCCGGTCCGATCACCTCAGCTCCGATCTGATAGAACTGCCGATAACGCCCCTTCTGCGGCCGCTCCCGCCGAAACTGCGGCCCGATGTAGTAAAGCTTGTTCAGCCCACGATCCCAAAGCTTGTGCTCGATGTAGGCGCGAACCACACCCGCGGTGTTCTCGGGCCGCAATGTAAGCGACTGACCTTTTTCGCTCGCCGCCCGCGAACGATCCTCCCACGTATACATCTCTTTCGCGACAATATCGGTCTCTTCCCCAACACCTCGTGCGAAGAGCGCCGTCTCTTCGAAAATCGGCGTGCGAATCTCCTGGAAGTTGTAGGCGCGAAACACATCCCGCACCGCAGCATCCACGAAGTTCCACAGCGCCGTCTCCGGCGGCAGAAGGTCTCGCGTTCCTCGGACTGCCTTAATCATGATGGTCGTTTACGCCCTGTCACCTATAGCCTGTCATCCTGAGCGCAGCTAGCTCGAATGAGCTCGCGGAGTCGAAGGATCCCTATCAACTCCGGAGCGTTCGGGGCTCCGAAAAGACTTCTCTCATGCGATACGAAAACACCGCTGGGCCGCAACTGGAATTCATTCTCACAAGGATCCTTCGACTACGTCTGTCCTTCTCCGTCTGCCCTTCGCGCCTTCGCGCGAAGGACAACCTCCGCTCAGGATGACATTTCCATCGGTTCACACTGGGTACTGGCAACTGGCTACTGGCAACAGCCTTTCAGATACTCGTCCTTATATCCCAGATAATTCCGCGCATACTGCAAAATCACATCGTCTTCGCCCGGTCCAACCTTCCTCCGGAACTTCCCTGGCGAGCCCATCCACAACGATCCCGGCTCGACAATCGTCTTCTCTGGAATCAGCGTCCCCGCCGCGATGATCGATCCCGCACCAATCCGCGCCCCATTTAAGATGATCGAGCCCATGCCGATTAGGCACCGATCTTCGATCACACACCCATGAAGCGTCACCGAGTGTCCGACCGTGACGTACTCGCCGACGTAGACGCCCCACTGCTGTTTCATCCCGTGTAGCACACTATTGTCCTGCACGTTGGAGTACGCGCCGATCCTGATTTCGTGCACATCCCCTCGCACCACGGCATTCATCCACACCGAAGCATGCTCTCCAAGCACAACATCGCCGATAATCTGGGCCGATTCATCCGCATAGCAACTAGCTGGAATTGTCGGCCTGACGCCTTTGTAGGATCGAATCACGCTTTCGCCTAAAGTTCTTCTGTGGAGATAAAAACACTCAACATACCAGATTTCGCCCCCGGCGTGCTCCCGCGCCCTTCCCGACGCATCTTCATGCCATTCCTGGCACGCCCTCCGGCGGTTACAGGTTCTTTACATGCTTGCGACGAATTCCTGACATTTCCCCTCCCTTTTTACAAAGTCAGGACGCACGTGTGACACCCGACCTTCCACCGATTCGTACCCTCAATCCTGTAAGCGGATTGCAGAACGGACGCAAGCTGATTGACTCATTCCAAGCAGCGCCACGAACCACCAGTTCTGGAGTCGATCCGGGTAATTCGCGAAAGGAGAATACAATGCATTTCAAAGCACTGACCTTTCGGGCAGTGATACTCGGGTGGCTCACGATCTCGGGCGCTTCGCTGTTTGCTCAGCACACGGGCTACTCGCAAACCAACCTGGTTGCAAAGATTGCGGGCGTGGCCAACCATACCGATCCCCAGCTTTCGAATCCCTGGGGAATCTCGTTCATCCCGGGACAGCCGTTCTGGGTTGCCAACAACAACGGGGGCACGTCCACCCAATACGACGCGCAGGGAAACAAGGTTCAACCGACGGTCACCATTCCAGTTGCTGCGCACAATCCATGCCCTCAGGGTTGCCCGACGGGAACCGTTGCCAACGAGCAGGCAGGACTATTCGGCAATGCGTCATTCATCTTTGACACGGAAGACGGAATCATTGCCAGTTGGACCGGGCAGAACAACGCCTTCACGGTCGTTGATAATTCCGCCGCAGGTGCCGTCTACAAAGGATTGGCTCTGCTGACCAACATCGAGGGTACGTTCCTTCTGGCAGCGAACTTCAATAGCGGCAAGATTGACGTTTTCGACGGCAACTTCAACGCGACTCACCTCGTCGGCAACTTGACCGATCCCAACCTGCCTGCCGGATACGCTCCGCACAATGTCAAGGTTATCGATAACGTAATCCTCGTCGCCTATGCAATGCAGGACGCGGCGAAACACGATCCGGTGATCGGCGAAGGACTGGGCATCGTCAATGCCTTCGATATGGAGGGCAACTTCCACGGAACCTTCGCGTCCGGGGCACTGCTGAACGCTCCCTGGGGCATGGTTACCACTCCAGCATCATTTGGCGATTTCTCGAATGAGGTGCTGATCGGCAACTTCGGAGACGGCACCATTAACGCTTACACAACCGCTGGCCAGTTCGTGGGCCAAGTCACGAATTCTGCGGGGCAAGTCATTGCGACCCCCGGCCTGTGGGATTTGGTTTTTGGCCTCGGCGGGACGGGCGATCCCAACACCCTCTATTTCACCGCAGGTGGCTCCGATCAGACAAATGGTCTGTTCGGTACGTTCATTCCGGCGACTGCGGTTAACGGAGCAGATTTCTCGCTGAATCTCTCGTCCCAGAGTGTTAGCGTCACCGCGGGAGGCTCCAACTCACTCACGATCGGATCTGCCGCAGTGGGAGGTTTCAACAATCAGGTCACCCTCTCATGCGCGCCGACTGCCGGAATTACCTGTAGTTTCAACCCCAGCACAATTACGCCTGGCAGTGCCACCGGTTTCTCAATGCTGACGATTTCTGCGTCTGCCACTGCCCCCGGCGGAGGCTACGGCGGACATCCCGGCATGGTGCTGTTGTCTGGTCTCGGCCTGTTCGGGACGGTACTCATGGCAGGCCGAAACAAAGTATCAGCTAGAGGTAAGAGCCTCCTGCTGATCGCAGTTCTGGCGCTACTCGTAACCGGAATGACCTTCACGGTGGCGTGCGGGAACTACTCCAATCACCAATCAGGGGGCAACCAAGCGACTCTCCTCGTTACGGGCACCTCTGGTGGCGTGAGTCACTCGGTTCCTGTGACAGTTACCGTCCGTTAAGAACCCCATGAACAGCAGGGACGCCAGCAGGCGTCCCTGCATCACTGATCGACAATTTCCTTAGAGCATATGCTCCACGATTCCCACTCCGGGAAGGAACATCAAAAAAATCCGCAGGATCACAGATCAATTTCTGCGCCGATGCTATACAGGACTGGGTTTCTCGTTTTTGCGGAGAGGTTTCCCGGCCGCGTAGTCGCAAGATGCCCGCCCTCCGGTCCTTCTCCGCATTCCCTGACGCGCGTCCGGTTAACGAGCGCCAGATCGGTCACTCCGAGCGTTATCTCGCACTCAGGGGCGATCGTATGCGCGCACTCCGTCCTTCTTCTTTGTTGTTTACTCTGTTGCTCATCGCGGTTCCTATTGTAAATGTGCTTGATCTGCTGGGACAGGACTCGGCCACCGGTTCAATTCGCGGCACCGTGCTCGATCCCACCGGCGCTCGAGTCCCGCAAGCGTCGGTAGTTATCGTGAACGCTGGGACAGGTATCCGGCTGGCTGCGAGCAGCGATGCCGAGGGCCATTTCGTGCTCGAGTTATTGCCGGGGGACTACTCGGCTCGCGTCGAAGCGCATGGCATGTCGCCCCAGGTTACGCCCCAACTGCACGTCGATGTCGGCGGAAGCACGGACCTCGTATTTCGCCTCAAAATTGCCGGTGCACAAGAGAGCCTCACAGTCTCCGACGCACCCGCGATGGTGGAGACCAAGCCTGCCGCCGTTTCGACTCTGCTGGACGAACGCTCGCTGAATGATTTCCCCTTGAATGGCCGGCGTTTCTCTGACCTCGCTCTCTTCTCTCCGGGCGTAACGCAAGATCCGCGCGGACTGACTTCGGCGACGAGCGGTGATCTCTCGTTCGGCGGCATCCGCGGATCGCAGAATACTTTTCTGGTCGACGGCAGCGATTACAACAACGCCTTCTTCTCGCAGGCGCGCGGACGCTATCGCGCTCCCTACCAGTTCTCGACCGAGGTAGTGCAGGAGTTTCGCGTTTCTTCGAACTCCTACGGCGCCGAGCAGGGGCGCTCGGGCGGGGCCGTGGTCAATGTAGTTACGAAATCAGGGGCGAACCACTTGCATGGCACAATGTTCTATTACCTGCGAGACAGCTCATTCGGCGCGTCCCTGCCCTTTCTCGCATTCAAACCGCACAATCGCCAGCAACAAGCAGGAGGCACAGTAGGTGGCCCGCTGAAGCGCAACAGAGTGTTTTTCTTCGCGGGATTCGATCAGCACATCTTTCATGTGCCCAACGTCGTGGAGTTTCTCGACGGCAGCTCAATCGTCAACCCGCAACCGGGCACCGGACCTTACACGCCCGGTGACTATGAAGCAACCGACCAGGCGCTGGTCTTCGCCGCTGCCACACAACTCACTTCGCTAGCCGGGGAGTATCCGGCAGCGCAGATCGGCAACTCTTCTTACGCCAAGCTCGATATAAATCTCACTCCGCGCAATCAGTTCGCCCTCCGCGTGAACACCACTCGCTACTGGGGATCGAACAATGTGTTCCTCGATCCCGCGAGTCCAGTCTCCTACGACTCGATCAGCAACAACGGCGAGGAAACCGTCTCGACGGAAACAGCCAACCTCACGCTCACCAGCGCCATTTCTCCGCGTTTCATCAGCCGCTTCCGCGCGCAGTTTTCGCGCGACCTTCAGCGGTCCTACAGCAATTCAGCGGATGTACTGGTCAAAATTCCTACGATCCTGGATGGCGTAGGGCGGTCCAATCTGCTGCCGCGCCAAAACCGCGAGCATCGGCTTCACGTCGCTGAAACTCTCAGTCTCGAAGGTTCTCGGCATTCCTGGAAATTCGGCGGGGATGTCCTGCCTACATCTATCTACGATTTCTTCCCCAGCCAGCAGAGCGGCGAGTACCTTTTCTATCCAATTAAGGTGAACCCGTTTACGTTCGATCCCATGCAGGCAGGGCTGCAACTCACCCCGCTTCGCGCTTACTCCCATCAGGTCCCTCACTATTATTTGCAGAAGTTTGGCAGCTCAAGCTCTCATCCTGACACCAACGAATACGCAGCCTTCGCCCAAGACACGATGCGCATCACCAATCGTTTAGCCCTCAATTTGGGCGTACGCTGGGATCTGCAGACCTTCACCACCGCGGGCCTGGTCTCGAACCCGCTGTTCCCGCCCGCCGGTAAGGTTCCTTTTCAGCCCTTCAACTTCGCGCCACGCGCGGGCTTTGCATACTCTTTGGGCGATAAACGACCTCTAGTGGTCCGCGGCGGATACGGGATCTTCTTTGTTCGTATCCCACAGATTTACAACTCGGTCGTGCAGACGGAAAACGGAATCACCAACTCAGACGTTTTTCTGAACAACTCCAACTACTGGAATCACCAGGCCTTCCCCAGTTATCCCAACCCGCTTGTGGCCTGTTCGCTCGACGGAACCGATTGCGCGCTGCCCACCGGGTTCACGCAAGGTGTAACGCACCAAGTCTCGGCCTTTGACCCGAATTTCGTTACTCCGCGTGTACAGCAATCCAGCCTGACGCTCGAAAAGGAAGTCGTGGACCGCACAACGGTGTCTCTTTCGCTGCTCAATGTCCGAGGCCAGCATCTCATCCGCGCCCTCGACGTGAATCTGCCGCAACCGATCGCCCTCACCTATCCGATCTTCGATTCGACCGGCTCTGTTTTCGAAGGCGGATACTACACCGTAGATTCTTTCTCCACCTGGCAGTTCACCCGAACCCTCGAATGCCCGTGGCCGCCCTGCATCAATCCACTGGGACGCCCAATCGCACAACTTGGTTCCATTAATGAATTTCAGAGCGCAGCGTCTAGCAACTACAACGGAGCAACTCTAGCGGTGAACCGCCGGATTGCCCGGGGCACCTACTTCCGAGCCTCCTATACCTATGCGCGTGCCATCGATGATGGCCAGGACGCTCTGGTTGCCGGCCAACCGGCAACTGTCCAGAACTCATATTCCCCCAGCGCGGAACGTGGCCCCAGCGTCACAGATCAGCGGCAACGGCTGGTCGTGGCATTCTCCGCCGAACCGCGCTTCTTCCATCGCGGCCATGAACTGCTAGGAGGTTTCTTCAATGACTGGAAGATTTCCTCCGTGGTGAATTACGGTTCAGGCCGTCCAGTGAACGCGACCGTGATGGGCGACCCCAACCAGGACGGCAACGACCTCAATGATCGCTTACCCGGATACCGCCGCAACGCATTCACGGGACCTGATTACGCCACGACCGATCTCCGACTCACGCGCATGATTCCCTTCCACGAGCGCTACAAGCTCAACTTGGTCGCGGAGTCATTCAATCTTCTTAACCGCGACAACCAGCGCGTCGCGATCACCTCGAATGGAATGATGGCCAGCGCGAGCACGTTCGTGCAAAGCGCTGTCACGCCAAACCTCGCCCCGTATCCCGGCTATTACAAACTGCCGAACAATTTCATGAAGCCCAACGCCGCCTATGCCCCAAGACAGATTCAACTCGCCGTAAAGTTCGTATTCTAAAGATCGCG
>Ga0335070_10011395_pt1 | contig 10382 bp, 9 predicted proteins | sample Lox_Sample_13_FD_206722 | JGI IMG/M metagenome (GOLD analysis project Ga0335070, IMG submission 206722) | Soil microbial communities from Loxahatchee National Wildlife Refuge, Florida, United States - Lox_Sample_1.3 | ecosystem: Environmental > Terrestrial > Soil > Wetlands | place: USA: Florida...
GCCTAGGGCACCGAGAACCAGTAGAAAGAGCCGCGCAAGACGAGCTTTTTCGCCAAGATTGCAGCCAATTAACGCTATGACGAATATGATGACAAAAGGAAAAGTCCAATAGTTGTAGGAGAAATCAGGAAAAGCCAGCCCAACAAGACAGACTAGGGCTATCAATACCAAAGCCCAAAAACCTATGAACGAAGACCTGGAGGATAAAGATGATTTGTCAACTTCCAACTTGAAGAGAGGCTGTCTTTTCCTGAGACCTAGATAAAAGAAGTAAGAGACCATTCCAAGAGCAAAAACAAGCATCAATGGACCGACCACCGATACCGCATATGAGTGAACTGACTGCGTGAAACCTCCTCGCGTCAAAGCACTCAAGAAGACCAAGCTCGCAAAGGTCACTAGAACCATGAATTCACGAGTCCGGCTTCTTGCACTTCTCATTAACATATTGACATGGAAATATGCTGTGAGGAGAAGCCAAGGCAACAGAGAGGCTGTCTCGACCGGATCCCAAGCCCAGTAGCCGCCCCAGCCCAGAACTTCGTATGCCCATACACCGCCCAGACCTATCCCCAAGGTCAGAAACAACCATGCCAGATACGTCGAGCTCTTGAAAAGTCTGCTGTCCTTCAACTCTTGACCTGTTTCCATACTTGCCAGAGTAAGTGCGTATGCCAAGACAACAAAAGCATATGCCGAGAACACTATCGGGGGATGGATGGCCATCCAAAAAGTCTGCAATTGTGGATTAAGCCCCTTACCCTCTATAGGAGTCACAGTGAATCGTTCAAACGGATTCCTCAACAAACAAACGGCGATGAAAACAACTAGAACGATATTGAAGACTTTGCTTGCGGCAAAATTGAAGCTTCCACCTCTTCTATACGTGAAAACCCTGAGCGCAAGGTAGAATAAGCTCAGAAGAAAAGTCAAGAACAACATTGAACCGCCAGCGCCTCCCCAGCTAGCATAGATTTTGGACAAGAGTGGCAAGCTCGAAGAACTGTAGGAGTAGACTTCTACGAACGAAAAATCGTTACTCACGAACGCCTGCAACAGAATCAAGTAGGATACCGTGATCAGCCCGAAAGAAAGGACACCAGCATAGAATCCGTACCTGACTCCTTGCTTCTTGTTTCGCTTAACGGTGGCTAGCATAAACAAGTCGAAAATCAATAGTAGAGCAGCGCTGATCAAGAAGAAAATTTCGTATTCCATCTTAAATCCTGCGTCACTGTCGAGACAATGTTAGTAAGCGATATTATTTAAAAAGTGTTGGTCAGCCCGTATTTGTTGTTTTGATCCTGCTTCCACTGTTAACACGGCAATTTTTCATATTAGCGCGCGCTATCGCGTTTTGCGCAGGACGCATTTTAAATGGCATCCTCCGACTATGCCACTAATAAATCTAATGTCCCAATTTCCTACCTATTGACAAACATTGAAGTATGTGCGCTATAAGTAGGCAGTACAAGAAAAGCTGCGCGAGTAAGAAGAGGTCCATCCCAAACTTCTTATCCCTAGTCTTTAGTAGAATTGATTTGTTGGTATAGTCTTGGATAGGGTTTTCGTCGATTACCTTGTTATATTCTTTGCATTGGTTTTCTATGCTTTCCTGATTGTTGTGTATCTTTTGCGTGCTCGCCAACTTGAGGAGATGGAATGGAAGTTGAGTCTACCATTCAGTCTTCAACTTATCCCCTTCACTTTGTTTTGGGTGGTGAATCTTCTAGTCGGTAATGACTCGGGGCGTTTGGTAGTTGAACTGCCCATAATAATCTATCTAGTCTACGACTTTTGGTATCGTTTGATTACTCAGAAGAAACCATATCATCACCCTGAGCGTTGGCCAATAGGCCTCATTGTTTACCTTCTGCTACTCTTCATCGGAAGTATAGGTTTGAACTGGTATGGCTACTTGGTATCAAACCTCTATGGCAACATACTTGTAGTTTCCTTCTTCATCATGATGGGCTCGTATGGATATTACCAATATAGATATAACAAGAGTAAGAAAACCAAATGAAATTAAGGAGACGCCGTGTGAACACTTTCTAACTGTAATTCGTTTTGATATAGAACAAAAAATCTAATGTTCCCACAAGAGACTTAACGGCAAACTGCAGAGAATATATAGAAAAGGCGCGCGAAATGGGGAAACCAAGCGTGACCAATCTGTTGGATAAAGCGGTGAAGAAGTGGTGGTTCTATCTCATCATACTCTTGCTTTTCTTCATTATTCCTTCGTACACTCAAAAAGGAGGTGGCTACCAGGAGTCGCAGAACGTCATCAAGGAAGTATTAACGAACCCTTTGATCTACGGGTTTACTCCTCTTTTGTGGATCTCCAAGATCGTATTCGTGCTGCTCGTTCTCCTCCTTATATTTCAAGGCAAAAGAATGCCGCGAATCTTCGCCGGCATCGTCGCCATCTTCTATATTGGAATAGCAATATTCCAGAATACAGCTCAGACCAGCACCTATGGGCTTGCAATACTCAGCGGCAACGTAGTGCTGATGCTGGTAGTTGCAGGGTCTTGGATTGCTGAGGGTATTAACCCTAGAAGCGATTTCTCACCGGTTAAGGTGCCTATATGGAAGTGGTGGGTGCTGCCACTTGCTGCATTGGCGTTTTGGTTCCCTGTCGATGCAAGCGGCACATTGCCTCAATTCACACTAGCAAATCTGTTCTCAAATGGTTCCATGCTCACTTATTGCATGATGACCCCGGTTGTGCTCGCAATGCTTACTATCTTTTATCCTCTCGTGAACACTACGACGATGCGGCTCACAAGCTACGTCGGCATAATGTTTGGAGTTACCAATGAAGTGGAATGGTTTATTCTCAATCCGTCCATGTGGTGGATGGGCATCATGCACATTCCATTGATCACGATATCTATCTACGCTTTCGCAATTACCTTCAGCATGTGCAAGCGCAAAATACCGCAGACTTGACCCTAAACTTGATGAATGCCTAACGCGCGCTACGAATGACTGCTTAAAGCATAAAGGATATTATGATCCGTTTTGTTTTGATGAGTCTTATGTCGTTAATAGATTATATTCTCACGCGTAGAAGCATTAGACGGTATGAAACCAAGGATATACCTGAAGAGGTTCTGCAACAAATTCTTGAGGCTGGCAGACAGGCGCCCTCTGCAGCTAATAGACAGCCTATTCGTTTCGTCATTGTGAAGGACCATGACATACTAAAGAACTTGTGCGATAATTTGATTACCCGTTTTGTCAAATATGCTCCCGTTGCAATTGTTGGATGTGCAGATGTAAAATCGTTTTTGACTGGAAAATGGGCTGTTGTTGACGCCACAATTGCAATGCAGAACATGGTTATTGCCGCGTGGACTTTAGGGGTCGGTTCGTGTTGGATAGGAGCTTGCAACGAAGAAAAAGTCAAGGAATTGCTAAAAATCCCTGATAAATGGAAAGTTGTTGCATTGATAACCTTTGGCTATCCTGCCGAGCAACCAAAGCCAAGAAAGAAGAAAACATTTGAGGAATTGTTTAGCTTCAACAGTTTCTAGCCAACTCGTGTAGAGCTATCTCAATTTTCAAACTAATCTCTGTAGCGCGCTTCAAAGTAAGTCAGAGCATCGATCGATCTGGAGCTAAACCCAGCATACTTTCCGTCTTGTTCCACAAGCGTTTCTGCAGATCCTCGTCGTATGACGCAGGACAAGATGTTACTTCCTTCTTCTTAGCGAAGCATTTTCCCGTAAGGTCTTTCACTTCGTCTGAGGAGGCCAAATAAACAGACGTTTCCGCTCCCTTCTTAGCGCTTTGCTGCATCGGCCGGACCATTTTGAACATGATATATGAACTTAGGCTGCCACTGTTTTTTCCAAGATTGGTTGCTGTAAAACCAGGCATCAGCACATTCACCGTCACTCCTGAGCCTTTCAGCCGCCTGGCCAGTTCATAAGTGAACATCATTAACATTAGTTTAGCGTTGTCGTAGGCTGGTGCGCGACTGGGAGAGTAGAATTTCGTTCCTGCATAGTTCTTCTCGCTTTGGAGATCATCAAGATCTACCTTGCCGTTCTTGGCCAGCCCAGAGCTTACGTTGATTATTCGGGAAGAAGCACTTGATTTCAACAAACTCAGCAACTCATGAGTGAGAAGGAACGGCCCCAGATAATTCACAGCAAAATTCCGTTCAAACCCTTCTGATGTAACCTCTCGTTTGCTGAAGGTAGCTCCAGCATTGTTTATCAACACGTCGAGTCGATCGTGTTTCTTCTTGAATTCCTCGGCGAAGTGCCGGATTGAACTCATCGAAGACAAATCGCAAATCATCAGGTCTACAGAGCTATTTCCGGTTTGATTCACTATTTCTTTTCGAGCTTTCTCGCCCCGCAGTTGATCACGCACAACCATGACGATTGTGGCACCCATGTTAGCCAAACCTATTGCAGTTTCTTTGCCGATTCCAGAATTGCTCCCTGTAATGATACATATTCTTCCTTTCATCGTGCTAATAGTCGCACTTCCCGCAAGAATAGACAACGACGATTATGTATAATTCTTTGCTTTTGCTTTTGCGATAGTCAAGCGCGCGCAATGTAACGTTATTTGGACTACGAGTTGAAGACCAAATGGACTATGCTTTTCTCGACCATGTGATGCGGGTAGTAGCTTTCCTTGGCCTTCCTCAGGCCAGCGATACCTAGGTCTTGTTCTCTGTTCACGAACGTGAAATGTCCAAGCGCTTTTTGGCAGAACCATTGATTGATCAGTTGGTACAACCCTTCGATCTCTGGATTAGCCTTTTCAAAATGGATGACAGCTGTGTCTTTGTTGAGTTGTTCACCGAGCGTGAAGGCTTCAAGTTTTTCGTCGACATAGACCGCCCCTCCAAAGATGTTGAGGTGCTCGAAGTGTTCAAACGCGCTTTTGATGGCAGTGTTTTCCGCCTCTAGTCCTCCGACTTCGCTGCAGTTGCGCAGGTTGCACCATTCTGTCTGAAGCTGTAGACAATCTTCGATTTCGCGGGGTCCGATGCCTGTGTATCTGCAGTCGTACTTGCTGAGGCATCGGGCGATGAAGTTGCGTTTCGGATGATATTTGTCGCCCGCAAGCTCAGAAAGGTCGCGAGTGAGGTAAACATAATCCCAGTCGTCACGATCAGGCTCAGACCTCAATTCTTCCTTTCGGAGCTGCTGCATCTGATGAGGAGTGAACCCATAGAAGGATTTGACTCCATACTCGCTTAGGTTAAGCTCATATTTCGTTAGTTGATCCAGCACATCAGGCAAAGGTTCTTTCCCGAGTGGCGGAAGAAGAAAGGTCTCACCGTCACGAAGCCTTCTACGTTGAACCAGCATTGTCTCGCCGAGCTGTGAAATTTTGACGGGTTCGGAACGGTTCCAAACGAACAGGTTCGTGAACGTCAGTTCCGATATTTCCGGCTGGGCTATTTTGAGCAGAGAATCAAAGAGAGGTTTCTCTTCAAGCGAAAGATCCTTGAATATTGGAAATCCTGGAACCTGCATTTTCAACTCTTTCCGGATCGATTATGCTGTCTTGTTCATCATGGTTATGGCTTCTTTCACAGAGGAAGCCGATTGCTGGAAAGCTGTCATTGCTTCCGAATCCAACTTAAGCTCGAGTATTCTTTCAACGCCGTTTCTTCCGAGGACACATGGGACGCCAATTGATAGCTCTGAGAGCCCGTATTCACCGTCCAAGTATGTTGAGACGCTCACCACACGGTTTCTTCCTCTGAGCACGGCGTCAGCCATGATCGCGATTACGGCGGCAGGAGCGTATATTGTGGATCCCTTCAGCTTAATCACTTCAGCGCCCGAGGCCTTGGTCAAGGCAATTATCTTGTCAATCTGTTCCTTGCCCAGCAAAGTAGACACTGGAATTCCCGACACTGAGGCGAAGTTGACGAGGGGAACCATGGAGTCCCCATGTTCTCCGATCACCAGGGCACGGATGTCTTCTCTCGATACACCCAGCTCGGCGGCAAGGTAGGATCTGAAGCGGAGCGTGTCAAGTATGTTTCCCATGCCGAACACCCTGTTTCTTTCGAACCCCGACTCTTTGCAAGCCACGTAGGTCATCACGTCAACCGGGTTCGTAACCATCATCAACTTGCAATCTGGTGCGTGCTCGACAACTTCCTTGACGATAGCTCTGACGGTTTTCGCGTTTTGATTCACAAGGTCCATTCGACTCATACCAGGTTGCCTGGCCTGTCCAGCAGTGACGATTACGAGTTCTGAACCTTCTATTTTGCTATAATCGCAGGTCCCAGTGATTTTTCCGTCAAACTCGATTGCTGGAGCAGCCTGCATCATGTCCAGAGCCTCACCGACCGCACGGTCCTCCGCAACGTCAATCAAAACCACATCAGCAATGCGACGTTCTAGGATGCTGAAAGCCGCTGAACTTCCGACTTTTCCTGCGCCAACTACAGTTATCATGAGATAGAGGTGAAGAACTGGTTTCACATAAACCTAACTAGCAGAAGGTCAAGACATGTAATTGCCAATCAAGAAAGCTTAATATTGTGGTTGAACTGCCGACTAATTCGGGCAAGCGAGTCTTTAGACAAAACTTCACCTCAACCAACCACTACCCCTACATCACTACGTCTCAATCACTACCCCGATGCCACTACCTACCTACCCATACAACGCGCACGCACACGGAGTGAGTGAGAGAAGCGTGCGGAAGTTGCTTTTTCAGTCAGAGTGGTGTCAGTGCCTGTAAAGTGCAGCAAATTGTATTGCATCGTATATGTCGATCCGACCGTCGCCGTTCAAGTCGGCTTCCTCGTTCCACGTGGAATATCCTGGATAGACCGCGAGAAAGGTGCCGTAAGACTTGGCGAAAACAATGGCGTCAAAAACGTCTACAGCCCCATCTCCGTTCAAGTCTCCATTCCTTCTGTTCCCGAAAAAGCCGTCCAGCGTGCTGTACAGTATAGTTGAGTCAGATACGTCTGACGCCCAGCAACGCTCCAAATGCAGAAGAGTCGCACCGACACCTTTCACCCTGAACGTTAAAGTGGTGACCGTGTGATTCCCAAATATCGGCGAATAACCTCCAGCTGAGGCACGCGAGTAGTTAACGAACGTCGTGTAACCTTCGACCCTTCCATCCGTAATGTAGATGCCTCCGTCGAAGATGTTATCCGATTCGTTCACTGGTGTCACTTCGTGAAACATTATCTCGGTCGCATTTACACACTCGAGCACATTTGGATTCCATTCCACAACGTATTCCATACCAATGATACCTCGGTGAGGAGCGATCATCTGCATGTCAAGGTTTACCGAGAAGGTGCTGCCAACCGTAAAACTCTCGTTCTTCATTCTATGCGGATTGATCAAGAAGAGAAGTTGAGAATCTCCTATAGGTCCAGACTGGATCGGATTCGGCGGTATGCTATTGCTCACGAACCCTCCGGCCACTTCATGCGGTATCGGGTTGTCTGGATAATCGCAAAGCTTCGAATCTGATATCTGGATGCTGCAATTACCAGTGCCCACTAGTTGGAATGTGAAGACCGCCATAGTATACGTTCCGTTGATGGGACAATAGCCGCCGCTTAATGCCCTCGGACCACTTACGAACAGGTAGCAATAATCTGCAGTTCCAGCGACATTATCCACGTCGTGAGCTATTTGCCATATATTGTCCCATTCTGATTGTGGAGTAACTTGATGAAACATCACTTCATTCATCTTGACGACTTGCAGGAGGCTCGGATCCCAACTTAGATGCCATGCGGCACCTGCTAAGCCAACAACGTTTTCTATGTTTATTGAAACATTGAACAAAACGTCCGGATTTGTGATCACAGGCGGATCAATGCAGACCCTTACAGGCTGATCAGCGACAGATTTAACCGGCACAAGAATCAAAAATACGGACGAAATCAAGATCAAGACTAGAAACAACCCACATTTAAGTTTCATCTGATCTTTCTCCTATAGTCGCCTAGACTAGGCACATCCCGTTGCCAAAAAATATGTTGATTCTTGCTCAATAAAAGCGTTGTCCTTCTAGAAAAACAGAAACTTGAAGTTCCGGAGAAATAGAAAGTCAACCAGGCGGCAATTGACCCTCTTCCCTCCCAAATGAACATAGAGAGTAAGCCTGAGCAGTCACATGGCAGGTCCTCCCACCTCACCAATCCTCGGTTTCTGGTTACACCTGTCCTTAGATACGTCATTTAATATGCTCGAGCGCATGTCGATTTGCCGTACCGAATGCCTTTCATCTTTCAACCAGGAAGTTTCCGAATAGAAGTATCCTATTCACATAGTTTTCCTTTGTGTCTTCCCTGATTCCATGTAGCCGTAACTCAAATTCAGACAGCCTAACTCGCATTTCAGGCAGTAGTTTGGCAAGTCGTTCTTTTCTGGCTGTTTTCCTAGCTCCGCTACGCTTCTTACTCATGCCTAAAACCCGCCTTTATATCATATTTGTTGGTTCCCGTTATATGTATTTTTGGAGGTTTTTCCCATGCAGAATTAGTCGTTAGTTATCTCACAATAAGCTTAATTAATCAAAGCAAATTCTATTGATTCTACGCTTCTAATGAAGCCCTGGTAGTATAGTCCGGTCTAGTATATGCGGCTGTCGCCCGCAGGACCCGGGTCCGAATCCCGGCCAGGGCGCCATCAACTCAGTCTGAATTCTTTCTTTGACGAATAAGATTGAGACAAGATCTGAGTGCATAGATGAAAACCCTGTTAGCCTGTTTCTGAATAATAATCCGCAAAGAGCAGGCAGACTGTACGGCTTACTCGTCGACTTTTTTCTCTTCCTCGGTGACCAGCTTCTTCAGCTTTCTCTCCATCTTCAACTCGTAGGCGTGTTCCTTCACCATCGGCGCTAAACTCTTCCGCTTGAAAAGCAAGTTCGGAGCAACAATCCGCCGTTCCCCAACCTTGACTCTTTCGGCTTTCCCGTAGACTTCATCCTCAAAACCCTCTAGAGCCTTGACCACGTAGTTTCCTTCACTCATCGATAAAACGGCAACCTTGAACTTTCCCTTGTAATACCGCACATCTTCACTCATCGTCAATCACAACTTAAACTCTCACACACAAACAATATAAAACAAGCGGCACCCAGTTCTATTCTGAACGAGATTGACGTTTTCGGAATCGCGCTCCATCAAACCTTTTTCAAGCACATGGCTACATGACGTCTTAAAGACAACAGGAATGCAGCAAGATGCCCTGCCAACAGTAACGGCAAGAGCTTCTTCAAGCGGTTTGTGCGTAATCTGCAAAGGTTCGCGACGTCTCTGCGGCAAAGACCGATGCCCCATAATCGTTAAGGTCAACTACTACCTCAAGAGCGTACCTCTTATGGACACCCAAGACATCAACGGTGCATCACCCCCAAGCGTCTTCATCGGAAGAATAGGTTACCCCAATATCTATGCCGGACCACTCGTCCCGCCAGTCCAAGAGGACACGACGATGTTCGACCTTCCCGAACAATGGTTCGGCAAAACCATCGACGAAATCGTCGCGTTCCGATCAATGCTCATCCGAGGAAAACATCGAGTACATGTACAAGAATTCACAGAAGCCGGAAACATAATCCAAAACACCCGCGAACTCGCATTGGCCATTAAACCCGTGGACGTTGAACTGGCCCTAACTAAGAAACCCCATGGCAGCATATTCCTCAGCGACGAAATCCAACCCTTCGGACCCTCAGCCCCGATAAAAGACATGAAAATCAGCAACACAACATGGGACCACCAGATAGAAAAAGCATACAGCGACACCGACCTCAAAGCCGTTCCAGCCGTCCTCGAACTCTACAAGAAAGGAGTATACGAAACAAAAATCCAAAGAGCCTTCAGCGTCGGAGCCTTCGGAATAGAAGAAAACCGCCGCCTAGTCCCAACACGCTGGAGCATAACAGCCGTCGATGATATTATATCAAGAAACCTCATGACTCAGGTCCGACAGCTTCCCGAGATGAACGAGTACCGGATCTACGAATCAAAATACTTGGACAACATCTTCGAAGTGCTAATGATACCGCAACCGTGGAGCTACGAGGCCATCGAAGCATGGTACCCCGGCACCGTGTGGAACCCAAATGGAAAACAAGCTGTAATGTTCGGCGACCATGAACAACACAACGGAAGAACAACCTACGCTGAAATAGGCGGCTGCTACTACGCAGCACGCTTGGCCGTATCAGAACTCTTACTGAAGGAGAAGAGGCAAGCTACCGTAATCGTTCTGAGAGAAGCAAGATCAGGATATATCATGCCTGTAGGAGTCTGGCAAGTGCGCGAGAATGTTAAGAACGCGATGCGCCAAAAACCGTTGAAATACAACAGTCTGAATGAAGCCCTGCAAAGAATAGCGACC
>Ga0335070_10011396_pt1 | contig 10382 bp, 11 predicted proteins | sample Lox_Sample_13_FD_206722 | JGI IMG/M metagenome (GOLD analysis project Ga0335070, IMG submission 206722) | Soil microbial communities from Loxahatchee National Wildlife Refuge, Florida, United States - Lox_Sample_1.3 | ecosystem: Environmental > Terrestrial > Soil > Wetlands | place: USA...
ACCAGAAGTTATCCATGATCGCGATGTGCGGCTTGTCCTTACCACGAATCAACAGCGACCACATAGCATTCATTTCAGTCTGCACAGTGGTGGCGGTGATCGCGGAACCTGCGGTACGTACCTGATTGGCCCAGAACGGCCAAGTCGAGCGGTTGATATTACCGTAGGTGTTGGTCGGGGTGATTGCAACAGCCGCATCCAGGCCAGTAATCTGCTTACCGGAGTTGCCAGTACCATCCGAGTAGATACCCTGTGCAATCAGGTTATACATGGATGATTCGGCAACCTTGAGGCGACCGTCCACCAGATCAATGATCTTTTCCTTGCTGGCGTTCTGCAGCAGTTCCAGACCAGAGACGGTGACAGGGCAAGCGGCCTGCTTGATCTGGAACGCAGCCGCACTGATTACGTCAGCCGCCGAAGTCGGCAGCGGATCATAACCAGAGTACCAACCCGCATTCGGGTTAGCCTGAAAGCTGATTTCCTCGAAAATCTGCGTACCGCCCGAGAACTCCTTCGTGTTGCCCTTCTTCTCCAGATGCCGGAGCAACGCATTGTTCTTCGTGACGTTATCGCGGATTTCCCCTTGGCGATATTCGATGCTGGTAGCGACCAGATCGGTTACATTAGGGAAACTCATGTCTTCTCCAAGAAAGTGATTGGTTAATTACCGACCGCACTACTTGGGACCGTTCCCTAACGGGTGGACGTGTCTAGGATTGGCAGTGGTGCGACTGTACAGCAGGAATTTGTAAAACGCAAGCCCTATTTAGCCACCGTTAAGGGCATCAAATGCCATTGATATGGCCTCGCGCCGATTCGCAGGCTTGCCTTTGCCCCCAGAAACACTCCCAGGGATGCCCGGAGAAGTGCTAGATGCTGCTGCACGCTTCTTGCTCAACTCAGCAGCCCTCGCCGCTGCCGCCTCAGCCTCAGATTTCTGCTTAATCAGCTTAGAAATATCAGGATGAAGTTGCGCTGCACGATCATAGGCCTCCCGCAAGGACATTGCGCGGCCACGGCGGGCAGAAGTTTCCAGGATATCTGCAATATCCTCGCGCAAATCCTCGAAGTACTCATTCTCCGGGGCCGTCGCGAATGTCTCAGCCTCTTGCTGAACCTCAGCCTGCAATTGCTGCTCACTGCTCTGGCGAGTCTGTTGTAGGGTGTTGATAAACTGCGTGACCGGGGCCAGCCGCTGATCAATAGCCTTCATCACTAACTCATCAGTCTTGGCTGCCGGGGCTTGCTTGCCCGCCAAGATAGAATCTAGTGTCGGGATGTCAATTCCGTACTGTGAGATTATTCGGGCAATGACATTAGCTTTCTGCGCAGGGGTACCCTGCTGGAGAGCAGCCGCAGTCGACATAAGGTTATTGACCGCCTGTAAAGGCGATACTCCCGATACGCGAATAAGGCTTTCGTAAGGGCGGATCGTCGCCGCAAAATCCTCAGCCAACTTCCGGGCCGATGCTGTATGGTTGAGAGTACGCGTGACCTCTGCTTCACGGCGCAAAACTTCCGCTCGGACAGGTTCGGGTACCTTATCCCAATGCGCGCGAATTTCAGGTTTCCATGCGGCAGGCGCTTTGAATCCTTTGACAGGCTTTTCTTCACCCTTAGCGGCACCGTCGGTGGCGGCATCTTTCTGCAGTTGCCCAGAAACCACCTTATCCTTATCAGGGCTAGGTGCTCTTTCCTCACTGACCGCTTTATTGCCAGCCTCAACCTTAACGACAGTCTCATCTTTACCTCCAGAACTACTTGTAGACTGTGCTACAGTAGCACTATCCGTAGTCGTTGTGGTATCAGTTGCGCTGCCGCTCAGCTTATCCCACGCCTGCTCCATAGCAGCGCGCCGGTCAAGTGTGCCTTCAGAATCCTGCTTATCTTCAATAGCCATTAGCTTCTATGCCTCTTAACCCTGCCCTCGGCAAGGTCGTTGTATGCCCGAATTACCGTTTCCAGCCGCGCCCGAGATGAGTCTTTTGCAGTAAAGAGACGTTCACGTTCTTTCTGCTTGGCTTCCCAAACACCCTTATAATCAGCGACGTTTGTAACGCCATGCCTGCGATTATGCTCGCGGAGACCAGCACGACCGTGTACAACCTTACCATCGACAGGAGATACAAAATCAGGGAGATCCCCGACGATGAGAGTGCCACTGTTGCGAGGCTTAAAAGGTACCTCAACCATTTGCTTTGATTCGGGGTCATAGACGAACCTTTTACGGTGTAGAGACACCACCCACCCCCTGCGCCGGCGGCTGCATCTGCTCAGGCCCAAGACTTAGCGGACCTACAGGCTGCTCCTGAACTTGTGGGCCATTGACCATTGCCTGCTCCAGAACCTTTGTTTTCAGCGAGTGCTCACGATCATGCTGTTTTAGCATAATTTCCCGCATTTGACCAATGAAATCAGCTTGCATCTTTTGCATTTCCATTTGATGTTTCTGCTGCATTTCAGTCATCTTCTGCTGGTGATCCTGCTGCTGGCCCTGCATCTCAAGCTTGACCTTGGCGATATCTGCCTGCGCCTTGACCTGCTGCGGATCCGGCGGCTTAGGCTGCTGCGCCTGTTGAGCAGCCATTTGCTGCATCTGTCCCATCGCTTGATCAATGACGCCTTCGATCTGCTTGGAGCCTTTGAACCCAGCCAGCCCCCACTTCAGCAATTCCATCAAAATCGGAGCTGCCCCAGGGAATTTCTCCGCAATGGGGTAGCTTGACTGGAGGAAAATACCAAGCGAGTTGATATACTCCGTGCGTTCCATCCGCAACTGGCTATAATCAGTCATAGCCATAGATTCAGGAGCAATCAAAAGTCGCCACTTAGAGATTTCAGTGTCTTTGATGAACTGCGCCGCTTGCATGAGGAGCTGCGCATTCTGCCCGTCAGGCGTCATCGTCATGTTAGACTTGGCGATGATTGTCTCAACATCAAAATGCTTAGAAATCAACTCAAGCCGAATTTTCTGGAGATCCGTGGCGAACCGTGTGAACTCATCTTGGATGGCTTGAACCCGAATTGAAGCGAACTTAGCCTTCAACTGCTGAGTGCCGACCTGCTGTTTATCATCAGCCGCGCCACGCAGGATGTCAGACATACCCGTAATCTGGTAAAGCTGATTTATGCGGTCAGCTTGCTGAGCTTGCAGCTCTTTCACAGCCCCAACGATCTGCTCTATCGGCAAAAACTCTACCGATCCTTTGATGCCGCCGCGTTCCTGGAAAACGGCCCAGGAATCGACTGGAATCAGCTTATTCTCGGCAGTTTCATTGACCATACGGCCAATATCAGGGCCAGCCTTCTTATCGTAGACCCCAACGACCTTAATCGCCTTCGTAAGGAGCGAAATACGCTCCTCAAGGAGATCAATCTCCTTGTAAAGGGACTCTGCGAAGGTGTAATCTGCCTTTGGGCAGTACTCCATCGTCGTAACATTGGCAATGAAGAACGGCGGGCAGGGGAAGAACCCATCCAGACCCAAGGGATCCGGAATGTCCTTCAAAATCTCGTTAAATCCCTCAATGTACCACTGTACGCGGCCAAATTCCTTACTCCAGATCTCCCAAACCTCAGCTTTGTTCCAAACTTGCGAGGTTTTGGCGCTGAGTTGCTCCATTGGATTCTTAGAATTGAACGGAATGCCCCGCAAATCGGCCTTATCGCCGAGAAACTCTTCCAAATCCTTCTTAGACTTGTAAGTACGGAACGCAATCCAGCGAATTTCCTTCCAAAACCGAGCTGGCGACCAGATGACGTCCGCCCAAGGGACATAAATATCCTCTAGCCACTCGTCAATTTTGCCAGAGTAGTCCTCTTTGCCCGTCTCTAGCTTATTTTCGTCTGGATCTTTCTCAGATTCATCCAGACCATAGCGAATGCGGGCACACCCCAGACCCGGAACTAGGCGGTCCTGCAAGCAATTACGCAGAACAGTGGAAAAATCCTCGCCGGCCTCCTCAATATCAGCATTGAGTATTCTTGTTGCCATCTCGCTGGCCACACGTGCGACTTGGTCCCCAGGATCAGCCCAACGCCGATCCACGGAAACTTGCGGGACACGACCATAAAGCATGGAAAGCATGGTCGTGACGTTCGCACCAAAGAGATTAAGATTGAATCCCGGCGCTTGCGGATCATTTGTTTGGACATCCCGCATCAAAAACTTGCCGACCACTTGCTTGCCAGTCGCCTGCCACTTGCGATGGAACTCCTTAGCGTAGGCAAACTCCGCCCCCCAGCGCTGCGCCCAGCCAGATTTTGTGTTGGGATACTCGGAAAAATCAATCCCAAGATCCGGTGCGTCTTCGTTTTCTTCTGCCATCTAAATTCTCAGCTCACCACCTATAGAATCACACATTAGGTGTAGTACAGTCCAGAGTAATTGAAATCAACAGCCTGGAAACTTGCCCCCGTATTGCTGCCCTTATCAGGAGGATTTTCAAGGCGCAGAAGCATGCCATTGCGACAGTAGATACCCCCCTGGGAAAGGAAATCCCGCATAGCAGCCGCTTGCTGCTGAGTAGCATTGGGAACGATGGCCGGAGGATACAGATAGGTCACCATCACGTCCGGGCGGTTAGCGCCAACAGCTGATTCCCTATCGGGATAAATTGCGACGGTCGGAGCTACGGAGTAAGTGATTTGAAGGTAATCCCCTGGTGCAAGATAAAACTGCCCGGCAGTCGGTGCCCAACTGTCATAAGTGGAATTATCGCGAGAAACACCGATCTGAGAAACGGTGCCCCCTGTAACAACAACAGATACCCCACCCCCTGCGGTGTTCTGGTAAGTCCACGGTGAAGATCCGGGCGAAACCGTTGTCCTCTGGATGCCATTTACGCCGAGGGAAGAGCCGAGTGCATTTGTGCTACCCGCAACGAAGTAGAAAGCGCTGTTGAAAAAGTCCTCGAAGCCGGAGTAATAGAAATTAGAAGTTTGTGGTAATGGAGTGCCCGATGCAATGTCGTACAGCATCGGGGTGCACTCAAGAACATTCAGGATATTCGGACTAGAGTCGAAAGAAGCCCCAAAGGCGGCCAGCCATCCCGGCTGATTTATTTGCGCAAGGACGATGCCGTTGGTTCCGAGGGTTGTTAAAGACTTCCCGGGGCCCACCGGGAAAGGATAAGCTGCCCAATCACCAGTAGTGCCCGGAGCGACGTTATGGCTCGGGTTGACAGAGATCCAAATGCTACCAGAAGCTGTCACCACGTAACCGCGCGTGTAGTTGATTGAACTAGACCACGCGGGGGCGAAGCCGGGGGAAGTGATGCCAAAGGACTTAAGGCGGCGCTGGCTAGTGACGCCTAGCTGGGCCTCGGCGACACAGAAACACTGGGTGGCACCACAATTGACGCGGACCTCGGCGGAGGTGGCAAACGGGACGGGGAACTTGAGGGTGACGGTGCCACGGGCGACAGACACGTTGAGCCCCCTAGGGTTGCCCATCGCAAAAGTGCAATATTGGGTCGAAAAAACCGAAGCGCCATCCGCAGCGACCAACCCTGTACGATAAAGGGCAGTGCCTGCAAGAGTGCCCAGATCGAAAATGACGGAAGGTACAGACTCACCATCAACATAGACGAAGATGCGAGTAGTCGCCATCCCGTAAAGGTTAGTTTCGGTGTAGAAAATTCGTTGAATAACGCCAGGACCACTAAAGGTCCCAACGAGAACAGATTGCCCAGCAACCGGATCCGGGACTACTGAGCCTGTATCAACCACAATGGTAGCCGCAGTAGACGGAGAATTAAGCAATGCATTTATGGATGATGCCCCGCTCCCCGCACCAAACGGCGTCCACCCATTGTTGCCGACGTAAACTGGTCCGCTGTCCGTCGTGTACGCCTGCGTACCAATGGGATAGTTGGTGTAGTTAGGGAGCGTGGCATACGTATATAGGGATGGAAGCGTGATGCCAACATTACCCGGAGCATTGGATCCCTGCTCACCTGTGTAGGGACCAACACCTAAAGAACGACCACCTAGTTCAGCACTCACAGCCCATCCCCCCGTTGTACGTACACAGTTCCCGTGGCCCCAATGCCCCACACACTAACATCAGTAGTGCCTGTCGGAATCCCGACTACCCTTGTTTGTGAGGGTCCAATAACAAACGACGTTGCCGTAGCCGCCGCGCCCCCCGCCACGGTAGCAAACCCCAAAGAAATTGGGGCATTAACTCCATTAGTGACCATCGCGCTGGTGCCTCCGGCTCCAGGCAGCGTAGTAGACGCGGAAGCTGAACCATTGGGCGCGGTCACCGCAACCGCCACCCCCAAGGGCGAAAAACTGCTACTTTCATTCATAGTGAAGCCCTTCTGCGAGAACGATTTTCGTACTCAAGGAATAACTCTTCGAGACAGATGGGCTCACTGGTCGGTGCCAGTACCGGCTTCTCCTCGGGAGCGGGAGGGATTATAAGCTCCTTGGCAGTGAGGCACAAGTACCTAAAGGCGTCCGCCCCGTGTGATGACCAATCGTGTAGCGGCTGATTCGAGAATGCTTTAGTCTTCTCGTTAAAGCTGCGACGGTAGGCCCTCAGCGCCTCAATGCCCGGCATACAACGAGGATGGAAATAGCACTTAGGCAGAATAAGACGAGCGGCATCAATACCATGCTGAACGGACAAGCGCGGTACGATATCAACGTTGAAACCAGCCGCCAGGAACTGCTCAAGCGTGCTCCGCTCAGTAGCAAAGGTACGAGCACGAGCATCATGCGGCATCCAGAGTTTGTCATAGCTGTAGCCCCGCGCAGCCAAGATTTCCAACCACTGCCTAACAGTAGTTCCTGTCTCTTCTTCGTAATCAATGATAGCGATGCCATGCGGTCGCGGCTGCCAAAACCATGCCGCCGTAGAATCTGTATACCCGATATCGAAGTGGACGTTCACCGGGAAATCAGGATCATACTCAATCAAAGATGATATACGGGGTGGCTGTGCCTGCTCTATCTCAGTTATCATCTTAGAGTAGTACGTACCGAGCACGGCTGCCTCAAATGAGCACTCATACTCCTGTTGGTACTCATCCTCAGTCATCTGTTTCCGCGCCGCTGCGAGAGCCTCAGGAGATATGAGGTTCGACTCGCTCGCCTTCAGCATATAGCTGAACCAATCCGGATCCGTTTGGGAGCGCTGGTAGATATCGTAGAAGTGATTCTTCTGCTTAGGCGTACCGATGAATACCATCCACCCCCGCCGCGCCTGGGTCCCCGGGAGCAGGATTTTCGAATAGACGATGGGATTCATATCCCCAAACTCATCTAGGATCACACCATTAAAGTGATACCCACGCATGGCGTCCGGATTGTCCGCACCATACAGTGTGATCCGTGCCCCGTTGAATAGGTCCACCGATAGGTCCGCCTCCGACTTCTTCACGATCAAGTTGTTCGCGAATGTCTTGAGGTAGTCCCACGCCAGCCCCTTAGCTTGATTCCGCAATGGGGCCACGTAGGCGTACCGGGCGAGTTTGAATTGAGTATAAGTGGCTCGGGTGATCAGCTCATTAACGCAAGCCACTGTCTTACCAGCGCCGCGATGGCACACCATAGCGGCGAACCGCTTAGCCCGCTGGTGAAACGGGATGAACTGTTCCCGTGGGACATACGGATTCTTAGCTTCCACTACTTATTTTAAATCACTTTATCATCGGCAAGCCGTGCGGCCCCACCGTGCCCGGCGTGGCCCCCGCTGGGGGGCTGGTACCCGTAAGCCCCCCGCGCAGCGCCCCCGCAAGCTGCCGCTGCCGCGCCATTTGCAGCCCTAGCTGCGCGCGCTGCGCCCCGGGGCCTACGCCAGGGTTAGGCTTAACCGCATGCACGGGTGAGAGATGCGACACGGGGGGTGAGATTAGCGTGGGGGTGCCGACATGCGGCGGGGCATGGGGGTGCATCATAGCCATGAGGTTAGCCTCCGTGATTCATATGCTTAAGGGTCTGCGCGAGCGCAGCCTGCCGCCGCATCCTGGGATTCGACGAATTCTCTGCCTGCCGCATCTTGCTGGCAGGAATCTTTTCCCCCTGCGGCACGCCCAACTCCCTATGGAGCGCGCCCGGATGCTTAATCGCTCCCTTGATCCAGTTGCTCATATGATCCCTCGATCACGTTCGTTAAGTCCTTCGGCATCTCGTCCAACGCCGACTTCGCCAACGCCGGATGAATCTGCCAGTTCAAATCGACTTCTTGCTTCTGAATGGGGGTGAGGTTCCCCGCGAGACGGAAGTAGTACTTACTGAAGTTCTTGTTGAACTCGTACACCAGACGATCGTAGCCCCCTACGGCCTCGTAAGCATTCTGCTGGTCCTCAAGGAACTTAGCTCGATCCAGCTTAGTTCGCTTACGCCGAAGGGTGATAAGCTGAGCAGCCTCACGCTCCGACGAATCCCACAGGACGGGAGAATCCTCATCCGGGAGAGAGTCGAACGATGGGGAGAGATCACTCATGCGCGGAGTATACCCTAAGCCGGGCTAGAATACACCTGTACATATGTACAGCCCATACCTGGACACTGAGAAATATCAGAAAGTATTAGGTACTGTACATATGTACAGATATTCAGAAATATCCTCAGATTACGGAGGGCAGGAACTTAGCTGTATAAACATACAGTCATTCTGAATTATCCTGAGATTACGGAGCTATGCTGTACGTATGTACAGCTATTCTAAAATATCCTGAGATTATGGAGAGCAGGGGTACCTTTCGTGGCGCGTTTAAAGATTAAACACCCCCGGGGGTCATCGTCGCATGGCCCTCCCATGCTGCGCTGCATCATCCGTCGCGCCATGTTGCGCTGCATCATCCGTCTCATCCTGCTGCACTGCAGCATCCGCGGGCATAAAAATGCGGCAGTGCAATCGCTGCACTGCCGCATAGGGTGGCTACCGGCTAGGCGGCTTTGGCCTGCCCCACCCAGCCGCTGCGCTGGGCGTATGCCCAGTAGCCCTTGTCGCCATTGTCGGCGCACACCTTGCGGCCCTCAGCCTCGGTCAGCTTGCCCCCGGCTTGGGCAAACGCCTTGGCCAGCGCGCCCCATGTGCCCAGCGTGCCCCCACTGCCGTGCTTGGTGTCCGTATGGGCACGCGGCACCTTGAGCACCACGTAGTAGGCTTGCTGTGCCGTGCTGGCCTGTTGTGGGGCTGCCGCAGGGGCCGGGGTGGTGGCAGCCGCAGCCGCAGGGGCAGCCGCAGGGGCAGCCGCAGGGGCAGCCGCAGGGGCTTGGGTGGTGCCCCCCTTGGCAGGGGTAGCGGCCTTGGTGGTGGCCTTGGTGGTGGCCTTGGTGGGGGCCTTGGTGCTGGTGTTGGTTGCGGTTGACATGATGCTAGTACCTTGTGTTTACACTGCCACGTTAGCAGTGTGGTTACTATAGCGGCTGCCCGTCAAAAAGCAAGCCCTTTGAACATTAAATTTTCTTAATGTTTGGGCGCTTGCAATGGTGCACTGCAATGTGGTAGGTACCGGGTGACGAGCATGCTGCACCGCATCATCGTCATCGTCCATGGGGATGAATCGTCGCGTGATGCTCCTGACGAGGGGATGAGATGGATGACCTGACGAATCATGCTGGTGTTCAAAAGAATGGGGGCATTGCGCCCCCATTCTCAACCCCTGACGGTTGGAGTTACTCGTCGTCGCCGTCGTCACCCTTCTCGGTGGTGTCGGCGATCAGGTGGGCAAGGAAGTCGTTCAGCTCCTTGTCGCTCGGCTGGTCGGACAGGGCGTCCGCCGCCTGCTTCACCTGCAGGGCTTTCGGGGCCGGCGGCTCAGCGTTCTCGAAGGTGTCCAGGTCCTTCTCAACGATGCTCTTCACCGCTGCCTTGTACTCGCTGAAAGACAGCCCCTGGGACTGCGCCAGGATCCACCCACGGTGCAGGGTGCTCTTGACCTGCTGGTCCAGCTCACGGGGTGACAGGCCAACGTCCTGCGTGGTCACGGCGGCTGCAATCTTGCTCATAATTACTCTCTCCAGTTGCCCCTGTCCGCACCATGCGGCGGGGTAAGGGTATGCTGGTACCATCTGTAGGGAATAGCAAGGGCTATTTATAAATGTTGTCACCAATATAAAAAGGGTCGTTATATGTTGGTCGTAATAATCACTACTGTACGAGCATACAGGAAATTTGCGCACCGTTTTGGTGCATAGATGAATCCTCATATTCATTCTGTATGGATATACAGTACCCACTTTGGTGTTTTAATTACATGACAATTTGTAAGTGGTTGTTTTTGCAACGGTTACAGTGGTTACAGTACATTTTTTACTGTAACCGGTTTACTGTAACCGCGCGCAAGTGCCTGTTTTATAAAACAAAAACACGACTTTTAACCACCCCGGTTACAGTAGTTACAGTAAAAACTGCTACCTTT
>Ga0335070_10011397_pt1 | contig 10382 bp, 12 predicted proteins | sample Lox_Sample_13_FD_206722 | JGI IMG/M metagenome (GOLD analysis project Ga0335070, IMG submission 206722) | Soil microbial communities from Loxahatchee National Wildlife Refuge, Florida, United States - Lox_Sample_1.3 | ecosystem: Environmental > Terrestrial > Soil > Wetlands | place: USA...
TTCGTGACGAACCCTCATGAATTATGCGGGCTAGTACCCCATCGCTGCATTCAGCTTGGCTAATAGCGGAGCGGGCAGTGTGAACTCTGCTTGAACTTCGATGCGGGGGGGGACCAACAGTGTAGTATGGAAGACGATATCCCGGATTGGGATTTTGAATTCGGGCTGGGCGGGGGTGCTCAGCTCCACCGACTCCACCGATGCCGTAATAGCACTGCTGTCCTGCGGCCCATAGGTGGCGACCACAGCTTGAAGAATCTCCGCCATCTTTTGATTCGGTTCGGCCCCCTCAATCCCCTGTTGGAGGAGAGGTAGCACCTCCTCGCGTGCCTGGTCCGACAGTGTGAAGTTTTCCACCCGCTCCTTGCGGCGCAGGGAAGTCAGGTCGTTATCCAAATCCTTACTGAATGCCCCGTAAGCAAATCGGAAGAATTCGAAATGGAAGCCTTTGAATCCTTTTCCGAACATTTGGAGCTCGCAGAGAAAGCACAATTGCTGCAGTTTCACATCGCTCAGGAGTCCGTGCGGTTCCACCATGTCCAAGACATAGAGCAGGAGCGCGCGATCGATCGTAATCTGATCTGGCTTGCGCATCTGGTATTAGCCTCCTCTCAGCTGGCTCGTCGATGGCGCGAATATAGACAGCAGAGGAGAAGGCCGTCAAATCTCCCCCAGATCTGGTTCTTGTCCACCCCGGCCTCGCCTCTTGACCAGCCGCCGAGATTGGTTTTTAATGACGACCCCGTCGGAGGTCGGTCATGGCGTCGAGTAGAAACGCGAAGGAAATGGAAACCTTGAAAGAACACTTGGCCAAACACCAGCTCAAGCTCACCCGCCAGCGTGAACTGATCCTCAACGCCTTTCTCCGACAGGAACATATCACGGCGGAAGCGATGTACCATCAGTTGGCGAAGAGCGACCCCCATCTCGGCCTGGCCACGATCTACCGTACCCTCAACTTGTTCTGCGATGCGGGCCTGGCCCAAGCACGGCATTTTGGGTCTCAGACTCAATATGACAACGTCTCGCACAAGGGGCACCACGACCACCTGATTTGTACCGGATGTGGCAAGATCGTGGAGTTCGAAAACTGCGAGATCGAGCGCCTCCAGGAAGAAGTCGCCACCAAGAATGGCTTCACCATCCACACCCACCGACTCGAGCTATATGGCCTCTGTTCCCGCTGCCGTCATTGACGCGAGCCCGCTTCTGCAGTATCATGTTGAGAGGGCTTATCAATTTCAATTAGTGGCGAATTACTTCTATGTCTTACAGACAGGCTGTTTCTTTAGCCCGGAGGACTACCTTACCGTTGCTCTTCCTGCTCACGTTGGTCCTGCTTGGTGGACCAGGCTTCCCCACCTCACCAACATCCGCAGCCGATAAGTTGACCATTTACTCCGGCCGGGCTGAACGGCTGATTAAGCCGGTGTTCGATGCTTTTTCGGCGAAGACCGGGATCCAAGTGGAATTACTCTCGTCCGGGACGACGGAACTGGTGAACCGGTTGAAAGCGGAAGGCGACCGGACGCCGGCGGATCTCCTCATTACCAACGACGCCGGCAGTTTGGAACTCGCACGGACAGCGGGCCTTCTCCGTCCGCTCAATATGCGGGAGATCGATCGCGCCATCCCCCCGCAGTACCGCGCCGCGGACAATAGTTGGGTGGGCCTGTCAGGTCGTTTCTGGATCATTGTGTACAACACGACTCAGGTGAAGCCAGATCAGTTGCGATCCTTGCTGGACCTAGCCGATTCGAAATGGAAGGACAAGATCGCGATTCCCAATTCTGGCAGTGAGTACTTGCAAGCCGGGGTGTCGGTGATTCGAGCAGCCTATGGCGACGAGCGAACCAAGCAGTTCCTCATCGGCCTTCGGGACAATGGCGGGACACAAGTCTACCAGAAGAGTTCGCAGATCGTAGACGCTGTCGCGAAAGGCCAGGTGGCGCTCGGCATCGTGAATCATTACTACGTGTATCGTCATCTGGCAACGCAGCCCAGCGCACCGATAGCCGTGTTCATGCCCGATCAGCAGGAAGGCGGCATGGGCTCGATCATGAATGTGGCCGGTGTCGGCATCATCAAGCAGACGAAGCATCTCGAGAGTGCGAAACTGCTGGTGGAATTTCTCGTCGCCCAAGCAGGGCAGAAATTGTTCGCCGACCTCGACAAGGAATATCCCCTCCACTCAGACGTCAAGGCCGATCCCGCTCTCATCGACCGAAAAAGTTTCCGCGCGGCGCAAGTTCCGCTCACGCGGCTCGCTGAGTTACGGGAGCCCACTCTTACGCTGATCGAACAGGTAGGACTCCGGTAAGCGGAAGGACCTTGCGTGATCACCATTCGCCAGCAATTATGGTCTCCCCTCCAACTCATGGCATTAGCAAGTGCTGGGTTGATCCTCCTTCCACTCGGCTATGTCACGGCACAAGCACTCTCGGCGGATCCCGCCGTCTGGAGCCGATTGTGGGCCACCCGGATTCCTGAGCTCTTATTCAATACCGTTAGCTTGGCCACGAGCGTGGCACTCATTACGTTGGTCCTCGGCGTATCGACCGCCTGGGTGGTGACGCGAATCGAGTTCCCTGGCCGACGGTTCTGGGAAGGCGCGCTCGTGCTGCCTTTAGCCATGCCGACCTACGTCCTAGCCTATGTCTACTCGTATCTGCTCGGATTTGGAGGACCGATCGAACATCTCTGGCAGCTAATGACTGGACCGCAAGCCAGACTGTTCTCTCCACACAGCTACCTTGGTGCCACGATTGTGATGGCGCTCGACACTTTTCCTTTCGTGTATCTGCTCACCCGAAGTGCCCTCCTCAACCTGAACGTCTCGTTCGAAGAAGTGTCCAGAGCGAGCGGTGTGTCACGCTTCCGGACTCTTTGGCGCGTAACGTTGCCTCTCATGCGCCCTTCAATCGTCGCCGGGCTTGCACTGGTCGTCCTCTATGTCGTCTCGGATTTTGGTGCGGTCTCCCTCCTCCGCTATCAGACGCTCACCTACGCCGTCTTCCAGCAGATGACCGGACGGTCTGACAATACTGCTGCCAGTATTCTGAGCCTCTTGCTCGTCGCACTGGCCTTGCTCTTTCTCGTCACCGAACGGTGGTTTCGGCATCGTAGCCGGTTTTATCAGACGTCCGGCCGCTACAGCTCCCCGCAGCGACTTCAGTGCGGCTGGCTGGGATCAGCCCTGGCCACCGGCTATTTGGGTTCGATCCTTGGCGCGGCCTTCGCGGTTCCAGCCTACCTCTTGGTGAATTGGAGTTTCTCGATAGAGGCCCAAGCCGCTCTCGATAGCCGATTTATGGGATACGTCTGGAACAGCGCTCTTCTCGCCGCTTGTGCCGCTAGCGGCGGCGTGTTGATCGGCCTCCCGCTGGCTTATCTAGCCAGCCGGCGCCCCAGTTGGTTGAATCTTGGATGTTTGCAAGCCGCCTATGCCGGTTACGTGCTCCCAGGTCCGGTTGCGGCTTTGGCGGTCTTGGTCTTATTTACAAAATTGGTGCCCATCTTGTACGGATCCGTCCTCGTCCTCATTGTGGCCTATGTCATTCATTTTCTCCCAGCTGGTTTGCAATCCCTGGAGCCTGCGCTCCAACAAATCACCCCGAACCTGGAAGAAGTGTCTCGATCACTCGGCTTGAACGTTCGGGAGACCTGGCGACGCGTCACGCTGCCATTGGTGCGAAATGGATTTATTGTGGCGTGGGTGTTGATGTTCCTCCAAACGATGAAAGAATTGCCGGCCACACTATTGCTACGCCCGGTAGGGTTCGACACGCTGGCGATTCGAGTTTGGTTGGAAGCCAGCGAGGAGTACTATCAACTGGCCGCACCTGCAGCGCTGTTGATCGTGCTCGTGAGTCTCCCCGCTCTGATATTGCTGGTGTCGAAAGATTGGCGAGCGGCATAGCGAAAAGGCATGCGCTAGTGACTATGGAATCTTCAACGACATCTCTTCGAACCGATGACAGCAGGACGCAAGGCGATCTCTACAGACCGGCGTCCTCTGTGCTTGAGCTTCGGCATGTGTCCTGTGCTTATGAAGCCGATCGCCCGGCCGTTCGCGCGGTTTCCTTTGCGGCCCGCGAAGGAGAAATCCTTTGTCTCCTCGGCCCGTCGGGATGCGGCAAAACGACGATCCTCAGAGCTATCGCTGGCTTTGAGCCCGTGCAATCCGGCCAAATCTTTTTATCGGGAGAATTGGTTTCTTCGCCGGATACCCTGGTGGCTACGGAATATCGTCATGTTGGCATGGTCTTTCAGGAGTATGCGCTCTTTCCCCACCTCCGCGTCCAAGACAATATTGCCTTCGGCCTTCGACAGTTGCCGCGTAGTGAGCGTAAAGACCGGGTGCAGGAGATGCTTCGACTGGTCGGCCTCGAAGGGTTCGATCGTCGATATCCCCACGAACTGTCCGGCGGTCAACAACAACGGGTCGCGTTGGCTCGCGCCCTCGTCCAACACCCCGTGGTTCTCCTCCTTGATGAACCCTTTAGCAACTTAGACCCGGACATGGCGAGCCGCATGCGCCAGGAACTCCATGATCTCTTGAGACGCACGATCACGACGAGGCATTCGCGATGGCAGACCGGATTGCCGTCTTGAATCAAGGCACCATCGAGCAATTTGACACACCGGAGATCATATACCATCTGCCGGCGACCCCCTTTGTCGCGGATTTTGTAGGACAAGCAGACTTTATTCCTGGAACAGTTTCGAACGGTATGGTCCACACGGAGCTAGGTGAATTCCCGAACACGCTGGAATGCGAGGACGGCACGGCCGTCGTCGTCATGATTCGACCTGATGATATTCACCTCGTTCCCGCCAAGGGTGCGTCCTCACGAGTCCTCTCCCGCCAGTTCCATGGTTCCGAAAACCTCTATGCGGTCGGCCTCCCTTCCGGGCAGGTCGTTCATAGCAGTCAAGGTTCCACGAGCGTCTATCATGAAGGTACAGCCGTCGAACTCCGTGTGCTGGCCTCGCATACGGTGCTCTTCAAGCAACCATCCCCTTCGTCCTGAGAACCTCCAGCGGCACCCTCAGGCCTTACTTCAACAATCTAGAGGATTGACAGCCCTTTTCCCATTCTGGCAGCATGAACCGATCTCTGCGACGGTCCCTCACCCACCGGCCCGTCATGCCCCACCACGGAGTGCAAGGAGCTCTTGATGGACGCGTTGAAGAACGCAGTCGATTACGGAATTATCGGCCTTTTGGTGACCTTGAGTGTCTGGTGCGTCGCCGTCGCCGTTGAACGATGGCTGTTCTATCGTCGCATCGATCTTGCCCAATACCCAAACTCTCAAATTTTGGAAATCGCTCTGACAAGACGGCTAGTCGTGATCGGCACGGTCGCCGCCAACGCCCCGTATATCGGCCTCCTTGGCACAGTGCTTGGCATCATGCTCACCTTTCACACCATGGGTACGTCAGGCACGATGGCGGTCAACACCATCATGATTGGATTGAGCCTTGCGCTCAAAGCCACGGCGGTTGGCCTTCTCGTCGCCATTCCCTGCGTGGTGATGAACAACGTTTTGCGCCGAAGGATCGCGGAGATTCTTACTCAGTATAGGGTGCAGCATGGATCGAGAGGTTAATCAGATCAACGTCATTCCGCTGGTGGACGTAATGTTGGTCCTACTGGTCATTGTCCTCACGACGGCAACGTTCATCAGCACCGGCCAGATACCGGTTAATCTCGCCAAGGCCAAAGAAGTTGGCGACCGGAAAGACGTCCCAATCGTCATTACACTTACATCAGAAGGGAAGCTGTTTCTGAACGATAGCCCCGTGGCCGAAGGTGAGCTCCCAGCGGCCCTTATCACACAGCCACGCGAATCGGCAGTAGTCGTCCGTGCCGATAAGGTCACGCTGCTGGAACGTTTCGTCGCACTGGTCGATCAAGTCCGTAGCCTTGGTTTCAAGCAAGTCAGCCTGGAGGTGATCAGGCTATGACCATCGCGGAATTGCACCGCGGCAGCGGCCATGCTGGCTACCACACAGCCGGCTGGGTGGTTTCTGTGGTACTCCATGGCAGCCTCGCTGCCTGGGCACTTCTCTTCGTCCAACGGATCCAGTTAGCCCCTCAATTGGAACCGTTTAAATGGAATGTGGCGCTGGTGTCCTCTGCATCTCCACCGGTACGGTCTTCCCCAACAACGTCAGCGCAGGTCGAAAAACATCCTCCAACCCAACCGACTACTTCCGCACCCATACCTCCGGCACAGCCTGCGCCTCCCGCAATGGAGCAGCAAAAGAAGTCGGAACTTCTTCGGCCTCAGTCATCAATTATGGCAGCTGTGACCCCACCGCAGCAGGCTGAGCCGCAAGCGGTACAACCGGTTCCCCAAACCATTGCCCCAACAATGCAGGAAGTAGTGAAACCAGTGGAACCTGTTCCGCCTGCGCCGACTGCGACGCCTGTCTCGCCCGCGCTGCCGGCTGAACCGATTTCGCATGCACCAAGTGCCGTTGAATCTGTAACCCCCCTGCCTCAGACCGCTTACAGTGAAACATCTCCAGTTCCATCAGAGAGAGAAGAGGACTCTTCGCTGGCTGTTACGCCAGCACCTCCTGAGCCCTCAACTCCTGCCTCTGCAATTGTACCCGCATCCCCCCCGTCGGCACCTCTGCCATCCATCACCTCACAGATAGCTACATCGCCAGCTGAATCACCCTTGGCGGTCGCTTCATCTTCCCCAAAGGTTGCCGCATTCGTGCCACCCGGGGCGAACAGGCCTGCTCGCCCCGATTACGGTTGGCTATCAGAGGTGGTCTTGCGCCGCGTGGAAGAGTTGAAACGCTATCCGGCTGAAGCGCGAGTGGATCGCGCGGAAGGGAAAGTCGTGGTGAAGGCAGTAATCAACGAAGACGGGAGCGTCGACGCTGTTGAGGTCTTTCAGAGCTCGGGCTCCACGACGCTCGATAATGCTGCCCTCGACCTGATGCGCCGCGCAGCCCCTTTTGCTTTACCTCATTCGTTAGGTAAACCGCGCGTCACGATCAAGATTCCGATGAATTACCGGCTTGACCGGTAAGGTGAAGAAGCCTGGTCTTTCTGTACCTTACCGCATTATTGCAGCCGAATCCGGCTCTTTAAACCAGACGACACCAACATTCGGCCTTCAGCGTCGACGATGATTGCTTCGACATCGGCAAGGTGTTCGACGAGTTCCATTCCACGTTCAGGACCCATCACAAAAATCCCGGTATCGAGCCCGTCGGCCCAGACACCTTCGCGAGCAATCACGGTGACGCTCTGACACCCGCGAGCCGGTTGGAGCGTCTGCGGGTCCAAGATATGATGATAGCGCACACCTTCGCGCTCAAAGTACCTTTCGTAGTCCCCTGCCGTTGAGATCGCCTCGTCCTGTAAGTCGATCCAGACTAATACTGCTCCTTCTTTGCGTGGGTGTTGAATCCCGATGGGGAACCCATGTCCATCTGGCAGTTGCCCGAAGGTCTTGATATCGCCGGATAGCGCGACGACTCCGGCCACCGCCCCCGCCTTCCGCATCATCCCGACCGCACGGTCGGCCGCATAGCCTTTCCCGATCCCACCGACGTCGATTCGCATTCCAGTTCGATCCAATGAGATAGTCCGTTGCGACATATCAACATGGACGCCACGGAGATCCACCAGTGGAAGGATCTGTCGGAGTTCGGCCTCCGTGGGAATATGCTGGCGCTCGGTCACACTCCACACCTCAACCGCCGGTCCAACTGCAATGTTAAATCCCCCGTTTGTCAATTCCGCAGCCTGAAGCGAACGAGTAACAATCTCCAAGGCTTCTGCGCTGACCGGTACCGGTCCGGTCCCGGCGGCGGCATTGACGCGGGACAATTCGCTCGTCGGAATCCATGTGCTGAGCAGTTCTTCGAGACGGTGAATTTCGGCAAAACCTGAAGTGGCGGCTGCCTGTGCGATGGATTCGCTCTCCGCCACGGCCGTGATCGTAACTAGCGTACCCATGTGCGTCTGAGCACGTTTGACGACCACAGTGCCAGAAACTGGCGCCAGGCTACTACAGCCAGGCATTCCCGCTAGTGCAATAACCAGGACCGTAATGAGGTATGGGTTAGGTCGCGAGTTTCTCGGCAGCATCTATGGTTCTACCAATAATGCCGCTGGAAATATCGTGGATAGCGAGGATAGGGCATCACTTCATAGAGACGCGTTTCACTTTCACTCGGATCTGGCAGCACCGTCATCACCACAGAGGCTTCCTGAGAGGGATATTTTTCTTTGATCATCTGCTCAGCCTGAATCCTGTCCTCCTCCTTTACAACCATTGAGAGTGCCACCATCCGTCCGTATCGAGGAGAATCGACTCCAAACCGCCACGTCCCCAGGTACGTGATGGTCTCCGGCTCCAGAGTAAATGAAGCAGACAGCTGAGCCATCGACATGAACGGCCCTTCGCTGATCTGGATACGGTTCAAAACATATTTCCCGGGCGGCAGAGATAGCGCGAACTGCTGATCATCCGACTGTACATCCACGCGAAATCGCTCGTGGGTTTGCTGGTTTTCCAATTCAAACGTGCGAAGCGTGGGTTCATAGATTCGCTTCCTCTCGCCGGTAAGGACGGTCGTGACGCGACCGACCGCAAGTGTTGCCCCGGTGTCGGTCAAATCGGCAGTTGTGGGCAATTCCGTGGCACACCCCGCAATGCCGAGGGCCAGCACCCCCGTCCATACCCATGATGGCCACGATGAAGCCGTCCAGCTCTCCAAAATACACTTATTATAGAAAACGGGACGGTCCAATGCACTCCCTTCGGTCAAGGTGTAGCGAGTCCGCCCCTCTTGACACGGTGCGGGCTTCCAGGATATTAATAATCGTTCTCAATTTCATTTGCAGCCGCTCTCGAATCATGGTTACGGAGAAGTCAGAACCAACAAGTCGCGTATCAGTCGATGAAACTCGCTGTGAATGCGGGCAACTGATCGCCAAAGTGCGAGACCGTGGATTGGAGTTGAAGTGCAAGCGCTGCAAGCGGATCGTGATGATCCCCTTTTCATCCATCGAGGGATGGACCGCACCTTCAGGGTGAAATCACCAGAAACAAGGAGGTGGCAAACCGGAGGCGCATCAATCATTCGGACACGTATTCACTAGAACTCATGCAGACCAGAGACCGACGAGTCCCGAGTCAGACCAATCACCTTCTCATTTTGGAGGTTCACAATGAGGATCCGGTCAATCCTCGGGGCTCTCGTCATTGCCAGCTTGCCGGTCATGCCGGCTTGGGCGGAAATGACCCCGGAGGAAATTAAGAAGATGGTCGATGAAGCAGTCAATAAGCGGCTCCAGGAACAGGAGCGGCGTGAAGGACCGATGGAACGCCGCGAAGAAATGCCTGGAGGAGCGCAGTATCCCACGCCGATAGGGCCGATGACTGACATCAAGGTCGAGCGACCCGGGGAAGAAAGAGTGCCTCTCTCGTTCGGATCTACCGGTTCAGGACGCTTGGTCTACGCCAAGCCGTTTGTGGCCGCGCCAAAGGCCATCGTTGGTGGTTATTTCGATATTCAGTATCGATCCCAGAGCAAGGGTAGTATCGAGAATGGCTATGGAGGCGGCACGAATGGGTTCGATCAGCAACGGTTCGTCCCTTTCATCTATGCGGACATCACCGAGCACGTGAAGTTTGCATCGGAAGTTGAAATTGAGCACGGCATCAGAGAGGAGACCCAAGAGCATGAGTTCAGCCTGGAATTTGCCCATATAGACTATCTCGTCAATGAGGCATTTAACCTTCGAGCTGGTATTTTGTTGCTTCCGGTCGGCAAATTTAACCTCCTCCACGACTCACCCTTGAACGACTTAACCGACCGCCCACTTGTCAGCCAATTTATTATTCCTACGACACTGTCTGAAACCGGAGCAGGATTTTACGGCACCTTTTATCCGGGAAGAACTGGTAAGGTGGATTATGAGTTGTATTTTACGACTGGACCCTGCTCATACGATCCCGATGGAACTCCAAGAGTCGCTGAGGCAACCGGCACGCAAGATTCCAGGCAGCGAACTTGTAACTCCACCGATGGCTTAGACATCAACAACGGCAAGGCAGTCGTCGGACGCTTGGCCTACAGTCCGATGCTTGGCGTCGAAGTAGCAGGATCAAATTATTATGCCAATGGCGCCCCCAACGGCAATTACAATCCCCTCAGCATTACGGCGGTAGACTGGACCCTCCAACGAGGCCCGTTTGAACTCATCGGTGAGGCAGCCTGGGCCTATTCCAGAGGAAATTCACGGGCCATTCAGACGAACACCCTCGGCGTCCCTGCAGGAACCCTATTGACGACACCAGTGACGGGACAAATCGGCAACAGCGGACTGGGCATCCCGCCTCAGC
>Ga0335070_10011398_pt1 | contig 10381 bp, 11 predicted proteins | sample Lox_Sample_13_FD_206722 | JGI IMG/M metagenome (GOLD analysis project Ga0335070, IMG submission 206722) | Soil microbial communities from Loxahatchee National Wildlife Refuge, Florida, United States - Lox_Sample_1.3 | ecosystem: Environmental > Terrestrial > Soil > Wetlands | place: USA...
CACTCCTGCGGCCGATGTCGCCGGGATCACAATCGGCGGGGCTGCCGCTCCGCTGGCCAATGGCGCAGCCCCGCTCACCTTCACTTGGCAGCTCTATGACAATGCAAACGGCTTGTTGACCCAGGTGGCCGCGCCGAGCAGCACCTCTTCGCAGAATCAGAACGGGACGGACAGCGGCTCCCTGGTGAAGTTCACCATCGGCTCCGACGGAATTATCACCGGCTCCTTCAGCAACGGCAAAACGCAAGCGCTGGGGCAGTTGGCGCTTGCCACCTTCGCCAACAATGATGGGCTCGAACTCCAGGGCAATACCGATTTTGCCCCAACCCTGGCCTCCGGACAAGCGGTTGTAGGAGTGCCCGGTGCCGGCGGGCGCGGCACGCTTTCGGGAGGTGCATTGGAACTGTCGAACGTCGACATCGCCACCGAATTCGCGAATCTGATTGTGGCCCAGCGTGGCTTTGAGGCCAATGCCAAAGCGGTCACGACCTTCGATCAGATTACGCAGGATACGATCGCGCTGAAGCAGTAACCGGCTCGTCGTGCATGCGGCTCATTGGCAGGAGTCATCCTCGATGAGCCGCATCTCAGATGAACCATTTCTTATGAGACTTTACTAACCGAAGATTTCGTAAGTCATAGAAACTCGTCCAAAGACTGCGGAACCAGGCGCCACAGCTGCTGATTTCACGCGCATAACAGCAGTCGTACCGGTGCTTGCGCCACGTCCCTTCGTGCTTTTTCCCGGAAACCGGATTGCTTTGTCCCAAGGCATGCCGGATGAAATCTCAGAACCACGCCCGCCTCGCTCCCGACTTCGCATGGGAGCCGGATTGTTGGTCGTGATCCTGATCTTGGCTGGAGTGGCGCTGTGGTCGTGGCCAAGTCATGAGGCAGCGCAGGCCGGCGATGAAAATGCGGTGCGGTCCACGCTACACCTGGAAAGTTTTGTGTTGAACGCTGCTGACACGGACCAGCGTGCGTACCTGCGCGTGGGCATCGATCTTGGACTCAACCAGGATCCGAAGCGAGCCGCCGAAGCCGCACCGAGTGCACGGGTGAGAGACACGATCCTGGGCGTGCTCGGCGAAGCCAAAGTGGACGATCTGATGACGGCAGCGGGCAAGCGAAAGCTGAAGGAAGACATTGTGCGCGCCCTCCGCGAGCGCGTTCCGGAGCTTGGAGTCGAAGAAGTCTATTTTACCGAGTTCCTCATCCAGCGTTGATTTTTCGAGGAGGATTCATGTCCGCAGCCACGGCTGTAGCCCCCGCGCCGAAACCCCCCGCAGAAGAGAAGGTCGATCTTCTGGACGCTCGCTGGCAGCCAGTGCTCGGATTGCCTTGCCGTCTGACCGTTGACATTTTGCTTCCGGGTCTTAAGGTCGCCGACTTTCTCCATCTGAGCCCGGGTTCTGTCGTGAGTACCCACTGGGGCATCGCTCGCGATGTTCCGCTACACATCAATGGAATTCTTATCGGGTGGGGTGAACTGGAGGGGGCGGGCAGCCGTTTGGCCGTGCGGATTACGGAGTTGGCATGAACATTCGAGAGATCAGGCAATCGGCTGGTGTCAGAAGCGCTCCAGTGTGCTCTGCAGGCGGGAGTTTCTGGCGCCATGGCCGTGCTTTGTGGCAACGGATTGTGGACGCAGGCAAGCGCCAGCACAGAAGCCTTCGTTTGTGCGAGAGCTTGAATCTGGGAGAGCGCCGCTTTGTGGCGGTCATTGCCTACGAACACTCGCGCTTCCTGCTGGGAGGGACGTCCGGATCGCTGGTTTTGCTGACCCAGTTAGGAAACGAGACTGAGGAGGGAGCAGCGCCGGACAGCATTCGCGGGGCGCACTCCTCCGGGGAGCCGGGGGCGTGAATCTCGGTCGAGCCCAACGCGTTCTGAGGGTTGCGGCGCTGGTCGCGGCTTCTGCGGTCATTGCCACGGCCGATGCCGTCCGCCCGAACCACGCGAGCGGGTTGAACTGGAGCGGGCCCGCTGGCAGCGGAGCCTCCGTGCCCTGGAACATCGTCGTCCTGCTCACCCTACTGACGCTGCTGCCCGCGCTGGTCGTCGCGCTCACGCCCTTCACCCGGTTGCTGGTGGTGTTCCATTTTCTGCGGCAGGCACTCGGAACTCAGACTGCCCCCAGCAATCAGACGCTGATCGGGCTCTCTCTGATTCTTACGTATTTCCTGATGCAGCCGGTGGGGGCGTCGATTTATACGACCGCGGTTTTGCCCTTTCAGCAGGGTCAGCTCGATGCCTGGGCAGCGATCGAGCAGGGCACGCCTCCCCTGCGGCACTTCATGCTCAAGTTTGCGCGGGAGAAGGACCTTGCGCTGTTTCTCGAACTCGCGCAGGCGCCGCGACCCGCCCGGCCCGAGGATCTTCCCATGCGCGTGGTGGTGCCCGCTTACATCCTGTCGGAATTGAAAACCGGATTTCAGATTGGCGCGGCGCTGTTCCTGCCCTTTCTCGTCATCGACCTCGTGGTTGCCGCGGTGACGACTTCCATTGGCATGTTGCAGCTGCCGCCGGTGGTGATCTCGACCCCGCTGAAGATCATGCTGTTCGTCATGGTCGACGGCTGGAATCTGCTGGTCGGCTCGCTGCTCAAGAGTTTCACCTGATCGCGGAGGTCCGCCGGTATGGGATCGGAACACATCATCCAGATCATGCGACACACCCTGGAGACTGCTTTGTGGCTGGGAGCGCCGCTGCTGATTATTGCGACCGTCGTCAGCCTGCTGATCAACGTCGTACAGGTGCTGACCTCGCTGCAGGAAACGACGGTGTCGACGGTGCCGCGGCTGTTCGCCGTGGCCGCCGCGACTGTGCTGCTGCTGCCCTGGATGGCGCACCGGCTCGCGGCGTTCACGCTCCAGCTGTTTTCCGATTTTCGCCCGTTTCTCCGCTGAGGGCGCCACGTCGGTTTCGCGGGATATGAGTTTTTATGCAGTCACTTCATCTTGAGACGCTCGTCGCGGCGGCAGTTTTCGTAGGCGCTCGCATCGCCGGGCTGATGGTGTTCTGTCCCTTCCTGGGCAGCAACGCGATTCCCATCCGCCTCAAAGCGGCGCTGACCCTGCTGTTGACCGTTCTGCTGTACCCGCTGCACGGTCCTGTCGAGCTGGATCTTCGCGCTTGGCAGTGGGCCGGGGTTGTGCTGAGCGAGGCGATCATCGGACTGGTGCTCGGGCTGGCGGCGAACTTCATGATGGAAGCTCCCATGATGGCGGGACAAATTCTGGGTGTGCAGATGGGCTATTCGCTGGCCACGCTGTTCGATCCGCAAACCCAGGCGGATACCCCCGTGCTGGGGGAATTTCATCGTCTTGCATCCCTGCTGATCTTCCTGCAACTGGATGTGCACCACTGGCTGCTTCGTGCCGTCGTCAACAGCTTTGCCTATCTGCCGGCGGGTGCGTCTCCTGCTACCTACGCCGCAGCGGGCGGACTGTTGCATGCCGCAGCCGGAATCTTTCTCGCTGGGGTGCAGATCGCGGCGCCCGGCCTGGTCGCGACCATGCTGGCGGATGTGGGCCTCGGATTTCTTGGGAAGGCGTCACCACAACTGCCGGTGCTGTTCATTGGGTTGTCGCTGAAGAATCTGCTGGGCCTCGCCATCCTGGCGACGGTCGTGACGTATTGGCCGCACAGCTTTTCCCATCGCTTTCAGGATTCGATCGCCATCGGAGAACGACTTTTGCATCTAGCGCGCTGAAATCCACATGGCCGACCAGAACAAGACCGAGAAAGCCACACCCCGGCGGCGGCAGAAAGCGCGCGAACAGGGCCAGGTCGCGCGCAGCCGTGATCTGGTTGCCGGTGTCGGCACGATGGCGGCGGTCCTGCTTCTGTCGTGGCAGTTGCGTTCCTTTCCGCAACAGTGGCGCGCCTTGCTGCGCGAGGGGCTGGAGGTGGCCTGCCAGCGTTCGCAGCAGGCGGGAGCGCTTTGGCAGCGCGATCTCACGATTTTTGGCGGCATCGCACTGGCCGCGGGCCTGAGCTGGCTTGCCGCCGCCGCCAGCGGCGTGGCCCAGGGTGGATTCGTCTTCGCGCCCGGCGCCCTGGCTCCGAGCATCAATCGCCTGAATCCGTCGTCACGGCTGCAGCAGCTTTTCTCTCTCCAGGCGGTGAGCCGGCTGCTGAAGTCCATGTTACCCACGGCGGCGATTGTGTGTCTGGCCGTGGGCCTGGTCGAGCGCAACTGGCTGCAGCAGGCCAGGCTGCTGCACGGCAGTCGAAACGGCCTCGTGACCTTCGCGGTGGCAGAGATGTTCGAACTGGCATGGAAATCCTCGCTCGTCTTGCTGGTCTGGTCGGGCGCCGACTATCTGTTCGAGCGCTGGCGTCACGAAAACGAATTGAAGATGAGCCGCCAGGATTTGCGCGATGAATTCAAGGAGACCGAAGGGAATCCGGCCGTAAAGATGCGCATCCGCCGCCTGCAGCGGCAGGCGCGCCGCCGCCGCATGCTCAAAGATGTAGAACGCGCCGCTGTGGTCATCACGAACCCCACCGAGTTCGCGATCGCGCTCGAATTCAACCTGCAGATGGAAGCCCCGGTCGTCATCGCGAAAGGCCGGAACTTGCTGGCCGCACAGATCCGTGAAGTCGCGTTGTGGCACGGGATTCCTCTGGTCGAGAATCCGCCGCTGGCGCACGCGCTCTACCGCGCGGTTGAGGTGGGACAGAGCATCCCGCCGAAGTTGTACACCGTCGTCGCCGAGATTCTGGCGGCGATCTGGCGCGCGCAGGCGCGGGCGACGCGCGCCGCTAGTGGAGGGAAAAGCTGAATATGGCTGATACGGCTGCGCCCAAGTCCGCCGCCAAACCCGGTTCCGCTTCGGAATGGATCATGCCGGTGGCGGCCGTGGCCCTGATCTTTGTGATGCTGGTGCCGCTGCCCGGCCTGATGCTTGACATCCTGCTCGCGGTCAGCATCACGGCCGCCGTGCTGGTGCTGCTTTCGGCGATCCAGATTCTACGCCCCTCGCAGTTCTCGGTTTTTCCCAGCCTGCTTTTGTTGCTGACGCTGTTTCGCCTGTCGCTCAATCTGGCGTCGAGCCGCCGCATCCTGCTACACGGAAACGAAGGTGTCGCAGCCGCCGGCCATGTGATCGAGGCATTTGGAAGTTTCGTGGTCGGCGGCAACTATGTGGTCGGCTTCGTAATCTTCATCGCCCTGATTGCCATTCAGTACATCGTGGTCGCCCACGGCGCCGTGCGTACTGCCGAGGTCACGGCGCGCTTTACGCTCGACGCCATGCCCGGCAAGCAGATGGCGATCGATGCCGATCTGAATGCCGGACTCATTAACGAAACACAGGCGCGTGCCCGGCGCGAGCAGATCGCGCGCGATGCCGAATTCTATGGCGCCATGGACGGCGCCGCGCGCTTCAATCAGCGCGATGCGATCGCGACCATCCTGATCACGGCCATCAACATCATCGCCGGATTCCTGATCGGCGTTTTCCAGCTCGACATCCCATTCCGCGAGGCGCTCAAGACCTACACGGTACTCACCGTCGGCGACGGCCTGGTCACGATGATTCCCTCCCTGCTGGTCTCGATGGCAGGCGGCATGGTCGTCACGCGCGCATCCTCCGACGCCACGCTCTCGGTCGACGTAGGCCGCCAGCTGCTTTCGCGCAGGCCCCTGCTGATTGCTGCCGCCGTGATGTTGTCGTTGGCCGCGATTCCCGGCCTGCCGAAGTTCTCTTTCTTTCTCCTCGCCGCCTGCACCGCCTTTCTGGCATGGCGCACTTCCCAGCGGAGGCCCGAGAGCGCCGCGCCTTCGGCGGGGGAAAAGAAACCGCCAAAGGAATCCGTCGAAGACCTGTTGAAACTCGACGAACTCAGCCTCGAAGTCGGATACGGTCTGGTACCGCTGGTGGATCAGAACCAGGGAGGCCAACTTCTGGCCCGGGTAAAAGCGTTGCGCCAGAACCTCGCGCAGCAGCTCGGATTCATCGTTCCTCCGGTACATATCACCGACAACGTGCGCCTGAAAGCCCGCGAGTACGTGATCGCGCTGCGCGGCATCGAAGTCGCCCGCTGGGAGATGGTGCACGACCATCTGATGGCGATCAGTTCGGAGGCATCGCCGCGCCCCTTGCCGGGAACACCGACCAAGGAACCCGCCTTTGGAGTCGCGGCCATCTGGATTGTGCCCGCTCTGCAGAATCAGGCGCTGGCTTCCGGCTATGCGGTCGTGGATCAGACGTCCGTGCTGGCGACGCATCTTGCCGAAGTGGTCAAGCAGCACGCCCACGAATTGCTCAGCCGCCAGGAAAGCAAGCGTCTGCTCGACCGCCTGGCCGAGAGCCATCCCAAGCTGGCCGAGGAACTGGTCCCCAAGATTCTCACCCTGGGCGAGATCCAGAAGGTGCTGCAGCAGTTGCTGCGCGAGCAGGTCTCGATTCGCGATCTGCCGGCAATTCTCGAAACACTCTTGGATGTCGCGCCCGCAACCAAGAATCCCGTGATGCTGGTAGAAGCCGTACGCCAGTCTCTGGGCCGGGCAGTTGTGCGTCCACTGCTGTCAGAGGCCGGCAACTTGCGTGTGGTCACGCTCGACCACACGCTCGAGGAAGAATTAGGCCGCGCCTTCAGCCCGCAGGCCGGCGCGCCGATGGGTGCCAGCCTGCAGCCGCCATTCGCCCGCCGCATCCTGGAAGGCATGCGCCGACTGGCGGGCGAACAGGTCACGGTGGCCGCGCCCGTTCTGCTGTGCTCGACGCCAGCCCGCTATCACGTGAAGCGCCTGCTCGAACCATTCCTGCCCAAGGTCGTCGTACTTTCCCCACTCGAGATACCACCCGTGATCGAAGTGCAGTCCGTGGGAGTCGTGCGATGACGAATGGCGCAGGCTCGGGAAATCCGGCAGACGCCTTGCAGGCCGGAAAGAGATGAGAGCGTTATGAGCAAAAATACCGCCCAAGCCTACGGCAGCTGGCAGGACAAGGAAGATCGCGACCGCATTCTGCTTGAGCAACTTCCCCAGGTGCGGTACCTGGCGCGGCGCATCCACGAGCGCCTGCCCCGGCATGTTCCGCTGGAGGACCTGGTGCATGCGGGCGTGATTGGACTGATCGACGCGCTCAACAAGTTCGACAGCTCAAAACACGTGCAATTCGGTTCTTATGCCAAGTTCCGGATTCGCGGCGCCATTCTCGACAGCCTCCGCGAAATGGACTGGGGCCCGCGCGAGTTGCGTCGGAAGGCGCGAAGAGTCGAGGAAGCCCACCGCAAGCTCAGTCTGGAGCTGAGCCGCGCTCCCAGCGAAAACGAGATGGCCGACGAACTGGGGATGACGCTCACCGAGTTTCAGCGGCTGCTGGGGGAACTCGACAGCCTGGAAGTAGGCAGCCTGCGCGTCGAATCGCCTTGGGATGGGAAAGAGGAAGACCTCTGCGACTATCTGCCCAACGCGCCCGAGGACACGCCCTTTTTCCGCTGCCTGCGCTCGGAGATGAGGGAACTATTGACCCGCGTCATTCGAGAACTGCCGGAGAAGGAGCAGCAGGTTCTTTCCCTCTACTACTTCGAGGAGCTCACGATGAAAGAGGTGGGCGCCGTGCTGGGTATCGGGGAATCGCGCGTTTCCCAGATCCATTCGCTGGCCGTAGTGCGCTTGCGTTCGCGATTGGAGGAAATGATGACCGCCAAGCGGGACTTGTCGCACGCCGCCGCGGGTGCGGGCGACTGAGGAGCGAACATGCAGAAGGTCCTGAATCAGGAAGAGATCGATGCCCTGGTGCGCGCCGCGCGCGGCGGCGGGGCCGAGGGGAAGCCGGCGTACCAGCCGCACGTCGAGCCCTGGGATGTGCGCCGCGCCGGCCAGATTGGGCGCGAACAGCTGCAGACGATCACCCTGCTGCACGAGGGCTTTGCCCGCAGTCTCACGCATTCTCTGGGAGCGTATCTTCGGGTGGTCTTCGCGGCCAACCTGGTTTCGGCCGAACACCTGACCTTTCGCGAGTTCCTGCAGCGGGTTCCCGAGACCACCTATTTCGCCTCCTGCCGGCTCGACCCGACCGGGCTGAACGCCGCTCTGCAACTCGACCTGAAAGTCGCGTTTCCGATGATCGACCTGTTGCTCGGCGGAGAGGGGAAGAGTCTGGCGGAAACCCGCGAGTTGAGCGAGATTGAGGTTCATATCCTCGACGCCGTAGCCCGTATCGTCTGCCGGGAACTGGGCGTGGCCTGGCAGGCGCTTTCGCTGCAGTTCAACTTCGGGCAGCGGCTGGAAACCGGCGAGGCGCAGCGCCTGATGCTTCCTGAGGAAAAGACTCTTTCCTTGAGCTTCGAGATCACCATGCCCGAGGTGCGCGGCGGACTCAGCCTGGCCGTCCCGGCCGCGGTCTCGAACGCGTTACTGCGCAAGATCTCGTCGGATTGGAGCCAGCGAAAGCCGCGCGCTTCGGGCGATTCCCGTCAGCGCATCCTGCGCCGGCTGCTGGAATGTCCATTTGAGGTCGAGCTCGGCGCCACGGATCTGCGCATCCCCATACGCAGGCTGGCCGAGCTTGCTGCCGGCCGAATTCTCACCTTTGCCCGGCCCGCCGCCGAGCCAGTGTCGCTGCTGATTGCCGGAGCCGAGACCTTCCGCGCCACAGCCGCCCGTTGCGGCGACCATCGTGCCGCCCGGCTGGTTGAGCCCGTCTGCCCAGCCGCGGAACTGGCCTCTGGCAGGGAGAAACAACTATGACGGACGAGGCCCTGACCCCGAATCCCCGCGAAGTTCTGCCCTTCCTTCAGCTCTGGGTCGATTCCTTCTCCCAGGCGCTGGGTGAAATTGCCGGTGTGCCCTTCGCCACGATGCTGGTGTCCGAAACCCCGGGGGAAGCTGCGCCCGCGACCCCAGCCGACCTCTGGATTGTTGCCGCATACAGTGGAGCCATCCGCGGTGAGATCAGTTTCCGGGTTGCGCCGCCGACCACGGTTCGTCTGGCGCAGGTTCTGATGAATGAGCCGGCTGCTCCTGGCGAAGTGACGGCGGATCACCGGGAAGCGGCGCTGGAACTGTTGCGCCAGGTCAGCGGGTTGGTAGCCGCTGAGCTCAGAAGAACGCGGGGGGAGGTGCAGCTGCACCTGGAAGCCAGCGCCGCCCCTCCCTCCTGGCCTGCCTCCTTCACCGCCTGGTTTCGCGTGGGAGAAGAGACGCCTCCGATGCTCATCGAGGTTCACCTGAGCGCTGCCCTGTTGGCCTCTCTGCGCAAGGAACAGCCGGCAACGGATCCGCCTGACGCCAGCCGTGGGACAAATCCTTCTGCCGCCGCTGCCTCCAGCCAGCATGACGGACAAGTAAACCTCGGCCTTCTGATGGATGTTGAGTTGGATGCCACGCTTCGCTTCGGTGGCCGCCGGATGTTGCTGCGCGAACTTCTTGATCTCAATCCCGGGTCGGTGATTGCGTTGGATCGCCAGGTGCAGGAACCGGTGGACATGCTGCTCGATGGGCGGATCGTGGCGCGGGGAGAAGTTGTGGTCTCGGGGGGAAATTACGCGTTGCGAGTCACCGAGGTTGGTCCGACAGGTATTTAGGCATGGGAACCGCGAGCATCCATATTGACCGCGTTAGCCTGGCCTGGCGTGGCCTGCGCAACAAGCTGGCATCAAGACGCGCGTCGAGCCGGGACTGCGTTCATCTGCACAGGTTTTGGCGGCGCATCCACGCCAACTCGCCGGGAATCCTGCTGGAGGGTGCGCGCTACTGCGCGGACGAGTGTCTCGAGCCCGTATTGTTCGATGTCTTCGAGAGGGTGCGCTCCGCGCCGAATTTTGGCGCCGTTCCTCATCGGATTCCGCTCGGGTTGTTGCTGGTGTCGCGGCGGCAACTCAGTACCGAACAGCTGCGGATCGCCCTGGCCGCGCAACGCGCTGCCGGCGAAGGGCGGCTGGGAGAATGGCTGTTGTCGCTGGGGTTTATTACAGAGGAGAAGCTGGTCGCGGCGCTCGCCCGGCAGTGGTCCTGCCCGGTGCTGCGCTTGAGTTCGTTCCCGCGGCGCGTGGCTCGCTCTCCCCAGATTCCCTGGACGCTACTCGAAGGCTTCGCGATGATTCCGGTGGACTACGTCGAGGCGACTTCCACTCTGCACCTTGCTTTTGGCGACCGACTGGATCACAGCTTGCTCTATGCCATCGAGACGATGACGGGAAGCCATACCGAGTCTTGCATGGCGGCGCCGAGCTTCGTGCGGACGACTCTCGGGGAGCTGTTCCCGCGTCGCAGCGAACATGAAGTCGCCTTCGAACGTCCGGCCGAGACCGCCGAATGCTGCCGGACGATCCGCAGTTACTGCCTCCGGTTGTGCCCATCCGAACTCCGATTCGCGGGTTGTGGTCCGTACGTGTGGGTACGCCTGTTCCGCGATTCCCGCCC
>Ga0335070_10011400_pt1 | contig 10381 bp, 7 predicted proteins | sample Lox_Sample_13_FD_206722 | JGI IMG/M metagenome (GOLD analysis project Ga0335070, IMG submission 206722) | Soil microbial communities from Loxahatchee National Wildlife Refuge, Florida, United States - Lox_Sample_1.3 | ecosystem: Environmental > Terrestrial > Soil > Wetlands | place: USA: Florida...
GTGGATCGCGACGCTCCGGTGAGATCAACGTGTAACCGGAGACGGAAGCCAGCTCGATGACCGCTGTGCCGGCCTGATTGATGAGGCCGACCGTCGCCTCCACCGGATCCCCCAACGGCCCCGATGCCGTAATCCGCCGCCGGTTGCCCCTGCTGGCGTCGACCAGTACGTCCAGCGTCCCCTCGCCTCCGTCGGCCATCGGAACCAAAGAAACATCGGCTTGTGGCCGGGCGCGGCGCACACCCGCGCCGATGGCGCGAGCCGCGGCCGCCGAGGAGAGAACACCTTTGAAGCTGTCAGGCGCCACGACGACGCGCATTGGACATCCCTGGACTCGCAGGTCCACCCGTAGCGTCGGCAACAGGGGGCCGACGCTACGACCGCCCCACGGCCTAACGCGCCGTCAGCGGCAATTCTACCTGGACAATGGCATCGTCCCCTATCCGCCACACGCCGACGGCAACGCGATCGCCCGCCTTTACCTGCTCCAGCAGATGGCCGAGGGCGTCGATCGAAGTCACCGGCCGGCCGCCGAACCTCGTGACCAGGTCGCCGGCGGCCACGCCTTCCTTGAATGCCTGGGTCTTCCTGTCAACTTCGGTCACCAGCAGCGCGATCTTCTGATTGAGCCCCATCTTGTGCAGGTCGGATTCATTCAGCTCGCGGACCCGGATGCCGAAGCGGGTCCACATCATCGTCCCGCCGTCCAGTTGAGGGATCTCCTCCAACGGCACCTTGACCGACTTCTTTTTTCCGCCGGCCTGCGACAGCTCCAGCGTCACGTCCTTGCCGACATCAAGGCCGTCGAGCCAACGGAACGCCTCCATGAAATTCGGCGTCGGCTGCCCATTGATGGCGACGACCACGTCACCGACCTCGACACCCGCTTTCGCCGCGGCTGATCCCGCATCGACTTCCTTCACGCGAACGCCGGCCTGATGAGTCTCCTCCGCGTCCCCGCCGAAGTGAACACCGAACCTCACCCGATGGAGCCGCTCAATGTCCAGCATCTCCGGCAGGATCGCGGTCAGCCGGTCGACCGGAATGGCGAAGCCGATGTTCTGGGCATCCCCGCGGATGGCTGTGTTGATGCCGATCAATTCACCGAGAACGTTCAGCAGCGGCCCGCCGGAGTTGCCCGGATTGATCGAGGCGTCCGTCTGGATCAGGCCGGTATAGGCCACCTTGTCACCGAATCGCAGCTCGCGATTGAGAGCGCTGATGACGCCGGTCGTCACGGTGTGCTGGTACCCCAGCGGGTTGCCGATGGCGATCACCGTCTCGCCCGGCATCAAATCATCGCTGTGACCCAGCTTCAACGACGGAAACGGCGGCCCCTCCGATTTCCTGGTGCCGCCCTTGCGATCGGCGTCCACCTTCAGAATGGCCAGGTCATCCTTCCGCTCCACGGCTACCTTCGTTGCCGGCAGCTCGGTGCCGTCCGCGAAGGTTACCTTGCACTCCGAAGCCCGGTCCACGACGTGGGCGTTCGTGACCACATAGCCGGCGCTGTGGATCAGAAAGCCGGAGCCGATGCTGTGAGCCTCGTATTGCCTCGGCCGGGTCATCGGAAAATCGAAGATCTCGTCGAACAAGCCCCCGAAACCGAACGAATCGCGGACCGTCACGATCGTGGTTGTGGACAGATTGACCACCGCCGGGCTGGCGCCCTGGAAAACCTTGACCACCGGCGTCATCCGCTCGCTCCGTTTGTCCTGGGTGGCGCTATCGCGGTCGTCGGCCCGAGCCGCACCCACGATCGACTCGCACGCAAGCAGCGCCGCGAGAGCAATCATCATCCATCCCCAATGCCGGAGTCGTTCGCGAGCATGGATGGCACGGGCAACGCTGCGTTGCCCGTGTCTTCGCCCGCCTGCCCGCCCGAACCTGGTGACGTGCCGACCGTACGCCTGCACGATGGTTCTGCCCACGGGCAAAGCGGCTTTGCCCGTCCCACCCTCCAAGGGCATATCACAGATCGAGGACTTCATACCGTTTCTCTCTATATGTCGATCCAACGGCGGTGCAGATCATGCCGCCCTTTCGACAGGTCTGGGCCCTGTGCGAGTGGCCGCAGAATACATGACTCACTTTCGGAAAGTCGAGCAGCGTCTCTCCGAGGAGCTCGCTGCCCAGAAAGCCCGTGGCGAACTCCAGGGCGGGCACGATGGTGTGAGGAACGAGCTCGGCGAACGGCAAGTGATGCAGACCGACGATGATCCGCTCGGCCGACTCCGTCACATCTTCGAGGTGCCGCCGGAGCCGTGCCGCCGCGATGTGCGTGAACTCCACATCGCTCACCGGCAGGCGGACGCGCTCCCCGTCCATCCAGCGGCAGGTAATGTCCCAGGCTGCCGGGGGGATGTCCTCCTTGTGCTCGACCAGGTGCCGGTGTTTCGGAAAATGGGCCGCCGCGCCCGGGGCGATCTTGTTCTGGTAGAACCGCAGCGGGATCTTTATCGCCGACGGCCGAAAGCTGAAGTCGTACCAGCCGACGTTGCCGACGAAGGCGACGCCGTTCAGCCGCATCGGATCGGCGTCGAGATAGTGGAAGCCGTTCCGCCGGCAGGCCTCCGCCAGCTCCATTTCGTAACGATACAGCGAATCCTGCCCCCCGACGGTCCACAGCTCGTGGTTGCCCGCGATGGCCATCTTCGCGCCCGGAAACGACTCGAAAAGCCGGAGCACTTGATCTAAGATGGCCAGATTGATCGATGCCGAATCGCCCAGAAGCATGAGGGCGTCGCCGCCCAGCTCGCAAATCTCGCGAGCGGCGCGCTCCGTCGGCTCTCTGCTTCGCGCGACGTCGTAGTGGAGATCGGAAGTTACAATGATGCGCATAGGCCTGCGCCATCCTCCATGCGGCCGCTGACAGCGGTTCGGCCAAGGCTGACAGCTCGGTAAAATCATAGCTGTCAGAGGCCCGGGACACAACGCTCCATGCCCAGTATCGTCGCTATCGAAGACCTCATTAAACGCTACCACCTCGGAGAGGAAGTCATCACCGCCCTGTACGGCGTGAGCCTCCAGGTCGAGCGGGGCCAGTTTGTCGCCATCATGGGCGCCAGCGGCTCCGGCAAAACCACCCTCCTGCATCTCACCGGCGGGCTCGACCTGCCCGACAGCGGGCGAGTGCTCCTCGACGGCAACAGCCTCACCGAAATGAGCGACCAGCAGCGGACGCTGTTCCGCCGCCGGCACCTGGGAATCGTATTCCAGTCTTTCAACCTCCTGCCGACGCTGACCGCCAGGGAAAATGTCATGTTGCCGCTGCTGGTCGACGGACGCCCGGCCGCCGAGATCGCCCGGCGGGCCGACGAGCTCATCGCCACCGTCCGCCTGGACCAGCGCGCCAGGCACCGTCCCGCCGCCTTGTCCGGCGGAGAGCAGCAGCGCGTCGCCATCGCCCGGGCGCTCATCAACAACCCGGTCCTGATCCTCGCCGACGAGCCCACCGGCAACCTCGACCCGGCCTCCTCCCTGGAAATCTGGAGGCTCCTTCGCGATCTGGCGGACCGAACCAAGACTACCATCCTGATGGTCACTCACGAAGCGGCCGCCGCCGCGTACGCCGACCGCGTCCACGTCCTCCAGGAGGGCCGCTTCGTCGGCGTCATCGAAACCAACGGGAGCGGAGATGCAGCACTGGTTGCTACTCGCTACGCGGAGCTGGGGCACTAAGCCGGCCCGCTCCATCCTGGCGGTCCTGTCCGTCGCCCTGGGCGTCGGCGTCATCGTCTGGGTCACCTGCTGCTACGAGTCCGTGCGCCTCAAGGTGACCGACGTGGTCCTGGAATGGATCGGCCGCAGTCACGTCATCGTCGAGCCCGACCTCGGCGTATGGGCCTTCTTCGACCAGGACATTGAAGGGCTTGTCGCCAAAGTGCCCGGCGTGTCCTACACCACGGTGCAGACGCGTGAATATGTCGAGGCCGCCCCGCCGCCCAAAGGCGCCGCCGATCAGGCCGCGCCGCAGTTCAGCCGAATCGAGGTCACCGGCGTCGTGCCCGAGAAGGAACAGCGTTTCCGCACCCACAAGATGGCCGCCGGGCGATTCCTGCTGCCCGACGACAAGGACGCCATCGTCGTCGAGAAACTGCTGGCCGACGAGTTCAAGCTATCCGTGGGCGACGACATCCTCATCCGCCGCCATTCGGAATCGCAACCCGTTCGTCGCTTCAAGATCGTCGGCATTGCCGACCGGCGCCGGGCCAGCCTCAATCAGGCCCAGATGACCTGGGCCAGGCTGGCCGACGTGCAGTCCATCTGCGGACTGCCGGGTAAGGTCAAGGACGTCGACATTATGGTCGCCGAGCCGACCACGAAGAACATCCGCGACATCGCCGCCGCCATCCGCTCGGCCATCGACAAGCGCAACGAGCAGCGCGAGGCCGCCGGGCTCGAGCCCGAGCGGATCGAGGTCAAGACCACCGAGACGCAGCACCAGAAGCTCGATGCCGCCCAGGGACTCCTGCGCTTCATCATGATGCTGCTCTCCTGCGCCGTACTGCTGACCGCCTTCTTTATCATCCTTGCGACCATGAGCATGGGCATCACCGAGCAGATCACCGAGATCGGCCTCATGCGCTGCGTCGGCGTGACTCGCCGCCAGATCGCCGGCCTGGTCCTCCTGCAGACCGCCCCGCTGGGCATTGCCGGAACGCTGCTCGGCCTGCCGCTGGGCTTTGCCCTCGAAGGGCTCACCATGAAGATGGCCCCGGACTACGTCGGCGCAATGGCCGTCAGCCACTGGGGCGTCATCCTGGCCATCGTGGGCGGTATCGGCACGACGCTGCTCGGGGCGGCCGTGCCGGCGATGAGCTCCTTGACGGTCTCGCCGGTGGACGCGGCCAGAGCCCAGGTCGGCGGACGACTCCTCCGCTGGCTCTGGCTGATGGCCATCCTCGGCGGTGTCCTGATCGGCGGACACGAGATGGTCAAGCGGTCCATGTCCAGCGAAGACATGGCCACCTTCGACGCCCGGGCCATCGTGAGCCTCATCCTGCTCTACAGCGGCTGCGCCATGATTGTCCCCGCGGTGATCATGGTGTTCGGAAGGATGGCCGTCCATGCGGCGGCCCGACTGTTGGCCCTGCGACCTCAGCTCTTGGGCGACGAAATCGCCAAGGCGCCCTACCGTTCCGCCGCCATCTGCTGCGGGCTGATGGTGGGGCTGTCGTTGATCGTCGGCCTGGTCGTTTGGGGCGAATCGGTCAAGGCCGGCTGGCAGTTCCCCAAGGAATTCCCCGACGCCATGCTCTACTCCTATGAACCCATCCCGCTCGAGGAGTTCCAGGCGGTCCGACACACCGAGGGAATCGCCCAGTTCACCGTCACCGATGACTTCGCCTTCTCGCTCAAGAAGCCGCCCAAGTCGGGCATCCTGCGGAGCCTGTCCGGGCTGGATCAGTTCTCCCGATTCCTGGCCATCAACCCCGACGAAGGCTTCGCCCTGGTCAAGCTGGCCTATGCCGAGGGCAACGAGCAGGACGCCATCGCCAAGCTCAAGCAGGGCGGCCACATCCTCGTCACCCGGGAGTTCGCGCTGGCCAACAAGAAGGGGCTCGGCGACACAGTGACCATCTGGGTCGGCAGCAAGAAGGCCTCGTTCACCATCGCCGGCGTCGTGGCATCGCCGGGCTTGGACATCGCCATCAGTTTCTTCAACGCCACTACCTACTTCCAGACCTATTCGGTCGGCGCCATCATCGGCACGCTGGCCGATGCCAGGCGGCTCTTCGGCCGCGATTACGGCAAGCTGATGCTCTTCAATTTCAGCTTCGAGCAGACCGATTCGTCGCGCATCACCTCCGACAGCGGACAGACCATCGTCGGCTCAACCGGCGTCACCCCGGAGGGGCGCCCCACGTTCGAGATGGGCGCCGGCCCCCTGCCCGGCAATGGCCCCGAGGAGCAGGTGGTCAACCAGATCCTCGCCAAGCTCGATTATCCGCCCAAGGCCTTTGTCACCGCCCGCGAGCTGAAGCACCAGATCGACCGCAACATCAATCGCGTGATGCTGCTCCTCTCCGCGATCCCCATGGTCGGCCTGATTGTCGCGGCGCTGGGCCTGGCCAACCTGATGGCCGCCAACGTGGCCAGCCGCACCAGGCAGATCGCCGTGCTGCGGGCCATCGGCACCACCCGCGGGCAGCTTGCCCGGATCGTCATCGGCGAGGCCCTGGTACTGGGACTGATCGGTAGTGTCGTAGGGTTGGCACTGGGAATCGCCCTCGGCCGTACCAGCAACTTCATGACCATGCTGCTCTCGGGCTTCCAGCCGGAATTCGCCGTGCCCTGGCATATGGTCGCCGCCGGCGCCGCCCTGGCGACGCTGCTCTGCCTGCTGGCCGCCCTGATCCCCGCCCGCTACGCCGCGCGAAGCAACATCGTGTCGGTGCTCTCGGGGCTGTGAGCGCGCCACGGACGCGGAGGTCCGGAAGATCCCAGCGAGGCTGAGCCGCAACCAACGTAGCGGCACGCGCCCTCGCGCGGCCGCCGCACGCCGACAAACTTCCGCGACGCGCGAAGAGATCAGTCGCTTGCAGCACGAGGACGCATCTGAACGGCACCAGCCTGAGCTGCCAGTGATACCCGGATCAGATAGCGGCGGAGCTTGGCCAACCTGATGGCCGCCTCGATCGGCGCGCAGACACACCCCTTGCCCGGTGGTCCGGGCAAGGGGTAATCGCGTACGATTCGTCAACCCAGGCTCGTGGTTATTACTTCTGCGCCGGCTTGGCGGCCTTGTGGGCCTTGTGATGCTTCTTGCCGGTGTGCTTCTTGGCCTTGGTGTTGTGCTTCTTCTGCCCGGCCTTCTTGGCCTTGTGGTGCTTCTTCCCTGCGTGCTTGTGGGTCTTGGCCTTGTGGGTCTTCATCTTGTGCGTCGCGGCGGCAGCATCCTTGCCGCCAGCGGTCGCCGTGTGGGTGTTCGGCGTGGCCAAGCCGGTCGTGCAAGCTAGAACACTGATAAGGGTCCCCACGATCAGATTCCGAAATGTACTCAGCATTGCTACGTTCTCCATAACGTAAGCGCGAACAGCGCTTCGGCCGGCGTCACACGACCCGACCCCGCGCTCGAATTGGCCGATACAATACGATTCCGCTACCTGGCTGTCAACGACAATATCAAACCGCGGCCTCCCCCGCTTTGTACAGTTCAAACAACGCGCTATCACCCGCACTGCTCGAATGGGACGTACCAGGCTCCGCGGATGCTTCAAAATACTCGGCTTGTGGCCTGAGCCGCAAATACCGCTGGCCGAGAGTCGTCGAGGCTTCAGCCGGGTTGCTTCAACCACCGGCATTATCAGTATTGTTAAGGCCGCTTTCATGACTTGTGGGTAATGGCGGGCTCAAAGAGGTCTGATACTTGGTGCCGAAGCTTCAGCCGCGGGCCATTTCGAACAGTTGAGCGGCAATGGTGTCCGCGGCGTCAATCCGCCCCAGGGCCCCGGCGCATCGGGCCATCCGCCGCCGCGACTCCTCCGATCTCATCAGGTCCCGCAACTCGCCTCGCAACCGGGAGGCGTTGACTTTGGGGTCGTTCGCATCCTCTACCAAGATGGCCGCGCCCTTGTCGACCAACACCTTGGCATTCGCCGTCTGGTGCTTCTTGCGGTCGAATGGATACGGCATCAGGATCGACGGCAGACTCATCGCCGTGATTTCCGCGAGCGTCGACGCGCCGGCGCGGGAGATCACCAGATCCGCCGCCGCCATGCAGTGTGACATGTGCTCGGTGTAGGCGAAGACGCGGGCGTCGACGCCGTTTCCCTTGTACTTCTCGCGGCACATCTCCAGATCCGCCGGACCCGTCAGGTGAATAATCTGCCACCCCTCGGCCACCCGCCACAGGTCGAACAGCTCCATCATCGCGGCGTTGATCGAACGTGCCCCCTGGGAAGCGCCCGTCACCAGCAGCGTATTGCTGTCCGGATCCAGCTTGATCGCCCGGCAGGCCTGCTCGCGCGTCACCGAGGCGAAAGCAGGACGGACCGGGCAGCCGGTGCATACCACGGTTCGGGCCTTGGGGAAGTGCTGCGCCGTCTCCTCCCACTGCACGAAGATCCGATCCACCCTGCAACCCAATCGCCGGTTGGCCCGACCGGGCACGGCGTCGGGATTGAAGATCGCGGTAGGGATGCCGAGCTTCGCGGCGGCCACCACCGGCGGGCCGGCCGCATAACCGCCCAGACCCAGCACCATCGTCGGCGGACGCTTCCTGAACCGATTGTGGGCCACCTTGACGGAACGGAACCACGCCGCGAGAAAGCCGGGCCACTCCCAAGGTCGGCTCGGAAACGGACGCACATCCTGGACGACCAGATCATACCCGCGAGCGTCGGCAAGCTTCCGGTCGATCGGGCGGGCGGTGCCGAAGATGGCCACCTCAAAATCCGGTTGCACAGACTGGATGCTCTCGGCCACAGCGAGGCCGGGGTACAGGTGTCCGCCGGTGCCACCGCCCGCAATTATGAACCAGGGCCGTTGAGAGGGCATAACAGGCTCTTCGCGATCAATGAATCTCCAGCCACCATGAACGCACGCACGCCCGGCGGGCCGGCCGCTCACGCTGCTACGCGACGGCAATTGGTCGGGCAGCGGCAGGCGTGGCCGGACGGGCCGGCCGCGCCATCGCCGGCACCTCCGATTCCACGACCACGGGACGATAGCGAGCCACGTTCACCAGCAGTCCCACGAGGATGCTCAACAGGATCACGCCCGAGCCGCCGGCGGAAACCAGCGGCAGAGCGATGCCTTTCGTCGGTATCGAGACGGTGACGACGGCGATGTTCATGGCTGCCTGGAAACCGATCGTCAGCGTCGCGCCGAGGGCCAGCAGCCGACCGAAGTCGGAGGACGCGGCCATCACCGCCTTGCGGCCGTGCCAGAGCAGGATGGCGAACAGGGCGATGACCGCGATGCCGCCGATGATGCCCAGCTCCTCGCAGATAACCGAGAAAATGAAGTCGTTCCGCCCCTCCGGCAGATAGCCGTATTTCTGAATGCCGCATCCCAGACCTTGGCCCCACCATCCGCCCGAGGCGATCGTGATGAGAGACTGAATCTGATGGTAGCCCTTGCCGAGCGGATCAGCGTAAGGATCCATGAAAGACGTCAGGCGGGTGACGCGGTAGGGCTCCATCTTGATCAGATAGACGAAGCCCGCGATCCCCGGCAGGCTGAGCAGAATCAGATGCCAGATCCGAGCGCCGCCGGCCAGCAGAATACAGCCGCCGACCAGGGCCAGCAGGGCGGCGGTGCCGAGGTCTTCCTTGCCGACCAGCGCACCCATCATCCCGAGAACCAACAGTGCGGGAAGCAGTCCCGACCAGAACTTGCGGATGCGCTCGCCGATGTAAGCGGCGTACGCGGCAAAGAAAACCACCTCGGCCAGTTTGGCCACCTCCGACGGCTGGAAGCCCAGACCGAGCGATGAAGGCCCGAGAGGCAGCCAGCGCCGGGCGCCGTTTCGCTCCTCGCCGATCAGCAGCACCAATACCAGAAGGCCCAGAGTGATCAGGATCAGGAAGACGCTGGGCTGAAAGAAGCTGCCCCTGCGAATGCGCCAGAACTCGAACGGGCAGACGCCGGCGATCAACAATGCGACCAGGGCCGCGAGAGTGAACATGGCCTGCCGCACCGCCGAGTGTTTCCACACGTTTTCAGTGATGGGCGCGGAGGTGAGGCTGGCGCTGGCGGAGAAAACCATCACCACGCCCAGGGCCAGAAGCGCCGATGCGACGATGGTGATCGTCGTGCTGGAAGTTGATGGTCTGCTGCGAAGGAACGCCATGAGTCTGCTTCTATGCTGGTCGCCCTGTCATCCACGTCCGCCAACGTGTGCCACTGCTCTGTAAGCAGTGCGGCCCCGCAAACCACTACCGCAACTTGGTCGTCGCCAAAGCCAGCGCCGCAAACAGCGCTGCCAAGAGCCAAAACCGCGTAACCACTTGCGATTCCGTCCACCCTTTCAGTTGAAAGTGGTGGTGTATGGGAGCCACCAGGAAGATCCGCTTCCCGTGCGTGGCTTTGAAATAACCCACCTGCAACATGACCGACATCGCCTCGATCACGAACATCCCGCCGACGATCAGGAGCATCGCTTCCTGGCGAATGACAATGGCCACAAAGCCGATCAGCCCTCCAAGCGGCAGAGAACCAGTGTCTCCCATGAAGACCTGTGCGGGGTGGCAGTTGTACCAAAGGAAGCCCAGGCAGGCCCCCATCATCGCCCCACACAGTACCGATAGCTCTCCCGCCTGCGGTATGTGAGGATAGAGGAGATATCGCGCCACCCGCTCATCCCCGACGGCATATGCCAGCAGCATGAACACCAGACAGCACATGGCCACGCAACCGCTGGCCAGGCCGTCCA
>Ga0335070_10011401_pt1 | contig 10380 bp, 5 predicted proteins | sample Lox_Sample_13_FD_206722 | JGI IMG/M metagenome (GOLD analysis project Ga0335070, IMG submission 206722) | Soil microbial communities from Loxahatchee National Wildlife Refuge, Florida, United States - Lox_Sample_1.3 | ecosystem: Environmental > Terrestrial > Soil > Wetlands | place: USA: Florida...
GCGGCGTCGCGTCCGATCTGCGACTCCGGTTGGTTGCCGATGGACCGCCAGGTGGGCTCGTCAGGCCAAACGGTTGCGCCGAAACTGTATCTCGCTCTGGGTATCAGCGGGGCCATCCAACATGTTGTGGGCATGAAGGGTGCCCGCAGTATCATTGCCATCAACAAGGATGCGGAAGCGCCGATCTTTGAGATCGCCGACATCGCGGTGGTCGGCAACCTGTTCGACATCGTGCCGCCGCTGATCGAGGAAGTGAAGAAGGCCAAGGGCGCTTAGCTCGCGGCCGGTCTCGCCAATCGTCGGTGCGCGGCAGTTCGCGCCTGCATTGCAAGCTTGCTGCTCGTCCGTTCATTTGCTCGTGGCAGGAAGGCCCTCACATGATTGTGTTTCGTAAGCCAGTTCCAAACATTGAGCGTCCACAGATGGAGGCGGACGTTGTCATCGTCGGCGGCGGTCCCGCCGGCATGGCGTGTGCGTTGCGTTTATCCCAGCAGATTGACAAGCACAACGCCGAGCATCCGGATGCGCCCCTGTCTAAAGAGAACATCTATGTGCTGGAGAAGGCGCGTGAGATCGGCGCCCACTGCCTTTCCGGGGCCCTGCTCGATCCCCGTTCCATGCTCGAGTTACTGCCCGATTTCGAAAGTGAGGCCCCGCTCGACGCGGCTGTCGTCAAGGAAGCGGTGTACTACCTGACCCGCACCGGCAGCTTCAAGTTGCCGGTGACTCCGCCGCCGCTGCGCGATCACGGCAACTACGTGATCTCCATCAACCGCTTCGTGAAGTGGCTGGGCAGCAAGGTGGAAGCGGCGGGCATCACGATTTTTACGGGTTTTGCCGGTTCCGAACTGCTTTTCGACAAAGGCCGGGTGCTGGGGGTGCGCACCGATGACAAGGGCGTGGACAAGAACGGCGAGCAGAAGTCCAACTTCGAGCCCGGCTACGACCTGAAGGCCAAGGTGGTCATTCTCGCCGAAGGCAGCCGAGGCTCGCTCACCAAACAGTTGATCGGACGGTTTCTGCTCGACCACGAGCGCAATCCGCAAACTTATGGTGTGGGCGTCAAGGAACTGTGGGAACTGCCGCCGGGAAGGATGGCTGCCGGCGAGGTCATCTACACCATGGGCTATCCGCTGACCTTCAACGAGTACGGTGGCGCATGGATTTACGGCTCGCGCGACAACCTGGTGTCACTGGGTTATGTGACCGGACTGGATTATCCCGATCCCCGCATCGATCCGCAGCACGTTCTGCAGCGGTTCAAGCAGCATCCCTTCGTCGCAAAGCTGCTGGACGGGGGAAAGATGGTCCGCTATGGGGCGAAGTCCCTGCCCTACGGGGGATGGTGGTGCGTTCCGCCCGTGGCCGGCGACGGCTGGATGATCCTGGGCGACTCGGCCGGGTTCCTGAATTCGCAGCGGCTGAAGGGCATCCATCTTGCCATCAAGAGCGGCATGCTCGGCGCTGAGACGGTCTATGACGCGATGGCCAAAGACGATTTCTCGCTGGACTCACTGGTGAAATTCCAGGAGCGGGTCGAGAAAAGCTGGATTAAAGAAGAGCTGTGGCCAGTCCGTAACTTCCACCAGGGATTCGACAAGGGCTTTCTCTCCGGCCTGTTCCATGCCGGCCTGCAGCAGGTCAGCGGCGGACGCGGCCTGCGGGCGCATTACAGCAACCATGCCGGCTACGAGCGCATGAAACCTCTCTCGCAGTTGCCGCCGAACGGCGGGGCGGAGGCGCACATCATCAACACCGCAAAAGGCGATGGCAAGCTCACGTTCGACAAGTTGACCGACGTCTACTACTCCGGCACCAAACACGAAGAGGACCAGCCCGCGCATCTGGTCATCGGCGACACCACCATCTGCAATGAACGTTGTGTGAAGGAATTTGGCAACCCGTGCCAGAACTTCTGTCCTGCCAGTGTGTACGAGATGGTGGAAGCCAGTGACACGCCCAGCGGGAAGCAGATCCATCTGAACGCCTCCAACTGTGTCCACTGCAAGACCTGCGACATCATGGACCCCTACCAGATCATCACCTGGGTCCCCCCGGAAGGTGGAGGCGGGCCGAACTATGAGGGCATGTAGCTAATTTGAGCAAGCGAAGCTTGCAGGATTTGTCAATCGCGTTCTGTGATCAGTCGCGGTCGTTGCTCGTCCGAGTTGGCCTCGAGTCTCCTCAGGTGAATGCTGATTTGCACATTCCGCGTCTGTGACTAACCGCACAAGGCGAAATGAATTCTTCTTCACAGCCTGTCAACACTCCTTTAATCAAATGTCGGCGTGGAATTGGTAGCCTGAAAAGTCCTTGTCGGGGCTGAGTGACAATTCCGTTCACTCATTTTTCAAAACAGATTTTAAGGAGCAAAGCATCATGGATATTGTGTCTGGCCGACTACTTGCCTCGCGCTGGCATTCCATCGGAGTAGGTCTGTGTATTCTTCTCTTCGCAACTTTCGCATTCTTTCTGCCCGCAATTTCGCTGGCACAGTCCACAACCGAGGGAGCCATTGGCGGCACCGTGACGGATACGCACGGTGCGGTCATAGCGGGCGCTACCGTCGTGGTGCACAACAACGGAACGAACGCCGAAAAAACACAAACCACGAGTTCCTCTGGATACTTCCGGGTGACCGGATTGATTCCCGCCACCTACACGGTGACGATTACGGCCTCCGGCTTTGCGGGATATAAGGCCGATGACGTGGTCGTCGCGGTCGGCCGGGTTACCGAAATCTCGCCGGAGATGGGGGTGGGCGGGACTTCGGAGACGATCGTCGTCAGCGGTGAGGCCCAGGAGGTCAATACGACTTCCCCGGATTTCGCGCCGTCGCTGAACTCGGTCGCCATCCAGAACCTGCCCATCAATGGCGGACGGTGGTCCAACTTCGCGCTGTTGACGCCCGGCGTGAACAACGACCTGAATGGTTTTGGCCTCGTGAGCTTCCGCGGCATCAGCACTCTCTTGAACAACAACACCATTGACGGCGCCGACAATAACCAGGCGTTCTTCTCGGAGGAGCGCGGACGCACCCGGGCCGGCTACTCTTCGCCCAAAATCGCGGTGCAGGAATTCCAGGTCAACACCTCCGACTATTCGGCTGAATACGGGCGCGCGGCAGGCGGTGTGGTGAATACGGTCACCAAGAGCGGAACGAACCAGTTCCACGGAGACGCTTACTTTTACGATCGCGACAGCGCCTGGGCGTCCACCAACCCTTACACGACGCTCACAAAGCAGACTTCCCCCGGCGTTTACGTGACTTCTCCCTTCAAGCCCACTGACATCCGAAAGATCTGGGGCGGTGACATCGGCGGGCCCATCATCAAAGACAAGCTGTTCTTCTATCTCGCCTACGATAATTACGGGCGCAATTTCCCGGGTACGGCTGTGGCGACCAGTCCCTCGGCATTCTTTGCGACTCCGACGTCCGCCACAATCGCCACCCTGGCGGCTCGCCTGGGCGTCACGCCGGCACAGGCGCAGACGGATTACAACAACGGCCTCAACAATCTGCTAACGATGCTCGGTCCCGTTCCGCGCACCGGCAACCAAAACATCACCCTGCCGAAGATCGACTGGGTGATCAACGATAAGAACACCTTTTCGGGAGTGGTGAACCGCATGCGCTGGTCATCGCCCGCCGGTATCCAGACGCAGTCCAGCAATACGTACGGAAGCCGGAGTTTTGGCAACGACTACGTTAACGATACCTGGGTCATTACGAAGCTCAACTCGCTCATCACCACTACCATCTCGAACCAGCTCCGCTATCAGTGGGGCAACGACAACGAGTGGGAGTATAACCAGGTTCCAACTCCGTACGAACAGAACACGCTGGTGGCACCTCCGGGATACACGAACCCGCTCGGCCTGCCGCCGCAGGTGTCAATCACGAATGGCTTCAACTTTGGCGTGCAGAGCTTCCTGAATCGTCCAAAGTATCCCGACGAAACCCGCAATCAGGTGGCCGATACGGTCACGTGGATCAAGGGCAAGCACACCTTCAAGTTCGGCGGCGACTACAACCATGTAAACGACGACACGGCCAACCTACGCTACCAGTATGGCGCGTTTAGCTATAGCAGCCTGTTGAACTACTTCTCCGACCTGTACGGAACGAACACCTGCGGTACCAAGGCCAAGCCCACACCCTGCTACTCCAGCTACACCCAGGCATTTGGCCCGCTGGGCGCCAGCTTTACCACTAACGACCTGGCCTTCTTTGCTGAGGACCAGTGGAAGGTGAATCCCCGCCTGACGCTGGATCTTGGCCTCCGTTACGAGTACGAGAAGCTGCCGTCTGCCTACCTGGTAAACCCTTTAGCACCGCAGACTGGCGACCGACCAGCCGACAGGAACAACTGGGGACCGCGCGTGGGATTCGCCTACGACGTCTTCGGTGACGGGACCACCTCGATCCGCGGCGGATGGGGCCTGTACTACGGCCGCATCATCAACTCCACCATCTACAACGCACTGCTCAACACCGGCGTTTCGGCCGGACAGTTGCAGTACAACTTCACGGCCTCGCAAGGCGGTCCGGTTTTCCCGCAGATCATTAACCCTGCCACTCCTCCCAGCGGTACGATTAAACCGAGCATCGTGTTCTTTGACCAAAATTTCCAGGCGCCGCAGATCCAGCAAATTGACTTCATCTTCGAGCGTCAGTTGGGGTGGAACACCACGCTTTCGCTCAGCTATCTTGGAAGCCTGGGTCGGCACCTGCCCAACTTCGTCGATACCAACCTGACCGCGACGCCTTCGACGATCACGTACACGGTGGTCGATCCCAACCACAAGGGACCGATCCAGACGCCGACCCTGACCGGTCTGCTGTTTAACTCGCGTCCTAATCCCAGTTTCGGATCGATGACGGACGTCTTCAGCGGCGTGAACTCGAGCTACAACGCCTTTGCCGTGCAGTTGAACCACAACATGAGCCACCACGTTCAGTTTGGCGCCAACTACACGTGGGCGCATGCGATTGACTTTGGCCAGAACGAGTCAACATTCACTGACACCAACGACCTGCTGAATCCGAATTGCCTGAAGTGCGAATACGGCGATTCCAACTTTGACATTCGCCAGCGCTTCACGCTCAACGCCGTGGCAGATTCCTGGTGGAATGTGAAGGGCTGGGCCGGATACCTGGCCAACGGCTGGGAATTGGCTCCCATCTTCCAGGCGCAGACCGGGCTGCCGTATTCGCTGGTTACCAGCGGCTCGGCACCGGGCGGCGCCAGCGGCAGCATCAACGGCTCGGGTGGGGCAACCCGCCTGTTTGAAGTGGGCCGCAACACCTACCGCTATCCCAACACCTACGTGTTCGACCTACGGTTGTCCAAGAGCATCAAGATTGCCGAGCGGGTCAACCTCCAGGTATTGGGCGAAGCGTTCAACCTTGCCAATCATCTGAACACCACCGCTATCAACAACACCGGGTACATCATTGGCGGAACCACGACGGCTCCGACACTGACCTACAACGGTCCGTTTGGAACCCGAACCAACGCCAACAGCAACTTTGTGTACTCCACTCGCCAGATCCAGATCGGCGCCAAGCTGAGCTTCTAACGCGGATCTGCAGAAGTAACTGACTTGTGCGTCCCGGTCAATTGACCGGGACGCATTTTTGTTAGCGACGAATGGGCCTGCCTGTGCGTCTATAATGCGAGGTACTGTTTCCGACCTCCGCAGCCTACCGGGCAACCCAGGGCTGCGGCGGCGGTGTCCCGCGCGAGCGAGACCGAGGGTGTGGAGGGAAACGTCCCCGCCTCCCGTGCTTGGAAAGGAAACGAGAATCCGCACGGACTCTTCCTGTCCGGTGATTCAACTCCTCTTCCCGCACGATCGAACTGAAACGGCTTTTCGCTGTTCGCCTTTCGCTCTTCGCTGAATGATGAGAGAGTTCTGGCGAAAAGCGAAGTGCGAAGTGCGAGTAGCGTGTCCTTAAGCGACAAATACGGCCGCGACATCCACGACCTGCGGATCTCCATCACCGACCGCTGCAACTACAAGTGCGTCTATTGCCGGTCGGGAAACGACGGCCCGTCCTTCCCAGAGATGTCGATTGCCGACTACCTGCGCATGGTGCGAGTGTTCGTCGGGCTGGGGATCACCAAAGTCCGCCTTACCGGCGGCGAGCCACTGCTGCGTCGCGGGCTAGTCGACATGGTGAGCGAACTCGGCCAGATGCGCACGCTGGCAAGCAAGCCGCTCGATATCGCCATTACCACCAATGGACACTTGCTGGCCGAACTGGCGCAGCCGCTGGCCGATGCGGGACTCTCGCGCGTGACCGTCTCCATGGACGCGGTCGAGCCGCAGCACTTTGCCCGCATTACGCGCGTGCCGAACGGATATGAGCGTGTGCTGGCTGGTATCCATGCCGCGCAGCGAGCAGGACTGAACCCGGTGAAGGTGAACTGCGTCCTGCTTCGCGGATTTAACGACGACCAGATCGTCGGGTTTGGCCGCTTCGCCCGCGAAGAAGGCGTTGTCGTCCGTTTCATTGAGTTCATGCCGCTGGAAGAAGACCGCGTCTGGTCGCCGGAAATCGTCGTCACGCTGGACGAGATCGTGCGCCGCATGGCGGACTTCATGCCGCTGCGCGAAATCGAGCACCAACGCAGCGAGACTGCCCGCCGCTACGTGTTCGACGACGGCCGGGGTGAGATCGGCATCATCGCTCCGGTGTCGCAGCCGTTCTGCGGACAGTGCAGCCGGATTCGCGTGACCTCGGACGGCAAAATCCGCACATGTTTGTTTTCGGTGCGCGAACATGACCTGGCTGGCCTGATGGCCAAGGGCGCCAACGACGACGAAATGGCCGAATTCATTCAAAGGGCGGTCGACCAGAAGGAAGCCCGGCACCACATCGGCGAGCCGGGCTTTGTCCCGGCCTCACGTACTATGGTGCACATCGGGGGCTAGGCCGTACGTTCGTCGCTAATTCGTGGACTTGCAGAAACTTGGCGATAGCGTGAAAATATCCAGTGGTGCCTGGTTGCGGCGTTTGTTACATGACGCGGCCGCGTCGGGGTGACGCGGTTGTCATTTTTGTAACAAACGGCGTGGTCGGGGCATCTACTGAGCTGTAAGAGAAGCGTCAACTGCAGCTTCAACATCCCCGTCGGTCGGGCGCTCAAGCGTAGTGGATCGACTGGAGCCGCAGGTCAGCTTTCAACATCCCCGTTCCGGGGCGTGGTTTTTCCGTAATAACGGAGCCGTGCGGCCGGGACTGAAGGCAGAGACATTAACGTGGCAACAGCACCGATAAGGGAAGCGGTTTCCTGCTCGCTCGAAAACTATCTCGTACTCCCCGACCATTCCATGGATGAAAGGATTCGGGAGGCAAAAGCGACCTTGGGACGCGAATGCGTCATCCTTGGCCACCACTACCAGCGCGACGAAGTCGTGCGTTTTGCCGACTTTCGCGGTGATTCCTACAAGCTTTCGCAGATGGCCGCCCGAGCCGACGGCCGCTACATCGTGTTCTGCGGCGTGCACTTCATGGCGGAAAGTGCCGACATCCTGGCGCACGAAGGTCAGTCGGTCGTGCTCCCCGACCTCAATGCCGGCTGCTCCATGGCCGACATGGCGGAAATCGGCCAGGTCGAGGACGCCTGGGAACAGTTCGTCAATCTCGGACTGACCGACGACCAGGGTCGCGGCATCACCCCCATTACGTATATGAACTCCACCGCCGCCATCAAGGCATTCTGCGGGGAGCGTGGCGGCATGGTCTGTACCTCGTCCAACTGCAAAAGCGCTTTCGATTGGGCGTTCCGTCGCAACGAAAAGATATTCTTCCTGCCGGACCAGCACCTGGGCCGTAACACCGGATATGCACGTGGTATCGCACTCGACGAGATGGTGGTTTGGGACCCCTACCAGTTGCAGGGCGGTCTAACCGCCGATCGTTTGCGCAAGGCCAAGGTCATCCTGTGGAAGGGCCACTGCTCGGTGCATCAGCGATTCCTTCCCGAGCACGTGGACAAGGTTCGGGCGACCTATCCCGGCATGCAGGTCATCGTGCATCCGGAGTGCCGCTGGGAGGTCTGCCAGAAGGCCGACGGCATCGGCTCCACCGACTACCTTATCAAGCAGGTAAAGGATGCACCGGCCGGTAGCGCCTTCGCCATCGGCACTGAGATCCACCTAATCAACCGTCTGGCTAAGGAGCATCCAGATAAGCACGTCATAACTTTGGACGATTCCGGCTGCCTTTGTACTACCATGTTTCGCATCTCGCCGCAGCACCTGTGCTGGGCGCTGGAGAACCTGGTCGAAGGCAGGGTGGTCAATCCGATCAAGGTGAAAGCCAGCGTCAAGACGTGGGCGCGGGTGGCGCTTGATAGAATGTTAGAAATCCAGTGATGATTCGCACCCGCCAACGCAGGCGTCCCCGGGAAAGGTTTTTGCGGCGCATTCCGCGCTATTGGTCCGATTTGCGGGAATATCGCCGGCGCGCGATTGAGCGCCACACGGCTGCCAATCCGGAAGAAATCGGCCAGACTGCAACCGCTATGCAACGCACATTTACGCTTTCGGAGGCCGAGGCCCTTCTGCCCGTCCTGGAATCGCTGCTGCGCTCGGCGATGCAGGCCAAGGCGCTCATCGAAGAGATTGACGCCGAACTTGAGTCGCTGAAGAGCCGCATCTTCGTCAACGGCGGAACATCCGTCAACATTCTCGCGGTCAGCCGCCGCAAGGACGAACGCGAAAAAGCCATCCAGCGCGCCAAGGACGCGGTCGCCGAGATCGACGCCGCAGGAGTGCAGGTGAAAGACCTCGACATAGGATTGCTCGACTTCCCCTGTGTCGTGGGTGAAGAGGTAATCCTGCTGTGCTGGAAGCTCGGCGAACAGGGGATTACGCACTGGCACAGCACCACGGAAGGCTTTGCCGGACGCAAGCCCATCGACGAGCGCATCATCCGGGACCAGAAGAAGAGCAACTAGCGTCCCGCCATGATCCAGCTTTCTTCCGCCGGAAAACGCTTCGGCCCCAAGCTGCTGTTCGAAAACCTGAACTGGCTCATCACGCCGAACGACAAGGTCGGACTGGTGGGCGCGAACGGTACCGGCAAATCCACACTCCTGAAAATCCTGGGCGGCATCGAGTCTCTCGACTACGGCGCGATCACTTGCGCCAAGAACACCACCTTCGGCTATCTGCCCCAGGATGGCCTGCGCCTCGAAGGCCGCACGGTCTTCGACGAGTGCATGTCCGTCTTCAGCGACCTGCAAGCGATGGAGCGTGAGATGGAAGAACTGGCCCACAAGATGGGCGAGCTCGATCCGTCGTCGCGCGAGTATGAGCAGGTCTCCGACCGCTTCCACGAAATTTCCAGCCACTTCCGCGTGCACGACGGCTACGCGCTCGATGCGCAGGTCGGCACGGTGCTCGACGGCCTCGGATTTCGCAAGGAAGACTGGACGCGCTATACCGAGGAGTTCTCCGGCGGCTGGCAGATGCGCATCGCGCTCGCCAAGCTGCTGTTGTCGAAGCCGAACCTGCTGCTGCTCGACGAGCCCACGAACCACCTCGACCTCGAAACCCGCAACTGGCTGGAGGAATACCTGCTGCAGTATCCGCACGCCTACGTGCTGATCTCGCACGACCGCTACTTCCTCGACGTCACCGTGGACCGCATCATCGAAATCTGGAACAAGGGCGTGCATTTCTACAGCGGCAACTACGAGAAGTACCTGGCGCAGAAGCAGGAGCGCCGCGACTCGCTGGTCGCCGCCTACAAAAACCAGCGTGAGCGCATCGAGCAGCTTGAAGCCTTCATCAACCGCTTCCGCTACCAGGCGACCAAGGCCAAGCAGGTGCAAAGCCGCATCAAGGAGCTGGAGAAGATCGAGCGCATCGAAGTTCCTCAGGAAGAAAAGACCATTCACTTCAGCTTTCCGCAGCCCAATCCCAGCGGCCGCACGGTGGTGGAGTGCGAGGGCGTCGCCAAGTGCTATGGCCCCAAAGAGGTCTTCCGTGACGTCGATTTCACCATCCAGCGCGGCGACCGGATTGCGCTGGTGGGCGTGAACGGCGCGGGCAAATCGACGCTCATCAAGCTGCTGGCAGGGACGGAGCCGCTGAGCGAGGGAACGCTGAAGCTCGGGCACAACGTGGAGCCCGACTACTTTGCTCAGGACCAGTACAAGGAACTCGATCCCGCGCGCCGCATGCTCGATGATCTGTCAGACGTCGCGCCGCAGAAGACCATGACTGAGTTGCGTGGCCTGCTTGGCTGTTTCTTGTTTTCGGAAGACGACGTTTTCAAGCCGATTGGGGTGCTCTCGGGCGGCGAGCGCAATCGTTATGCGCTGGCGCGCATGCTGCTGCATCCGTCAAACTTCCTGCTGC
>Ga0335070_10011402_pt1 | contig 10380 bp, 7 predicted proteins | sample Lox_Sample_13_FD_206722 | JGI IMG/M metagenome (GOLD analysis project Ga0335070, IMG submission 206722) | Soil microbial communities from Loxahatchee National Wildlife Refuge, Florida, United States - Lox_Sample_1.3 | ecosystem: Environmental > Terrestrial > Soil > Wetlands | place: USA: Florida...
CGACGCACCGGCGATCGAAATTCCCACAGGGTTCGGAGCGTTGACGGTCGAACGGGACGCCGGCGAGGGTCGCCGCATCAACTGCGACGCGCGGGGAAGCGTCGAAGAGCTGCTCCGCCTGGCGCCCGTGCGTCTCTCCAACCCTCTTCCACTCGAAGAAATTTGCAGACCGTCACCCGGCGCTTCTCCAACGCTCGAAGCGGGAGAGGCGGGGGCGCGCGGCTCGACGCGGAGCGCCCCTGCTCCCTTCGCCCTTCGCGTCCTCGACGACCGCGTCCTCCACTGGGCGGGCGGCGTCATGACGATCCTCGACGCGTGGAGCGTCCTGACGTACCCGCTCGCCGGGACGGAGCGCGCGGCGGTCGCATCGCTCTTCGCGCTGAACCTCGAGGGCGTGGATCTGCCCGCAGCCGCCGCGGCGGAGGTTCCGCCTTTGCTCACCGTCTTCCACACCGTGCCGCTGCCGCCCGAGGCCGTGCGCCGCGGCCTCGTTCTCTCGGAGCTGCCGCCGTCGTCCCTCGTCGCGTCGCGCGAGGCGGTCGTCGAGGCCGTGCCGGGCGGCGCGCGGATCGCGCTGCGGGCCGCTCTCGGCGGGAGCGTGCCGCCCGCCGGGCCCGCCGAGTCCGTGCGGAAGACGCTCGTCTTCCACCTCGCGATGGATCTTCTCCGGCTCGGGACGGCGCCGGGCTAGAAGGTCAGGTCGTCGCCGTCCGCGAGGATGCGGAGGCGCGGCTCGCCGAGCGCGGCGACCTCCGCCGCGAGACGATCGAGCGCGGGCGGCTTCATGTGGTACAGGTAGACCGGCACGTCCTTGGGGAACTTCGCCATCTCCATGCACAGCGTCCTCGGCGTCAGGTGGCGCGAGACGTCCGCGATGCGCTGCAGGTCGTTCGGGAAGGAGCACTCGACGAACAGGGCGCGGAGGTTCGGGGCGCTCCGCGCGGCGGCCCAGATCTCCTCGGTCGGACCGGTGTCGCCCGAAAAAACGACCGCGGACCGCGCGTCGGCGAGCAGATAGCCGTACGTCGGAACGACGTGCGAGACGCGCACGGCCGTCGCCGTCAGGCCGTCCGCGAGGAACGGGATGCCCACGGGGGCCGCGCGGAACGTGACGCTCGGGCCGTGCTGGCCGGGGATCTGCGAGAAGTCGGGCCAGAGGGCGTCGTTGAAGAGATGGGTCGTCAGGGAGTCGAGGACGTCCTGGGGCGCGAGGACCTCGAGGGGGCCGCGGTTCCTTCCGAAGACGTTTTCGACGAGGAACGGAAGCGACGAAACGTGGTCCATGTGCGAATGCGTCACGAGGACCGCCCGCACACGCTCCTGCTCCTCGAGCGAGAGCGCGTCCGTCACGGCGCCCGCATCCACGCAGAGGGCGTCGTTCACGAGGAACGACGTCTGCCGGTGACGGGGCGTGGAACCGCCGTGGGCTCCGAGGACGCGAATGCGCACGGGTCAGGGATTATGAGGCCGCGCGGCCCGGGGCCGTCGGCGCGTGACGTCCCTCACAGTCCCCCTAGAACGTGTTGCCGATGTAGAACGCCGCCTGCCAGCCCGAGAGCGAGTGCTTGAAATCCCACTGCTTGGCGAAGTCGACGTTCCAGGGCAGGCCGAGGAAGTACACCGAGAAGCCTCCCCCGAACGACGCGAGGCCGCCGGGCGCCCCGGGGTTCGTGAGCCCGTTGAGCTGGCCGTCCGTCCAGAAGACGAACTGCTGGCCGTTCAGCCATGCGCCGGCGACGTCGAGGAAGATGCGGCCGCGGACGCCCTGGAAGGCGAGGATGGGAGTCGCGAGCACGTCGATCAGCGGGAAACGGAACTCGCTGTTCACGTAGAAGGCGTTGTTTCCGATCACGGTCGCGTAGTCGTAGCCGCGCAGCGTGTCGAGTCCGCCGAAGGAGAAGACCGTCGGCGCCGCGCCGCGCGAGAAGGCTCCGTAGAAGCGGAACGCGAAGAGGACCCGGCGGGAGAGAGGCAGGTAGATTCGCGCTTCGCCGGTCGTGTCCCAGGTCAGGGTCGACTCGCCCTGTTTGAACGACGGAATGTACTGGGTGCTCAGGGTGACGAGATGGCCGGCGAGAGGGCCGAAGTACGAGTAGCGCGTCGTGTCGTTCGAGAGCCCGACGCCGACCTGCGGGGCGTTGTCCGATCGCGCGGTGTACTGGATCGTCTGTGTGCCGTCGATGTTCGAGTAGAAGAGCGGGACGTCGAGCGAGCGGCTCAGGTACCCGATGTTCCCGTCGACGCGCGTGTACCGCGTGAACGGATACGTCGCGACGAGGGTGACGCCCGTGTCCCGCTCGATGCGCTGGTCCCGGATCGTGGCCCCCGTGTTGGGGTCGTATCCGTAGAAATAGCTCCGGGTGTCGAAGATCTGCGCGCCCCACTGGGTCCGGTTCCGGATGTTGAAGTAGCCGATCCGGAAGTTCGAGAACGTCGACACGGAGTCGAACTGGAAGAACGCGCGGTGGTCCCCGAGGTAGTCCGAGAACGACAGGACGACCTGCGAGACGAACGTCTGGTCCGTATTGATGCCCGCGAGGAGCGAGGCGTTGTCGAGGAACAGCTTGAACTTCGGCCGGGAGATCTTCTCGGGGTCCACCGAGACCTCGACGGACGGCACGAAGGCGGAGCTCGCGTCCGTCTTGAGGGGAGCGGGAGGCGCGGCCTTCTCGTCGAGCTTGCGGAACGGCTTTTTCGCGTCCGCCATGTAGAGCTGGAAACGGAGGTCCTGGTAGCCGGAAAAGACGACCTTCTCCTGCCCGTCGGGGCCGACGAACGAGGCGGGGCCGATCGCGGCGCCGATGACGTCCGTGTACTGCACGATCTCGCCCGTCTCGAGCGTCTGCCCGTAGATGTTGTAGATGCCGCCGCGCGAGGAGGTGTAGTAGAGGCGCTTGCCGTCCGGCGAGAACGACGGGTCCTCGTCGCTGCCTTCGCCCCAGGTCACCTGCTCGATCTTCGTCGGGTCCGCGAGGGGGAAGCGGACGATCTTCGCGCGGCCGCCGATGATCTTCGAGTGGTAGATGTACGTACCGTCCGGCGAGAACACGGGCGCCTCGTCGTACGCGGGGTCGTTCGTGAGGTTCCTCACGACCCTCGTCTTGAGATCGAGGAGGAAGATGTCGCGGCTGTTCCCTTCGATCGCCGAGAAGACGACCTCGTTGCCCGTGGGCGACCACGCCGGCGCCATCGGGGCGTCCGGCGCGATCGGGATGCGCTCGAGGAGCCCCCCGCCCTTCGCCGAGAAGATCAGGAGCTTCCGGCCGCGCTCCTGGCGGCCGAACGCCGCGATCCGGTCGCCGTCCGGCGCGAACGACAGGTCCCGGCCGCTCTCGGGGCCGGTCGTCAGGTACTGGCCGATGATGTACTCGTACTTTGTCGTCCTTCCGGGGGAGAGGTTCTTGTAGAGCTTCCGCCCTTTGACCGAGAGGAGGCCGATGTCGATCTCGTTCCGGTACGTCGTGAGCGTCGCGATGAAGTCGCCGGACGGCGACGGCGCGGCGCCGATCTCGAACGACTCGTGGCCGTACGGGCCGACGGTGAAGCGGTCCCCGTACTCGGAGGCCTCGCCCTTGACGGCGAGGAGCGGGAGGTACTTGCGGCGGAGGAACCGCCGGAACTTGAGGTCGAAGTCGTCCGGCTGGATCTCGAAGGTCCGGCGGAGAGCGACCGCGATGTCGCGCCCGAGGAACGAGCGGAACTCGAAGATGAAGTCGCGGACGCCGTCTTTCCCCCACTCGGACTCGATGAAGTCGAAGACCGCATGGCCGTAGCGGTAGGCCGGATAGCCGCTGATCTGGACCTTCGTGATCGGCGGGATCAGGTCCGAGTTCACGGCGTCCCTCAGGTACATCCGGTCCTTGTCGTCCTCGTCGTTGCCGAAGTAGGACGCCATGCCTTCCATGAACCACGTGGGCGGGTTCGCGGTCAGGGCGCGGGAGAGGCTGCCGCCGAAGAGGATCTCGTACTGGAAGACGTGCGTGAGCTCGTGCTGGATGAGGGCCTGGAGCTTCTCGTCCGGCACGTCGATCGGGAGGACCATCCGGTTGCGCGCGGGCTCGGCGAACGCGCCGACGCCCTCGGGGACGAAGTTGAGGTCGACGTTGTTCTGCTCGAACTCCGCGTGCGTCGAGAAATAGATGATCGGGATCCGCTTCGGGATCTGGTAGTTCAGCCGGCGCGAGAGCTCGTCGTACGCGGACTCGGCCATCGAGACGACCTTCTGGAGCGTCGGCTTCTCGCGCGAGTAGTGGTAGACGTCGAAGTGAGTCGACTGGTAGATCGACCAGTCGAACGTGTCGTAGACGATCTTGTTCTGGCCCTGGGCGAGGACGGCGGGCGCCGCCGCGACGAGTCCGAGCAGGAGGACGAGGGCGAGGGCGTTCCTAGTCGAAGACATAACGGTTCGCCTCCCGCTCGCGGACGACGAAGAGCCCGAGGAGCTGGTTCTCGAGGGAGAACAGGTTCTCGAAGAGGCCGGCGAGCTGGTCGGTGGCGCGCTGGTTCTTCTCCTTCGTGTCGCGGAAGTTCTCCTGGAAGAGGCGGGCCCCCGTCCGTCCGTCCATCGCGAGCACGGTGACGTCGAACGTGAAGCCGGTGGACTCGATGAGGACCTGCCGGTAGTACCGGCGCTGGTCGATCGGGCTGACGTACTCCTCGGCGCGGTAGCCGGACTTGTTCTCGACGCGGAAGTCGACGACGCCGGTCAGGATGATGTCGGCGCCGGTCCGCGCCCCGATCGCCCTCCAGAAATCGCCGGCCTCGCCCAGCTCCTTGAGGTGCTGTGTCGGAAGATGGACGTCTGCCGGCATCGCGACGACCGTCATCTTCGTGCGCTTGCTGAGCTGCTTGCCGAGATAGCGGCGGAACTCCGCGTCGAGGTCGAGGTCCTTGTACTTCGGCGCGTCTTTCTGGTCCGAGAGCCTCGAGGCGACGACGAACGGAGCGAGCGTGATCCGCTCGCGGCCCGTCACGGCGAGCTTCGGACGAAGCGGGAGCTTGAGCTTCACCTCCTTCGACGCCGAGCAGGCGGCGAGAAGAAGCGCGAGGGCGGCCGCGACCGGGCGTCGCATCACGCCGCGCCTCCGGGCGCGGGCGTCGGGGAGGGCGAGACGGCCGGCGGCGCCGCGGGCGCGGCCGGAGCGGGCCCGGACGGCACCGGCCCGGCCGGCGCCGGCGCGGGCACGGACGAGGACGGAGCGGGCAGCGAGGATGCGCGCTGCACGGACGTGTAGTACTCGGCAAAACGCGCGTAGTTGCGCTTGATCTTGGGGTCCTGCGGCGCGAGCTCGAGGGCCCGCTTGTAAGCGGCCAGCGCGCGGGTCGTGTCGCCGACGCTTTCGTACGCGACCGCGAGGTTGTTCTGGATCTGGGCGTCGTTCGGCTTCTCGGCGGCGGCCTTCTCGTACCGGAAGAGCGCCTCGTGCCAGAAGCCCTTGCGCGCCATCTCGGAGCCGTACGCGTTCTGGGCCTTCCACGACACGTCGTTCGTCTGGCCGGACGAACAGCTCCAACTCCCGGCGGCGAGGGCCGAAAGGAGGGCAGCGACGACGGCTCGGCGAAGACTCGTCACGGTGCGATCGGGCATTATAGACAGCGACTCGGGCTCGATTCTTCGCAAGAGAGGTGCCGCATCCTGACGGACGTCGCCGATCTCCGGACAGGACTCGCGTGGTCGCGCACGGCCCGCGGACGGCGGGCTCGGGCCCTCCGGAGCCTCCTTGCCCGGGTGGAGACAGCGTCTCATGTTCTGGGCCTGTCCTCCGCGGAGGCCGCCCGCATCTCGGGGGAGGCCGAGGAAATCGTCGTCCCCTTGCTCGCGCCGGACATCGGAGCGACCGACGGCGACCTCCGGCGGCTCGAAGCCGCGGGTGCGCGGCTCGTCCTTTTCGGGGACCCGGAATACCCGGCACTCGTGAGCGAGATCACAGATCCGCCGGCGCTTCTCTTCGCGCGGGGCGCGCCGCTGGCGACGGCGCCGGCGATCGCGCTCGTCGGGGCGCGGCGCGCCTCGCGCGTCGCCCTCGAGACCGCGGCCTTCCTCGCGCAGGGCCTCGCCGCAGCCGGCGTTTCGGTCGTCTCGGGGTTCGCCCGCGGCGTGGATGCAGCGTCGCATCGCGCGGCCCTCGAGGCCGGCGGCGCCACGGTCGCCGTGTTCGGTTGCGGCGTCGACATCTGTTACCCCGCCGAGCAGCGTGCGCTTCTTGAGACGCTTCTCTCTACGGGAACGGCGCTCTCGGAGTTTCCGATGGGCGACGAGCCCGAGCCGTGGCACTTTCCCGTGCGCAACCGGCTCATTGCGGGCCTCTCGCGGATCGTCTGCGTCGTCGAGGCGGCCTCGAAGAGCGGCTCGCTCATCACGGCGCGCTGCGCGACGGGCTACGGGCGCGACGTCGCGGCCGTGCCGGGCTCAGTCCTTGCGCCGGGGGCCGCGGGCTCGAACGCGCTCCTGAAGGACGGGGCGATTCTCGTCCGCTCGGCTGACGACCTCCTCGTGGAGCTGCCCGAGGAGGACCGGCGCCGCCTGAACCGGGCCGTGGCGGTGCGGGCGGCGGCCGAGGTTCCCGATCTTCCGCCCGACGCGGCGGCCCTCCTCGCCGTCCTCGACCCGGACGAGCCGCGGGACGCGGACACGCTGATTCCGGCGGCGGGGCTCGACGCGCCCCGCTTCTCGGCGGCGCTCCTGCACCTGGAGATCGAGGGCCTCGCGACCGCGCTGCCGGGAGCTCTGTTCGTCCGCTCGCGCCTCCGGATTTGACAGGCGTGGCATCGTGGCGGGTCCGGTATGGCCAAGTCCCTCGTGATCGTCGAGTCCCCCGCGAAGGCCGCGACCCTCGGGAAGTTCCTCGGGAAGGACTTCACGGTCCTGGCGTGTTACGGCCACGTCCGCGACCTCCCGAAGAAGGGGATCGCCGTGGACCGCGAGCACGGCTACACGCCGACGTACGAGGTCCTTGCCGGCAAGGAGCGGACGGTCGCGGACCTCAAGCGGGCCGCGAAGGGCGCCGACACGATCTACCTCGCGGCCGACCCCGACCGAGAGGGCGAGGCGATCTGCTGGCACCTCCAGGAGATCCTCAAGCCCGGCTCTCCGAAGACGACGTTCCACCGCGCCGAGTTCCACGAGATCACGAAGTCCGCGGTGACGCGCGCGGTCCAGCACCCGGGCGTCATCGACCAGAACCGCGTCAACGCGCAGCAGGCCCGCCGGATCATCGACCGCCTCGTCGGCTACGAGGTGTCGGACCTTCTCTGGTCGAAGCTCTGGAGAGGCCTTTCGGCGGGTCGCGTCCAGACCGTGACGCTCCGGATCATCGTGGAGCGCGAGAGCGAGCGCGAGCGCTTCGTCCCCGTCCCCTATTTCTCGGTCCCCGTGACGCTGAAGAAGGGCGAGGCCGCCTTCCCGGCGCGCGTCGTCCTCTGGAAGGGCGAGAAGCTCCGGTTCGACGGGACGGACCCGCGCCTCGCGGCGGCCGCCGACGCCGACGCCGCGCGCGCGCACGTCGAGAGCGCCGTGCTCTCGGTCGTGAAGGTGGACGCGAAGGAGCGCAAGAGCAGCGCGCCGCCGCCCTTCACGACCTCGAAGCTGCAGCAGGGCGCCGCGCGCGTCGGGTTCAGCGTGCGGCGGACGATGCAGATCGCGCAAAGGCTCTACGAAGGCAAGACGATCGGAGAGCGCGGGACGATCGGCCTCATCACGTACATGCGCACGGACTCCACACGGACGGCCGAGGAAGCACTCGTGGCCGTCCGCGACTTCATCGGGCGGACGTACGGGCCGCGCGCGCTCCCCGAGGAGGCGCGGCGCTTCCGCCAGAAGAAGGACGCCCAGGACGCGCACGAGGCGATCCGGCCGACGTCGCTCGACCTTCCCCCAGAAGCGGTCGCGCGGTACCTCGCGCCCGACGAGGTGAAGCTCTACCGCCTCATCTGGAACCGCTTCGTCGCATCCCAGATGAGCCCCTCCGTCTCCGAGGTGACGTCCGTCGACATCGAGGCCGTCAAGGCCGGCGTGACGGCGGGCCTGCGCGCGTCCGGCACGGTTCTCAAGGACCCGGGCTGGCTCAAGGTCTACGAAAAGGACGCCGAGCCGGAGGCCGAGGAGAAGGACAAGGCCGAGGCCGACGCGGAGGCTGAAGGCGGGAATGGCGACGGGAACGGCGCCGCGAGCGACAAGGTGCGCCTGCCGGCCCTCGCGGCGGGAGACGCGCTCGATCTCGTCTCGGCCGCGACCGAGGGGCACGAGACGCAGCCCCCGCCGCGATTCAACGAGGCGTCGCTCGTGAAGTTCCTCGAGGAGAACGGCATCGGCCGGCCGTCGACGTACGCCGAGATCATGCGCAAGATCGAGGACCGTGAGTACGTGCGGAAAAAGGACCGGCGCTTCACGCCGACGCCGCTCGGCCGCCTCGTCGTGGACCTCATGCGCGAGGGCTTCGACGACTTCTTCCAGACCGAGTACACGGCGAAGATGGAAGAGGAGCTCGACGAGGTCGAGGAAGGGAAGCTCGACTGGCGGAAGGCCCTCGCGGAGTTCGACGGCAAGTTCGTCAAGGACCGCGAAAAGGCGAAAAAGAAGATGGTCTCGGTGAAGGCGGGACTCCCGCTCGCCGAGGTGCGGAAGCGCTTCGTCGACTTCAGGCTCACGAACGACCCGGGCGACGCGTGCCCGAAGAGCGGCCACCCGCTCAAGCTTCGGATGGGGAAGGCGGGCCTCTTCATCGCGTGCTCGGGCTACCCGGACTGCGACTTCACGCAGGACATCCCGGAGATCGAGGAAGACCCGATCGACGCGACCGAGCTCGAGGGCCAGAACTGCGAGGAGTGCGGCAGCCCGATGAAGCTCCGCACGGGACGGAACGGTTCGGCGTTCCTCGGCTGCACGGCGTACCCCGTGTGCCGCAACACCGTGCCCGTGAAGGTGGCGGGCGGGAAGGCGGAGGCGAAGCCGGACGTCCCGACCGGCGAGACGTGCCCGAATTGCGGCCACGGCCTCGTGACGCGGCACGGCCGCTTCGGCGATTACGTCTCGTGCTCGAACTACCCCACGTGCCGGTTCAAGCCGCCCAAGCCCGTCACGCTCACGGGCGTCAAGTGCCCGATCTGCAAAACGGGCGACATCCTCGTGAGGCGCGGGCGCTTCGGGCCGTTCTACGGCTGCTCGAACTACCCGTCCTGCGAGAAGAACTTCAAGGCCCGGCCCGTGCCGAAGGCTTGCCCGAAGTGCAAGGCGCCGTACCTCCTCGTCCGCGACCGCAAGGCCGGCCCGTTCTACGTCTGCGAGACGGAGGGCTGCGGCCTCGACGTCGCGGCGAGCGACCTCGACGCCTTCGAGCCCACGACGCGCATCCCCGAGGGTGCGCTCGAAGCCGCGATCGCCGAGGCGCGCGTGCCGGCGCCCGTCAAGGGCGCGAAAAAGCGCGCGCCGCGGGCCAAGTCCGCCGCCTCCGCGCAAGGCGCCGCGCCGAAAGCGGCGAAAGCCACGAAGGCCGCGCGGACGCCGAAGGCGGCGAAGGCTCCGAAAGCGAAGGCCTCCCGGCCGCGCAAAGGCTGACGCGGGCGGGAATTCCGGCCTGCCCGGGCGCGTTCTCCGCGCCATGTCCGATCCGAGACCCGTTTCGCGCGTCGTCCCCGGCGTCGTCACGCTCGAGGGCGGCGGCTTCCAGGTGCGCCGCCCGTTCCCGACCGGCGCGCTCGACGCGATCGACCCGTTCCTTCTCCTCGACGAGATGGGACCCGTCGACTACGCGCCCGGCAAGGCCGTCGGCGCGCCCGACCACCCGCACCGCGGCTTCGAGACCGTGACGTACCTTCTCGCGGGCGCGATGCGCCACCGCGACTCGCGCGGGCACGCCGGCGCCCTGACGCCCGGCGACGTCCAGTGGATGACGGCGGGCGACGGCGTCGTTCACTCCGAGATGCCCGACGCCGAGTTTCAGAGAACGGGCGGCCGGATGCACGGCTTCCAGCTCTGGGTGAACCTGCCGAAGAAGGACAAGCGCATGCGCCCGCGCTACCAGGAGATCCCGGCCGCGCGCATCCCCGTGGGCGCGAGCGCCGACGGGAAGGTGCGTGTGCGCGTGATCGCCGGCGAGTCTCTCGGAAAGAAGGCCGTCATCGAAACGCGGACGCCGATCCTCTACCTGCACTTCTCGTTCGCGAAGGGCGGCCGCGTCGCGCAGCCGGTGCCGGAAGGCTTCAACGTCTTCGCGTTCGTCGTCTCGGGCGAGGCCCTGTTCGGTAAGGACGGGACGCGCGGCAAGGACGGCGACTGCGTGGTCTTCGGAAGGGGCGGCGACGTCGTGATCGAGGCCACGGGGGACGCCGAGGTTCTTCTGATCGGCGGCGCGCCGCTGAATGAGCCCGTCGCCCGGTACGGCC
>Ga0335070_10011403_pt1 | contig 10380 bp, 5 predicted proteins | sample Lox_Sample_13_FD_206722 | JGI IMG/M metagenome (GOLD analysis project Ga0335070, IMG submission 206722) | Soil microbial communities from Loxahatchee National Wildlife Refuge, Florida, United States - Lox_Sample_1.3 | ecosystem: Environmental > Terrestrial > Soil > Wetlands | place: USA: Florida...
GTCGAAGGCCTGTCCGAACGGCGCCGGCGCGGCATCGCTCAGCTGCAGCCGCAGCGTCTTCGACGCCCCTGCCTCGACCGTGATCGGGTAGTGTGCCGACACCTTCGTTCCGCGTTTTTCCGGATTCGCCGCGCCCTGGTGGCCGTGGACGATACAATTGTTGATGCCGTCCTTTACGTAGGGCGTCCGGTTGGGAATGTGGAAGAGACGCGCGGTGTTCGTCTCGTTCTCGGTGAACAGCAGCGCGGCGGCGCCCTCGCAGGAGAGGAATCGCTCACCGAGGTCCGGATGCGAAGCCGCGACGCCCCCGGCGGTCTCGCGGAGCAGCGGCCGCTCGACGTTGCCACCCCATGACCACACGTTGCGGAACCACAGCGTGGGCAGCACGTGCAGCGTGGCGGGCTCCGGGCCGCGGTTGTACAGGGTGATCTCGATGAGAATGTCCTCCGGCGACGCCTTGGCGTACTCGACGAACACGTCGAAGTAGCGATCATCATTGAACACGCCGCTGTCGAGCAGTTCGTACTCGGCCTCCTGCCGGCTGCGGTGCCGGTTGGTCGCAACGATGTCGTCGTACGGATAGGCCGCTTGCGGATACTTGTAGAGGTACTTCATGTACGAGTGCGTCGGCGTCGAATCGAGGTAGAAGTAGTACTCCTTAACGTCCTCGCCGTGGTTCCCCTCGCTGTTGGTCAGCCCGAACAACCGCTCCTTGAGGATGGGATCCTTGCCGTTCCACAGCGCCAGCGCGAAGCAGAGATATTGCCGGTCGTCGGAGATGCCGCCCAGGCCGTCTTCACCCCAGCGATACGCCCGCGAGCGCGCCTGGTCGTGGCTGAAGTAATTCCGCGCGTCGCCCGAGTCGCTATAGTCCTCGCGCACCGTGCCCCACTGGCGCTCGCTGAGGTACGGTCCCCACTTCTTCCAGGGAATGTTCTGCGTCCGAGATTCTTCAAGCCGGCGGTGTTCCGCAGTCATAGGTACCTTCCTCTTGCAGCGACATGTCCCGCACGTCTAGCCTTGCAAGGGAAATCAGTCCAGACTCTACCGGTCACGCGGGAGATGGCCCGCGCTGCCAACGTCACCACAGGAGGCTTCCCATGACGCTTCGTAGACATATTGCACTGTGTCTGTTGGTTCTGCTCATTGTCGCCGGGTGCGCCTCAACCCAGGTCAGTAACCGCCAGATCCTCGTGAACGAACGGATCCCGCGGCCCGATCGCATCCTGGTGTACGATTTCATTGCCAACCCTGCAGATATGCCGGCCGACTCGGCGCTCGCGGGCCAGTACATACCCGACTCGCCACTCACCGCCGAGCAGATCCAGGCCGGCCAGCAATTGGGTGCACAGATTGCCGATGAGCTGGTTGCGCAGATCCGGGACATGGGACTGCCGGCGGTTCATGGGCTGCGTGGCACGCCGCCGCGGGTCGGCGACATCGCCATCAGGGGCTATCTCGTGTCGATCGATGAGGGCAGCGCCGCCAAGCGCATGACGATCGGCTTCGGCGCCGGCGGGTCCGAGTTGAAGACGGTGGTCGAGGGCTACCAGATGACCGCACGCGGGCTGCGCATGCTCGGCTCCGGCACCGTAGAATCGGGCGGCAGCAAGGGGCCGGGGGCCGCCGCGCCGGCCGCCGTCGCCATCGCCACCGGCAACCCTATCGGCCTCATCGTCAGCGGCGGGATGAAAATCTACGGAGAAGCGAGCGGCAGCAGCCAGCTCGAGGGCCGCGCCAAGGCAACTGCCAAGGAGATCGCCGATGTGCTCAAGACCAGATTCGAGCAGCAGGGTTGGATCCAGTGAGCCGGACACCCCGCCCGGTGCTTGCGCGTCGCCGCTCTCATGGCGATGCGTTTCGTGACTCTCCGGAGTTGGGGGGAATTGATTTACACGCCTGACCTTTGCATCGACCGCAGCGTGAATCGGCCATGAGCAGTTCCGCTCGAAGTGGCGGTGACGCCTCGTGGCTGCGCTGGCTGCCTGGCCTGCGCGTCATGAGGTCGTACCAACGGGCCTGGCTCCGCCATGACATCGTCGCCGGGCTGGTGCTCACGACGATGCTGGTGCCCGTGGGCATCGCATATGCCGTGGCGTCGGGCGTTCCGGGCATTTTCGGCCTCTACGCGACGATCGTGCCGCTGCTCGCCTACGCGGTGTTCGGCCCGAGCCGCATCCTTGTGCTTGGTCCGGATTCCGCGCTGGCGGGCGTGATCCTGGCGGTCGTGCTGCCGCTCTCGGCCGGCGACCCGCAGCGCGCGGTCGTGCCCGCGAGCGCGATGGCGATCGTCTCGGGCATCGTGTGCGTCGCAGCGGGCTTTGCACGGCTCGGCTTCGTGACCGAACTCCTCTCGAAGCCGATCCGCTACGGCTACATGAACGGCATCGCGCTGACGGTGCTCCTCAGTCAGCTCCCGAAGCTCCTGGGCTTCTCCGCAAAGGCGGAAGGGCCCCTGCGGCAGATTTGGGCCATCGGCCGCGCCGTGCTCGAGGGAAAGACCAACGCCGTAGCGCTCGCCGTGGGTGCGGGCACGCTGGCGGCGATTCTGTTTCTGCAACGCCGCCCACGCATCCCGGCAGTTCTGATCGCAGTGGTAGCTGCCACGCTGGCCGTGGACGGCTTCGACCTCGCGGCGCGCGCGGGCGTGTCGGTGCTCGGCCCGCTGCCCCAGGGGTTGCCCGTGCCGTCGCTGCCGCGTATCGGCGTCGCCGATATGACCTCGGTGCTGATGGGCGGACTGGCGGTGGCACTGGTGTCGTTCGCGGATACGAGCGTGCTGTCGCGCGCCTACGCGGCGCGGCTGCACATGCCGGTCGACCCCAACCAGGAGATGGTCGGTCTCGGCATCGCCAACCTGGCTGCCGGCTTCGTCCAGGGTTTTCCAATCAGTAGCAGCGCATCCCGCACCCCGGTGGCCGAGGCCGCCGGGGCGCGCACGCAACTAACCGGTGTCGTCGGCGCGCTCGCCATTGCGCTGCTGCTGGTGGCGGCACCGAACCTACTCCAGGACCTGCCGAGCACGGCGCTCGCGGCTGTTGTCATCGCCGCAGCCATCGGCCTTGTCGAAGTCACCGATCTGCGCCGCATCTATCGCATCCAGCAATGGGAGTTCTGGCTGTCGATGGTCTGCTTCGCCGGCGTCGCGGTGTTCGGCGCGGTTCCCGGCATCGGGATCGCAGTGCTGATCGCCGTGATCGAGTTCCTGTGGGACGGCTGGCGGCCGCATTCGGCGGTGCTCGGACGTGTCGAACACATGAGGGGCTACCACGACATCAGCCGCTATCCGCAAGCCACCCGGATTCCGGGCCTGGTGCTGTTCCGTTGGGATGCACCGCTCTTCTTTGCGAACGCGGAGCTTTTCCGCGAGCGTGTGCTCAGGGCGGTGAGGAGTTCACCCACGCCCGTGCGCTGGGTGGTGGTCGCGGCCGAGCCGGTGACGAGCGTCGACGTCACCGCCGCCGACATCCTGGCAGAACTCGACGCTAGTCTGCATGCCGAGGGTATCGAGCTGTGCTTCGCGGAGATGAAGGATCCGGTCAAGGATAAGCTGAAGCGCTTCGAACTCTTTGCGCGCTTCGGCGCCGAAACGTTCTACGCGACACTCGGCGAAGCGGTGGAGGCCTACCTGAGCAGTGGTCCGCTGAAGGGGGTCGAGCGCGGGAAGGAGATCCCGTAGGCCAACGTCGTGGTCGCTTATGGCTTTCCCTCGCCTGAACGAAATGGTTCCAGGAGACGCAGTGGCAGCTTGACGACTCTCGTCATGACACGCAGTAGTCCGCTGCCAACCTCCGACGGATCGAGCGGTATCACCTCGGGATCCCGGAGCGAACCCCTCACCTTGATTGGTATGGTGAGGAGGCTGCCGCCGAGAACGCGGCCGAGGACCGGAACGTGACTGACGACCGTGTCGACCGTCTTCAACGGCGCCGCCAGCAATGTCAGATCCACCGTTCCGGCGGTCAGGTCGATCGTGCCCTCGGCCCCCATCTTGACGGACGGCGCGTCCACGGTTACCTCAGTCAGGACCAGCTTGCCGTCACGCAGGTCCGCCTTCGCGTCGATCGTGTTGTAGGGCAATCCGTCGTCGGTCAAGTCCGCGAGGAGGTTCCAGGATCCATGGCCAATGCTCATCACGGCGAGAACCTTCTCGATGACGCCGCCTTGGTAGAACCGTCCCTTCGTGGCATCCAGCTGCACGTGACCGCGTGCCGACGTGAGAATGTTGGCAGCCGGCCCGGCCGCGTCGATCTGCGCAGCGAGGCTGCACTGACCCGTGACGCGCGCCGGCCGACCGAACAAGCAACCGACGATCTCACCCAGCAGTTGATTCTTCGCCGCGGGCTTGAAGTGCACGCTGACGCCGCCTGGTGTCGGCGCGATCTTTCCGGGCGTCGCGATGCGGCACAGGTTGGCCTGGGTAACAGTGATGGACGGCAGCGCGCCCGACAGATCGACGACCGCATGCACCGGCTGCCACGTGTAGTCATCATAGGTGAACGACTCAGCGTTGATCCGCACCTTCCCGCGCACTCGCAGCGGGTGCCTGGCCGCCGGGCCGCTCTCGCTGTCGCTCGCCGTTGACGGCGCCAGCAGCGGGGCCAGGCGCACCCACTCGACCCGCCCGGCCGACACATCGAGGTCGGCGATCAACGCATCTGTGGCCGGGCGTAGTGAGCCGTGGAGATGCAGGAAGGGACCATCGCCCACCGCACCTTCGGCATCGATGGCCAGCAAGCCGCCGCTGGCGTGCAGGTCCGCATGCGCGACGTGCAGCCGGAGGTCTCCGGGTCCCGGCAGCGCCACGTGCACCGCTTCGAGACGCCCGCTCGCGGTCGAGCGGGCGGGTTGGTCCATGAGGATGCGCGCGCGAAAGTCACCGTGGATCGACCCGGCGACATCGTGTTCATCGCGCAGTAATGCCTCGAGAGTCGCCGAGTTCAAGCTCCCGGCGAACGTCAGGTCGAACTCGCGCTCCTCGAGTCGCAACGAGAGAGTCGCGTCTGACTGGGCGTCACGCACCGACAAGCGCTTGATGTCGAGCCCGGCGGCATTCCACACGAGGTCAACCATGCCGGTGAGACCATCAGCCGTCGCCACTCCCGTCGCCACTGTAGTGGCCGCTGGCGCGCGCGTCACACGGAGAGTGGAGAGCGATACTGGAAACCGCACGGTGCTCACTTGCCGCAGCCGCGGCGCATCGATGTCGAGGTTGCGCGCGGCGCCGGCCAGCTCGATGTGCCAGTCGCTCGGCGTGGCCGCCGGGCCACGGACACGCACGGAGTCGACAGCGAGCGTGCCCGCCAGCGTCTTCGGGGTCCATCCCGATTCGGGCAGCCACCCCGACGCCGCTACCCACGAATAGATCTCGGCAAGCGCGATGCGGCCGCTCGCGCCGCTGACGTCGATGCTCGGAACTGCCACGCTCGTATCGACGCGCACCGAGAGCTGCGACAGCGTCGAATTGCCGGCCGTAACCTTGAGAGCGGTTGCCGCGATGGCCCCCGGGTCATAGTGGAACGGCCCGCCCTCGATCTGCACGGGCTGGTCGAGGTTGCGCACACGTGCGGACACGCTCAGCTGGGACACGTCCACCGCGGCCGTCGCCGCGCCGGTCGTGCCGCGCAGCATGAATTGGCCCTCGGCCTTGCCCTGCACGTCCGTCAGCCGTTCGAGTGTGCGCGTCAAAGTGTCGTTGGCAACAACCCGCTTCAGCACTTCTGGCAGATCGCGCACATCCGCTTGCACGGCAGTGGTCACCGAGAGCTCCTGCGATTCGCCAGTCAAGCCAATGCGTACGCTGCCGTCGCGCGCCTGTGTGTTGCCCACTCGCGCGGTAGCGTGCGCGCCGACCAGAACACCATTGGTGATCGACACCTCGCCGCTGACGTCGTCGAGATCGAGGCCGTTGCCCGGCAGGCGCACCTTTCCGCCCGCCAGTGCGCCGCGGATGACCATCGCATCCAGGCTGGCCAGCTCCGCCAGCGTCCGTCCCTGCGCCTCTAGCGTCAGCTGCGGCACCTTGCCGGCCTGAAGAATCGCGAAGATGGTTCGGGCTGTCGGATTGGCCGCGGCGAAGAAGGCCGCCGCCCCATGCGCGCTCCGCACGTCGAGATCGGTGCCCGTAACCTCCAAGCGCACCTGCGGCGTACTGCGATCGAGCACCAGCGTCCCGGACAGCTGCGCGGGCGGGTTGGCGAAGTGGGCGTTGTGCAGCGTGACGCCGATGCGCTCTCGGTCGAGCGTGATACCGGCGCTCACGTGGGCACCCTCCATAGTCAGCTGATCAGCCCCGCGGCGCAAGGGCAGCGTCGGAAGCGCGACGTCGACATCGGCGCGTAGCGCGTCAAGTCCGTTGGCGGTCACCCGGACGTCGAGCGCCGCCGTGGCATTGCCGATCTCCAGATCGCCCAACGCGACGTAGCTGCCAAGAGCCTGCGGCCGAAAGCCCGTCAACGTGAGGTGTCCGTCACCACGCACGCTGCCTGGGTCGAGTGCGGCGTGCAGCGTTGCCTGCTGCCACAGGTTCGAGCCGACGGCCAGGTCCAGGCGGAGCTGATCCGGCGGCAGAAGGATCGTCCCATTGATGTTGGTGAACGTCGCCTTTGGTGCGTCTGCGGCCGAGACATCAACCGTGGCGTGCGACAGCCGCACGATCAATCCCGGGGCGTACGCTGCTGCCACGGACGATACCGCGGCGACCGCCGCTGCCGCCGCATCTCGCAGCCCCTTCACGGTTGTGTCAGCCTCGGGGGCGGGCTCAGCCGCCGCGCGCTCGAGATGCAACTGAACGCTGGCACCGGCAAGGTCGACTTGCGCGAGTTGCAGCTTCCCTGAGAGCAGTGCCCGCAACCGGGGATAGAGCGAGACGGACGCGATGCCCGCGTCAACAGTTGGTGCGACCGTGAGGCGCAACTGATCGAGCACCACATGCGGCAGCGGAAACAGTGTCAGCCGAACCGCACTCAGCTCGACGGGCCCACCAAGCTGTGCGGCAAGGGCGCTTGCCACCCGTTCATGCAGCCCGGCGCGCTTGATGACGGCCGGCGCGACGAGCATGCCCGTGGCGAGCACGAGGAGCAGTGCGCCGCCGATGACGAGGGCACGCACGACCGCTGGGCGCTTGAGACGCACCGCTCTGCTATAGCGTGGCGTGGCCGTCGCTGCATCACTTGGTCATGGTCAGCGAGGCGAGCGGGCTGTTACTGCTGCGGCTGAAGGAACCGCACGCGGCCGGACGCGATGTCATAGATCCCGCCCACGAGTTTCTTGCGTCCTTCGGCCAGGGCCACCTTCCCCTCAGGTGAGTCGAGGATCTGGCGCATCGTCCAGCGCACGTTGGCTTCCACGGCGCGCTCGAGCTGCAGCGACTCCGGCAACTGCAGATCGAGGTCGGCCAGCCCCGGCAGGATGTCATCGACGAGGATCTGGATGCGCGAGTGCTGCTGAGCGGCGTGCAGCTTGGTCTCCAGCGCCGCTTTGACGGCGCCACACTCCGCGTGGCCGAGCACCACAAAGAGGGACGTATTCAGATGGGAGCCGGCGTACTGAACGCTGCCGCTGACCTCCGGAGAATAGACGTTCCCGGCGACGCGCACGACGAACAGCTCGCCCAAACCTACATCGAAGATCAGTTCGGGTGGAACGCGGGAATCGCTGCAGCCAAGGATCGTCGCATACGGCTGTTGCCCGCGCGCCAGCTGCGCGAGGATTTCCTTCTGCGCCGTCGGGAAGCGGATCTCGCCGCGCCGGAACCGCTCGTTGCCGTCGATCAAACGCCGCAGCGCTTCATCTGCTGAGACGGCGCCGTCGGCCATACGAGAACTCCGTGGTCACTTCGCCACATCCACCTTCAACGGCAGCTGCCCTTGTTGGTCCGATGGTGGCGGTGCCAGGTTGGGCTGCACCCACTTCAGGTGCTCGAGCAGGATGCGCCGTACTTCCGCGACAGTGTGCGGATTGGCCTGCGTCGAGTGGCTGTCGTGCACGACCAGCTCGGATTCCACGCCGTCGATGTGCGCACTCTGATACTTCACCACGCCGTCGTCGCCGTGCTCAATGTCCTCGGTCTGCTGCACGGCGATGATCGAATTCGCCTTGATGCCGGGCGCGATCGGAATCTCGGCCAAGGTGCGGATGAACCGGTTGCTCGGGTCCATATTGTCGATGCTCGTGGGCATGCGCTCGAGCGACAGATAGCGGTCTTGCCCTGACGACAAGCCCGTGAGCTCGGCACCCACGCCGACCACATCGGCAGGCAGGCGCACCAGGCGGTACACGAGCCGCCGCACGATCTGCGGGCCGGCGAGATAGCTGCCGCGGTGCGGCGTGCAGACGAAGATCACGCGCTTGACGAACGGCAGCGGCTTCACGAACAGGGCCTGGCTGAGCAGCTCACGCGTCTGCGGGGACAGGTTCACTTCGTCGAACGGCTTGCTGCTGATGTTCTTCCAGAATCGATCGCCCGAATCGATCGCGGTCATCTTCGTCAACAGGCCGCCCTGGCTGTGTCCGATCACCACCATCTGATCGAGAGCCGGGTCGGGGGCTTCACTGGAGTAGCGCTGCACCTGCTGCGACAGCAGCGTGCGCAAGCGATAGGCAGAATACGCGATCGGATTGCCCGAGTCGTAGGTGAAGAACCAGAACTGGTACGCCGCACGAATGCGCTCGTCGTCGAGCAGGTCGTTGGCCATGTCGGCCCAGCGGAAGATGCTCGACGCGGTCCCGTGCACGAACACGACAGGAATCTTGCCGCGTTGATACGGCTGCATCGCACGCAGCAACGTCGGCCGGGTCTTGACGTTCACGGCGTTTCCCAGGAACGAGGTCAACTCCGTTGTCCACGGCCGAGCGGCAGCGAGGGTCGTCGCCAGCACGGCGGTGGGATCCGCTTCAAGCGGCACGGTGCGGTCGTCAATGCGCACCGTCTCCTCATTGGTCGTGGCATGCACCTCGAGTGACCCAACTAACGAAGCGGTGACCAGCTGGCGCTCGGGGTGTTCGATCCGCAGCACGAGGGTGACCGGGACCCGAATGTTGGGGCCGACCAGGTCGTCATCTTCGTAGCGGCCTTTGAGCGGTTCGGGGCGCGCGGAGAGGGCAGCACCGATGCCGGCGGTGCGGTAGCGGTTGCGCATGCCCTCGACGCGGAGCTGGCCGACCGGCGTCAGGTCGACGAGCCGGTAGTCATGCCAGACCAGGGCGTTGGCATCGAAAGCCAGGTCAATCGCTCCGAAGGGCAGGGTGAAGGTTCCGGCCTGTGGGACCACATGGTCAGCCTTGTCTTCCAGCGCCTCTGCCAGCGACAGCTGGTAGATGTCGCAGGCAAGACGCGTGCGTGGATCGAGCGCATTGGCCGCCTGGCGGGGATCGTCGGGAAAGACAAAGGTGTATGCGTAGATCGCGGCGGCGAGGTAGTTTGGTTTGTTGTCGTCCCGCAGCGCACGGTAAAGCGACAGTTCGGCGAGCGCAAAGATCTCGTCTTGCCCGCCGCTGCCCTGAATGACCGATTCGCGCAGCGTCGCGATCGCCTGGTCGGGCTCCTCTTCGTACTTGTCGAGCAGATCGTGCTGGCGCAGCACGATCCGGGTGAACTCGCTGACATCGCCGGACGACAGCGCGTTGCTGACTTGCTCGCGATAGAAGTCACTTGGCTTGACGCGCTCGACGCGCAACGGCGCGGCGCACGCACTTGCCAGCAGCGCGATGGCAAGAAACAGAGTCGTGACTCGCATGTGCAAAATCCTTGTGGGGGGATGCGCTTCGCGCACGTTACATTCCGAGCAGACCTGTCTTCAGGTCTTCCGTGGGTGGACCCGGACCGAGCCATACCAGCACCACCCCGATGATTCGTCTTCTCATGATCCGCTTCTCCTCTTTGGGTGCAATTCCGTAGCACTCGGCGTTTTGAGAAGCCATTCTCGTTCGAGACCGCGCCGCCTCGTGCTTCACTGGTCGCCCCGTTGCATCGCTGCCGGCGGCCTTTGCTCATCCGTGGAATCGCCGGCAGATACCCAGTCGACCAGCAGCGTATACGCCACGGCCAGCGCGACGGGGCCGATGAACAGGCCGATGACGCCGAAGGCGACAAGGCCGCCGATCACACCCGTGAAGATCAGTAGCAGTGGCAGGTCCGCCCCCCGCTTGATCAGCACCGGACGCAGGACGTTGTCGAAAGTCATGCAGAAGACCGTCCAGACGAGGAAGCCTGTGCCCCACGCGGCACCACGTGCCGAGTAGACCCAGAACACCGCCGGGAGCAGCACAACGGCGGGACCCACCTGTGCGATGCACAGCATGAAGATCACGGCGGTGAGAATGGTCGCGAAGGGCACGCCGGCGACCGCGAGTCCAATGCCCGCAGCCGTCGACTGCAGA
>Ga0335070_10011404_pt1 | contig 10379 bp, 11 predicted proteins | sample Lox_Sample_13_FD_206722 | JGI IMG/M metagenome (GOLD analysis project Ga0335070, IMG submission 206722) | Soil microbial communities from Loxahatchee National Wildlife Refuge, Florida, United States - Lox_Sample_1.3 | ecosystem: Environmental > Terrestrial > Soil > Wetlands | place: USA...
CGGAGCACCGCTTTTCCACTCCCCCCGTTTCCCATGAGCTTCTCGGACGGATTCTTCGCCGGAGCCTGCCGCAAGCTCGGCATCGCCCTGCACCATCTGCCACAGGCCCGGAACTCGCTCGCCTACGCCGGCCGCTCGCAGTGCCGCGCCTGCGGAACCTGTCACGTGTGTCCTACCGGGGCCAAGGCGAGCACGGACCTGACGCATATCCCGCAGGCCGTCGCCACGGGCCACGCGGAGATCGTGACGGACGCCACGGTGCTGCGGCTCGAGGTGGACAGGTCGAACCAGCTGCGCTCCGCCGTGTACGCGGGTGCGGACCGGAGCGAGCGCCGCCTCTCCGCGCGGATCTTCGTCGTCGCGGCGGGAGGCGTCGAGACCGCGCGACTCCTGCTGCTGTCGGCGGCGCCGGACTCCCCGCGGGGGCTCGCGAACCGCAGCGGCCTGGTCGGACGGTACTTCACGTCGCATCCGATGATCGACGTGACCGGGCGCATGGCGGCGGCCGTCTACCCGTACCGGATCGGCTTTTCGACGGCCATGAGCGGCCAGTTCGCGGTGCGACCCGGCCGCCAGAGGCGCGGCGCATTCTTCCTCGAGTTCCTGAATTCGGCGGGCCCGCTTCCCGGGGAGATCGCCCCGGTCAGTGGCGCGTGGGGGACGGCGCTCGCCCGGCGTGTCAAGGCGGAGTTCGGACGAACGCTTGGTATTCGAATCTACGCCGAGCAGCTCCCGGACGCCTCCAACACGGTCACGCTCAACGCCGGCGTCAGGGACTACTTCGGCAATCCCGTCCCGCACATCACGTACGGGATCGGCTCATACGAGCGCGCGGCGCTCAGAGAGGCGGAGGAGATCGCCGCGAAGATCCTCGCGGCGCTCGGGGCCGAGGATATCCGGTCGGGCCCGCTCGGCTACGCCGCACATCAGCTGGGCACCCACCGGATGGGCGGCGATCCCGCCCAGAGCGTGGTGAACGCGAACCTTCGAGCCCACGACGTGCCCAACCTCTATCTGGTCGGCGGCGGCAGCTTCGTGACCGCGAGCTCGTCTCCGCCGACCTTGACGATCGCCGCGCTGGCGATCCGGACCGCGGAGCACATCGCGGAGGTGTACCGTCGCCCACCCTCTTGCTGATTGTTCGCATCCCCGCTACTCTCGGGATCGGAGGTCACCCCTGATGAAAATCGCCAAGCTGGAGTCGCTGCACTGCGATGCCGGGACACGAAATTTCGATTTTCTCAAGCTCACGACCGACACGGGGCTCGTGGGCTGGGCGGAGTACAACGAGACGTTCGGCGGGCCGGGCCTCTCGGCGGTCATCGACAAGCTGGCGCCGTCGGTCATCGGTAAGGACCCTCGCGCCTGGGAGTCGCACGTCACGCTGATGTACGCCATTCGCCGCCAGGCCTCGGGCGGGCTGGTCCAGCAGGCCATCGCCGCCATCGAGAACGCCATGCTCGACGTCAAGGCCCGCGCGCTCGGCATCCCGGTGTACGAGATGCTGGGCGGCCCCGTGCGCGACCGGATCCGCGTGTACTGGTCGCATTGCGGCACCTACCGTGTGCGGGCGTACAAGGAGATGCAGATCCCGCCGGTCAAGACGCTCGACGACATCGTGAAGCTGGGGAAGGAAGTCGCCGAGAAGGGCTACACGGCGTTGAAGACCAATGCGCTCATCTTCGGCGACAACCCGCGCAACTATGCGCCCGGCTTCGCGCGGACGGGCGAGGGCTTTCCAGAGCTCAACCCCGAGCGCTTCGTGATCAAGGCCGTGCAGGAGCAGCTGGCCGCCTTCCGCGAGGGCGCGGGGCCGGACATGGGGATCATGGTGGACCTGAACTTCAACTACAAGACGGAAGGCTTCCTCAAGATGGCGCGCGCCATGGAGCCCTTCGATCTCACCTGGGTGGAGATCGACACGCGGGACCCGAAGGCGCTGCACTACATCCGCAGCCACGCTCCCATGCCCGTCGCCTCGCTGGAGAGCCTGTTCGGCCGTCGTGACTACCGCCCGTTTTTCGAGAATTACTCGGTGGACGTGGCCATCATCGACACCCCGTGGAACGGGGTGGGGGAGTCGGTGAAGATCGCCAACATGGCGGACGCGTTCGAGATGAATGTCGCCCCGCACAATTTCTACGGGCCGATGGCGACCATGATGAGCGCGCACTTCTGCGCCGTCGTTCCCAACCTGCGTATCATGGAGACGGATCCCGACGTGGTGCCGTGGCACGACGATCTCGTCACGGTGAAGCCCGATATCAAGGACGGCTACCTCACCTTGCCCACCGGAGCCGGCTGGGGCACGGAGATCAACGAGGCCACGGTTCGCGCCCATCCGCCGCGCCCGCGTTGAGGCCGCGCGCGTCGCTCGTCCTCACCGCCGTCCTCGTGGCAGTGCTCCTGCCCGGGCGCGCTCCCGCCGCCGACCGACCGGCGGCTGCGGCTCCGGCCGCCGTCCAGGCCGCCGAGGTGATCGCGGCGCTCGCGGACTATCGCCTGAAGCTGGAGGCGCTGCTCCCGCTCTACGAGCAGGAGCTCGCGCGGGCGAACGAGCAGCGCGAGCAGCGGCGGGAGCTCCTCGAGCGCGGCATCGTCTCGCGGAAGGAATTCGAGGCGACCGAGACGGTCGTCGCGAGGGCACAGCAAAAGCTCGAGGACACCCGCCGGGCCATCGCCGAGGTGGATCACGCCATGGTCGAGGCGATCACCGCACGTGCCGTCGCGGCGCTTGCGCCCCTGGGCCGCGGAGGCTACGAGCAGTCCGCGACCTTGGTCCGCTACAACGGCCCCACCGCGTGGTCGCTCAAGACGGGCGCCGTCGAGCTCGAGCAATTCTTCCTGACCCGCTTCGGGCGGCCCCTGCCGGTGAGCGCCTACGGCCAGACGCCGCTCCACGACCGGATGGGACTCGATCATCGTGCTGCTCTCGACGTCGCGGTACATCCGGACAGCCCGGAAGGCCGGGCGCTGATGGAGCATCTCCGCGAAGCCGGCATCCCCTTCATCGCCGCGTGGGGCGTGGTTCCGGGCTCGACATCGGGCGCGCACATCCACGTGGGGCAACCGTCGCCGCGCATCGCGACCAAACAGTGACGCGGCGGCCCCACATGGTTGCGTCACGACCCGCAAAGGTGCTACGGTGCGTTCACTTTCCATCTCGCTGCCGCGAAAGGACACCCGCATGATCCGATTGCTGACCCTCCTAGTGGCCACCATGCTGTTCGCCGGGCCGGCTATTGGCGCCGAGCTCGACGGCACCCTCAAGAAGATCAAGGCCTCCAACACCATCACGCTCGGCTACCGGGAAGACGCGCGTCCGTTCGCCTTCGTGGGCGACGACGGCAAGCCGGCGGGCTACTCCGTGGATCTCTGCACCCGGATCGCCGCCAGCATTGGTCGAGAGCTGGGGCTCTTCAATCTCCAGACCAAGTGGGTCAAGGTGACGCCGGAGAACCGCATCTCCTCCGTCGTCAACGGCACGGTGGACCTCGAGTGCGGATCGACGACGGCGTCGCTCACCCGGCAGGAGCAGGTGGACTTCAGCCTCCAGACCTTCATCGACGGCGGGAGTCTGCTCGTCACCGATGTCTCGGGCATCCGCGACCTCACGACGCTCGCCGGAAAGAAAGTCGCCGTGGTGCCCGGCACCACGACGGAGAAGGCGCTGATCTCCGTGCTCGCCAAGCGATCCATCAAGGCGACCATCGTGCCCGTGAAGAATCACGCGGAGGGCGTGGCCGCGCTCGACAACCGTACCATCGACGCCTACGCCTCGGACCGGACCCTCCTGATCGGGATGGGGCGGACCTCCAAGAGTCCGGAGAAGCTCTCGCTGATCGAGGAGTTCTTCTCGTACGAGCCCCACGGGTTCATGCTCAAGCGGGGGGATGCGGCTTTCCGGCTCTCCGTCAACCGCGCGCTCGCGAGCATGTATCGCTCGGGAGAGGTGGGCCCGATCTTCGAGAAGTACTTCGGGTCCATGACCACGGCGGGATCGATGATCATGGGCATGTACCTCATGAATGGCCTGCCCGAGTAAGGAGACCTCCATGCGACGACTGCTGGCTTCGACGATCTCGGGCCTGGTGCTGGGTGGCCTGGCGCTGGCAGCTCCCTATTCCGCGGTGGCGCAGGAGGACACCCTCGCCAAGATCAAGCGCACCGGAGCCATGACCATCGGATTCCGTGAGTCGTCGCCTCCGTTCTCCTTCGTGACGGCCAATGACCCGAAGCCGCAGGGCTACTCGATCGACCTCTGCCTCCGCGTGGCGGAGGGGATCAAGAAGGATCTCGCGCTGCCACAGCTCGACGTGAAGTGGGTCAAGGTCACCCCGGAGACCCGCATCGCCTCCGTGGCCAACGGCACCGTGGACATCGAGTGCGGCTCCACGACCAAGACCCTCGGCCGCATGGCCCAGGTGGACTTCTCCGTGCTGACCTTCCTCGATGGCGGCAGCTTGTTGACGGTGAGCGCGGCCAATATCAACAGGCTCACGGATCTGTCGGGCAAGCGCGTGGCCGTCATCCCGGGCACGACGACGGAAGGTGCCGTGCGCGACATGATCAAGAAGCTCGGGCTCCAGAATGTGACGCTCCTCGCCGTCAAGGACCACTCGGAGGGAGTGGCCGCGCTCGACGATGCCAAGATCGACGCCTATGCCTCGGACCGGACACTCCTCGCCGGCCTCGCGGTCAGCTCGAAGAATCCGGCCAAGCTCTACCTCATCGAGGATTTCATCTCCTACGAGCCCTATGCGCTCATGATCCGGCGGGATGATCCGAACTTCCATCTCGCGGTCGACCGCGTCCTGATCCGGCTGTACCGGAGCGCAGAGGTGGTGCCGATCTACGAGAAATGGTTCGGTCCATTCCCGGAGGGGGGCAGCCTCATCGCGGCCGTCTACGTGCTGAACAGCGTACCCGACTAGGCGAGCGGGGCATCCGTGCGGGTCGCGTGGGCCTCATGGGTGCAGGGGCTGCTGGGCCTTGCGAAGGCGGCGCTCTTCATCACCCTCGCCGTCGTGATCGTCCAGCAGGTGTACTTCGGGCCTACCCGGCTCGCCCATGCGCGCGCTGAGGTCATCAGGCGCTTCGAGCAGGAGCGCAAGTCGCGCGTCATCGCGCTGATTCACCGGCAGGAGGTCGTCAGTGTCTTCGGGGTGCCGGTGTCCAGCAGCATCACCATCGAAGACTCCGAGGCGGTGCTGCGGGCCATCCGGCTCACCCCCGCGGACCAGCCCATCGACGTGATCCTGCACACTCCCGGCGGCCACGTCCTGGCCGCGGAGCAGATCGCCAAGGCCCTGTCGGACCGCAAGGCCGCGGTGACCGTCTTCGTGCCCCACTACGCCATGAGCGGCGGCACCATCATCGCGCTGGCCGCCGACCGGATCGTCATGGACGCCAATGCGGTGCTGGGGCCCGTCGACCCGCAGATCGGCGATATGCCCGCGGCATCCATCGTGCGCATGGTCGAGATCAAGGGCCCGCCCAACGTGAGCGACCAGATGCTGGTGCTGGCCGACGTGGCGCAGAAGGCGCGCATCCAGGTCGCGTACTTCGTCTCCGAGCTGCTGCGCAAGCACTACCCGCACAAGAAGGCGATCGAGATCGCCACCGTGCTCTCCGAGGGGCGCTGGACCCACGACTTTCCCATCCTGGTGGAGAGCGCGCAGCAGCTCGGGCTGCCCGTATCCACGGATATGCCGCGCACCGTCTATGATCTGATGGATCTCTACCCGCAGGGCTCGAAGAGCCGGCCCTCCGTGCTGTACGTGCCTGTGAAGCGGGGCTCGACCGAGTCCGTGCCCGCCCCGCCGCCTCTGGGTGTCTTCCCCTAGTCCCGTCCACCACGAGCGATGGCTCCGGCGCAGGAGAACCTGGACGGGACGAGCACCGAGTATTTCGATGTCGAATGCTCGGAGGCCACGCTGCTGGCGCTTCTCCGCGAGTGCTTCGAGGAGCACTGGAGCGAGGTGATATTCGGCCCGTGCATCGAAGGCGCCGTCTTCGAGGGGCGCTTCACCGGAAGGCCGGCCATCTCGCTTCTCGACGGCTACGCGACGATCGATGTACCCGGCACCGCGTCGTGGCACTTCCATCTCTGCATCGGCCCGCACCACGGCAGCGCCGCGCTGCCCACGCCGCCCGAGCTCGCGCAGTGGCGGCGCTGCGCCCGCGCGGCCTTCTTCCGCAATCTCGACGGCAAGGGGCGCGCGAGCGCGTGGGGCCTGCGCATGTGGAACGGCCGCGGCGAGCAGATGCTGACGGTGTTCTTCCCGAACCCGTGGATCGATCCCGTCCGCCAGCGCTACGTCGAGGAGCCAGCCTGGTCCCGGCTCGAGCTCTGGATGCGGCTGCGGGAGCGCTTCGCGGGCGTATCCGCCGAGCCGCCGCCGGCCAACGCCGCGCCCCCGGTCACTCATTGACGCGGAGCCACGACGGCGGCTTCACGCCGCGTGAGCTTCGCGCCCTGCGCGCGCTCGGGAGCCCGTGGGGGATTCAGCGTGCGCTCGACGCCATGCCCTATCATGCCGCCGGCACCGCGTGGTCGCCCCGGGCCGTCCTGCGCGAGCGTACCGCCCACTGCCTCGAGGGCGCCGTTTTCGCCGCCGCGGCGCTCCGCGTGCTGGGCCACCCGCCGCTCCTGCTCGATCTCGAGGCGGTGCAGGACACGGATCATGTCATCGCGGTGTTCCGGCTGCGCGGACACTGGGGCGCCATCGCGAAGTCGAACTTCTCGGGCTTGCGCTACCGCGAGCCCGTGTACCGGAGCGTGCGGGAGCTGGTGATGAGCTACTTCGAGGGCTACATCAACCTGCGGGGCGAGCGAACTCTCCGTGCCTTCTCGCGTCCGGTGAGCCTCGCGCGCTTCGACCGCTCACATCCAGGCTGGATGGTGTCCGACGCGCCGCTCTGGTGGATGGCCGAGTATCTGGTGGAGGTGCCGCATACGCGGCTCCTGGCGCCGGCCATGGTGCGCGACCTGTCGCGCGTGGATCGCCGCTCGCTCGACGCCGCTCTCGCCGGCTATCGCCCTCACTGAATCGCTCACGCCTCGTACTCTTGCTCCACGTCGAGGCGGACGTCGTCGTCTTCGAAGACGAGCGTGATGAGGTTGGGCCGGCAGCAGACGGCGCAGTCCTCGGTGAAGGTCTGGCGTCCTCCGCCGCTCGGATCCGCGAAGACGTCATTGTCTTCGCCGCAGAACGCGCAGCTGTACGTCATCGCTGACTCCCTCGCCCCCGGAGGGGGAGAGGGCAGGGTGAGGGGGAGTTCAGAGGTGAGGGGGAGTTCAGAGGTGAGGGGGAGCTTCCGAGGCTGAGGAGGCTCATGGATTGCCGCAGCACGCGCTAAGCCGGCTGGACGCCCAGCAGCTCCACCTCGAAGATCAGCGTGGCGCCCGGGGGAATGACGCCGCCCGCGCCGCGCTCGCCATAGCCCAGATGCGCCGGGATGATGAGCTTGCGCTTCCCGCCCACCTTCATGGTGCCCACGCCCTCGTCCCAGCCTTTGATCACCCTGCCCTTGCCGACGGGGAACACGAGCGGCTCGCCGCGATCCACCGAGCTGTCGAACTTCTGGCCGCTCTTGAGCCACCCCGTATAGTGCACGCTCACCGTGTCGCCCGGCTTGGGCTTGGCCCCGCTGCCCTCCACGATCTCCACGTATCCGAGGCCCGTGGCTGTCTCGATCACCTGCTCGTCCATGAATTGGATTCCTCCCGGCCGACATGATACCGCGTAGCGGACACTCCCCCTCGCCCTACCTTCGCCCCCGGAGGGGGAGAGGGAATCGGTCGGGTGAGGGTGGGCAAGCGACCACGCGGAGTTCCTGTTAGAGAATCGCGGTATGGATGGCGCGGCCCTCGAAGATGAGCGCTGCCCCGCGGGCGGTGCCCGCGCGGAACTCGAAGAGCTGGCCCACGCCGGCGCTGCCGCGGGGCGAGCCCTCGGCCCGCCCGGCCTGGGCCAGCAGGCCCTGCACCTGTGCACGCAGCGTGGCCTCGGAGACGTCCGGCCACATGACCTTGCGATAGGCCTCGACGGCGTGCGCGCGAAGGAGCTTGGGCCACTCGCGCATGAAGAGCGCCGGGGAGTGAAAGAGGTCGAGCCCCGAGCTGGCGCCGCTCACGAAGACGGCGGCGCCGTGGACGCTGGCCGGCGGGCGCAGCGACGCGGTGCGCTCCACTTCGCCCAGATGCGCCCGGACCTTTCCGTCGTCGTATATGGCCTGGTAGCTCTGGCTCGGCGAGGGGGTGGCGGGCGCCACCTCGCGCGTGGACCTCGCCACGGAGTCCCATACCTGATGCTGCTCCGCGTGCTCCAGCAGCTTGGAGCGTAGCGCCGGCTGGGCGAAGCTGCTCCTGCTCTCGAACTCCTTGCGCCCCTCGTTCCAGCGCCCCTGCTCGACGCAGTAGACACCGATGGATCGCGCGCCTGACCGCGGCGGCAGCAGGATGTCCTCGCGCAGGACGCGGTTCTGCTTGCCTCCCACGAGGATCTCGCCGGCAAGGAGGAGAACGTGGACCTTGCCGCGATTCTCGACGACCAGCTCCGGAACCGTCGCCCGATCGCGCTCGGCAATGACGAGCGCGCCCGACGTCCGCGCCTCATCGAGCGTGGCGATGTCGAGGGCCGGGGCGTAGTCCTTTGCGGTGAGCCAAAAGGTGAGGAGCGGGCCATGGGCCGCGGCCTGGCCCACGCGCGTCGAGCCCAGCCATCGCTGCAGGTCCGGGCTGATCTGGCCGCCCCAGAGCGGCCGGTCGAGATCCGCGGGCTCGCCCAGCACCCGCATCCTGTTCGCCCATGCCCCTGCTGGCGCCGCGATGGCGCCGAGGGCACCCGCGCCGCATCCGCTCAGGAACCGCCGACGGTGTGTGTCCATGCTCCCTCCCCGCCCGGTCCAGGCCGGGCATTTGGCCGGTTAGACCGAGCGGGGAGGGAAAAGTTCCCGGGGCTACTTCTGCTTGGCGATGATCATGCCCTTGATGCCGTCGTAGGTCTTCTGAGGCAGGATCTTTCTTGAAACCAGCTGGTCCTTCTTGGCGTATGGGCGACCGTCGATGATCTTCTTCGAATAGGCCTCGCCGACCCCCGGGAGGGCCTTGAGCTCGTCGGCGGACGCCGTGTTGATGTCCACCAGCTCCTTCTTGGCATCGGACTTGGCGGCCGCCTTGGTGTCGGCCTTGGCCGGCGCCGCCGGGGCATCCTTCTTGGCCTGGGCGACGGCATGGGGGGCCGCCGCGACGCCGAGGGCGAGGAAGAGAGCCGTGAGCAGAGCGAGCAGTCGAGTCGTCATATGTATCCTCCTTGATACGCACGCTAGTCGCGCGTCACCGCGACTGTCAAGCTTCGCCTTGCTCCGACGGCCTCTCTCCGGTACGGTCGGGCGTCCATGGCCATGCGCACGCTCTATCTCACAGCGGACGACGAGGCCGTGCGGCGTGCCGCCGAGGTGATCCGAGCCGGCGGACTCGTCGCCTTTCCGACCGAGACCGTATACGGGCTCGGCGCCGACGCGCTCTCCGCCGCTGCGGTGGAGCGGATCTTCGAAGCCAAGGAGAGGCCGAAGGGCAATCCCCTCATCGTCCACGTGGCGGGTGTCGACGCGCTCGAAGCCATCGCAGCGAGAGTGCCCGCACGGGCCCGGGACCTGGCGGCCCGATTCTGGCCCGGGCCACTGACCCTCGTGCTCCCGCGAGCGGCCGCTGTCCCCCTCGTGACCACCGGCGGCCTCGAGACCGTGGCGGTGCGGATGCCCGCTCATCCCGTGGCGCTGGCCCTGATCACCGCGGCGGCGCGTCCCATCGCCGCGCCATCCGCCAATCGCTCGGGCCGCCCCAGCCCTACTCGCGCCGAGCATGTTCGCGAGGATCTGGAGGGCCGCATCGAGATGATTCTCGACGGGGGACCCACGCCGGTGGGTGTGGAGTCCACGGTGCTCGACATGACCATCGAGCCGCCCATGCTCTTGAGACCCGGCGGCGTGACGCTCGAGCAGCTCGAGAGCTGCCTGGGCCCGGTGAGACTGCTCGCGGGTGACGATGATGCGGCCGCCGTCCGCTCCCCGGGTCTCCGCTACCGCCACTACGCCCCACGGGCGCGAGTCATGGTGATCGAGGCCGGCACTGGCGAGGGGGCCGTCATGTCCTGGCTCGAGACCGGGGGCCGGGTGGCCCTGATGGCCCAGCGCCCCATCTCCCTCGAGCGGCCGGGGCTCACGGTCAAGACCATGCCGGGCGATCCCGTGGCCTATGCCCGCGAGCTCTTCGCGACCCTGCGTGAGCTCGACGCAATGGCCGTGGAAGCGATATTTGTCGAGGCTATAGCCGAGGAGGGGCTGGGAAGGACCGTCATGGATCGACTCCGCCG
>Ga0335070_10011405_pt1 | contig 10379 bp, 10 predicted proteins | sample Lox_Sample_13_FD_206722 | JGI IMG/M metagenome (GOLD analysis project Ga0335070, IMG submission 206722) | Soil microbial communities from Loxahatchee National Wildlife Refuge, Florida, United States - Lox_Sample_1.3 | ecosystem: Environmental > Terrestrial > Soil > Wetlands | place: USA...
GAAGCCGGCGCTGAGGTCATGGCGAGCGTGGCCGAACCCGAGTCGGTCGGGACCGAGGAAGGTCCATCGCCGTCCGTTTTCCCCGCTATCGGCGAATATGTTTCCAAGGCCGTCTATGGAGCGTTTTATTATGTTTCCTATGGCGTCGTTTTCGGTTCGCTGATCGTCGCCCACTTCATCCCGATGGACAATGCGATGGGCCGCGGCATCAAGGATGGTGCAGTGAATGCCGAGAATGCCTTCCGCAAAAGCGCGGAAGCAGCCGGCGCCAGCGAGACCTTGGTAGCGGATACGGGGATCATGAGCGCTTGATGCATCCTTCGACATCCCCGGCGCCCGGCCGGGGATGCCGACACGACTCACTAAGTTTCCAGCTTCATGCGACCAACAATAACAAGGCAGTCTAACGAAGCGACGGCGGTGTCCGTTGTGACATGGATCCGCTGCCCCGGTCGTCATCAAGCTGTCATAAAATCGTCACAATTCGCCAATAAACTAGCTGTTGAACTTTCCTTCAACCGAAGGAACCATCCAGGGACGGCTACCCCTGCCCGTTTTTTGAACTCAGCCGCCGTCCTGGTCACTGTTTTTCTCGGGTCGGATCGCCACATTTTGAGCAACCATCCGAGTAGATACAGTTATGGGCACTGAGGTGCTGATGGGCGTGAAGCCGGAAACGGAAAAAGGAAGCGCCGCGGGCAAGAAAAAATCGGGACTCCCGTCTTCGTCCGACGCTTTCGCCGGCGATCCCGGTCAAACCGTTGGAGAATGGACCTCCACCAACCCGCGTATGCGCTGTCGCAACGTGAATGTGTTTTACGGGGAAAAACAGGCGCTCCAAGACATCAACCTGGACATCGGCCACAACGAGGTCATCGCTTTCATCGGGCCGTCGGGCTGCGGCAAGTCAACTTTGTTGCGTTGCCTGAATCGGATGAACGACACCATTTCGGACTGTCGCATCACCGGTGAAGTGTTGCTCGGTGACCGGAATATTTACACCCACGGCACGGACGTGGTGCCGCTGCGGGCACAAGTCGGCATGGTGTTCCAAAAACCCAATCCCTTCCCCAAGAGCATTTTCGACAACGTGGCCTTTGGCCCGAGCATTCACGGTTTGGCCTCCGGCAAAGCGGCGCTGGAGCAAATCGTCGAAAATTCCCTGAGGCGGGCCGGCCTTTGGGAGGAAGTTAAAGATCATCTCGATCATTCCGGCACCAGTTTGTCGGGCGGCCAGCAGCAACGCTTATGCATCGCCCGCGCCCTTGCGGTCGATCCGGAGGTAATTTTGATGGACGAGCCCTGTTCCGCCTTGGATCCCATCGCTACCACCAAGATCGAGCAGCTCATCGACGAGTTGAGGGAGCACTACAGCATTGTCATCGTCACCCACTCTTTGCAGCAAGCCGCCCGTGTCTCCCAACGTACCGCCCATTTCCATTTGGGGAAACTCATCGAGGTGGGACCGACCGATCAAATTTTCACCCTGCCCCGTCATCCATTGACGGACGCTTACATCAGCGGGCGTTTCGGCTGAGCGAATCCGGAAGCACAGGACAGACATGAGCAGCGAGGCCGAAGGGCATACTTTCAAACGCTATGACGGCGAGCTGAACCATCTGCAATATGTGGTTCTCGAAATGGGCGGGCTGGTCCATGCCCAGGTTGCGGAAGCGTTGGCGGCATTTAAGAAACGGGATATCGGGTTGGCGCATAAGGTGGTGGCCAAAGACAGCGAGGTCGATCGGCTTGAGGTTGAAGCGGATGCTGAGATCGTCAAACTCATCGCGCGCCGTTGCCCGGTAGGCAGCGATCTTCGCCTGGTGATGGCGGTCTCGAAGAGTGTTGCCGATCTCGAGCGGGTGGGTGATGAAGCGGTCAAGATCGCCAGTTCGGTGATCCAGATTTTCGGCAACGAAAGCGGCGACCCCAACGGTCAATTGCTGCGTGATGTCAACATCATGGGGGCAATGGCATTGGCCAGCCTCAAGAACGCTTTGGCGGTTTTCGACCTCTGGGACGAGGAAAACGCTCGAAAGGTGATTGAAAGCTATGGGGAAATGGAGGAGGAATTCCAATCGGGCTTACGCCGGCTGATGACTTATGTCATGGAGGATTCCCGCAATATCGGTTTTGCCGTCAGTGTGGTTTTGGTCATCAAGGCCCTGGAACATATCGGCAATCACGCCAGGAATCTTGCCGAGTATGTCATCTTTCAGGTGAAAGGAGAGGATATCCGGCACCAGAGCCCCTGAACGCCTTGGGTTTGGCATTCTGCCCGCACTGCGCAATGTCATCCGATTGTCATACGTCTCTGATATTAAGGTCAAAGCCACTGACTTCGAATTGCAAAGGGGTGCCGTGAATATCCTCCGTCTGTTGACCATCGCCGATCTTTTCACCATCGGCAATCTGTGTAGCGGTCTGCTGGCAATCTTCCTGGCCACCCAGGAACGATACGGCCTCAGCGCGGCGCTGATCGCGGTTGCGGTCGTCTTCGACACCCTGGACGGCAAAATCGCCGGCTGGTTGCACCAGCAACATGATTTCGGCAAACAGCTGGACTCCTTGGCCGATCTGGTGTCCTTTGCGGTCGCCCCGGCTTATCTGTATTTTTCGCTGAGCCCGCAAAACTGGTTCATTATCGCCAGCTTGTTGTTCTTCGCGGCCTGCGGCATGTTGCGGCTGGCCCGTTACAATATCTCCCAGAGCAAGGGGTTCGAGGGTATTCCGATCACGGTCAATGGCGTGGTTTTCCCTACTTTATACCTGCTGTCCCTGTTCGCCGCTTCCAGTCTGAACTATTGGCCGATCATCTTCGTCCTGATGGGAATTCTGATGGTGTCCAGTATCCGGGTTAACAGGCTACTGTGAACCCAATATCGGCAAATTGCCTAACGCCAACGCGATTTCAATAAAACCAGAAACTCTGCAGGGAATGCTTGCCGGCTCGGTGTCGTCAAGGTTTGAGCCAGGGCGTCGCCGGCGTATCCGGCAGAAAATAGCAAAAAAGCGCGATGAGCAAATAAACGCTGATGAGCTGAACGCCTTTGAACCAGTTTCCCTTCCCGTCGGTGACGATCATCGAGAAAATAAGCACGGGGAACAGGACGATCATGATACCGGCATTGCCGACGACCAGGTTCAGCGGCGCAGGCGCGATATAGTAGCTGCTCAGCATGAGCACTGGCGCGACAAAAAGGGCGATCTGGATGCTGCTGCCAACGGCGATGCCCATGGTGAGATCGAGCTTGTTTTTTCGCGCCATGGCCACGGCAGCCACGCTTTCCGGTGCACCACCGATCAGTGCGATGACGATCACGCCGATGAACGCCTTGGATATGCCCAGGCTCTTGGCGGTTTCCTCAACGGCACCGACGAGGACTTCGCTCACCAAGGCGAGGATCACGGATGAAATCAACAGTGCGCCGACCGCGACCGAGCCCGGCCAGCGGTCGGCCTCCTCTTCCACGACAGCATCGTGATTTTTCGGGACGAAGTAGTCAGGATGCGTCTTCAACATGAAAAGCAGACTTAAGGCGTAGGTTCCAAGAAGAACTACCGCCACGCTGGTGTTGAGTCCCAGTTCGTGATCGATCATTTCCGGCGAGATGAAGTTGTCAAACACGCTGGGCACCACGATACTGATCGCAGCGATCATGAGCACGGATCGCTGTATGCGGGCGCCGCGCCGGTTGAATTTTTGCACGTGAAAACGCAGCCCTCCGATCAGGAACGAGAGTCCCAGAACGAAAAGCAGGTTGGCTAGGATGACGCCGACGATGGAGGCTTTCACCACATCCAGCAAGCCGGCGTTTAGAGCCATGAGGGAAATGATCAGCTCGGGCGCATTGCCGAAGGTGGCATTCAGCAGCGCGCCGATCGTCTGTCCAGTTCGGAAGGATATCTGTTCGGTGGCATTGACCATGACGGCCGCCAAGGGCACGATGGCCAAGGCCGCCGAGGCGAACTTGAGGGATGCTGGCACTCGCTCGCCTAGATATTCGACAATCACTGTGATCGGGATGAAGACCATCAGCCACATGATGGGGTTTCTGAAAAGTCTGTTCATGTGATCATCAAGCGATTGCCGGGACAAAACGGGCGACCCATCATGATACGGGAAAAATGTTACAGCCATGTGTAAACACGGCGCAGCTGAAAGTGGCCTGTGGCATCATCGTTCGACAAACCGGCCGCACTGCCGGCTGCTCGTATAATTGATCCGCGTCAGGATGACTGGCAACGGCCTCCCGCATTTCGACGCAATTGAACCATCCGGCATGATGCCAAATTTTCCCCACGATTTTCCGTTTGATCCCGGTTACGGGTATACCTTGGAAACCCTGCTTGCGGTCGGTTGTCCGGAGGAGCCCGAGGACTTCGAGTCATTTTGGCGAACCCGATTCGAGCGGGCGCTTCAAATCCTTCCGAATCCCCGTTTGACCGCGAGCCATCAATCGCACCCGGAGTTTCATGTTCATGATATCAGGTACCTGTCCACCGACGGCTTCGTCATCGGCGGCTGGTTGCTGACTCCCAGGGAAGGCGAGGTATCTAGAGGGCTGGTGGTCGGTCACGGTTACGGAGGAAGGGATTTTCCGGATTTCAATCTCCCCGTCCGCGATGCGGCTGTTCTTTTCCCGTGCTTTCGCGGCCTTTCCCGCAGCCGCCGCGCGGAAATATCGGACAATCCGGCATTTCATGTCCTGCACGACATCGACAAACCCGATCGCTACATTCTCGGTGGCTGCGTCGAAGATCTCTGGCTGGGGGTATCGGCCCTGCTAAGCTTGTTCCCGCAGATCGAGGGGCGCATCGGTTACATGGGGATGAGCTTTGGCGGCGGTATCGGCGCCATGGCGCTGGCCTTCGACGGCCGGATTCGACGGGGACATCTCAACGTTCCGAGTTTCGGGCATCAGCCGCTGCGCCTGACCCTGCCGACCACCGGCAGCGGCGAGGCCGTTCGAAGGTTCGAAAGGGAGCACGGTCATTCACTCGTAACATTGCGGTATTACGATGCCGCACTGGCCGCCCGGCACATTTCAATCCCCATGCAGGTGGCGGCTGCCTTGTTCGACCCTGTGGTCGCGCCACCCGGTCAGTTTGCGATTTATAACGCTTTAAAGTGTCCCAAGGAGCTGTGCGTGCTGGATGCGGGACATTTTGAATATCCGGCCCGGATGGAGCAGGAAAGACGGTTGCTCGAAAGCCTCGAATTATTTTTTGCTTCCCTATGAACCGCGAATACCATCGTTGGTACAGCCATTCACTCGAACGCGACATGGAGCTGCTGATTTTCGGCCATGGCGGCGCCAAGGTGCTGGTCTTTCCGACCCGGGATGGGCGCTTTTACGAGTACGAGAATATCGGACTGGTCAACACCTTGGCCCACAAGATCAATGCCGGAGAGCTGCAATTATTTTGTATCGACAGTGTCGATCACGACAGCCTCTATTGTTTCTGGCGCCACCCGGCGGATCGCATCCGCCGGCACCAACAATTCGAGGACTATGTCCTCAACGAAGTGATGCCCTTGATGGCCTCCAGGAACAGCCACCCCTGCACGATCGCCCATGGTTGCAGTTTGGGCGCGTTTCATGCCGTCAACATCGCTTTTCGCCATCCCCATCTCTTTCGAAAGGTCAGCGCGTTTTCAGGCCGCTACGATCTCACCCTGAACATCGAATGTTTTCGGGATCTGTTCGACGGGTTTTATGACGAGAACATCTTCTTCCACACGCCTGCCCATTTCCTCCCGGGCCTCCAATGCCAGTGGCGGCTCGACGATCTCAAAAAAATGGACATTGTCCTTGCCGTGGGTGGCGAAGACCCTTTTCTCGAGAACAACCGGCACCTCAGTCGGATGCTGTGGGAAAAGGGCGTATGGAACGCCTTGCATGTTTGGGATGGGCGGGCTCACCGTGCTTCCGCCTGGCGGAAGATGGCGCCGATCTATGTTTAGCGAGGCTCGGTCGATTTAAAGCGCGTCCTGCTTACGGGTTGATGTCTCGTGTTTTTTCCGTTTCAATGCTCAACGTAGACAGAGCCTTTTTACAACATCAACGAGTATTTCCATGCCCAGCATTGAAGACATCATCAAGAGCGACGTCAGCAAGGGCGTCGCACTCGGAATTGGCGCAGCCCTGGTTGCGGTGGCTGCCATTCCGGTGATCGTCCAGGCATCCCGCCCGGTGGCGCGAATCGCAATCAAATCCGGCATCCTGCTTTTCGAGAAAGGGAGGGAGGCGGTGGCTGAAGCGGGGGAGACCTTTGAAGACCTGGTCGCGGAAGTGAAAGCCGAACTCGCTCAAGAGCGGGAAGGATTTGTCGCCGGAGCCAGCTCGACGGCAGAGGCCGCCGAGAACATTGCAGAAGCTCCCGAAGCCTAGGATGCGCCCATGTTCCTTGCCTATGTAAGTCATTCGCTGCCGGGCAGGGTGCGTATCAAGATTCCCTCCAGACGTAGCGATGCCGCCTATTTCGTTCGATTGGAAGCAGAACTGGCGCGCTGCAAGGGGGTGGCCTCCATTCAGGTCAATCTTCGGGCGGCCAGCGTTCTGATTGGTTATGCCCCCACGGGCGATTTGAATACCATCGCCACTTTCGCCAGAAAGAAGCAGCTGTTCGATCTGGCGCCGGAAGGAATGCTACCGCCGCAACAATCCATCGGCGAGCTTGTAGCAGGCCAGATCAAGTTCCTCGATCGCCTGATCGAGACCGGAACTCGGGGGCATATGGATCTGCAATCGTCCTTTTTCCTGCTGTTTCTCGTCTTGGGGTTGCGCCAGATGTGGCGGGGGGACATCATGCAGCCCGCGATTCCCCTGCTTTGGCGCGCGATGGAAGTATTGGACAAGCGCTGAATGAACCCGCCTGACGGCCGACTCGATTAGTAGCTGCGGAAAAGCCGGAGTGCTTTTGGCCGTACTGTTTGCGGCTTAGGCCGCAAAATTCGAAAATGAGCGAAGTGAAAAGCACCTTACCCGAGAAGGACCTGGCCGATCTGCGATGGGCTTACAGGCACCTTGAACATCCCTCTTTGGCCGCGCGGCTGAGCAGCGTGGTGGGCGTCCCCATCGAGCGCGGGCTCAAGCTGCTGCCGAAACCCTGGTACCAGCGCCTGGACCGGATGACGGAACTCAGCATCGAAAAGATACTCAACCTAACCGTCGCTTCCATGGAGCACGTTCCACCCGATGCGCCCCATGACCGCCTGCACAAGCTCTTGGCCGCGACTACCGGCGCCGTGGGCGGTTTTTTCGGGCCGCTCATGCTCCTGGCTGAATTGCCCGTCACCACGGCCATCATGCTGCGCTCCATTGCGGATATCGCCCACAGCCAAGGCGAGGATTTGAGCATGAAGGATGCCAGAATCGCCTGCATGCAGGTCTTCGCGCTGGGAGGGCGCACCAAGGAAGATCGAGCGGCGGATACCGGCTACTATGGTCTTCGCATCACGCTGAGCCTGCATTTTTCCCATGCCCTGCTGTATACCGGCCAACCGGTTTCAAATGCGCACATACCCGCAGGCGTCAATTTAATTCGGGGCATCGCTTCCCGCTTCGGAATCGTGATATCCGATAAGGCGGCGGCACAGTTGGTGCCTGTGGCGGGCGCTGTCACCGGCGCCCTTTTGAACCTGGTTTTCACGCAGCATTTTCAGGATATAGCGCGAGGCCATTTCAGCGTGCGCCGGCTGGAAAGAAAATACGGTGCGGAAAGGATCCGAATCGAGTACGAGCGCTTGGCCCGCCAGGAAGTCGAGGCCACGAAAAGTTACAGTCCTTTGGAAGGCTGGTGACGAAGGCAAGCTGCACTTCCGATCGCAGCAGGTTCTTGAATCAGCCGCAGCTCTTTTCCTTTGCGCGACGGGCCGGCATGAAGCCGGTCGGATATGGGCTTATGGTCTTGAATCGTGACTGACCACCGGCCGGAAACCGGTGGCCAGTTCGGCCCGCAAGGTTTTACCCGTGAAGGTTACTGTGCGGACCGACGCATCGGCGGCTTAAGCCGCGGCGGGCTGGCCTTCTGCGAATTCCGGAGCCTTTACGGCTTCCCGGAGGGCGGCCTCTTTCACTTTGAACGCATCTCGCGCCGCGATTGCGCCGTCGTGGATGCCGTGCGCCATGGCGCTGTTTTTGGGGATTAGCTTTCCGACCATCAGGGAACCGAATACGACGCCATAAGACAGATAGTAAAAGCCGCCGTAAACAGTCTTCGACAGGAACTTGCCGATTTCCGCGGGCGCCTTGGCGGCGGCTTCGGCCGCGTCCGCCGACGCTTCCTTCACGGCCTCCATCGCGTTGTCGAGCACGGTTTCATGTAGTTCGGTGGGGTTCATGGTGGACATGGCGGTCTCCGATAGATTGATCGAAACAATGAAAGCCGCTCTTGCAGCCCGATTCCAGATGCGAACCCTGGTCTTGCGGTCGGTTGAAAGAAACGGCGCCGAGGGAATGGCATTGTTTTGTCAATGAATTTCCCTAAAAATATGTTATTCCTCGCCGAGTCCGGAGTAAAGAGATAAACTGCGAGCACAAGCCTGCAGTGCGGCTGGATTCAAGGGAAGCGGTCGCTGCGGCCCGCCATTTCACGAAGCCGTCATATTTCTTCTATAGATTCGGATTCTTAATGCTTAGGGCTCGATCCATGGGCGCAGACCACACCGATCCTTGCCGCCTTGGGGTCGTGCATCTTGTTTACGGGCGTCAGCGGTCTTTCTGCCATTGTCTTCAGTGCTTGGGCATCGTTTCATGACCCCCGTCTTCTCTCAAAGCGAATCCATTCCAGATCAAACGCTAGTCGTCCTGTTACATGCCGGAGCAGCAGGTCGGATCCGCCTTAAAGTGCGGGGTTTGTATCGTTCGGAGCGATTGAAGGCCGAGCTGGAAAACAATCTGGTTCGTCGCGCACGCGTCCGCACCGTGAATGCCAATCCACTGACGGGCAATGTGCTGGTGGGGTTCGCTCCCGACGAGGATCAGGCAAAAATCATCGCCGAAGTGGATCGGTTGGCCCGCCTGTATTTACAGAGCCGTCCTGCGCCTGCCGTTCAACCGCCGCCGCCCAGCGCCAAGCCAAAAACCGGTACCAGTTGGTTCAAACTGTGGCCGACTGCCCGCCCCAAGCCTTTCGCGGCGGTGGCTGCCGCGCCACCCACGGAGCTTTGGCACACCCTCGACAAGGAGGAAACGCTGCATCGCCTGGGCGCGAACGAGGAGGGCCTGTCCAAAGACGAAGCCGAACGACGGTTGCTGCAGTACGGGCCGAACCGTCTTGCCGAGAACAAGCCGCGTTCGGCCTTACGGCTATTCTTTCAGCAGTTCGCCAGCGTGCCGGTGGGCATGCTGGGTGTCTCGGCCGCCATTTCGGTCGCGACCGGAGGTGTCGCCGACGCAGTGGTCATCGTCGGCGTGGTGCTGATCAACGCGGTGATCGGGTACGTCACTGAAAGCACGGCGGAGCGAACCATCAACGCACTGGGCAAGATGACGCCGACCCGCGCCCAGGTGATTCGCGCAGGGCGGCAGTTGGAAATCCCCGTGGAGGAGGTCGTGGTGGGCGATCTGTTGGTGGTGACGCCGGGTTCCTACATTGCCGCGGATGCCCGCTTGGTGAGCAGCAGCCGGCTCACCGTCGACGAATCGGCGCTGACCGGCGAGAGCATGCCGGTTGGGAAGCACTTTGATTTCGTGGGTCAAGACGATTCGCCCCTGGGGGACCGCAAGAACATGCTCCACATGGGAACCATCGCGACCGGCGGCAGCGCCCAGGCCGTGGTGGTCGGAACTGGACGACATACCGAAATCGGGGTCATTCAATCGCTGGTCGGGGAGGTGCGGCCGCCGGAAACGCCGCTGCAAAAACAGCTGGACGATATGGGGACGCAGCTTGCGCTACTGAGCGGCGGCATCTGCGCATTGGTGTTCGGAATCGGCATCCTGCGCGGCTATGGCTGGCTGCAAATGCTGACTTCCTCGATCTCGCTGGCGGTGGCCGCGGTACCGGAGGGTCTGCCTGCGGTGGCCACCACGACCCTTGCGCTCGGGATCCGCGAGATGCAGCGGGAACAGGTTCTGATCCGCAAGTTGCCCGCCGTGGAGAGCCTGGGCTCGGTGCAGGTCATCTGTCTGGACAAGACCGGTACGCTGACCCTGAACCGGATGAAGGTCGTGACGATGCAGATCGCCAAACAGGCAGTCAGCGTCGCCGACGATCGTTTCGAAGCCGATGGCGAGTCGATCACCCCGCTCGCGCAGGAAGAGCTTCAGCGGCTCCTGCAGATTGTCTGTCTGTGCAGCGAGGTCAAGCTGAACGGCGCCGGCGATGGTGCTGAACTGGCGGGCTCCGCCACCGAAAGCGCCCTCATCGAA
>Ga0335070_10011407_pt1 | contig 10378 bp, 9 predicted proteins | sample Lox_Sample_13_FD_206722 | JGI IMG/M metagenome (GOLD analysis project Ga0335070, IMG submission 206722) | Soil microbial communities from Loxahatchee National Wildlife Refuge, Florida, United States - Lox_Sample_1.3 | ecosystem: Environmental > Terrestrial > Soil > Wetlands | place: USA: Florida...
CGATCTGGCGGCGGCGGGACGCCTGGCGTTCCGGCTCGACACGCCGGGCAGCCGCTATATCGAGGGCCTCGATCCGCCCTCGGCCTATGCCGTGCTCGACCGCAACGCGCCCGATTCCATCCGCGGCTATCGCAGCGAGAGCGAGCTGCGCCATCTGGTCGGCGCCGGCGTCTCGGCCTCGGCGATCTGGCACATGCGCGAGGCGCTCGACCGCGCCGGCTTCCCGCGCGTCAAGATCGTCGCGTCTTCCGGCTTCACCCCGGCCAAGTGCAAGGTCATGGCGGTGGCCAACGCGCCGATTGACGCGATCGGCACCGGCTCGTTCCTGCCCGACGACTGGCACGAGACCTACGCGACCGCCGACATCATCGAATATGACGGCGAGCCCATCGTGAAGGTCGGCCGCGAATTCCTCTTCCGTAAGGATCGACGATGACGCTCGGGCGTGCCGGGGGGAGCGCGGGCGGGGCGGGGCGCAGTATGGCGCGCCTGCTGCTCGCCGCTGTCGCACTGGCCGCCGTCGCCGGTGGCGCGCTTGCCGAGGCGCCGGCGCAGGAGACGCCGGGCCGCGGCCAGTCGGCCGCCTGCGTCGCGGCCAAGGCCTCGGCCGATTACGGCCCGCTGATCAAGGTGCCCGACGCGCTCAAGACGGAGATCGCCGAGTACAAGGCGCGCTGGCGCGCCGCCTGCGCCAGCAAGGAGCCGGTGTCGCTGCACGACCTGCTCGTCCGCGCGCGTCGCATCGAGGCCGATTTCGCGCCGATTCTCGACGCGGCCGCGAGCGACCAGAGCCATGTCGACGAGCTCCATCTCATGCTCAGCGAGACCTATCCGTCGTTCATACCGGCCTTCGAGGGCTCGCTGATCGAGTTCCAGTATTTCAGCCCGAACCTCGACGATTTCCGCGACAACGAGGTGCTCGGCACCGACGAGGACCGGCGCTTCCTCGACACCTATACCGAGCTGATTGGCGATGCGACGCTCTATCCCTGGCTGATGCAGACCTGGGACCATGGCGGCTGTGTGCGCTTCGGCGAATACAAATGGGCCGACACGCTGAAGACGCTCGATGCGCTGCGCGCGGCGGTGAAGGGCCCGGCCTATCGCGAGATGATCGACCGCCTCGAAGAGGCCCTGAAAGAGCAATGGCAGACCCTCGGCATGGCCGCGGAGGAGGGCAAGCCGCCGCTAATCTGCACCTGCGAGAACCGCAACGTGGTCGTGCCGGACCTCCAGTCGATCCTCGCCGCGATCGCCCAGCGGCCGGGCTACGACGCGACGCGCGCCGCGCTCCAGCGCACGCTCGCCGGGGTCGAAGGCGGCGCCATTCCCGTCCAGGTCGAGGCCGAGAAGCACTGCTCGGGCGGCTGAGCCTGAGCGAAGAGGTGACATGACCGACGCCGGCGACCGTTCCGGCAGGATAGCTTCCGGCTTCGACACGTCGGCCGCCGCCTATGATGGGGCGCGGACGAGACTCGTCCCGTGCCTCGATCGGCTCTATGGCGCCGCGGTCGCGCTCCTGCCTATTGCCGAGGACGCGCCCGCCAGCGTGCTCGATCTCGGCGCCGGCACCGGCCTCTTCGCCGTGCGTATCCTGGCGGCGTTCCCCAAGGCGCGGCTGCGCCTGGTCGACGTCGCTGGCGCCATGCTCGCCCTGGCGCGCGTGCGTCTCGCCGGCGCCGCGCACGCGCCCGAGATCGTCGTCGCCGACTATGCGCGGGCACCGCTCGGCGGTCCCTACGATGCGATCGTCTCGGCGCTGTCCATCCATCATTGCGACGACGCCGCCAAGCGCGACCTGTTCGGCCGGTGCCGCGACGCCCTCGCCCCGGGCGGCGTGTTCGTCAATGCCGATCAGGTCGCCGGCCCGACGCCGGCGCTCGAAGCCGCCTACGATCGGGCCTGGCTCGACGGCGCGCGGCGCGCGGGCGCGACCGAGGCCGAGATCGCCGCCGCCCGCGCGCGCATGACGGAGAACCGCGGCGCGCCGCTGGCCGCGCAGCTCGGCTGGCTCGCCGAAGCCGGCTTCGAGGATGTCGACTGCTGGTTCAAGGACGGCCGCTTCGCGGTCTATGCCGGCCGGAAGCCGCGCTAGCCCCTCGCGCGACCAAGCCGACGCCGCCGGCGCGCGGCGCAGAACGCGATCAGATGGCGCAGCGCCGCGGTGAGCTGATCGGCGTCGAGCCCGTCGAGCAGGCGCCGCTGCCGCTCATTGGCCATGGCTATCAGCCCGCCGACCTCCGCCCGGCCGCGCGCGGTCAGCGTCAGGCGCACCAGGCGCCGATCGGACGGATCCGCGGCCTTGCGGATCAGCCCCTCAGCGGCGAGCCGCGCCACCAGCCGCGTCACCGTCGGCTGCTTGATCAGCGTCAGCGCGCACACCTCGGACGGCGTCAGGCCGCCGCCGTCCCACAGCGACGCCAGGATGCGCCAGTGGTTGATCGGCATGCCGCGCCGCGCGATGTCGGCGTTGATCTCCTCGGAAACGGCGGCGCTGGCGCGCGCGAGCAGCGCCGAGAGGTACCGATCGACGAAGCGGCGGCGGAACAGGGCGCGCTCGGCCGCATGCACCGCCTCCGCGCTCGGCATCGGATAGGAAGTGATCGCCGGCCGGCTGCCTCGGCCGTGCGGCGCGCGCCGCTGCGGGGGCCGCGCCACGGCGCGCTCAGCCCTCGACCGGCGCGCCGATCGCGAGCACGCCCGGCGCCGTCGCCTCGACCTGAATGCCGCAATGATGGTGGCCCCAGGTCGCCTGCAGCAGCTTGATCAGGCCCGCGCCGGTCTCGCCGCTGTCGGGGTCGGCCTCGATCGCGGCGCAGCGCGGCGTCTTGAGCAGGCCGCGGAAGGCGATGCCGCCGATGCGAAACTCGCGATCGACCCAGTCGAACTCGGCCCAGGGCGCCAACCCGTCGATATAGAGATTGGCGCGGAAGCGCCGGTGGTCGACGGCGCGGGCGGCATGGCGCGCGAGCTCGGCCAGCGTCGCGAGATTGATCAGCGACAGGCTTTCCATCAGGCGGGGTCCCTCGACCGCGGCGTCGGTGAAGCGCCGCTCGTCGCCGGCCACGACCTCCGGCCGCCAGGCGTCGGGCAGGCCGAGATAGGCCTTGATGTCCTGGCCGAAGCGCTGGCGTTCGTTGCCCTCGGCGAAGTCGTAGAGCCGCGGCGCTTCGCCCGGCAGCGCGGCGCTGAGCCGGTCGCCGGCGCCATCGTAGCGCGCGCGCACGCGCACCAGCGCCGGATAGCGCATCACCGTGAGGAAGCCGGCCTTGGGCCAGGGCTCGGGCGTCGCCGGATCGAAAGGCTGCGCGCCGGTCGTGACCGCGATCTTGCGGTCGCCGGGCAGGCCGGCCCCCGGCTCGATCGAGACGGTCTCGAGCGTCTCGCCCGTGAAGCCCTTGATCGGATAGCGGTAGAGCGCGCAGAGCGTCGCTGCCATCGCGCTCACTGCGCTGCGGTCGCGGCGGCCGCCCGCTCGCGGCGCACGAGCTGCTGCAGCAACCGGCGCACCTGCATGACGCCGGCGTCGCTCGCCAATAGCACGGGCTTGAGCGCCAGCAGATCGGCCGCGCCCATATTGGCGTGCACCGCCTCGATCATCGGCTTGTCCTGCTCGCCGAAGCCGATGCGGTGCCAGTCGCGATAGGCGTCGTCGAGCGCCGCGTTGCCGTGCTCGTAGGTGCGCGACGCGGCGTAGAAATAGTGCGTCTCGTTCTCCGATTCCGGCGTCAGGATGTGCGTCCCGACATGGATGTGCGGCGGATAGCTGCGGTCGACCGGATCGACGGTGACCGTAAGGCGCATCAGCGACGGCGCGTCCCAGCGCATCTCGAGCGAGGTGTCGACCGCCGCGTCGGGGTCGGGCAGGAAGCGGCGGGCGAGTCCCGGCGCCTGGCCCGGTGGGCAGCGATAGACGAGGCGCGCCGTGGTGCCGTCGATGTCGATCGTGCGTTCCGCCTTGAGGAACACGTCGGTGCCCTGGATGTCGCGGTGCAGATATTGGGTGTGCGTCAGGTCCATCAGATTGTCGGTGAAGGTCTCGTAATAGGCCGCCGTCACGTAGTCGCCGCGGATCGTGCGATAGCGGGCTGCGGTCAAATGGCCGAAATCGGGAATGCGCGCCGGGTCGGCGGCGGCCGCGTCGCCCGGCCACAGCCAGATCAGGCCATAGCGCTCGACGGCGGGGAAACTGCGCACCCGCGCCGCCTCGGGAATCGTGTCGCCATGCGGGTTGTGGACGCAGCGGCCGTCGGCGCCGAAGCGCAGGCCGTGATAGGGACATTCGAGCGTGCCCTCGACGACGCGGCCGCGATGAAGCGGCGCGAAGCGGTGCGGACAGACATCGCCGAGCGCGACGGCGCGACCCGCCTGATCGCGATACAGGACCAGCTTGAGGCCGAGCACGCGCGCCGGACGCGGCGCTTGCGCCAGATCCGCCGCCCAGCCGGCCGCGTACCAGGCGTTCCACAGGAACTCTGCCATCCGATCCTCCCCGATCTCTGGCCGCATCGTTCGATGATCAGCAGCCGCCGGGCCCAAGTCAAGTCAAATGGATATAATAAATCATCGACTTTTCAACATGTTGAAAGATATTTTTCGAGGCGGCCACGCGGATGTTGAATTCCGGCTTGTCGCAGCCACGCGCCCATGCCGACACCGCGCCATTCGGTCGGCGCCGTCGCCATCGGCGATTGGATTTATGCCGCGGGCGGCGGCGCCGTGACCGGCGGGGCGATCCAATCGGCGGTCAACGAGGCGTTCACCCTGAGCTAGGCCTGCGGCGACGCGGCCTGATGGCTTTTCCCCGAAAATGTCGTAAGTTGTCGGCCGCACGGTTTTACGATCGCCGATGACCGACATCCTCCGTATCGCGCTCGCCCAGACCAATCCCGTCGTCGGCGACATCCAAGGCAACGCCGCGAAGATTCTGCGCGCGCGCGACGAGGCGGCGGCGCAGGGCGCCGAGCTCGTCATCTATACCGAGCTCGTGCTCGCCGGCTATCCGCCCGAGGACCTCGTGCTCAAGCCGTCCTTCCAGGCCGAGATCGAGGAGGCGGTGAAGAAGCTCACGCCGGTCACCGGCGACGGCGGCCCGGCCATGCTGATCGGCGCGCCCTGGCGCGACAACGGCAGGCTGCACAACGCCGTGCTGCTGCTCGACGGCGGCAAGATCGCCGCGGTGCGCCTGAAATACGACCTGCCGAATTACGGCGTGTTCGACGAGAAGCGCGTCTTCGCGCCCGGCCCGCTGCCGGGGCCGATCAATTTCCGCGACGTGCGTCTCGGCGTCATGATCTGCGAGGACATGTGGACGCCCGACGTCACCGAATGCCTCGACGAATCGGGCGCCGAGCTCTTGATCGTCATCAACGGCTCGCCCTTCGATTCCGAGAAGCTCGACGTGCGCCTCAATCTCGCTGTCGCGCGCGTCGTCGAGGCGGGCCTGCCGCTGATCTACGTCAACCAGGTCGGCGGACAGGACGAGCTGGTGTTCGACGGCGCGTCCTTCGCGCTCAACGCCGACCGCAAGCTGGTCGCCCAGCTGCCGGGCTTCGAGGACCACGTTGCGACCACGACCTGGCGGCGCGACGGCGCCGGCTGGCGGGCCGACGGCGCGCCGATCGCGCCGTCTCTGCCGCGGCTCGAGGCGATCTACCGCGCGATGATGCTCGGCCTCGCCGACTATCTCGGCAAGAACGGCTTCCCCGGCGTCATCCTCGGCCTTTCTGGCGGCATCGACTCGGCGCTGACCGCGGCGGTCGCGGTCGACGCGCTCGGCGCCGACAAGGTGCGCGCGCTGATGATGCCGTCGCGCTATACCTCGAAGGCGAGCGTCGAGGACGCGGCCGCGGTGGCCAAGCTGCTCAATGTCCGCCTCGACACCGTCTCGATCGAGCCGGCGATGCAGGCCTACGAGGCGATGCTCGAGGACCTGTTCGTCGGCACCGCATCGAACGAGACCGAGGAGAATATCCAGGCGCGCATCCGCGGCATGACGCTGATGGCCATGTCCAACAAGTTCGGCAACATGGTGCTGTCGACCGGCAACAAGTCCGAGATGTCGGTCGGCTATTCGACGCTCTACGGCGACATGTGCGGCGGCTATTCGGTGCTGAAGGACGTCTACAAGGTCGACGTGTTCGCGCTCGCCAAATGGCGCAACCAGCAGAAGCCGGGCACGGCGCTGGGACCGGCGGGCCGCGTCATGCCCGAGCGCGTCATCACCAAGCCGCCCTCGGCCGAGCTCAAGGCCAACCAGACCGACCAGGACACCCTGCCGCCCTATGAGGTGCTCGACGACATCCTGAGCTGCCTGATCGAGCACGATTACGGCGTCGACGACATCGTCGCGCGCGGCCACGAGCGGGCGACCGTGGTGCGCGTCTGGCGCATGCTCGACCGCGCCGAGTACAAGCGCCGCCAGGCGCCGCCGGGCGTCAAGCTAACGCGTCGCGCCTTCGGCCGCGACCGGCGCTATCCGATCACCAACGCCTATCGAGGTAAGCCATGAGCGGCCCGTCGCGCCGTTTGCCCCAGCGCGGCATCCCGCGGCCGGTCGCGGCGACCGAGCGCGCGGCCGCGACGGCGGCGCCCGAGGTGCAGGTGCGCTTCGCGCCGAGTCCGACCGGCCGGCTGCATGTCGGCAATGCGCGCGTCGCGCTGATCAACTGGCTGTTCGCGCGCCAGCAGGGCGGCGGCTTCCTCCTGCGCCTCGACGACACCGACGTGGAGCGCTCCTCGGACATCTTCGCCGCCGACATCGAGTTCGATCTGCGCTGGCTCGGCCTCGACTGGGACGGCTATGCGCGCCAGTCCGAGCGTCTCGCACGCTATGCCGCGGCGGCGGAGCAGCTCAAATCCTCGGGCCGGCTCTATCCCTGCTACGAGACGCCCGAGGAGCTCGAGCTCAAGCGCAAGATCGCGCTGTCGCGCGGCCTGCCGCCGATCTACGACCGCGCCGCGCTGCGCCGGGGCGAGGCCGAGCGCGCCGCGCTCGAGTCGCAGGGCCGCAAGCCGCATTGGCGTTTCCGGCTCGACGAGGGCGTCGTCGCCTGGGACGACCTGGTGCGCGGTCCGCAGCAGTTCGACGCCGCCAGCCTCTCCGACCCGGTGCTGGTGCGCGCCGACGACCGGCCGCTCTACACGCTGTCCTCGGTCGTGGACGACATCGATTTCAAGATCAGCCATGTCGTGCGCGGCGAGGATCACGTCGCCAACACGGCGGTGCAGATCCAGCTCTGGCAGGCGCTCGGCGCGCCCGTCCCGGCCTTCGCCCATCTGCCGCTGCTCGCCGACGAGCACGGCGAGGGCCTGTCCAAGCGCATCGGCTCGCTCTCCCTCGGCACGCTGCGCGAGGAGGGCGTCGAGCCGATGACGCTCGTCAGCCTGCTCGCCCATATCGGCACCTCGGACTCGATCGAGCCGCACCAGTCGCTGTGGGAGCTGGTCGAGGGCTTCGACTTCGCGCGCTTCAGCCGCGCCACGCCGAAATTCGACCCGGCCGAGCTCAAGGCGCTCAACGCCCGCGTGCTGCACGCCATGCCCTACAAGGTTGCGCACCCACGGCTCGGCGCGCTCGGCATCAAGGAGGCCGACGAGGCGTTCTGGCTCGCCATCCGCGGCAATATCGAGCGCCTGGACGAGGCGGCCGACTGGTGGCGGGTGTGCCGCGGCCCGATGATGCCGGTGATCGACGACGCGGCCTTCGCCGAGGAGGCAGCCCGGCTCCTGCCGCCTGAGCCCTGGACCGAGGCGACCTGGGGCGCCTGGACCGAGGCGGTAAAGGCCGCCACCGGCAAGAAGGGCAAGGAGCTATATATGCCGCTGCGCCGGGCACTTACCGGCCGCGACCATGGACCCGAGTTGAAAAACCTGTTACCTCTCATCGGCCGTGCCCGCGCGGCCGCGCGCCTCGGCGGAAAAACCGCGTAATTTCAAAGCGCTGGAGTCGGTCGTTGACGTTGCAGCTGTACAACACGCTGTCACGGACGAAGGAGCCGTTTAGGCCCCTCGACCCCGCAAACGTGCGCATGTACGTCTGCGGGCCGACGGTCTACGACTTCGCCCATGTCGGCAACGCCCGGCCGGTCGTGGTGTTCGACGTGCTCTATCGGCTGCTCAAGCGCGAGTATCCGAAGGTCACCTATGTCCGCAACATCACCGACGTCGACGACAAGATCATCGCCGCGGCGGCCGAGAACAAGGAGCCGATCGACGCCCTCACCGCGCGGACGGAGCAGGCGTTCCACGAGGACATGGCGGCGCTCGGCGCGCTGCCGCCCGACGTTGAGCCGCACGCGACGCGCCACATCGCGCAGATGATCGCGATGATCACCAAGCTCATCGGGCAGGGCAACGCCTACGCGGCCGACGGCCATGTGCTGTTCAGCGTCGCGACCAAGGCCGATTACGGCAAGCTCTCCAACCGCTCGCGCGACGAGATGATCGCCGGCGCCCGCGTCGAGGTCGCGCCCTATAAGAAGGACCCCGCCGATTTCGTGCTGTGGAAGCCGAGTAGCGCCGACCAGCCGGGCTGGGACAGCCCCTGGGGCCGCGGCCGGCCGGGCTGGCACATCGAGTGCTCGGCCATGAGCGAAGCGCATCTCGGCCAAAGCTTCGACATCCACGGCGGCGGCCTCGACCTCATCTTCCCGCACCACGAAAACGAGATCGCCCAGAGCGAGAGCGCCCATGGCGGTGCGGCCTTCGCGCGCTTCTGGGTGCACAACGGCTATGTCGTGGTCGAGGGCGAGAAGATGTCGAAGTCGCTCGGCAACTTCTTCACCGTCCGCCAATTGCTCGAGGAAGGCTGGCCGGGCGAGGCGATCCGCCTCCTGCTGCTCACCGCGCACTACCGCCAGCCGCTCGATTTCACCCGCGAGGGCCTCAAGCAGGCCAAGGCCCAGCTCGACCGGCTCTACGGCGCGCTGCGCGGCGACGCCGCGGCGACGCTCGACGCGCCGCTCGTTTCGTCCGACCGGCTTGCGGTGCAGGACGCGCTCGACGACGATCTCAACACGGCCCAGGCGCTGCATCTCCTGCATGTCGAGGCTGGCGCGATCTTCAAGCTCGACGGCGCCGAGCGCCTGCATCAGAAGCGCCTCCTGCGCCGCAACGGCGCGCTGCTCGGCCTGCTGCAGGCCGATCCCGAGGCTTGGTTCAAGGGGGACGTGGCAGTGCGACTCACAGGTGTCGCTGCAACCGGCGCTGTGGGTGGTGTGACAGTCAAGATCATTGATACGGAGCAGATCGATGAGATGATCCGCGCCCGTGAGAGTGCGCGCAAGGCCCGCAACTTCGCCGAAGCCGACCGAATTAGAAAGGAGCTGGCGGATCAAGGCATCGTGTTGGAAGACAAGCCAGGCGGCAGGACGGAGTGGAGGCGGGCAGGATGAGCAAATCGGCGAAGAAGACGGGGAAGGCGGCGGCAAAGGACCGCGTCTACCTCTACGACACCACGCTGCGCGACGGCGCGCAGACCCAGGGCGTCGATTTCTCCGCATCGGACAAAGCGGCCATCGCCCGCGAGCTCGACCGGCTCGGCATCGACTATGTCGAGGGCGGCTGGCCCGGTGCCAACCCGACCGACGACGCCTTCTTCAAGGACCTGCCCGAGCTCAAGCGCGCGCGCATCGCGGCCTTCGGCATGACGCGCCGCCCCGGCCGCAGCACCTCCAACGATCCGGGCCTGGCCGCGCTGCTCGGCACGAAGGCGCGCGTCGTCACCATGGTCGGCAAGACCTGGGACTTCCACGTCGACAAGGCGCTCGACATCCCGCGCGACGAGAACGTCCAGATGATCCGCGACAGCATCGCCCACGCCGCCGCGCGCGCCGACGAGGTCATGTTCGACGCCGAGCATTTCTTCGACGGCTACAAGGCCAATCCCGACTACGCGCTCGAATGCGTCGCCGCGGCCTATGAGGCGGGCGCGCGCTGGATCGTACTATGCGACACCAATGGCGGCACGCTGCCGCACGAGGTCGAGGCGATCGTGCGCGCGGTCGCCAAGCGCGTGCCGGGCGGCCATCTCGGCATCCATTGCCACAACGACACCGAGAACGCCGTCGCCAACTCGCTCGCCGCCGTGCGCGCCGGCGCGCGCCAGGTGCAGGGCGCCATGAACGGCCTCGGCGAGCGCTGCGGCAACACCAATCTCGTGTCGCTGATCCCGACGCTCATCCTCAAGATGGGCTTCGAGACCGGCATGACCGCCGACGACCTCAAGCAGCTGACCCACGTCTCGCGGCTGATCGACGAGCGGCTCAACCGCGCGCCCGCGCGCAACGCCGCCTATGTCGGCGAGTCGGCCTTCGCCCACAAGGGCGGCCTGCACGCCTCGGCGGTCGAGAAGGACCCGGCGACCTATGAGCATATC
>Ga0335070_10011408_pt1 | contig 10378 bp, 10 predicted proteins | sample Lox_Sample_13_FD_206722 | JGI IMG/M metagenome (GOLD analysis project Ga0335070, IMG submission 206722) | Soil microbial communities from Loxahatchee National Wildlife Refuge, Florida, United States - Lox_Sample_1.3 | ecosystem: Environmental > Terrestrial > Soil > Wetlands | place: USA...
AGGATTTTCCATATTTGTAAGGCATCATCCAAGAAGCAAACACCTACGCCGAAGGTTGACAACGTTTTTATTTTCCGTTCAGCCCTATTGACTCTGCCGGATGACGAGAAGGCATTAGACTGACATATGGATGAAATTTCAGAGTTACTCCGACGGCAATCTATGAAAGATCCTGCATTTCGATAGACAAGTGAAGCGTTCAGTTACAGCGCATAGTTTAGCAGAAAGAGCCGTGAACCAAACACAATGGCCAGAGAGTCACGTTCAAAGCTTAACTACTTGAAAAAGCAACTCGCTATTAACCCTTGAAATAGAGGCATGCAGAAGGTTAAGGCGAGAACCGTGTCTAGAACCCCACGCGACTTTGATCCAGCCATACTGGAATCAGAGCTTAAAGGAAAAACTCTTCTAGTGTACTGGTATCTAATCCAGCAAGCATCCCACACGGCAGGCGTTCGCGAGATTCAACGTTCCCTCGGATTCTCCAGCCCGAGCATAGCTGTTCATCACCTAGAAAAACTGCAGGATTTGGGACTCGTCAACAAGAAGGGGACAGGAGAGTACGTTCTTGAAGAGGAGGTTAAAATCGGCATCTTAAGGTTTTTTATGCATATGGGGCGCTTTTTGGTTCCCAGATATCTTTTCTATTCAGTGCTGTTCACAACAATGCTTGCCGCTTATCTAAGCCTATGCCTTATTGTGCAGGTGTGGCCAAGCTTTTACGCCGTGACCTTTGCAGCACTTGCTGCATTGTTTTTCTGGTTTGAAACGATTAGACTGTGGAGGTCCAAGCCAATTTGACGCTCTTGCAGGCTGTTCTAAAAAGTAGACTTAAGGGCAGCTATGAATACCTATGGATATGGAGGCACACAAACTGAAGAAGATATTATTGTACGTTGTTATAGCTTTGGTTCTTGGAGTGACCATAACACTGGTGCCTCTAGTGACACGCGCCGAGATTGGGAATACTCAAATCTGGTCCACACAATCAGTTTCGCAGGCACTTAGAGATCTAGATGGTTCATCATCAAATGTGAACCTTCCAAAGTTCTCAGCTTCTGATCTTGAAATCCTAGCATCATGCTTTGTCGTGGCATTGATCCTATATTTGTGGGTAAGAAGCAAAAGACCTGATCGCGAGCAAAGATGGATAGGTTATGTCCCGTACTGATTTTGGTACGATTGTGTTCTAAGACGTAGTATTATGATCCACTGGTGCGTAGATACTCTTGGTTTGAGTTTCGAAGGAAAGATGCAAAATGGGAAAGAACAAAAAGATCAATAGGTTTTCGACGCTGCTGGTGCATCTTGTGATACCCATCATAATGGGCAGGTGAGTGAAACGTGTCACGACAGCTATCAGCTTTGACTGATAGACAGCAGGCAACAGAAAAGCATGCGATCTTCAGAATCGAAGCCCATCACAGGATGCCAGATGGGAAGTTGATTGTGATTTTGCAGACTTGCATGCATTGCGGAAGAACACTTCAGCCGAAAAAGGGTCGCACACACTGTCCAGACTGCAAGGGTTTGCTAAGAAACAAGGCGACAATACTGAACGTTCCCTAGTTCATCGCAGAGTTAAGCAATGATCAATTCTTGCAAGTTCCTCGGATAGTATGTGATCAGCTCTGCACCATCCTCAGTTACCAACACTGTATCCGAATGCCTGAAACCCCCAAAACCGACTTCATAGATGCCGGGTTCACAGCTCACCACCATTCCAGCTTTCAAGGGTTCATCGTTGCCTATGTCCAGCCAGGGCGGCTCATGTCCATCCAAGCCCAAGCCATGCCCACTGTGATGCTTCACCAAATGCGCTAATCCAGCCTTCTTGAAAACGTTAATCGTTGCTTTATCAATGTCGCTGCACTTGGCTCCGGACCTGAAAGCCTCAAACGCAGCTTCCTGCGCCTTAACCATTACATCAAAATAGCGCTTCTGTTTAGCAGATGGTTTGCATACGATCATTGTGCGTTCTAGTTCACAGCTGTACCCACCTATGTCCACTGTCGATTCTGGGATTACGACATCGCTTTCTTTTATCGTATGCTTTGTCGCCATCGTGTGAGGAATTGCACTCTGCTGCCCAATTTGCCCCCTGAACCCAGCAAACACTGGATAGATAGCGCGCTTGGGTTCATACGTCGGTCCTAATGCCTTCTTCATTGCCGCGCACGTATCGCGCGTTGCTGCTAGCGAGACTTCGACATCCCACAATCCTTCAGACGCATACTCTTGCAGCAGTGAGACTGCTAGATTTGCCCATTTCGCGCTTTCCTTAATGAGTTCTATCTCCTTTTCGGACTTGACGAGTCTCATACTAGGCACCAGACCCGAAGCGTCAACAAATCTGGTTCCCCGAAGCTTATCCGTCAATTTTGGACCCGTGTAACCCCACATGCTCAGAACACCTGACTTGTTATCTATGCCTATGCGCTTTTCAGACAGCCTCATCTCTTTGAGGAAATTCGCGAAGTGTTCAATTGGATGCTTTTCACCTGGATAATCCAAGTAGGTCTTCACGTCCTGTACGACGTTTGTTTCGAGCGGCACATGGTCTTCCTCTAAACACGGACCCATGAACGTGATTTTTCCATCAGTTGGCACTACTAATGCCGCGGGACGTTCGGTGGAAATGAAAGAGTACCCCGTGAGATAGAACATGCTTGTGCCACTCGTTAGGTAGAGCGCATCAATCCTTTTTCTTGATAAACTCTTCCTGACGCGCTCAATGCGATTCTGATACTCTTTGTCACTAATAGTGAATTCAACCACGTCTATCACCAGCAAAGCTGTGAGAGAGACTGTATTTTATGACTGCATAAATACCTTTCATTCGTCAGAAACCGATTTTGAGGCTGTTCGCTTCTAGCTATCATGATTTTGAAACCTTTCGCGCACATGTTATATATCCCGTATGCGCTGTCATCAGAGTCTGAGGTCGCGTTTTCCCCCTTTCCACCTGCATACCGCGCATTAAGCATTCAACAGTTTCCACATTCACGAAACCATTTTCTTTAAGCGCTTCAACAGTTTTGACGACTTGGTCTATTGTCGGGCTGAATGAAACTATGGTTCCGCACGGAGCCAGAGCTTCATACGCGTGAGGAACTGCAAGCCATGGGACCGCCATGTCCAAAATCACAGAATCGACGCAAGTCTCATCTATGCCGGCAGTAATGTCTTTGATCTTTAACTCCACGAAATCAGTTAACCCTGCACGCGACAAGTTTTTCTTGGCTGTTTTCTGGAACTCCTCTCGAATGTCGTAGCTGTAGATTTTGCCGTTTGGTCTCACATAATGTGCTAACGCAGTGGTCAATGCACCTGTTCCAGTTCCAGCTTCGACAACGCGGCTTCCAGGACTTATGTTGCTGAACATGACTATTAAAGCCGCGTCTTTTGGATAGTTAATCTGGGTCTGTCTAGCGGATTTCATTATGAAATCGGTCAGCAGCGGCTTCATCACAGTGAATTCAATATTTAGGCTGCTGGCTATTTTTGATCCGTATTCTTTGCCAATCAAGTCGTCAAGTTTCACGTAGCCCTTGTGGGTGTGAAAGCTTTTGCCGGCTTCAACCTTAACCATGTAGGTTCTCCGCTGACCTAAGCCTAGAAGAATGTAATCGCCTTCCTTGACTCGTGGATCTGTCAATTGTTTTCCCTATGGTGTGTATTTGAACGGGTGCTTCGAACGGTCCTTATTCTCAATAAGCTCTTCTATGTTGGGTCTGCCTTCTATGGTCTTGCGTATTGCGTGGCGCATCGCCTTGTAATTGTTAATGTAGATTCGCTGCCTATCCACAGCAGTGGGATGCACAAACACGTTTGCAACAACAACCAAGTTTTCAACAGCTTCTTTCGGAACTGTGCCGTCCGCAACGCTGTCAACGACAGCCTTGGCAACTGCTGTCTGGGCGGGACCATAAACCATGCTAGCCTGCCGCATACTTGTGATCGTTACGGTCGGAACGATCAGAGTGTCAGGCTTAACTGCTAAGTTAGGTTCCAGAACAGCTAGTAAAGGCTCATGACCAGCAGTGGGTGAAGCTTTAGCTTTTGCAAATGCCTCGCCTAAAGGACCATTTTTCAACCCGATCATAAGGTCTATGTGCGCGACTTCTGCCCCACCTCCAGCCAACGCCTCTCCCACTTTCAGATTGAAGTCTTTGATGATTTCAGGTGTCACGTCGATGGCTTTGAACCGTTCTTCTATGCGCTTTTCCTCAATCTCGAACGTTATGGGTTTAGGCTCAATCTTCCCGATTTTCTCCAAATCCAAACGCAGCTCTTCCCTCGCCTCATATGTCAATTCTCCGCCGACACTCAGTGGCGTTCGAACTGGGCCAACTTTGATCTTCATCATGTTCAAAGCTGCCTTTGTTCCGACGGCTCCGCTTCCCGCAATGATTCGAGCGATTTTCTGAACTTTATACTGCAGTTCGCGGGCTTTCTGCAACTCACCATTCTTCACATAATTATGAATCTGAACCCACACATCGCCAATCACGTTTGCACTTGCAAGGATCGCCCCAGAGCAACCAGCAGCCAAAGCAGCCACGACAACCTCATCATGTCCACATAGAACGTTGATTTTATCTCTCACTTTTTCGAGAACTGCGAGAATGAAACTCAACTGACCGCTACTGTCTTTGACGCCAACGATGTTTGGAATCTGAGCTAAATCTTCAACCATCTGCCAGGGCAAAGGCAAACCCGTGCACTGTGGAATGTTGTAGAGGATTATTGGCAGGTCAACGTTGTTGGCTATGGTTTCATAGTGCTCATAGATTCCGCGGTCAGCAGGTTTCAGGTAGAACGGGGTGACGATCAACGCTGCAGTTGCACCCGCGTCTTTCGCGTATCGAGTCATTTCCACTGCTTCAGCAGTCCCGCTTGCTCCTGTGCCTGCGACGACCGGCACTCGTCCGTTGACTTGGTCGATCACAATTTTGATGGCACGTTTCCTTTCTTCTATAGTCATATTTATGAATTCGCCAGTTGTCCCGCACGGAACAACTCCGTTGACGCCCAGCTTTAGGCAATGCTCAACCAGAGCCCTCAGTCTCTCTTCGTCAACCGTTTTTCCATCATCGGTGAAAGGCGTTACGAGAGCAGGCAATATTCCTTCAGGCTTGAACATCGTGAACCATCACCTTTCAAGCCTAAGCATTGCTTTCTTATCATTTAAGCTTTCAAGAAACAGGCTTGCATTCTTCACGAGCACAGATGCGTGATGGGTGCTAACGGAATGCAATGATCAGTTATTCAACAAATTATAAGAACTCAGCTAGACAAGCAATGATATAGAGAGGAGATGTAGATGAGTCGAAAAACCTTAGATGGGTCCGTGCAAATCGGTTATTGTGGGGTTTGTTGTAGTCATTGCGGCATGCAAACGCGCATTCCTAAGATGGCAGAGGAGCTTAATCGGTTCGTTGCGGCGTACAGATATGGTGAATGGATAGCTTATGTCACACGAGACTTCGAGTATGGGAATTTTGTTAAAGGGTTAGAATGGTTTGCAAATTCAGCATGTAAGGGCTGCTCTCAGGGCGGAGGGATGCCCAGCTGCGAGGTCAGAAACTGCTGCAAAGAGAAAGGCTTGAAGAACTGTTATTTCTGCAACGATTTTCTGAAATGTCAAAAGCTTGCGTATCAAAAAGAAACGTACAAGATAGAGGGTAATTATAGAAGAATAAGACAGGTTGGCTATGAAGAATGGCTGAAAGACCAAGAGAAGAAGATGAATGAAGGCTTTGACAACATCTGCTTTCTTGAACTGCATTAAGGATCAGGCTAAGAAAGGTGAGGGGCAGGTCCAAGCATGATTGACTTGGGTGCACCCTGTGGATTATGTTGTGCTGCTTGCAAATTCTACATAACCAAAAGTGCAGGGGCTGCAAGGCTAAAAGAGAGCAGAAGTGTCCAATATGGAAGTGCATTGAGCAGAAAGGCTTCAGATTCTGTGCTGAATGCACAAGCTTTCCTTGCGAGAAAAACTATTCAGTTCCAGCATTGTCCAAACAATGGCTTGACGAGATAAAACAAACTTTCAAAGATTTCGAAAATGCTTAAATCACTTAGAAAACAAACTTGTCTTTTCTTGGAGGCTAACTATGTTGGAGGAGTTGCGAAAGCGACTTGAAATAGACATGGACAATTTGAAAGAAATCAACGATTTCCTTTCAAGGAAGGATAACTCTCTCATCAACGGTTTGTTGGAAACTGTTGAGAAGCACGGTGGTGTTGATGAAGTTAACCGTAAAGCCAAGGAATCTGGTAAATTCGAGAATCTCATAAAGAGACTTGAAAAGAAGAAATCTCCATTCGTCAAAGATCTTGAGTGGCTCATAAAACAACGCGATGACGATGCCTTTATCAGCATACCCACCTACCGCAAGAAGATTCTAGGAAAGAAAGCTGATTCCACGAAGTTTGATGACTCTTTCGCCGTTACGCTGGAGATTAGCGCCTTCAACTTTTTCCCGTGGCTCATCGAAGAAGCAAAACATGCAATCAAACGCCAAGACCTGATGCCTAGCCGCTACATTCGCGTCCGCAACATGAAGGAACAGGTCGAGGACGACGACCTTCCTGCAACGATGACTGCGATGCAGATCATAGGTGCTTCCTTTGTTGAGACGCTTGACACAAAGGGAACCATGCCAGGTTCGGATGGAAAACCGATAAACGTGCATCTGGGCGGCGCAGATACAATAACTGGCTATTTTGGAGGCGTTGGCGTGCCAAATGATTATGCTTTGAAGTGGGTTGACGAGCTCCTTCACTACTACACTGAATACGGGCTTCGACAAGTCTTAAACGTGAATTCAGGCACGGTTCTATTGGGCTACTTGCTTCGCAAGCTTGGAGTGGACATTGAATTCAAGATCTCCGTGTTCCTAGGCAATGACAATCCGTATTCAATATTGTGGACGTTGATGACGGCTAAGCTACTCAGCCGAGAAGACGGATCAACCCCTCTTATTGGATTTAATCTGTCAAACTCTGTTAACAACGAGACACTTGAACTGTCAGCCTATGTGAGAAAATCTTTCGGTTTTGAAGATGCCGTGCGTCTTGAGCATCACATAACTGAAGCCTACAAAAGCATTGTGAGACAACATTATGACCGAACAAACGAGCTGATGGACATTGCAGGTCACGTGAAAAACATCAGCGCCAAACACGAAGGCGGACTTCCAAACGTCGAAATAACACGAGATCACCCTTCAGACATTCTTGACTACTTCATTCCAAAGAAAGACATAATCGAGAAAGGATTGATGCCAAAGCTTCTGCTGAACTATTTGGACAAACATGATGCGGTGAACAACACGGCAAAGGCTCTAACGGAGCACGGTTTGACATTTATTGCGGCACGAAACCTGCACAAAGAGTAACCAGTTCGCTGCGATTACAAAGCATTCTTTACGTGAACAGTTTGGTTATGGGAGAAGATGCTTTGGTTTGCTCGCGTCCTTCTGGATGTGAGCGGTAGTTGCTCGCAGATGGTTTTCTACCATGGTTCTCTTGGTTTTCTGAAGATTAAGTAGATTGTCGTGATTGCAAAGAAGGCTGTGGTAATTCCTAGTACTACTGCCGCGCTTCTTGTATTGTCAAGGGCGGTTGTCGTTGCTTGGAGATCGCTGAAGTTTTGTTGGAGGCTCCAGTAGGTTTCGTTGAGTTGTTGGTAAGTGCTGTTAAGCTGCCAATAGGTGTTGTTCAGCTGATTGTAGTCGTCAAGTATCTGCTGATGGCTTGCATTCAAGGCTTCGAAGTCCTGTTTGAGCTGTTCATAGTAGACGTTTCTTACTGAGGTTATTGTGAAACTTGGAGTTTGCTGCATGGATGCGCTGAAGATCGAGTAGTCTAGGTATAGATCGCAGTAGATGGGGCCGTACACGTCATTCGGTACAAATACAATTGTGTTGTTCTCCGTTGTCTGGTTGAAAGGTATCGAAGAATTCGTCAGCAGACAAATTGTCTGCAATACTGCTTTCTCTTGACCACCCATCTTGAAGCCATGAACGCTTACGTTAAGATAATTCACAAGCACACCCTCAGCTGTGCAGTTCGATGACACGTTAATTGTGATATTCTCGCCCGGGACCGCTTCGCTTGTTGCGTCGACTCTGAACCAGAGCCCTGGATAGTTTGCCTGAAAGAAGGTTTGCATTTCTTCTGAAGCTTGAACCTTTATGTTTTGACAGAAGAATAGGCACAGGATTGTCAGCATAAAAGCTGTGGTTAAAGTTCCATTTTTGCTCATGGTCTTTCACCGTTCGATGGCAAATAGATTGAGTTTCTATAGGGTCTGCTTTTAAGGTTTATTGCTGTTCTCTTGCACTCCCGTGTCACGTGTAAAAAGTTCTTTTGGGTTTTGTAGGCTGAAAAAAGAAAGCTATCGTATTGATCGCATGAAACGCTGGTAAACGTATATGAAATAGATTAGAGCAAATGCTGTCAAAAATATCTCGAAACAGAGTATCGCAGGGTTTGCCTCAACCGCTGTAAAACGACCTTGTTGCAGTATATCGGTGAACACCAGAATTTGGAGAAAGATGGCGCCGCCTATGCAGCTTAATCCTAGGCTGTGGAAGAGCATTCGGATTCGGCGATCAGTCGGTAGTCGAGTGTTCAAGGATTATCGTGAATAGCAAGAGACGCTACGTTGACTTATACGTTATGAATCCGCACACACAAAACCCGCTAAGAATTTACCCTCAATATCAAACCTAACTCCGCACGACATGAGTTCAAGCAACGAAAGCATTGACAGCACACGCATTGCAAAGCCGCTTTAGGAAAAAAGCTTTATGAACGAACAGCATGAAAATAGTATATGAGAAAGATACTTTTCGTTTCTGGACTCATCCTCACAGCAATCGGAGGAATCCTTCTTGCTACAACTGGGCTGCAGAGGAACTGGTTGATCGTAGCGTTTGGATGCTTCATAAGCATCTATGCGGCTCTCGCCAGAAGCAGAAGTCGCAGCATCTAAAGGCTTGTTCAACTCAACAAAGAGTTTCCTCACTTTCTCTCTTATATAAGATGACTTCATGAAAAAAGAGAGGGAGGATTTACATTAGTTTCAAGCGTTGCAGGCAACAGTAGTATGCTTGCGCTTGAGCCTTCTTAGCTTCATATTCAATTTGCATGTTTTTCACCTCAAAGGGCAGCTAACGACTTTGACGCTTTAAATGTCAACGCACATGCAGCAAGCACGAAAAGAAGTCACAAACTGTTACTGACAACATCCTTTATATGCGATCATCCTTTGATAACCCTTCAATTTTTCAACCGAACGCCTGAAACTTATGAAAGAACACTAATGTTTTCAGCTCATTCGATTAAGCTTTCTATAGCTTCTGTCATTGTTGCAACTGACTTCTCTAAGCCTTTCATCGTTTCGGGCATTAATTCTATCTGCAAGATTTTCTCCACGCCGTCTCTTCCAAGAACCACAGGCACGCCAATGGCAATGTCTGAAAAGCCATATTCGCCTTGGAGATACGTGGACACGCCCATAACCCGATTCCTACCTTTCAGAATAGCATCAGCCATTATCGCTATGACCGCTGCAGGAGCATATGTCGTTGCGCCCTTGAGCTTAATCACGTCCGAACCAGACGTCACCGTCAGATTGAGAACGTGCTCGATCTGCTCTTTCGTGAGCAAATGAGCAATCGGAATCCCAGAAACTGAAGCCGACTCCACAAGAGGCACCATAGAATCTCCATGTTCACCAATGACCAAGGCACGAACATCCTCTCGGGAGACGTTCAATTCTTGCGCAATGTATGACCTAAAGCGCAGAGTATCGAGTATGTTGCCCATGCCGAAAACTCGGTTCCTCTCAAAGCCAGACTCCTTGTAAGCCAGATAAGTCATGATGTCCACTGGGTTTGTGACAATCATAAGCTTGCATTCTGGAGCATGTTTGGCAACCTCTTTCACCACGGACTTGACTATTTTTGAATTGCTGTTCATAAGATCGATTCTCGTCATTCCCTGTTGTCTCGCTTGACCAGCAGTGACAATCACGATTTCTGATCCTTTCATTTCGCGGAAATCGTTTGTTCCTCTGATTTTCCCGTCGAACTCTATTGCAGGCGCGGCCTGCATCATGTCGAGTGCTTCACCTTTGGCCACGTTTTCAGCAACATCTATGAGAACGACATCGTCCAGTCTATATCTCAATATGTTGAAGGCTGCTGAGCTTCCGATCTTTCCTGCACCAACGATAGTTATCATACGTTTGGAAATTAGGGCATTTCAGTCAAATATAACTACCGCATGTCGCGTCAAGTCTATGTCATTCTGGTTTTGCATCCAAAAGTGTACGCAAAATTTATTTCTAAGAAAAGCC
>Ga0335070_10011412_pt1 | contig 10376 bp, 11 predicted proteins | sample Lox_Sample_13_FD_206722 | JGI IMG/M metagenome (GOLD analysis project Ga0335070, IMG submission 206722) | Soil microbial communities from Loxahatchee National Wildlife Refuge, Florida, United States - Lox_Sample_1.3 | ecosystem: Environmental > Terrestrial > Soil > Wetlands | place: USA...
CACATGTCTAAGAAGGCTCACAACATTACCAAGTCGCCATCCCGGTGGTTACTGGCGTAATTCCACTCACATTCCCCCGATGCGGCATTTACGAGCACTCGTCGCGACCCTAACTTGTGCATGTGGACGACAGTTCCACCAAACAAAATCGAAACGGAGGATTACAAAGTGAAATCGCTAACCAGATGGATTATGGCTTGCGCGGTGCTCGCCCTTCCCTTGGCGGCCAGCGCACAACTGAATTCGAACACAACCAACGTGAGCCTTTCGGCTACGCTCAATGAATCGCTCTCGGTGACCCTGAACTCAGGCGCCACCCAGTCGATTACTTCGCTGACGCCGGCGGCCGTCAACAGCTTTAGCGGTGGTCCGGCCAACGTCACTACTGCCTGGGTATTGAAGCCCGGCCGTACTGCTGTTGCTCTTTACGCCTATTTTGATGCCCCAACCGGTGCGATGGTTCACACCGACTCGAGCAACACGGTGGACATCCCGGCAGCGGCGATCAAGGCCCAACTCAACGGCGCCGGCGCGCACAACGCGTTAGGCAATAGCCTGGCGAGCACATTTGGCGGCACGGCAACCGGTCTCCAGCTGTTTTCTCAATCGATTACCGGCACAAACAAGAATTCGAGCCGTACCGACACGGTTACGTTGCAATTGGATCTGTCCGGTCCGGCGAACGGTCAGGATATGACTCAGCTTCCAGCCGATACCTACACTGGAACGATGCACATCCGGGCGCAGGCCACTCCGTAATTCCAGTGACCACAATTCCCATGACCACACTGAGCCTCAACTCGAAAGGAAACCGGCCCTCCCCCTTCCGGTTTCTGATTTGCCTGATCGCGTTACTCGGAGCGACCGTCTGCACGGCGCAGACGGTCCGCCCAGTTCTTTCCGAGTATGCGGTAACTGCCAAGGGACGAGTCGAGCTGACCAATGACTCAACCGTCCCCTTAACCGTAATCGTCTCGCCGAAATCGTTCGAAGTGAGCGAGACGGGCGATATCAGCTACGGACCTCTGTCGGCAGATATTCACCTGAAGCTGTCGGCCATGAGTTTCCGCATCGCGCCCAAGCAGTCCTATTACGTGTTTTACGAAGCGAAGGCGGACAAGCTGCCGGCATGGTTCGTGATGTACTTCGAGTTCAGTGGATTTCCGGTTCGTGACCGCTCGGGCTTGAACATGCAGGTAGAGTTACCCCACACGGTCTACTTGCTGCCCAAGCAATCATTCAGGCGGGAGGATCTCGAAGTCAGTGCGAAATTCGACGGTGTCTCCAGGAAAGTAATCGTCACGACGTTTAACAAAAGCACAACGGTGGGCCGAGTTTTGACGACGGAAATTCAGGGGCATGGGCAGAGAGCCCAGGGCGTTGGTTTCCCAATCTACCCAAACAGAAAGCGGATCCTGGAATTACCCTGGGAAGGACAGATCGCACCAGAGAAACTCATGCTTAGCCTGGACGGCTTCAAGGTGGAGAAGCCGGTCGAATAATTCGATGAACTGCCTGCGACAAATTCGCCGATGTCTGGTCCCGACGCTGCTGTTGTCGACGGCGCTGTCGGCGCAGGTAGTTCGAATCAGCGCCGGTTCTACAGATCAGTACGACGCCAGCGGCGGTTCCATCGAACTCAACGAGGGTAACCTGACTTCCGGTTTCGGCATGGGCAGTGTGGGCGGCGGCGTCCGGTTCGGCGCCTATGTTCGCAGCAAGGTACACGATCACGACATTACCCTTGGCGATCAGAACATCATGATCGACTTGCCGACCGACCTTTTTGGCTCGGGCCAGCAGATTGACATCCGTGGCTTGTCCGTTGGCACGAGTACCGCCACGACCCAAGAACTGATCTTTGCGGGCGTAGAGTCTGTGAGCTATGGGGCGCCGTTTTTTAGCGCTGCCGCAAACAAGGAACCAGTCGGCATTATCCTTTATTCCCACAAATTTAATGACCAGTGGAAGTTCAACAGCCGCAACATCTTTTCTAGAGAGCAAACCTCAATCCAGGGTCTGGAATATCGCGCCAGCCGCTGGCTGAAGGTCACATCGTCGGCCGGGATCGGGGCGGGCCAGCCCTATGGCGCGATCGGGGCAACTGCCGACTTCAATCAATTGTCGATTAAGGCGGCCTATATCTTGCAGGGCAGGAATTTCCGGCGGGTGCAGTTCGACGGCTTGGCAGTCTCCGAGCCGCTCGGTGCGAATATCGCGATGAACTGGAAACCATCGTCGAGAATTACCGCCGATTTCAGCCACATGAAGCTGAACGAGCTTGTCCTGAAGAACAGCAGTCTGCCTGGCGCCACGATGGATACAGCCGGCCTGAATTGGAATGACCGTCATTTTCGTGCCAGCGCTGCGGTGTTCACCTCCACGACACAGAACATTCGTAGCGATGCCTTCTCGCTTTCCGGCGGCCGCAAGTTCCGTAACTGGGGTGAGATCGATGTGAACTGGTTACAAAGCAAAACCATCGCCAATAAGACTTCCACCAAGAGCCTGATTACGACGTTTCGGGAATCGGTATCTCCACGATTGGAACTCGCGCAGTTCGTCACGCGCAACGATGGCAACACGACGGTTTCTTTCGGCGGAAACCTAATCGGTAACCGCCTCAGCGCCGGGCTTGAGTACCAGACTATTTATGTCCCTTATCTTCCGTCGAAGCCTTTCGCGCAGGCCGCAGTCATCAATATTCGCTTCCGTCCTTTCGGCAACGTGGAGTTGAACGGCGGAACCGCTGTGGGCGCCGACGGCAGAGTCCGCTACACCGCGTGGGGCAATAGCCTGATGGTTCGCAGCCAAAGGTACGGACAGCCGGCGGCCGCCATGACAATCCCGAAGTACATTATTCGCGGACATGTAGCCGACGACACCGGAAAACCGATTCGCGGGGCCGCCCTGCGTATCGGGAAGGAATTGGCTTTTACCGATTCGGACGGTCTGTTTTTTGTTCGTGTGTCCAAACGTACCGAAGTGCCGGTTAACGTAGCCTTCGATGACTTTCTAGCGCCCGGAAACTGGGAGACCGTGACCGTCCCGCGAAGCGCGAATCCCGAGTTAGAAGAGCATGCGCCAGAACTTGCGTTAGTGCTGCGTCGGCACTCTTCGCTGGCCAGCCGCCAACCCGATTTAAAACAGGAACAGAGTAGAGCCTCGGGTGGCGGAAACTGAACCGCCGACCACCAGGCAGCTTCTGCTGATTCACAAAGATACGATCGGCAAGGTGTTGCAGCCATTGATCTTTGGTCAAGGCTGGTAGCTGGCTGCGGGTTACGGGCGTAACTTTTGATGTGATGTATATCACACTGTCTTGGTAATGCCGATTAGTATTCTTTAGTCTTGGCGACCCAAACCGGGCCTGTCCTTTCGAATAGAAAGGATGTAGCCATCGGTACTGCAGCTTAGTGCTGCGCTCCTGCTCTCCTGCCAGGTGGATCTGTGGATCGGGAAGATCGCGAGGGAGTGCGTGGACGGTCCGGAGACAGCTCCACAGGAAAAGGGGTGCGGTCCTGACTCCTGTTCCCAAGGCCATGCCACGAAGTCAACTGGCTCGAGGGACTCTACTTTTCGTCACAACTACACGCCCAGCGCTGTTCGCGCGGGAATGCAAAAGATCGAGCGGCGCGAATGGTGGTTGTGGTCTTTTGCAGTTCTAGTCACTCTCCTTCTCACTCTGGGTATCATTTCGTTCGTATTTCCCATGTTGCATCCTAGCCGAGGAGACGATCCCCTCTCGGGTGTACCCAACTCCACTCGCGGGCTGGTAGGGATGGTCTTGTTGTTTGACATCTACACCGTGTATCAGCAGCTCCAGATTCACCGCATGCGCCGCCAACTCGTGGAAGGAGAGGAACTATTTCGCCTGATTACCGAGAACGCAGCCGATATGATTGCAGTCGTCGATGCGAACGGAGAGCGACTCTACAACAGCCCTTCATATCAGAGGGTATTGGGCTACAGTCCAGAGGAGTTGCGTCACACATCGTCGCTCGAACAGATTCATCCCGAGGACCGTGAACTGGTCCAAGGAGCTGCCCGCGAAGCAATTTCTGGGGGCGCGGGGCGCAGGATTGAATACCGCATGCGCCACAAGGAGGGAGGCTGGCGAACTCTGGAGTCCACGGCCAGCACCATCATGAATCGGGAAGGCCGGGTGGAAAAGCTGGTGATTGTGAACCGCGACATCAGCACGCGCAGGCGCCTTGAAGAGCAACTACGCCAGGCGCAGAAGATGGAGGCAGTGGGCCGGCTCTCTGGCGGTATAGCCCATGACTTCAATAACCTGCTGGGGATAATTATCGGGTATGGCGAGATTATGGATGAAGAGTTGGACTCGGCCAATCCACTGCATGAAAGCCTGGCGGAAGTCCTGAAAGCTGGGCGTCAGGCCGCATCTCTGACACGTCAGCTTCTGGCCTTCAGTCGCCAGCAGGTGCTGGCTCCCAAGGTGGTCGACTTGAGCGCGGTGGTTTCGGAGGTGGAAAAGATGCTGGGACGCCTGATTGGCGAAGATATCGAGCTGACCACCGTCTCGGCACCAGAGCTAGGCAGAGTCAAGGCCGATCAAGGACAGATTGAACAAGTGATCTTGAATCTTGCGGTGAACGCGCGGGATGCGATGCCACACGGGGGGAAGCTGATTATCGAAACCAACAATGTCGAAATCGACGAGGCTTTTGCCCAGCAATCTCCTTATCCGATTGAACTGGGCTCTTACGTTTGCCTCGCTGTGCGCGATACCGGCGTTGGAATGGACGCCGCCACTCAGGTACGAATCTTCGAACCTTTCTTCACTACGAAAGAGAAAGGTAAAGGGACCGGGCTTGGCCTCTCCATGGTTTACGGGTTCGTCAAGCAGAGCGGTGGGTATATTACGGTTTACAGTGAACTGGGCACCGGCACCTCGTTCAAGATTTACTTGCCCAGAGTGGACGCTCCCCTCGAGAGCGACGATGGGCACGCCAAGGTGGCCACATCAGTTCAGGGAACCGAAACGGTCCTGCTGGTGGAAGATGAAGTCGGCCTCCGAACCCTGACTCTTGCTCTTTTGGAGCGCTGTGGTTACAAAGTGCTGGCCGCACAAAATGCTATCGAAGCCTTGGAGGCGAGTCGGCAATACCAGGGACCTATCCACGTGATGTTGACCGACGTGGTGATGCCAGGGGCCGATGGTCGTGTTTTGGCGCAGCAATTGGCCGAGAGTCGGCCCGAAACCAAGGTGGTGTACATGTCGGGCTATACCGGTCAAACGTACTCTGGCCATGCCATTCTCGACCCGGGGAGTCACTTCCTCGCCAAACCCTTTACGCGGGACATGCTGGCGCGGCGGATCCGGGAAGCCTTGGATGGTGTGACCGCAGGAGCGTCCAGATGATTGAGCGGTTGCTCGTGGATCAATCGTTTTCGCAAAAGGGGCAGCTATGCAGAAGATTCTGATCGTGGATGATGATCCCGCCATGCGCGGCCTGATCAAAAAGCGCCTGTCGGACACCTACGAAGCCATCGACACGGGGGACCCGGAGCAGGCCCTCGCGCTGGCTTTGGAACACAAGCCGGATGCCATTTTGCTCGACCTCATGATGCCCAAATTTTCCGGGTTTGAACTCTGTCAGAGTTTTCATTCCCTGAGCTACACGTCACGGATACCGATTATCGTGATTTCCGGCGAGTCCGCGGCAAAGTACAAGGAACACTGCGAGAACCTGGGAGCAACCGCCTACTTCGAGAAACCTGTCAATTTTCCGGAGCTCAAGCGCAAACTGGCGGCCGAACTGCAGGTGGGACGGCCGGAGCGGCGTAATAGCGTTCGTGTTCGGATGCGCATTGCACTAAAACTGCGGGGTACCGATGCGAATGGGAAACCCTTTGAAGAGTTGACCGCAACTGAAAACGTCAGTACCGACGGGTTCTTGTGTAATTGCGCGCTCCCCCTGGTCAAAGGGGCAGTAGTCGAGGTTTTTCTGGTTGGCGCCACGGAACACTTTGTCGGCCGCGCCCAGATCGTGCGCAAAGAAGCGCCTGGCGCCCCCTGGCAACGATACGGGTTTCACTTCCAGGAGACGACCTCGGATTGGGTCTTTCAACGGAGCTAGTGCCGGCAGGAGTAAGACCCATGCAGTCCGTGGAGGCACGATGAAAGTACTGGACGCCACTCTGGGCACAAGATTGCCACTGCGCATCCTGCTCGTCGAGGATCATCCCGCAAACCAGAAGATGATCCAGTTCATGCTTTCCAAGTTCGGCTACGAGGTTCATATCGTCTCCAACGGACAGAGCGCTGTGGAGGCTGTGCAATCCCGACCCTACGACTTGGTCCTGATGGACTTGCAGATGCCGGGAATGGATGGACAGGAGACCTCCCGTTGCATTCGGCGTCTAGATAACCACATCCAGCAGCCACGGATCGTAGCGATGACCGGCAACTCCTCAATGTCCGATCGAGAAGCCTGTTTTGGCGCCGGCATGGACGATTTCTTGTCCAAGCCTGCCCGGCCCGACGAGCTGAAATTGATCCTTGAACGCAGTACTGTCGCACTCGAGGAGGGGCCCTTAACCTGCGGCCCGGACGTCATCGCGGTCCGGCAGGCGGACCCTCAGGCCAATCTCACGATCGACGATAAAATTCTCTCTGTCTACGTCGCGGAGTTTCATACGACCTTGCAGGACCTGCGGCAGGCAAAGGAGCGTGGGGACCTAGCGGCATTTCGCAAAAAGGCACACTATCTTAAGGGCGGAAGCCAGATGATTGGCGCGACCGGGGTAGTTGCGCTATGCCAAGAGATTGAAGCGGCCTCCGACTTGACCATCACCGCCCTGGACGACAAACTCGCGGCCCTGCAAGAAGCACTGCAAGAAGTTTTGCGGTCAGCCAAGACATTGCCGCGCAGTGACGGAACTGCCCGCAACGCCCGGGCTTCCGGAGGCTAAAGCGATTCCATGGAGAAGATCACCGTAGTGGTGGCGGATGATCATCCCGTAGTTCGGATCGGTGTCCGCAATATCCTCCACTCGCAACCTGACTTTGAGATTGTCGGTGAAGCCAGCGACGGTCAAGAAGCGCTGGACCTGATCCGGCAGCGCGCACCGACGATTCTGCTGCTCGATCTCGCCATGCCGAATCTTCCGGGCCTCGAAACCCTCCGTGAACTAATGCGGCAGTCGGCTCACATCAAGACCGTACTGCTGACGGGACACATCGATCGCAAGGACCTTGTGGAAGCGCTGCAACTGGGCGCACGCGCAGTCGTGTTGAAGGAGACGGTCGCTTCCGACCTCTTGGCTTGCTTGCAGGCAGTCGCCAACGGACAGTATTGGCTCGACGGTAAGCCCGTCGTCAACCTGCTAAAAGTGCTCGACGATCTGATTGCCGCCGACGCTCCGGCACCAAAGAAAACCTTTGGATTTACGCCGAGAGAATTGCAGATCGTAGCCTTGATTGTTCAAGGTTGCACGAACAAGGACGTCGCGACGGAATGCAGCATCACAAATGAGACGGTGAAACGCCACTTAAGGAACATCTTTGACAAAGCCGGCGTTTCGAGTCGGCTGGAGTTGGCGATGTTTGCAGTCAATCACCAACTGGTGGTGGAAGACGCCGAAGAGATGATTCGCGCGCCCCACACGGTTTCTTCTTCGGAGAGCGGTGGAGAATAATCGCGTAAAAAAGGGGGCTTTGCGACGTCTTGCGGCGAAGTTGCCGCTGGCCAGATCCCGTGGTGAGCAGGAGGCTCTTTCGAGCCTCCTCAACAATCATATATGCCGCGAAGCTAGAACGTAATCTTGCCAACAAGAGCAAGCGTACGAGCGTTGCTTCCAAATACCGAAAATGGGTTGTTGAACTGGGCGTTGCTGGGTCTGGTATAGGACTGGAAGCCTGCGCCGGATGAACCGAACCCCGTCACATCGTTAACCCCTAGCCCGGTCCCAGGAAAGCTGCTAGGAATGAGTTGGGGATGATTCAACAGATTGGAGAACTGGGCTCCGAAACGGAACTTTTCTTTATTGATCTGAATGTCGCGAAGGGCTGCAAGGTGGCACTCGACTTCGTCATTTTTGAGTTGATCCGACATGCACGGTCTGCGCGGTAGCCTCGTTGCGCGATTGAGCAGGCCGCATCCGGTTCACCTTCACCCGGCTAGCCGGATTGAACATCACGTCCGCTGCCCCCATGTCCAACATGAACTGAAACAGCCCACGAACGGCTGACATCTCCAGCCGGACGGTGGCGACACTAGCACCCTCAGCCAGTCGGCTTTCGACGTACTGGTTGATGACGGGCCGAAGGAACTGATGGGCATACGTCTTGCCGGGGTGCTTTCCGAGGAATCGCTCTAGCGCCCTTGCATAGCGTTCCTGAGTGGCTTGGCGACCGATCAAGGAAAGGTAGCGTTCGTACTTCTGCTGCCACTCACGGATCGGAATGGGTTTGTCTTGATCATGGGGTTTGATGCTGGACGGGGTATTTTGGCCGATGGCTCTGTTCGGATGATGGTTGATTATTCACTGGAGTTTCTCCTGTTTCTTTGACTTGCGTGTTTTTTTGCAAGGGATGATCAGTGCGAGGCGACGATGGCAGAATCGCGGAGCGGACCTGCAACTGTGGCCTAATTGGGTGTTTACCGGATCACTGGACTACCGCCTCGGAATGCTACTTCCAACGATGTCCTTATCCTGCCGGGATTGCGATTGGAAATATCACGGATTTCTTGAAAAAGTCGTGCCGGGACGGTGCGCGACCAGCGGAGTTAGAACGGTGAAGGTGCGATGAAGTTTCCGACTTTCCATCTTCACCTGAGTTAAACCTTTTCGTGCCGATCACTTGAGATCAGATTGGTGAAAATGGTGACGCAAAATCGACAAATCTCTCTTGCTCCTCTTCCTTCTCTTTACTGCCTTTATAGAAATTAGAGGAGGACCTCACCACCTTCACCACATCCGCTTAACTGCTAGGGGGTGAGGTGCCTGCCTCGGGTGAAGATTGAGTTTGGGCATCTTCACCGATCTTCACCACTTCACCATTGGCAGCGGTTGGAACTGGTTCCACGGCGAAAAACTGATAGCGCACGTACCGTGATCGCCCCGGTTTACGCTTCGCCCCGAACCTTTTCTCCAACATGGCCCACATTGCGTTGATCTTTTTCCCCACACTTCCGGCGGTATGCCGAACGCCAGTGAGTTCCAACACGGTCGTCGCATGAATATCAACAATGAAACTCCACAGTCGGCTCTACGACCCATTAGTATCGAGCAACTTGTCGAGCACTACACGGCCAAGGAACTGTCTGCGGATAACTCGTCAAAAGCGTATTCCACTCGGTCGGTCTACAAGGTTTATTTTCGCAATTGGATTTTGCCCCGATGGGGCGAATACCGGATTTCGGATGTGAAGACCGTCGCCGTGGAGGAGTGGCTTAACACCTTGACGTTGGCGAATGGCACCAAGGCAAAAATCCGAAACTTGATGAGTGCTCTGTTCAAGCACGCAATGCGGCACGAGTGGATCGACCGAAATCCGATCTCGCTAGTACGCCAGAGTGCAAAACGGGAGGATGTTCCTGAAGTGTTGGATGTGGGCGAAATGCAGTCTCTGCTCACGGAACTTCAGGAGCCGTATCGGACGATGGTCTTTCTGGCAGCATCGACGGGTTTGCGGGTGAGTGAACTTCTGGCGCTCAAGTGGGCGGACTTGGATTTCGAGTCGCTGGAGATAAGCCTGAGTCGAGCAGTAGTGCATCAGGTCGTTGGCAATCTGAAGACGGAAGCCTCACGAAAGCCGATCCCTGTTGCTCCTGAACTGGCCGAGTCTCTTCTCACCCTGCGGCTCCGGTCAGCGTACAACCAGCCGGAGGATTGGGTGTTCGCTAGTCCTGAAACAGGCGGAAGGCAGCCCTTCTGGCCTGAGAACCTGCTGCGACGACACATCCGACCTGCTGCAAAACGAGTGGGAATCGGCAAGAGGATCGGATGGCACACGTTCCGGCACAGCTACGCGACTCTCCTGAAAGCCAATGGTGAGGACGTGAAGACCGTGCAGGAATCTCTGCGCCATGCCACTAGCCGGATCACGCTAGACACGTACACGCAGGCGACGACACCCGCGAAGCGACAGGCACAGAGCAAGGTTGTGAGGATGATTCTTCCGAAGGAAAGCGAGTCACGAGCGGAGACGGGAGCATGAAGGACGCTACTGTTCCTTTTTGTTCCCACGCTGTTCTTGCCAAACTCTCGTATGTTATTGAGAAGGAATGGCGGGGACGACGGGACTCGAACCCGCGGCCTCTGCCGTGACAGGGCAGCGTTCTAACCAACTGAACTACGTCCCCACTCGCCAAATCAACGAGATGCGCCAGCGTTTTGTGCGCTTT
>Ga0335070_10011413_pt1 | contig 10376 bp, 10 predicted proteins | sample Lox_Sample_13_FD_206722 | JGI IMG/M metagenome (GOLD analysis project Ga0335070, IMG submission 206722) | Soil microbial communities from Loxahatchee National Wildlife Refuge, Florida, United States - Lox_Sample_1.3 | ecosystem: Environmental > Terrestrial > Soil > Wetlands | place: USA...
CTGGATCACGCTCAGGAGCGCCTTCGTCCTGTTTCGCTGAGGCCGCTGCGCCACGCCGTCGCGCCGCCGAGCCTTCCCCCGGGTGCCGCCGGACCCATATTCCGCCTACCCGTCCAAAGAGGAGGACCGACCATGAGCCGTCCGCCATTCCCGCCCTTCACCGCCGAGACCGCCGCCCAGAAGGTGCGCCTGGCCGAAGACGCCTGGAACACCCGCGACCCGGCCAAGGTCGCGCTCGCCTATACGCCGGACAGCGTCTGGCGCAATCGCGCCGAGTTCATCCAGGGCCGCGCGGCCATCGAGGCTTTTTTGACGCGCAAATGGAACCAGGAGCTCGAATACCGGCTGATCAAGGAGGTCTGGGCCTTCACCGGCAACCGCATCGCCGTGCGCTTCGCCTATGAATGGCGCAACGACAGCGGCCAGTGGTTCCGCTCCTATGGCAACGAGAACTGGGAGTTCGACGACGAGGGCCTGATGCGCCGGCGCATCGCCAGCATCAACGACCTGCCGATCAAGGCCGAGGACCGCAAATACCACTGGCCGCAGGGCCGCCGGCCCGACGGCCATCCCGGCCTGAGCGATCTCGGCCTCTGAGCCGGCTCAGCCGACGCGCGTCCAGGCGCCGTCCGCGGCGGCCGAACGCACCAACGCCTCCAGCACCGCGATGTTGCGGATCGCCTCGGCGGGCGTGACCGGGAAGGGCGCCTTGCCCTGACAGGCGTCGACGAAGGCCGCGAGCTCGGCGACCAGGGTGTCGACGGGCGCGAGCGGCACGGCGTCGGTCCGGTCGGCGGCCGTCTGCAAAACCAGCTCGGTGAAATCGGCGCGCGCGAGCGCGTTGGCCGCGGTCGCGGCGACGTGGAAATGGAAGGTGAGCGGGCAGGCGAAATGGCTGGCGAGATAGCCGGTCATGCCGCTCTCGAACTGCAGCAGCGCCGAGGTCGTGTCTTCGATGCCGACCGGCACCGCGCGCCGGCGCGCCTGGCAGGCGACGCGCTCGATCGGGCCGAACAGCCACATCATCACGTCGAGCAGATGCAGGCCGATCGAGGCGAGCGCGCCGCCGGGCGCCTCGGCGCGCTGCGCCCGCCACTGGTCGGGCCGGTAGCGCATGGCCGAATTCGACGAGAAATGGCCCTCGACATGAAGGAGGGTGCCGAGCGCGCCGCGCTCGACCAGGTCCTTGAGCGCGCGCGCCCCGGCGCTGAAGCGCCGGTTGTGGCCGACTGCGAGCGCGACGCCGGCATCGGCGCAGGCGGCGGTCGCCGCCTCGGCGCTGGCGACCTCGAGGGCGAACGGCTTCTCGACGAAGACGTGCTTGCCGGCCTCGGCCGCGGCGATGACCTGCTCGGCGTGGAGCGAGTGCGGCGTCGCCAGGATGACGGCATCGATGTCGGGCGCGGCGAGCGCGGCTTCGTAACTCGTGAGCGGCCGCGCGCCGAGGCGCTCGGCGAAGGCCTGCGTTTCATCCCGCGACAGCGACGTGCAGGCGGCGATGCGCAGCGGGCCGTCGAGGCGCTGCGCCGCCGCGGCCAGCTCGCCGCCCCACCAGCCGAGCCCGATCAACGCCGCGCGAATCATGGTTGCCTCGCGTGCCTGTTTGCGCCACACCTCGCCTCGGAGAATAGAGCGGCGAGGGGAGCATGAAGAAGAATCCGTTGCACGGTTTCACGGTCGATCCCGCCGCCATCCGCCATATCGGCCGCGATCTGCAGCGCCCGGAAAGCGTCGTCGCCATGCCGGACGGCGCGCTCTGGGTCGCCGACGGCCGCGGCGGGCTGCAACGGATCGCGCCCGACGGCACGCAGGCGCTGATCCGCCAGCGCATTGGCGGCGTGCCGGCCGAGGGCTCGACGCCCAACGGCTTCGTGTTCCGCGCCGCGGGCGACATCGTCGTCGCCAATTTCGGCACGCGGCGCCTCGAGACCATGACGGCCGACGGCGAGACGCGCGTGCTGCTCGACGCCATCGACGGCGTGCCGCTCGGCCAGGTCAACTACGTGCTGCAGGACCGGCAGGGCCGCCTGTGGCTCACCGTCTCGACCCGGCGCGCGCCCTATCTCTCGGCGTTCCGGCCGGACGTCGCCGACGGCTATGTCGCGGTGCTCGACGGGCGCGGCGCGCGCATCGTCGCCGACGGCTTCGGCTTCGCCAACGAGATCCGCTTCGATGCCGAGGAGCGCTGGCTCTATCTCGCCGAGACGACGGGCAAGCGCATCCGCCGCATGCGCGTGGCAAGCGACGGCGCGCTCGACGCGCCCGAGACCTTCGGGCCGGCCTCGCTCGGTCCCGGTTTTCCGGACGGCATCGCCTTCGATGCCTTCGGCAATCTCTGGATCGCCCAGGTGATCGCCGAGCGCGTGCTGGCGCTGACGCCCGAGGGCGAGCTTCTGGTGCTGCTCGACGCCGGCGTGCCGGAGGCGCTGGCCGAGGTCGAGCGGCACTTCGCGACCGGCACGCTGACTGGCGCGCATATGGCCGCCGCCAAGGGACGCGTCGCGCCGCTCACCAGCAGCGTCGCCTTCGGCGGCGCCGATCTGCGCGACGTCTATCTCGGCAGCCTGGCCGGCACGTCGATCGCGCGATTTCTCTCGCCGGTCGCGGGGCTCCCGATGGCTCATTGGTGCGCCTGAGCGCCGCCGTCGTCGCCGATCAGGAGATCGCACATCAGGTCGACGATCTCGGTGACCTGCGGCGCCGGGCCGTTGAGCTTGACGTTGATGGCGAAGCCGTCCGAGCCCATGAAGAGGGCATGGGCGAGCAGGTTGCGCTCGACCAGATGGCGGCGCGCCTCGGGCAGCGTCGCGCGGATCATCTCGGAGAAGCGGCTTTCCAGGCGCGTGATCAGGTCGCGCGAATAGCCCTCGCCCGGCGTGGTCGAGGCGAGCGCCTGCATCAGGTTGTTGTAGAAGCCGTTGTCGGCCTCGGGGATGTCGCGCCACAGCGCGAGCAGGATGGCGCGCAGCCGCGCGCGCGGCGAGCGCAGCCGCTTGAGCCGCTCCTCGAGGCGGTCGAGATGCGCGCTGAACCACGGCCCGAACACGGCGTACAGGATCTCGAGCTTCGAGCCGTAGTAGCGGTAGATGTTCGACGTCGTGATGCCGGCATCGGCCGCGATCGCCGCCAGCGTCGTGCCGGCATAGCCGTGCCTCGAGAACAGCGCGAAGGCGCTGCCGAGGATCGCCTCGCGCACCGCCGGCTTCTTTACCTGGACCACGTCGCCCGCTCGCCCACCGTGTCCCCGAAATTCAATAGAGAATGATATGCATTATTGACACATCCCCATGAGGGTGTCAGCATGATCGTCAAGAACAAGAAAAAGAACAATGTCGGCTTCGCCGCAGGGAGGCCATCATGCGACCGCAATCGCTCAATCCCCATAAGCTCGCTCATCTGTTCCGCAAGGAATTCGAGCTGTGCAACGTCAAGCCCGGCGAGACGATCGCGCTGCTCAGCGATTTTGCGGCCCGCCGCGACTATGTCGGCGCCTCCTTCGCCGCGGCCGAGATGCTCGGCGCCAATGTCTACGAGATGTGCGTCAACGCCGTGCCGAGCTGGACCAAGGTCGGCGTCGAGACGGTCGGCGCGTGCAAGGGCACGGTCGAGGCGCTCAAGGCCGCCGATCTCCTGGTCTGCCTGCACATCCCGCTGTTCACCAAGTGGATGAAGGAGGTCCGCGCCGCCGGCGCGCGCGTGCTGATGGTCGTCGACCATCCCGACGATCTCGAGCAGTGCATGGCGCCCAAGGGCCTCAAGGAGGCGGTCGTCCACGCCGGCAAGCGGCTCGAGGAGGCGAAGTCCATGCGCATCCTCAACGACGCCGGCACCGACCTGACGGTACAGATCGGCGAATACCCGGTGATGATCCAGTACGGCTTCGCCGAGGCGCCCGGCCGCTTCGACCATTGGGGCGGCGGCCATGTCCACACCTTCCCGAACGAGGGCTCGGCCAACGGCACCGTGGTGATCGCGCCCGGCGACATCATCGTCCTGCCCTATAACCGCTACGTCACCGACGCGATCCGCCTCGACATCCGCGACGGCCATATCCGCAAGATCGAGGGCGGGCTCGACGCTCGGCTGATGAACCACTGGCTCGAGGACAACCGCGCGCATCCCGGCGACATGGACGGCCATGCCGTCTCGCATCTCGGCTGGGGCCTCAATCCCCAGGCGCGCTGGGACAACATCGCGCTCAACGGCGACGATCCCGACCGCTCGAACGGCGCTGCGCGCGCCTTCGCCGGCAATTTCCTGTTCTCGACCGGGCCGAACTCGCAGGGCGGCGGCAAGCGCACGACCAAGGGGCACTACGACGTGCCGATGCGCGACTGCTCGATCATCCTCGACAACGACATGATCCTCGATCATGGCCGGTTCCTGGACGAGAAGATGATCGTCGCGCGCGAGCCGCGCTGAACCGACGGAGCCCGAGGGCGGCGCGGCGCGACGCCAGGAGGTCCTCGGGCCTTCTCATCTCACCAGCGAACGGGGCGTCTCGGGCCGAGCATGAAGATAGAGGACAGCTTTCACGTCGCCGCACCGGTCGACCGGGTCTGGCGCTTTATCACCGACCCCGCGCAGGTCGGGCCGTGCCTGCCCGGCTGCCAGGGCGTCGAGATCACCGAGCCGAACAAGTATCGCGCGACCATCCGCGTCGCGGTCGGCCCGATCAAGACGACCTTCAACGTCCTGGTCGAGCTGACCGAGCAGGACCCGCCCAACCGCGTCGCCTCCGTCACGCGCGGCGAGGAGGGCGGCAAGGCCAGCACGCTGACCGCCCAGAGCGAGCTGCGCCTGACCCCAAGCGCCGATGGCGGAACCGACGTGCATTACGCGTCAGAGGTGTCGCTGGTCGGCCGGCTCGGCAAATTCGGGCTTGGCATCATGAAAAAGAAGGCGAAGAGTCTGGGCGAGGAGTTCGCCGCGGCATTCCGCACCCGCGTGGAGGGGGCGACGCCCGGCGCGGTCCCGGAGGCGGCGGGGACATGAAGTTTTTCGAGCCGACGACGGTCGACGAGGCGGTGCGCTATCTGGCGGCCGATCCCGACCATCGTTGCCTCGCGGGCGGCGCGACGCTGGTCGCCATGATGAACGCCCAGCTGGTCGAGCCGGCCGGTCTCGTCAGCCTGGCCAAGGTCGACGGCCTCAAGGGCATCGTGCGCGGCGGCGACGGCGGGCTCGCGATCGGCGCCATGACGCTGCACCAGACGGTCGCCGACTCGCCGCTGTTCGAGGGCGGCCACGCGCTGGTGCGCGACGCCGCGCGGCTGATCGGCCATCCGGCGATCCGCAACATGGGCACGATGGGCGGCTCGATCAGCCATGCCGATTCGGCCGCCGACTATCCGGCGGCGCTGGTCGCCGCCGATGCCACGATCGAGATCGCCGGCCCTAAGGGACGGCGCAGCGTCGGGGCGGGCGATTTCTTCGTCGACTATCTGCAGACGGCGCTCGAGCCGGGCGAGCTCGTCACCGCGATCCGCCTGCCGCCGGCGCCCAAGGGCACCGCGAGCGCCTACCAGAAATTCGCGCGCGTCGAGGGCGACTTCGCCACCGTCTCGGCGGCCGTCGTGCTGGCCATGGACGGCGGCAAGTGCAAGACCATCCGCATCGCGGTCGGCGCCTGCGCGCCGACGCCAGTGCGCGTGGCCAAAGCCGAGGCCGAGCTGGTCGGCGGCGCGCTCGACGACCGCGCGCTCGCCGCCGCCTGCAAGACGCTCGCCGAGGCCTGCGATCCGGTCGACGATTTCCGCGGCAGCGGCGAGTATCGACGGATGCTGGTGCCCGTGCTCGTGCGGCGAGCGGTCGCGGCGGCGCGCAAGCGGCTGGAGGCGCCACGATGAGCGAGCCGATCGGCATCACCCTCTCGGTCAACGGCCGCAAGCTGCGCGCCTTCGCCCAGCCCTGGCACACGCTGCTCCATGTGCTGCGCGACGAGCTGCAGCTCACCGGCTCGAAGCGCGGCTGCAACCAGGGGATATGCGGCGCCTGCTCGGTCATGGTCGACGGCAAGATCGTGCGCGGCTGCCTGTCGCTCGCGGCCAACTGCGTCGGCCGCGAGATCAGGACCATCGAGGGCCTGGCCCAGGGCGACCGGCTGTCGCCGGTGCAGCAGGCGTTCTACGACAACGGCGCGGCGCAGTGCGGCTTCTGCATGCCCGGCATGGTCATGGCCGCGACGGCGCTGCTCGAGCGCAACCCGGCGCCCGACGATCACGAGATCCGCGAGGGCCTGTCGGGCAATCTCTGCCGCTGCTCGGGCTACACCAAGGTCGTCGCCGCGGTGCGTTCGCTCAGCCGGAGGAATGCGCCATGAACGACTACGTCAATCCGGTCGGCGCCGGCATTCCGCGGCTCGAGACGCGCGAGAAGCTGACCGGCCAGGCGATCTTCACCGACGACCTGTTTCCGCGCGGTATGCTGCATGGCGCGATCCTGAGCAGCCCCTACGCCCATGCGCGCATCCTGTCCTACGACGTCTCGAAGGCGGCGGCGCTGCCCGGCGTCGAGGCCGTGGTCACCGGCGCCGATCTCGGCGAGGGCCGCATGGGCCCGTTCATCAAGGACGAGACGGCGCTCGCCCGCGGCAAGGTGCGCTATATCGGCGAGCCGGTTGCGGCCGTCGCCGCGGTCGATGTCGAGACGGCGCGCGAAGCGGTCAAGCTGATCGAGGTCGAGTATGAGGAGCTGCCGGCGGCGCTGACGCCGGAGGCGGCGCTGGCGCCCGGCGCGCCGATCATCCACGAGGACCTCAAGAAATACTTCAAGGCGCACGACCTGCCGCAGGCCGGCAACATGTTCACCCAGTCGATCATCGCCGAGGGCGACGTCGACGCCGCCTGGGCCAAGTGCGACGTGATCGTCGAGGGCGAGTTCGAGACCCAGGCGCAGTACCACGCCTATATGGAGCCGTGCGCGGCGCTGGCCGAAGTCGACGCCGCCGGCAAGATCACCGTGTGGTCGGGCAACCAGTCGGTGTTCCGCGTCCAGGCCAATGTCGCCGAATCGCTCGGCCTGCCCATGTCGAAGGTGCGTGCGGTGACGCCGCGCGTCGGCGGCGCGTTCGGCGGCAAGATGGAATCGACCATCCAGCCGCTCACCGTGCTGCTCGCGCTCAAGACGCGCCGGCCGGTCAAGGTGACGCTGACGCGCGAGCAGGATTTCGAGATGATCCGCTCGCGCCACCCGGCCAAGCTCTGGATGAAGACCGGGGCGAAGCGCGACGGCACGCTGGTGGCGCGCGAGGCGCGCATCGTGCTCGACGCCGGCGCCTTCGCCGACGACAGCCCGGGCGTCGCCGGCATCTGCTCGCTGTTCGGGCGCGGGCCGTACCACATCGCCAATGTCCGGCTCGATACCAAGGCGGTCTACACCAACAAGCTGCGCGCCGGCGCCTTCCGCGGCTTCGGCGGGCCGCAGGTCGCCTGGGCCGGCGAGACGCAGATCGACGAGATCGCCGACAAGCTCGGCATGGACCCGATCGATTTGCGCCTCAAGAACGCCGTGCGCAGCGGCGAGGACTGGATGTGCGGCACCAAGGTCAACACCGTGGCCATGGTCGAATGCCTGGAGCGGGTGCGCGAGGCCTCGGACTGGGCGAAGCGCCGCAAGGTGACGGTCGGCCGGGACGGCCGCATCCGCAGTATCGGCATCGCCGCGCTGCCGCATATCAGCGGCCTTCTGACCTCGGGCGCGATCGTGCGCCTGCTCGAGGACGGCACGGCCGTCCTCAACACCGGCGCGGTCGACAACGGCCAAGGCTCGGACACGGTGCTGGTGCAGATGTGCGCCCAGACGCTCGGGCTGAGCGTCGACCAGATCAGCCTCGCCACGCCCGACACCGACGCCTCGCCCTATAACTGGGGCACGACGGCGAGCCGCGTCACCTACATGGCCGGCCGCGCCGTGGTCGCCGCCGCCAACTCGGTGGTCGAGCAGCTCAAGATGCACGCCGGCGAGATGCTGGAATGCGCGGCGGACGATCTCGAGCTGCGCCCTGGCGGCCGCATCGGCCTCAAGGGCGTGCCGGGCAAGGAGCTGCCCTTCGTCGCCATCTCGGCGCGCTGTCACTGGGTGACCGGCGGGCCGATCATCGGCGCCCAGTCGCTCGCCTTCGACGGGCCGAAATTCGATCCCAAGCGCGCCGTGCTGCAGGGCTTCCCGTTCCACATCGGCGCCTGGGTGTTCGCCGCGCAGGCGGTCGAGATCGAGCTCGACGAAGCGACCGGCCAGATCGTGCCGCTACGCGTCTGGTCGGCGCACGACGTCGGCAAGGCGATCAACCCGTCCTCGGTCGAGGGCCAGATCGAGGGCGGTGTCGTCCAGGGCCTGGGCTACGCGCTCTGGGAGGAGATGGTCTGGGATTCGGGCCGGCTCGCGAACCCGTCGTTCATGGACTACAAGATCGCCGGCACCATGGACGCGCCGCCCGAGATCTATCCGATCATCGTCGAGAAGCCGGACGCGAACGGCCCCTATGGCGCCAAGGGCATCGGCGAGCCGCCGATCGTCGGCCTGGCGCCGGCCATCGCCAATGCGGTGGCGCATGCGACCGGCGTGCGCCTGCGCACCCTGCCGATGACGCCCGAACGCGTGCTGCGCGCGCTCCAGGGGCGCCGCGGCCGTGGCTGAAGCCGTGCGCGACCGGGCATCGCTGATCGTCGAGGGCGGCTGGGTCGTCACCGGCGACGCGAAAGACACGCGCCACGAGCGCGCCGATATCGTGATCGGCGGCGACCGCATCCTGGCGATCGGGCCGGATGCCGGCTCTGCCTATACGGATGCCGCGGGCGTCGAGCGCATCGACGCGCGCAATGCCGTCGTCATGCCCGGGCTGATCAACGCCCATCTGCATTCCAACGAAGGCTTCGAGCAGGGCGCCTACGACAATCTGCCGCTCGAGCCCTGGCTGCTGCGGAGCTACCCCTTATGGGGCTATCCGATCCTCGAGCCGCGCGACTACTACGTGCGCACCATGATCGCCGCGGTCGAATCGATCCGCGCCGGCGTGACGACGGTGCAGGACGACTATGTCCACATGCCCGGCACGCCCGACGCGCAGGATGCCGCGATCGAGGCCTATCGCGACGCGGGCCTGCGCGCCTGGGTCACGGTCGATCTGTGGGACGTCGGCCTGTTCGACTGCCTGCCCTATCTGCGCGCGATCATCCCGGCGGCGCTGCAGCGCGAGATCGAGGCGCTGCCCTTCATCACGACGCGCCAGCAGCTCGACCTGTTCCAGCGCCATTTCGACAAATGGCACGGCCGCGACGGGCGCATCCGCATCGTCATCGCGCCGTGCGGGGCGCAGCGCTGCACGCCCGAGATGCTGCGCGAAATCGGCCGGCTTTCCGAGGCGCTCGACATCCCGGTGCACAGCCACACGCTCGAGACCAAGCTGCAGGCGGTGCACGCGCGGCAGAAATGGGGCAAGACCGTCGTCGAGTATCTCGACGATTTCGGCCTGTTGAGCCCGCGCCTCACCATCGTCCACGGCATCTGGCTGACCGACCGCGACATCGCACTGCTGGCCGATCACGAATGCTCCCTGGTCCACAATCCGCTGAGCAACCTCAAGCTCGGCAGCGGCCTGTGCCCGGTGCGCAAGCTGCTCGACGCCGGCGTGAATGTGGCGCTCGGCACCGACGGTCTGGCGACCAGCGACACGGCCGACCTGATCGAGGCGATCCGCGTCGCGAGCCTGATCCACAAGCCCGGCTCGGCCGACTATGACGATTGGGTTTCGGCCGGCGAGGTGTTCCGAATGGCGACCCAGGGCGGGGCGCGTAGCGGCCTGATGGAGCGCGCGGTCGGCAGCCTCGAGCCCGGCAAGCAGGCCGATCTGATCCTGCTCGACCGCGACGCCTGGGGCATGATCCCGCTCAGCGATCCGGTGCGCCATCTCGCCTATTCGGTGACGTCGGAGGCGGTGCGCACCTCGATCATCGACGGCCGCGTCGTAATGCGCGACCGGCGCATCGTCACGCTCGACGAGGACGCGTTGCGCGCCGAGGCGCGGGCCGCCGCTGAACGGTTCCGGCGCGAGCGCGTGCCCGCCATGCAGGACGGCGCGCGCCGGCTCGAGCCCTATATCCGCGAGATGTATTATCGCGCAGCGGCCGAGCCGCTCGCTCTGGGCGAGGCGCCGCGCCGGCTCGCGGTCAACGAGAGGCACTGACGACGGGTCGATCGGGCGACCGGAAGGGGAGAGCATGACGACGCAGCGCAAGCCGGAGGCGAAGGTCGCCGACGCGTTCAAGGACTTTCCCTATTACGAGGAAGGCAAGGTCCCGCAATATCACCGCTATCACGCCGAGGTGTCCTATCTCGACGAGCTCGAGCGCATCTGGGGCAAGAAGTGGGGCGCCCAG
>Ga0335070_10011414_pt1 | contig 10376 bp, 8 predicted proteins | sample Lox_Sample_13_FD_206722 | JGI IMG/M metagenome (GOLD analysis project Ga0335070, IMG submission 206722) | Soil microbial communities from Loxahatchee National Wildlife Refuge, Florida, United States - Lox_Sample_1.3 | ecosystem: Environmental > Terrestrial > Soil > Wetlands | place: USA: Florida...
TCGTGGCGCGGCCTTCGCGCTCCAGCGCGGCGGCGAGGCGGGCGCCGACCTGCGCGTCCTCCACCTGCCAGTGCACCCGGCGTTCGCGGGCGGCCTCGAGCTCGGCCTCGAGCTCGGTCAGGCGCGCGCGCTCGGCCGCGAGGCGGCCGCCCTCTTTGATGCGCTCCAGCTCGGCGGCGGAGAGGCCGCCGTCCACCTCGCCGAGACGCTGCTGCACCGCATGCAGGCGCGTGCCCAGCCGCTCGACCTGGTCCGACTCGATGCCGAGATCCCGTTCGAGATGCGCCAGCCGCCGGCGCGCGTCGTCGGCCTCGGCCACGGCGCGCCGCTCCTCGGCGCGAGCCGTCTCGACCGCCGCATCGGCCTCGGTGCTCTCGCGCTCCCGCTGCTCCATCTGGCCGGCCGTGACGACCAGCGCGCGGTCCTGCTCGGCCAGGGCACCCGCGAGCCGGGCCGCATCGTCGCCGAGCGCTTCGAGGTCTGCGCGGCGGCGCAGCGGGCCCCCGGGCGCACCGGGGCCGGGGAGGAAGACCGCGCCGTTCGCCCGGATGATCGCATCTCCCGACGGCGCGAAGGGGCGCGCTCCCGCCAGCAGCGCGTGGACCCAGCCTGTGGCGGCGCCGCTCCCTTCGACGCGGGACGCCAGGTCGCCGCCGCGGTCCTCGCCGGAAGGGCCGGGATCGACCGGCAGGAGGAGGAGGGGACCGGTGCCGGCATCGCGGTGCCAGGCGTAGATCGCGTCGCACGCCGCCAGGTCCGACACGACGACGGCGTGCATCCAGTCGCCCAGCACGTGCTCCGCCTGCGCCGCGTCGTCCCGACGGGCCCGGACGAAGTCCGCCAGTGGCCCGAGGATCGCGCCCGCGAAGCGGTCCCGCGCCGCCAGCAACGCGGCGGCGGCGGGGGCCAGGCCCACGTGGTCGCGCTCGAGCTGCTCCAGCGCTCCCTGGCGGGCCGTGGTCTGGGCGAGCGCCTCCTCGGTGGCGCGGCGGTCCGCGCGCAGCCGTGCCTCGTGCTCACGCGCCTCCGCCAGCGCGTGGCGCGCGCGGTCAGCCTCGAGGCCGAGCGACACCAGCCGCTCCGCCAGGGCGGCGCGCCGTGCCTCGGTCTCGGCCGCCTCGCCGGCCGCAACGTCGCGGTCCCGCGTCAGGGCGGCCCGCCGCGCCTCCGCGGCGCCCGACTCCTCGCGCAGGTCCGCCAGCTCGCGGTCGAGGGCCTGCCGCTCGCCGTCGAGGCTGCGCACGCTCTCGGCCTGCCGCTGCAGCGCCTCCTCGATCTCCCGCAGCTGCGCCCGCTGCACGGTCAGCTGCTCGCGCGTCCGCTCCTCCGCGGCGAGCCGGCTCTCCAGCTCCATCTGGACGGCCCCACGGTCGCGCTCGGCCGCCTGCCGCTCCGCCGACGCCGCCTCCCGCTCCCGCGAGACCCGCGCGGCCGAGGCCTGGGTGTCCGCGCGCTCGGCGAGCGCGCGCTCGCGCCGCGCCGACGCGTTCCCGATCCGCTCGGTCGCGAGCGCCAGGTCGCCCTCCAGCGTGCTCACCGCGAGCCGCGCCTCGCCGACCCGCCGCTCGACCTCGCTACGCCCGGCCTCCGCTCCCGCCCGCCCCTCGACCGCGGCCTGGCGCCGCCGCTCCCGCTCCGCCTGCGCGGTCCGCGCGTCCGGCAGCTCGACGCCGAGCGCGGCGCGGCGCTCCTCGAGGACGGCCAGCGCGCGGTCCACCTCCACCACGTCCAGGCGGGCCACGGCGGCCACCAGCTGATAGCGGCGCTCCGCGATCTCACCGTGGCGCTCGGCGCGGCGCCGCTGCCGCGAGAGGCTGCGGACCCGCGTCTCCACCTCGGCGATGACCTGCTCGAGCTGCGCCAGGTCGGCCGTCGTTTCCTCGAGCCGGCGCTCGGTGCTCCGTTTGCGATCCCGGTAGAGCCCGAGACCGGCCGCCTCCTCGAACAGCGCGCGCCGGTCGTCGGGCCGGTCCGACAGCAGCGCGTCCACCATCCGCGCCTCGATCACCACGCTCTGGTTCGTGCCCAGTCCGGTGCCCGCCAGCTTGGCCAAGAGCTCGCGCCGCGTCACCGGCGCCTGATTGATGAAGTACTCCGACTCGCCCGAGCGGGACACGCGCCGGCCCAGCACCACTTCCGCGAAGTCCAGGTCGAGCGCGCGGTCCGCGTTGTCGAAGCACATCGACACCTCGGCGATGTTCTGCGGCCGGCGCCCCGTCGAGCCCTGGAAGATCACTTCCTCCATCCGCGCCCCGCGCAGCACCCGCGGGTTGTGCTCGCCCAGCACCCAGCGCACCGCGTCGGAGACGTTGGACTTGCCACAGCCGTTCGGCCCGATGACCGCCGTGACACCGGGGTCCACGAACAGCTCCACGGTGTCGGCGAACGACTTGAAACCCGCAAGCTCGAGACGGCGCAGCTTCATGGATGGAATCCGACGCGCGGGCCAAGTTGCCCGGCGCTCCCGGTTGAGGTGACGAGGCTGTCGAGATAGCCGGCCTGCTCGGGCGCCGTGTACGCGCCGGCAAACAACCGGTACGAGCCGTCGGCCTGCCCGAGGATGAAGGCGGGGATGCCGGCGGTGCGGAGCCGCGCACGCGCGGTGCGCGCGGCGGCGGCGGTGGCGACGCGCTTCAGCGCGAGCGACAGTGGCGCGAGGACTGGCACCGCCGTGCGCGGCCGGTCGAGGCCAGCCGCCCAGACCGAATCGAGCAGCGAGTCGGCACCGTCCTGCGTGGCGACCGGACCGGTGTACACGCGGTACCAGAGCCGGCCGCCCAGGCGGACCGGCGCGACGATGGGCGTGAAACCCCTGGCTTCGAGCGCATCGCCGGCGTCGAGCGCGAACACCAGGCTCGTCCACGCCGAGACCTGGACCGCGAATGGCAGCGTGTCGACCGCATGCGGCGTCAGGGTCCGGAAGCCCGGCACGACGGACAGGGGCGGCGCGCTATCGGGCTTCTCTCCCGATCCCGGCGCCTGCAACCCCAGATCGCCGAGCCCGAGCTGGCGCCGGTACGTCACCGCGAGCACGGCCGCCGCCAGCAGCGTCAGGGCGCCGTAGACCGCTGCGCGGGCGCCCCACGCCGGACGCGGGGCGCGCAGCCGCCGGAGGAAGGGCGCGAGGCGCGTGTCGCCGCCGGGCGCGTGCGCGACTGCGGCGAGGTCGGACTGGGGTTCCACGGCCAGCGCGGGCTCGGGCTCGATCGTCTCCAGCGCGGGCTCCGCTTCCACCGCCGCCGGCTCCGGCGCCTCGGGCGCCGCCGGCTCTGCGGCCTCTGCCGGTGCCGGCTGCGCCGGACGCGCGAACGGCGCCGCAGCGGTCTCGAAGCTCTCGGTGTCGTCCAGCGCGGCGAGCAACGGGACGCCGGCATCGGCCGCCGCCTCGATCTCCGGCGTGCTGGCGAGCCCCGCCTCGGCGCCATCGGGAGCGAGGGCCACCATGCCGTCGAGCACCGAGGCGAGCGAGCCGAGGCAGTCGGCGGGCAGGAAGAGCAGCATCACCGCGTCCTCGTGGCGGAATCCGGCCGACAGGCGGCGCCAGCGAGGGTGCGCGGCCATCACCGCGGGATCGGGGGAGAAGGTTCCCGCGGGGACGAAGTACAGGTTGGGCTCGGGCTGCTGCCGTGCGATGCGGGACAGCGACGCGCCGTACTCGAAGACGTCGACGATGCCGTCGTGATTGTCCTCGCCGGCGGCGGCGTGCAGCTGCGGCTCGTCCGTGTGACAGTCCACCAGCGCGACCCGGCGCCCGGAGGCCGCGGTGATGCGCGCGAGATTCCACGCCATCAACGCGGCGGCGTCGAGGTCGGCGGTGGCGGGGACGAGCGCGACGAGGGCGGCCCCGCCGAGCAGCTCCGGGATCGAGGAGGCGAGCGGCGGGTCCGGAGCGGTCACGGCTTGACCGGTTCCCCGAAGCCGGGCTCGAGGATGTAGTACGGGCGGCCCAGCATGCGTCCCGCCGAATCGGCCGCACTGTGCGACTTGTACGGTCCCACCACGACGCGCCATCCCTCGCCGGGCGAGCGCGGCGGGATCACCTGCGCTGCGTGACCGCTCCGGCCGAGTTCCGCCGCCAGATCGCGCGATGCCTTCTCGTTCTGCGAGACCGAGACCTGCACCCACACGCGCTCGGCCGGGGCCGCCGCCGCACTCTCGGCGGCGGCAGCGGCGGTGCGCCGCGCCGCAACCGCGACGGTCGCCGGCAAGGCCGCCCGCCTGCGCCTGGGGGCCGGCTCCCGGGCTTCTTCGCGGAGCACGTTCGGCGTCGTGGTGGGCTTCCACCGGCCGACGAACCAGAGGTCGGGGGCACCGGCGACCACGGTGCCCAGCGAGTCGAGCGAGCGGGCGTCACGCGCCACCACGTTGTCGCCCTCCCGCAACAGGAGGGCGCCGTTCTCGGACACGGTGGGCAGGTCGCTCTGCCAGGGAGTGCTCACGCGGCCGGAGACACGGTTGTCGGCCATCGAGACGATCCAGGTCTCGGCCGCTGCGGCGTCGGCCGGATGGACCAGGAGGACCCGTCCCCACGGGTCCATGCGCAGCGCGTCGCCCGGCCCCGGGAGCTGCACGGCCGCCAGGGTGTGATGCGTGAACCGGTCGACGACGGCGACCTCGCTCCGGGTCCGCAAGACCACGTAGAGGCGATGCCCGGACGGGGTGAACACGGCGGCGACCGGCGAGCCCTTGAGGCGCACGTACCAGGGCACCGCCGGATCGTGCTCCTCGACGACCACCAACCCCGAGTCCGTGACAAACGCCACCGCGTCGCCGTCGCGGCTCGCGACCCGCTGCTTCGCCTGCGGCACCATCGCTCTGAGCGAGATGCCGACTTCGCGCGACGCCAGGGTGAGGGTGTCGGCGGCGGCGTGGCGGATCGCGATGAGCGACGGACCGACGCCGGCGAACGCGTCGCGCACGCCGCGGCCGAGCCGGTTCGGCCACGCGGTGGCGCCCCACGGCTCCGACTCGATGACCGTGCCGTTGGGCAGCACCGCGTACAGCGTGCCGTCGGGCGAGAGCGTCGCGATCGCCCCGCGCCCGACGTAGGTGCTGTCGGCCTCCACCGGCCGCTCACGGTAGGCCACCAGGTCGAAGGCGTCGACCGAGCCGGTGCTGTCGCGGTAGAGCAGGCGCCGTCCGGCCTCGTCCATCCCGATCACCGTCGCGACAGGCGACGTGCGGCCCCCCAGCGCCCAGCCCGCGGGCGTCAGGTTCGGCAACACGTAGGCGCGCAGCGCGCCGCCGCCCGCCAGGAGCCGCAGCGCGACGACCGGGATGGCGCGCGGGCCGTCGGCCGTCGCGGCACCGGTGCGCGATGGAGAGGAGCCGATGACGTCGGGTGCGCCGGACCGCGAGCCGGAGCACCCCGCGAGCAGCGCGAGGAGGGGGATGAGTCGCTTCAACGACAACAAGATACGACGGGAATGCGGTAGTTCAAAGAGTTCCGGGGGGCAGGAAAGCGCCTCGCGGCGCCTATTCGGCGGCCTCCATGCGCTGCTGGGGCGCGTCGCTCCACAGTCCCTCGAGCTGATAGAACTCGCGCAGCGACGGATGGAAGACGTGGACGACGAAGTCGAAGAAGTCCAGCAGCACCCAGCGGCCGCTCGCGAGCCCTTCGATGTGGTGCGCCTTCACACCGCGCTGCGCGAGCGTCTCGAGCACGTGCTCGGCGATGGCCCGCACGTGGGTGTCGGACGTCCCGGACACCACCACGAAGAAATCCGCCGCATCGCTCAAGGTCCGCAGGTCGAGCACCAGGCCGTCCACGGCCTTCCGTGCGACGCACGCCTCCACGGCCCATCCCAGCGCCTCGCCTGCTGCCGCCCGCCGCGCCCGCGCCCGGCGCGGGCGCGCGGATCTTCGCTCGGTCACGAGGCTCCGCGGGCGGCGGGTGCCGAGGTGGGGCCAGGGGTGCCGGCGGGAGCGCCGTCTTCGAGCTGGTAGAAGACCCCCCAGGCGCCCGGCCCCGTGTGCGCCGCCAGCACGCCCGTCACCGGCGAGACCACCACGTCGAGCGGCTGGTACCGTTCGCTCAGCGCCCGGCGCACCTGCTCGGCGATCTCGGGGGTGTCGGCGTGGGCGACGCCGAGCCGGAGGCGCTGCCGCTGCGGGGGCAGGGCCGCGTCCAGCAGCCGCAGCACGCGCGGCAGCAGGGACGCCTGATGGCGGACGCGGGCCGCGGCGACGACCGTCCCCTCGCGGTCGAGCGAGAGGATGGGCTTCATGTCGAGCAGCGAGCCGAGCCACGCCTGGACCCGCGAGACGCGCCCCGAGCGGAGCAGCTGCTGCAGGTTGTCCACCGAGATGAGGCACCCGCCCTGGTCGCGCACACGCTCCAGCTCGCGCGCAATGGCGGCCCCGCTCCAGCCCGCCTCCGCCAGCTCGGCGGCCCGGAGCGCGAGCAGGCCGAGGCCGAGGGAGACGCTGCGGCTGTCCACGAGGTGGATCCCGCCGGTCGCGAAGGTCCGGCGCGCGGCCTCGGCGTTGGCGTAGGTTCCGGAGAGCCCCGAGGAGAGCAGGACGACGACCACCTCCGCTGCGCCCGCCCTGGCGTGCTCGTAGGCGGCGGTGAACTGGGCCGGCGAGGGCTGGCTGGTCGTCGCGTTCGTCGCGCCGCTCCGGAGGCGCCGGTAGAACTCGTCCGCGTGCATCTCCACGCGATCGAGGAACACCTCGTTCCCGAACAGCAGCTGCAGCGGGACCATCGCGATCCCGTAACGGTCGAGGATCGCGTCGGGGAGGTCGCACGACGAGTCGCACACGACGGCGACCTGGCGCGTCGCGGTGGTGAGCAGCCGGTGCTGCTCGCGCATGTCGTCGGCCTTGCGCGTCGCGATCTCGCCCCATCCCGCGGCGATGCGGAACACGGCTTCGGGGTCGTCGGTGTGGATGTGCACGCGCAGCAGGTTCGCGGCCCGCAGCACCAGGAGCGAGCCGCCGAGCGCCGCGAGGCCCTGGCGCGCCTCGACCGAGGACGGCAGCCGGTCCCCCCGCACCAGCGCTTCCGTGCAGAAACGGTAGTCCTGCGCCGCGGCGACCTCCGCCAGGGCCGCCGGGGCGACGCCGTCATCCGCCTGCACGGCCTCGGCCGCGATCATCCCCTTCTCGATGAGGTGGAGGACGCCCTCGAGCAGCCGGACGAACCCCTTGCCGCCCGCGTCCACCACACCGGCCTCCTTCAGCACGGCGAGCTGCTCGGGCGTGCGCTGCAGCGCCTGGTCCGCGTGCGCGAGGGTGGACTTGATCACGGGGAGGATGTCGGTGTCCTGCTTCGCCGCGCGCTCGGCGCCGACCGCGGCCTCGCGGGCCACCGAGAGAATGGTGCCCTCGACCGGGTCCTCGAGCGCGGCCTCGAGCCGCTCGAAGCCGCGCCGGAACGCGGCCGCCAGCTCGTGGGCGCGGAGCCGCACCCGTTCCCCGATCCCTTCGCTGAAGCCGAGGAGGAAGTGGGAGAGCATCATGCCGGAGTTCCCGCGTGCGCCCTCGACCGAGGCCTGGGCCGCCGTGCGGCACACCTCCGGCAGCGGCGCGTCACCGAGGCGGTGCACCGCGTCGGCGATGGACTTCAGCGTCAGTGAGAAGTTGGTGCCGGTGTCGCCGTCCGGGACCGGGTAGACGTTGATGCGGTTGAGCTCGTCGCGTCCCGCGCGCACCCACGCGGCGGCGGCCAGGATCGAGCGGCGCAGCCGCGGCCCGTCCAGGTAGCCGATCGCCGTGCCCATGGCCCTACTCCTTCACCACCCAGACCCGGATCTCGGGCTTCACGTCGGGGTGGAGGCGCACCGGCACCTTGTAGACGCCCAGGGCCTTGATCGGCTCAGGCAGGTCGATCGCCTTCTTGTCCACCTCGAAGCCCTCGGCCTTGAGCCGCTCGGCGATGTCGTGGGTGGTGACCGAGCCGAACAGCTTGTCGCCCTCGCCGGCCTTCATCGAGAAGGACAGCGACACGGCCTCGAGCCGCGTCGCCGCTTCGCCGGCCCGTGCCATCTCGGCGTCGGCGCGCCGGGCGCGGGACTTCTGCTCCGCCTCCAGGCGGCGCTTGTGCGCGTCGTTCGCCGGGTAGGCCAGCCCGCGCGGCAACAGGTAGTTCCTCGCGTAGCCGTCCTTGACGCTCACCACCTCGCCGGCGGCGCCGAGCTTCTCCACATCCTCACGCAGGATCACGTCCATGGGCATCCTCAAGGTTGCTGGGGCGTGCGCGCCAGGCGCCGCCGCCAGTCCATCAGGGTGTCGGTCAGGCCGACCGCGAGCGCGGCCGGCGCGGAGACCGGCCAGAGCAGCAGGGCGATGAAGGTCGCCACGAAAACGGCGAGCGGGCCTCCCAGGCGCCCCGCGGTGACGGCCGAGAAGACGGCCACCCCCCGGAGAACGTAGAGGCCGCCGAAGAACACCAGCAAGTTGCCCCCGAGGGCGTTCAGCCACCCCAGGTGCGGGAAGACCAGCAGCAGCAACGAGCCGCTGACGCCCCAGATCAGGTGATCGTTGAACCGGAACGCGGCGAGCGGGCCGAGGGGCTCGCCCTTGGGTTCCCGGGCGATGCGGTGGTAGAGCGCCCAGGCCAGGGCGATGGAAGCCAGCGACTGGAGCAGCACCAGGCCGGCGAACAGGTGGCTGATCACGCGAACGAGACCGGCCGCATACGCGTCCAGGGTGCCGATCGTGGTGGCGGCCGCGGCGCCGTTCGTCGTCGCCGCGAGCGCGGCGAACGCGCCGATCATCTGCCGCATCAGAGCGCCGAAGTGGCGCTCGGCGAGCCACACGACTTCGCCCCAGGAGCGGCCGGTCAGGGGCAGCAGCAGCGCGGCCGCGACCGCGGCTCCCGCCACCGCGGTGAGCCCCACCGGGACGAAGCTCCGCCGCCGGCCCAGCACGAAGACGATCACCAGGCTCCCGGTCAGCAGCACGACCCACCCGTGCGCGAGACGCTCGAATCCGTCGGAGGGAGCCGTCAAGCCGAGGGCGGCCAGGCCGGCCAGCCCGCCCATCCAGATCACGTCGCGGCGGGACGGGCGCGGCACGGCGAGACAGACGGCGAGCGGCGCCGCCACGAGCGCGATCGGATCGATGATCACGATCGCGAGGTAGCTCAGCCCGCCGAGGATCAGCGGGCCGAGCCGTCGCTTACTGGCCGTACCCCTTGATGTAGGGCAACAGCATCAGCTGCCGTGCCCGCTTGATGGCGGTCGAGAGCTGGCGCTGGTGCCGGGCGCACATCCCCGACAGGCGGCTCGGCAGGATCTTGCCGCGGTCGGTCAGGAACCGTCCCAGCGTCCGGTCGTCCTTGTAGTCCACCACCCGGACGCCCGCTTCGCACACCGGGCACGTCTTGCTGCGCGACCTCATTCCTCCTCCTCCTCGACCCCGACGGCCACGGCGGCCTCCGCCGGCAGCGGCGCGGGCACCTCGCCCTCGGCCCGCACCAGCAGGAACCGCAGCACGCCCTCGTCCAGCTTGATGGCGCGCTCGAACTCGGGCAGCACCGCCGCGTCCACCTCGAACTGCGAGACGACGTAGTAGCCGGTGTCGTGCCGCCGGAGACGATAGACCAGCGTCCGCTTGCCCCAGTGGTTGACCTGCACCTGCACGCCTTCGCCTAGGAGCGCATGAAACCGCGTCAGCTTCTCGCTGACGGCGGGCTCTTCCAGCGCGCTGTCGAAGATGTAGACGACCTCGTAGCGATGCGTCACGACGAACACCTCCCTTTGGTCTGAGCGGCCCCCGCCGGGTGTCTAGCGGGAGCAGGTGGTATGTGGTGCGAAAAGTAACGTGAGGAGTGAGAGGTGAGAAGTGAGGGGTTCAAGTGAGAGGTGAGAGGGGTGAAGCGTGAGAAGGGAAGGCGTGAGAGGGGGACAGCCGTGCTCCTCACGCCGTTGCCCCTCACGTCTTCGCCTCTCACGCCTTTGCCTCTCACACCTCACTTCGCCTTCTCACACCTCACGTCTCACTTCTCACGCTATAGCAGGAGTCCCGCAATCGTCGCCGACATGAAATTGGCCAACGTCCCCGCCAGCATCGCGCGGAAGCCGAGCCGCGCCAAGTCGTGCTTCCGCTCGGGCGCCAGGGCCCCGATCCCGCCGATCTGGATGCCGACCGAGCTGACGTTGGCGAAGCCGCACAGCGCGAACGAGGCGATCGTGAACGACCGCGGGTCGAGCCCGGCCTTCATCGGCCCCAGCTGCGCGAAGGCGATGAACTCGTTGAGCACCGCGCGCGTCCCGAGCAGGCCGCCGATGGTCCCGCTGTCGTGCCACGGGACCCCCATCGCCCAGGCGACCGGCCGGCCGATCCAGCCGAGCACCGTCTGGATGCTCTCGGGGAACCACGCCGCGACGCCGTGCAGCCAGCCGAAGCCCCCGTTGATCAACGCGATGATG